>WBZT01002902.1_pt1 | contig 11583 bp, 5 predicted proteins | sample 5204241 | NCBI WGS metagenome assembly WBZT01 (sample SAMN12344358, study PRJNA552823) | activated sludge metagenome | biome: Activated sludge suspended growth; feature: Nitrification reactor; material: Wastewater; isolation source: activated sludge from nitrification reactor of wastewater treatment...
AGCCACTCCACTCCGCACGACGCGACGGGTGCGGTCCGCGATGCGGGCCGCGCCCGTTGCCGTGCGGCGGCGGCGCGTCGCGGGCGTTGCCGACGCTCTCCCGGCGGCACCAGGCACCGCCGGGTCCGGAGCGATACGAAGTGTCACCCCGGATCGCCCCCGAAACGCTTTCGCGGTGACAGAGCGAAGCACTCGCGCGCCGATGTGTGGCATCGCCGCGCGCGTCGGCATGGTGTTACGCCCGCCGCCCTCGTGGCACGCCGACTGCAGTGAGTCGCCGACGAGGTTCCCGCCTTCCCCCGACACGACCCCGACCGGGGCGCCGCACGTGCGGCGAGGAGGCAGGCATGCGGTGGACACGGATTCCCTGGACGATCCTCGTGGCGACGATCTCGTCCGCTCAGATGCAACCCGACCCGACCACGGGCACCGGCCGCCCGGTACCGGGACCGTCGCATCCCGACACGGTCTCGGTCGACTCGACCGGAGCTGCCGTCCGCGGGGCCACGACGAACCGCGCGTTCACGACGAGCGCGACCTCGATCGTCACGCTGCGCTGTTCAGACGGCATCGCACTCGCGACGGCGCGTGAGGCGGCGTCCGTGCGCCGAGCGACGCGGATCGTCCCGGGCGATCGAGCGGTGCTCGTCACGGCGAGCGACCCGGTGCTCGCGGCGCTGGCGACGCTCGCGGCTTCGAACCAGAGCGAGAGCGCCGGCGGCCTGTGGGCCGAATTGATCGCGAGGTCGAACGATCGCGCGACCGTGTGGGTCCGGCGCAGCGCCGACCCGTTCGCGACGACGCCGGGCGTGGACGTGCGCGACGCGAGCACGTTCGAACTCGAGCGCATGGACGGTGTCTGGCGCGTTCGCGCGTGGCACGAGGCCGTGTCCGGTGAGCCCGACGCGACGGCGTCGGTGCGCGCCGATGCACGCGTGGGCCGCCGCGACGCGCCGGATCCGACCGGCGCGCGCGACGCCGCGGCCGCGACGCCGTCGCGGCTCGCGATTCGCGCGCGAGCCGATCGCGCCCACGGCACGCTCGCGTTCGACGTCGCGCTGCCCGAGGCCGGCGGCGCGATCGAGCTGTTCGACGTCGCGGGCCGCCGCATCGTGCAGCGGGACCTCGGCGGCCTCGCGCCCGGCGTGCATCGCGTGGCGATCGACGCGCGGGACCTCGGCGCCGGCGTCTACTTCGCTCGCGTCCGGCAGTTCGGTGCGATCGCGACGACGCGCGCCGGCTGGTCTCGCTGAACGCGGACCGCAGCGCCTCGCACGGGCGGCGGCAGCGACCGCCCGCGACGGCGCGCCGACGTTCGCTCGTGCCGAATCGCGGCCGGCGCCTCATCGGCGCCGGCCGCTTCGTGCTTCGGTGTGCGTCGCGTTCCGCCTAGAATCGTGATCGGCTGACCCTCCATCCCTCAGACCTCGAGGAAGCTCCATGCCGCCGATCCTCGCATTCCCCGTTCCGAATGCGGGCCGCCGCTTCCCCGGCGCCCCGCGCGTGTTCGCCCTCCTCGCGCTGCTCGTCGTGCTCGGTGCGCCTCCGCTGTTCGCGGCGCCGATCGCCGATCCCCGCTTCCCCGTCACCGACGGACCCGTCAACGTGCAGATGCTCGTCGGCGACACGCTCTACGTGGGTGGCGCGTTCACGCGCATCGGCGGCACGCTCACCGGCGGCTCGTCCGTGGTGGGCGGCGTCGTCGCGACGCCGAGCCCGACGTGGCCGAGCGTCGACGGCACCGTGTACGCGTGCGCGGCCGACGGTCAGGGTGGCTGGTACCTCGGCGGGCTCTTCAGCTCGGTCGCGGGCGTCACGCGCACCAACCTCGCGCACGTGCGCGCCGACGGCTCGCTCGACGCGTGGAATCCCAGCACCGACTACGCGGTCTACGCGCTCGCGCTCCACGACGGCACGCTGTACGTCGGCGGCTGGTTCTACAACGCCGGCGGCCAGAGCCGCTTCAACCTCGCGGCGTTCGACGCTGCGAGCGGCGCGCTGACGAGCTGGAACCCGGGCGCGGACCAGGCCGTGCGCTGCTTCGTCGCCGACGGCACGAGCCTCTTCGCGGGCGGCGACTTCGTCACCGTCGGCGCACAACCGCGCCGGCATCTCGCGGCGTTCGATCTCGCGAGCGGCGCGCTGCGCTCGTGGGCGCCCGACGCCGACACGACCGTGTACGCGCTCGCCGCGACGGGCAGCACGGTCTTCGCGGGCGGCCGGTTCGCCAATGCGGGCGGCCAGCCGCGCAGCTGTCTCGCCGCGTTCGACGCCACGAGCGGCGCGCTGCGCACGTGGAATCCCGGCGCCGACTGGCACGTGTACGCGCTCGCGACCAACGGCAGCGCGCTCTACGCCGGCGGCGCGTTCTACACGCTGGGCGGGCAGCCGCGGCAACTGATCGGCGCCGTCGATGCGGCCACGGGCGTGGCGCTGGCGTGGGACCCCGGCGCGAACAACGTCGTCCGCACGCTGACGGTGAACGGCGCCTTCGTGCGCGCGGGCGGCGACTTCACGACGATCGGCGGGCAGTCGCGCAGCCGCGCGGCCGCGATCCACGCCGCGACCGGCCTGCCACTGCCGTGGGACCCCGCGGCGAGCAGCACGGTGCACGTGCTCGCCGACGCCGGCTCGACCGTGTTCGTCGGCGGCGCGTTCACGATGCTCGGCGGCGTGCGGCGCGACAACCTCGCCGCGATCGACATCGCGACCGACCGCGTGCTGCCGTTCAACCCGGCACCCGACGCGCCGGTCTACTCGCTCGCGCGCTACGGCGGCGCCCTCTACACCGGCGGCAGCTTCTCCAACATCGGCGGCCAGTACCGGCGCTTCATCGCCGCGCTCGATCCCGTGACGGGCAACGCGACCACGTGGGACACGTGGGTCACCAACTACGTGACGGGCATCATCATGATGGGCGGCACCGCGTACCTGGCCGGCGGCTTCACGTCGGTACTGGGACAGCCGCGCAACCACCTCGCGGCGATCGACGCGGCGACCGGCTCGCTGCTGCCGTGGAATCCGGACGCGAACAACGACCTCATCATGAACGCGTTCGCCGCCTCGGGCTCCACGATCTACGTCGGCGGCTGGTTCACCGCGATCGGCGGCGTGCCGCGCAACTACCTCGTCGCCCTCGACGCGACGACCGGTGCGCCCACCGCGTGGAACCCCGCGCCCAACGGCTCGGTCACCTCGATCGCGGTGGTGGGCGGCAAGGTCTACGTCGGCGGACGCTTCTCGAGCATCGGCGGCGCGACGCGCTACGGCCTCGCGGCGATCGACGCGACGAGCGGGCTCGCCACCACGCCGGTCCTCAACATGGGAACGGGCGGCTTCGACGCGGCGTTCACGCTCGCGACGTACGGCTCGAACGTCTACGCCGGCGGCTACTTCTTCACGTTCGGCGGCCAGACGCGCATCCACATCGCCGGGTTCGACGCGACCTCGGGCAACGTGCTCGCGTGGAACCCGGGCGCGGACTCGTTCGTCAACTCGCTCACCGCGGACGCGACGTCAGTCTACGCGGGCGGACAGTTCGGCACGATCGCGGGACGCCGCTCGCCCTTCCACGCGCGGATCGAGGACACCGCTCTCTTCGCCGCGCCGTCGGTCACGCTCACCGGCCCGAACGGTGGCCAGCTCCTCGTGCCCGGCACGTCGTATCACGTCGCGTGGTCGCGATCGGGCGGCGTGTTCGGCGTGCGCTCGGCGGACCTGTACGTCTCGCGCGCGGGAGCGGGCGGGCCATGGGAGCTGGTCGCCGCCGGCATCACCGGTCGCGATGCGTATGACTGGACCGTGACCGGGCCCACGTCGGCGAACGTGTACCTCAAGGTCGACGTGCGCGACTGGAACGGCGCACTCGCGAGCGACGTGAGCAACGCCGCGGTCACGATCGGCAGCGCGATCGCGTCGGCGCCCGGGAACGCACCGCGCCTCGCGCTCGCCGAACCGCGCCCGAACCCCGCGCGCGGCCGCGTCGCGCTCGCGTTCACGCTGCCGGCGAGCGGCGTCGCGCGGCTCTCGCTCTTCGACGTGCAGGGCCGCGAGGTCGCGCGCCTCGCCGACGGCGTGCTCGCGGCGGGTGAGCACGCGGCCGCGATCGACGCCGCGCGGCTGGGGCCGGGGCTCTACTTCGCGCGCCTCGTCGCGGGCGGTGCGACGCTCGAGCGGAGGCTCGTGCTGCTTCGGTGACGTGTCGCGCGACGACGCGAACGCGAAACGGCCGGCGCCCGATGCGGACGCCGGCCGTTCGTGTCGTTGCCGACGAAGCGCCCGCTCTACGTCCCCGGGACCGTGCCGACGACCTGCTTGGTGAGGTCCTGCTTCTTGTCCGAGAACACCTTCATCTCGCCGCGCTTCAGCTGCGGATCGTCCTTCAGGTCGACCTGCAGCTTGAAGCGCTTCTCCAGCTCGGAGAAGCGGCGCGCCTCGCTCTCGACGAAGTAGAGCGCCAGATCGGGCGCCACCTTCACGGTGATGCGCTTGTGCGAGCCCATCGCGGACACGCGGCGCATGGCGCGCTCGAGCTTCACGAGCATCGTCTCGTTGCTCGGCACCTTGCCGAGGCCGCCGCACGTCGGGCAGTCCTCGGTGTAGTAGTGCAGCAGGCTCGAGCGCTCGCGCTGCCGGGTCATCTCGATCAGGCCCAGCTCGCTCACCGCGAACGCCTTGGTGCGCGCGCGGTCCTTGCGCAGCTCGCCACGCAGGGTGTCGAGCACGGCGCGCTTGTTCGACTCGCTCTCCATGTCGATGAAGTCGACGACGATGATGCCGCCGATGTCGCGCAGCCGGAGCTGGCGCGGCACCTCGACCGCCGCCTCCATGTTGGTGCGGAAGATCGTCTCTTCCTGGCTCTTCTTGCCGACGTTGCGGCCGGTGTTGACGTCGACGGCGACCAGCGCCTCGGCGTGGTCGATGCAGATGTAGCCGCCCTTCTTGAGCCACACCTTGCGCTCGAAGGTCTTCTCGATCTGCGACTCGATGTTGAACGCGTCGAAGATCGGCTCGCGGCCCTTGTAGTGCTTCACGCGATCGGACAGCTCCGGCGAAACCGCCTTCAGGTAGCGGTCGATCTCCGCGAAGGACTCCTTGTCGTCGATGAAGACCTCCTCGACGTCCTCGGTGAAGAGGTCGCGGATCAGGCTCGCGGTCATCTCCAGCTCGCGGTGCACGAGCGCCGGGGCGCGCATGCCGGAGGCCTTCTTCTCGATCTTCTGCCAGAGTCGCGTCAGGTGCTTGATGTCGGCCGCGTACTCGGCGTCGCCCTTGCCCTCGCCCACCGTGCGCGCGATGACGCCGACGTTCTTGGGCTTCAGGTCGTGGATGATCGCCTTGATGCGCTGCCGCTCGGAGCGCTCCTCGATGCGGCGCGAGACGCCGACGTGGTCGACGCCCGGCATGAGCACGCAGAAGCGTCCCGGCAGACTGATCTGCTGCGTGACGCGCGGGCCCTTGGTGCCGATCGACTCCTTGGTGATCTGGACGAGGATCTCCTGGCCCTTCTTGAGGTGGTCCTCGATCTTGGGCACCGGCGCGCGGCGGCGCTTGTGGCGGTCGCCGTGCTGGTCGTCGGCGTCGGAGAGGTCCTCGAGCGCGCCGAGCGACTCGGCGAGGTCGGAGGCGTGCAGGAAGCCGGTCTTCGCCAGTCCGAGGTCGACGAACGCCGACTGCATGCCGGGGAGCACCGCGTTGACGCGGCCCTTGTAGACGTCGCCGACGCTGCGCCGCTGCTCGGCGCGCTCGACGAACAGCTCGGCGAGCTCGTCGTTCTCGAGGATCGCGACGCGCGTCTCGTACGAATCGGAGTTGATGATGATGCGCTGCTTCACGGGCGTCCTTCCGCGGACGCGTCGGCGCGCCGTCCTATCGCGGGGTCAGCAGCTGCATGGGATCGAGCCGGTCCTCTCCGAGCACCGCCCACAGCTCCGTGCGTTCCACGTCCACGGTGCGGGGATCGGTCGAAGGGAACAGCAGCCCGACGACGTCGTCCGGTCTCGCCTGCGCGCGCTGCGTGAAGCGCAGGAGCAGGTCGAGCACGGCCGGTTTCTCGTCGTCGGTCGCATGCAACGCCGCCATCGAAGGCCGGGCGTCGAATTCGCGTACCTTGTCTTCGCTCTCGCGCCGCACCACCACCACGTCCCGCGCGAGCAGGGCCCGGGTGCGCTCGTCGAGCGCATCGAGCAACCGCTCCGGAGCGACGTCCGCCTGCGCGAGGAAGCTGCGCGGGAAGCGGACGCGGTAGCTGGCACCTTCCAGCTGGCTCATGAGCGAAGGGGTCTTGAAGAGGATGGGCCGGAACGAGATCAGGCTCAGGCCTTCCGGCAGCACGGCGTCGAGCCTTTCGGCCAGATCGACGGCGGGCGGACGGCTGAACTCCAGATCGAACACTTCGGCCCGTGAACGATAGCCCAGCGGCAGCGGGGGCCCGAACGACATCTTGATGTGCGGGTGATGCCCCTGGGAGAACGCGAGTGGCAGCCCGGAGCGGCGAAGCGCCCGCTCCCAGGTGCGCATGAGATCCAGGTGCGAGGTGAAGCGCAGCGCGCTCCCCTTCTCGAACCGGATGCGGAAGCGCGTGCAGGTCGCGACACCCGACGCGCTGGCCGTGACGCGACGTCCCTTCCGGCCGAAGGCCGGAGTGGGTACGACCGCGAGGGCCTTGTCCAGGTCGAGCGACGCGTGGGGCGTCTTGACCCACGGCCGCTGCGGACATTCGACGACGCCGCACGAGAAGCACTTGTCCTCGAGCCGGCAATCGTCGGTACTCCCGGCGCGGTCGGCGCGCTGCTTCTCGCGAACGAGGAACTTGCGCGTGACCGGCGACTGCACCATGTCCCACGGCTGGTCGTGGTCCGACGAACGCTCCACCAGGTAGCGTTCGGGGTCCACACCGTGCTCGCGGAACACGTCCATCCAGGTGTGGAAGCGAAGGTGCTCGCTCCAGGCGTCGAAACGGCATCCGCGTCGGTACGCGGTCTCGATGGCCGCGCCCAGCCGGCGGTCGCCGCGCGTGAACACGCCCTCGAGGAGGCTCGTTTCGGCGTCCCGGTACTTCAGCGTGATCGGCTTGCCCTTCACCGCTTCGCGCAGCACGCCGAGCCGGCGCGTGAGTTCCGCGGTCGAGATCTGCTCCGCCCACGCGAACGGCGTGTGCGGCTTGGGCACGTGAGGGGACACGCTGACGACGATCCGGAACGACTTGTTGCCGGCTTCGCGCGCCGCCTGCCACGCGCGATAGCCCAGGTCGAGGATGGCGCGCAGGTCGTCGTCCGTCTCGGTCGGCAACCCGCACATGAAGTAGAGCTTGGCGCCCGTGTAGCCCTCGCGAGCCGCGGTGCGCACCGATGTGAGCAGCTCGTCCTCGGTGTGATTCTTGTTGATGACGTCGCGCATCCGCTGGCTGCCCGCCTCGGGGGCCAGCGTGATGCTGCCCTTCTTCTGCGCCGCCATGCGCGCCGCGACCTCGACCGGAACGTTGTCCGGCCGCGTCGAGGGCAGCGAGAGCTGCACGCGCGAGGCGCAAAGCAGGTCGGCGAGCGCGTTCACCTGCTCGACGATCTGGGTGTGGTCGGTCGTGGAGAGCGAGATGAGCGACACCTCTTCGAGCCCGGTGCCGTTCAGGCCTCGCAGCACTTCCTCGACGACCTGCTGCGCCGGCTTCTCGCGCACGGGCCGGTTGATCATGCCCGCCTGGCAGAAGCGGCAGCCGCGCGTGCAGCCGCGCATCACTTCGACCGAGAGCCGGTCGTGCGTGATCTCGCCGACGGGCACGAGCGGCAGCGGCGGGTAGTACTCGGGCTTCAGGGCGCCCACGTACACGCTGTTCACCCGCGCCGGGAAGCCCGGCAGCGCGCGCGGCACGAGCCAGCCTTCGGGGCTCGCGTGCGTCTCGTAGCCGCTCGGCACGTAGACGCCCGGCAGGTGCGCGAGGCGCCGCAGCAGCGCCGGCCGCGACCAGCCTTCGCGCTTGCCCTGCTTCACCGTGTCGAGCACGCGATGGACGATCTCCTCGCCGTCGCCGATCACGAACGCGTCGACGAACTCGGCCATCGGCTCGGGGCTGAACGCCTGCGCGCCGCCCGCGATCACGAGCGGATGCGACCCGTCGCGCTCCAGCGTGCGCAGCGGCAGGCCCGCGAGCTCGAGCATCATCAGCACGTTCGTGTACTGGAGCTCGTACTGCAGCGAGAAGCCGATGACGTCGAAGTCGCGCGCGGGCGCCTGCGAGTCGAGCGAGAAGAGCGGGATGCCGAGCCGGCGCATCTCGCGCTCGGCGTCGGGCCATGGCGCGAACGTCAGCTCGGCGAGCGCGTCGGGCCGCCCGTTGACGACGTGGTGCAGGATGCGGATGCCGAGGTTGGAGAGCCCGATCTCGTACGCGTCCGGGAACGCGAGCAGCAGCTTCACGTCCGCGGTCGCGTGGTCCTTGCGCCCCAGGCGCAGGTCGCCGCCCAGGTAGCGGTTCGGCTTCGAGACGCGCGGCAGCAGCTGGTGCTCGATCAGCTCGTTGAGGCTCGCGGACATGTTCGGGGTGCTTCTCCTGGGCAGTCGGGCGCGGTGGAATCGAACCACCGTGAGGGACCGTCGGCGCGCGGGACGCGTCGTGACGAGGAGCCTTTCCCGGGGCTCCCCGAGCTGCCGGTCGGGGCGGCAAGGTAACACGCGTTACAGGCGCGTGCCAACGCCGGAAAGCCGCAAGCCGTTGCCACGGGCGAACGTGGCCGGAGGCGGCCGCGCCGGCCGCCGTGCGGGCGGCGAGCGGTCACTCCTTAAGAGCCCGGCCCGCCCGAACGCGGCGTCCGCCGCCAGCGTGCGAGCACGGCGTTGACCCCGAGCCGGCGAGCCTCGACCGGCTCGAACGGCGCGAGCGCGAGCGCGCGTTCGCCGGAGAGCGCCGGGCCGGAACCGAGCGCGACGGGCGCGATCGTCGTCTCGACCCTCGTCGATCCGGCCAAGCGCGAGCAGCTGCCCGGCGACGTCGCCCCCGCCGGCGAGCCACGCGCGCCTCACACCCTTCGCCTCCATGTTCGCGAGCATCGCGTCGAGGCCGACGATCACGTCGAGGAAGGCGAGGTCGTGCGTGCTCGTCGCGAGCCGTCCGTCCATCGACATCGCGGTGCGCCAGACGATCTCCGCGCGTCGCCTCCTCTCGCGGCCGTCGTTGCGAATGCGTTCGCCGTGGCCTCGCGGCGCTGCAGGCGGCGCACGCTGACCGACGCGCGCGGCCCCGGTCATGCGCGATGCGACGCCGGCGCGAAAACGCCTCCCGGGTATCCGGACGGCGCAATGCGCCCCTTGGAACCTTTGCTATAGTGCCGCCCGGATCGTCCACGCACCCACATGAACGAAAGGCGCCGGGCCATGAAGGTCTCCGATCGCACGTACTTCATGCTCAAGCGGCTACACTCGCTGACCGGGGTCGTCCCGATCGGCCTGTTCCTGCTGGAGCACTTCTTCACCAACTCCAGGGCCCTGCAGAGCCCCGCGGCCTTCGACCAGGCCGCCGCCGAGCTCGCGCGGATTCCCTACGTGACGCTGGTCGAGGCTCTGGGCATCTGGATCCCGATCGCCTTCCACATGGTGCTGGGCGTCATCATCGCGACGACGTGGCAGGCGAACCTCGGACGCCACGGCTACGCGCGGAACTGGCAGTACGTGCTGCAGCGGATCAGCGGCATCGTGCTCGTGTTCTACATCCTCTTCCACACGTGGATGACGCGCTTCGACGCCAACTACCTCAACTCGGCGAGCGCCTACGACTACGTGAAGCAGCAGGTGTCGAACCCCGGCGTGTTCGCGTTCTACGTGATCGGCGTCCTGTCGGCGTGCTGGCACCTCGGCAACGGGCTCTTCGGCTTCTCGATCCACTGGGGCCTCGCCACCGGGCGCAACGCGCAGCGCTGGGCGGCCCGCATCGCAATGGCCGTGTTCGTCGCGCTGTCGATCGTCGGCCTGAACGCGCTGCTCGCGTTCGCGGGCCACGGCATCTATCCGAACTGGATCACCAAGCCCCACGCGGCCGAGCACGCGCCGGTGGTCTTCATGGGAGGACAGCGCTGATGGCCGCGCCGCGCATCGCCATCGTCGGAGGCGGACTCGCCGGACTCATGGCGGCCATCAAGGTCGCCGAGGCCGGAGTCCACGTGGACCTGTTCTCGGTCGTGCCCGTGAAGCGCTCGCACTCGGTGTGCGCGCAGGGCGGCATCAACGGCGCCGTGAACGTGAAGGGCGAAAACGACAGCCCCGAGATCCACTTCGTGGACACGTGCCGTGGCGGCGACTTCCTCGCGCACCAGCCTCCCGCCAAGGGCATGTGCTACGCCGCGCCCGGCATCATCTACCTGTTCGACCGCATGGGCGTGACGTTCAACCGCACCGCGGAAGGCCTGCTCGACTTCCGCCGCTTCGGCGGCACGCTCTACAACCGCACCGCGTTCGCGGGCGCCACGACGGGCCAGCAGCTGCTGTACGCGCTCGACGAGCAGGTGCGCCGTCACGAAGCCGCCGGCCTCGTGACCAAGCACGAGGGCTGGGAGTACGTCGGCATGGTGCGCGACGACTCCGGCCGCTGCGTCGGCCTCGTCGGCCTCGACCTGCGCACGATGCAGACGAAGGCCTTCCCCGCCGACGCGGTCATCCTCGCGACCGGCGGGCCCGGCCTGATCTTCGGCCAGTCCACGAACAGCATGATCAACTCGGGCTCGGCCGCGGCGTCCGCTTACATCGAGGGCGCGAAGTACGGCAACGGCGAGTTCATCCAGATCCATCCCACCGCGATCCCCGGCGCCGACAAGCTGCGGCTCATGAGCGAGTCCGCGCGCGGCGAGGGCGGCCGCGTGTGGGTGCCGCGCACGAAGGGCGACGCGCGTCCGCCGAAGCAGATCCCCGAGGCGGAGCGCTGGTACTTCCTCGAGGAGAAGTATCCGAAGTACCGCAACCTCGTCCCGCGCGACGTCGCGAGCCGCGAGATCCACCACGTGTGCGTGAACCTCGGGCTCGGCGTCGACGGCAAGCTGTGCGTCTACCTCGACCTCACGCACATCCCGCGCGCGACGCTGATGCGCAAGCTCGAAGGCATCCTCGAGATCTACGAGAAGTTCACGGGCGAAGACCCGTGCGACGTGCCCATGAAGATCTTCCCCGCCGTCCACTACTCGATGGGCGGCCTGTGGGTCGACTACGAGCGCACGGCGGACGGCTTCGTCGACCTCGGCAGCCCGAAGAACCACATGACCAACGTGCCCGGCCTCTACGCCGCCGGCGAGTGCGAGTACCAGTACCACGGCGCCAACCGCCTCGGTGCGAACTCGCTCCTCTCCTGCGTGTACGCGGGCCAGGTCAGCGGCCCGGCCGCGGTGAAGTGGGCGCAGAACCAGTCCAAGGCCGGCGGCGAGACGCCGTCGAGCGTGTTCGCGGCCGCGGAGAAGAAGTGGACGGACCACTTCGCCGCGCTCGCCAAGCGCGACGGTCCCGAAAACCCGTACCGGCTGCACGAGGAGCTCGGGCGCTGCATGCTCGAGAACGTCACGATCGTGCGCGAGAACGCCAAGCTGCGCGAGACCGACGCGAAGATCCTCG
>WBZT01002903.1_pt1 | contig 11582 bp, 8 predicted proteins | sample 5204241 | NCBI WGS metagenome assembly WBZT01 (sample SAMN12344358, study PRJNA552823) | activated sludge metagenome | biome: Activated sludge suspended growth; feature: Nitrification reactor; material: Wastewater; isolation source: activated sludge from nitrification reactor of wastewater treatment...
GATCGTTGCCGACGAATCCTACGGTAACAAAGACACCGATATGACCGCCCAGTTGACCAAGATCCGCGCCTCGGACGCCCAGGCGGTCATCAACTTCGGTTTCGGCCAGGCACCGGCCATCGTCACCAAGAACATGAAACAATTGGGTATCGATCTGCCGCTTTACCAATCCCATGGCGTCGCCTCCAAAACTTTCATCGATCTGGCCGGCGCGGCGACCGAGGGCGTGCGCCTACCGGCGGCGGCCTTGGTCGTTGCCGAACAATTGCCCGACACCGATCCCCAAAAACCGATTTTGCTCGATTACAAAAAGCGCTTCGAGGCCAAATACGGACCGGTTTCCACCTTCGGCGGCCATGCCTACGACGGCCTGATGATCGTTGTGGCGGCCATTGAGCGAGCCGGTGGCACCGATAAGGCCAAGGTGCGCGACGAAATCGAGAAAACCCATGGCTTTATCGGCACGGCCGGCGTGTTCAACATGACGCCCACCGATCATATGGGCTTAAGTTTGGATGCCTTTAAGATGGTGGAGATTCGCGACGGGGCCTGGAAGATCGTCGAATAAGCGCCGCCGATGCCCGAGCAACTGCTTCAGTTTCTGGCGACCGGGATCACGATCGGTTCGATTTATGCTTTGGTGGGGCTGGGATTCGCCCTGATCTACAACGCCTCCGATGTAGTGAACTTCGCCCAGGGAGAATTCGTGATGCTGGGCGCCATGGCCACCGTCGCTCTGCTGAACGCCGGGTTGCCGCTGGCGCTGGCGGGACTTGGCGCGACCCTGTTGACCGCACTGGTCGGCCTGCTGCTGGAACGCTTTGCCATCGAACCGGCGGCGGGCGCATCGGTGGTCAGCACCATCATCGTCACCATCGGCGCGGCGATTTTCCTGCGCGGCGTCGTCCTGCTGCTGTGGGGCAAGGGGTTTCACGCCCTACCCCCCTTCACCGGCGACACACCCATCCAATTCGGGGGCGCGACCCTGTTGCCGCAGAGTCTGTGGGTCATCGGCGTCACCGCGCTGCTGGTGGCGCTGGTTCGTGCCTTCTTCAACCGTACCCTGCTGGGCAAGGCGCTGCTGGCCTGTTCGTTCAACCGCGACGCCGCCCAGTTGGTTGGCATCGACGTGCGGGTCATGCTGCGCTTGGCTTACGCCCTGTCCGCCGCCTTGGGGGCGTTGGCCGGCATTCTGATCGCACCGATCACCTTCACTTCCTACGAGGCCGGCGTCATGCTCGGGCTCAAGGGCTTTTCCGCCGCTATCGTCGGCGGCATCGGCAACCCGATGGGCGCGGTGGCCGGCGGTCTGCTGCTGGGGGTGCTGGAAAGCCTCGGCGCGGGTTTTATCTCCTCCGGCTACAAGGATGCCATCGCCTTCCTGTTCGTATTGATGGTGCTGTTCTTCGAGCCGACCGGATTGTTCGGTCACAAGACTGCGGAACGGGTCTGAGCCGATGCGATTGGTCGGCTTCAGTGCCTTCGCGGCGGGGGTTGCGCTGCTGCCCTTGCTGTTTCCGAACAACTACTTCGTCACCGTGGTCGGCGTATCCGCCGGTCTGCATGTCATTCTCGCGGTGGGTCTCAACCTGCTGATGGGCTACGCCGGGCAAATTTCTCTCGGTCACGCCGCCTTTTTCGGCATGGGCGCCTACGCCTCCGCCATTTTGACCACCCGCTACGCTTGGCCATCGCTGTTGGCCATGGCGGTGGGATTGCTGGTCGCTGGCTTGACCGCTTGGCTGCTGGCGCGGCCGATCGTGCGTCTGCGCGGTCACTATCTGGCCATGGCGACGCTGGGCTTCGGCATCATCGTTCATGTCGTCATGGTGCAAGCCACCGACTGGACCGGCGGTCCCGATGGCATGGCAGGCATCCCACCGCTGAACCTGTTGGGTTGGGAGGTTGACGGTGACCAGCGTTGGTACGGCGTGGTTGCCGTCGCCGCGCTGCTGGCGATCTGGCTGTCGCTCAACATCGTCGACTCGCGGGTCGGCCGCGCCTTGCGGGCGGTGCGTGGTTCCGAATTCGCCGCGCGGATGATGGGGATCGATACCACCCGCGCCAAGACTCAGGTGTTCGTGGTTTCCGCCCTGTTCGCCGCTTTCGCCGGTAGTCTGTTCGCCCACCAGCAGGCGTTCGTCAGTCCGGATTCCTTCAATCTGCTCGTTTCGGTCGAATTGGTCATCATGGTGGTGCTCGGCGGCATGGCCTCCACCTTTGGTGCGGCCTGTGGCGCCATCGCCCTGACTTTGCTGAACGAAGGGCTGGTGGTGTTCGAAGATTACGAGATGCTGATCCACGGGGCGCTGTTGATGGTGGTGATGATTTTTCTGCCACAAGGCTTGTTCGTGGGTTTGAGTCAGGGCGGACGGCGGCTATGGGATGCTCTTTACTGTATAAATAAAAATCGATAGTATTATTTAATATACATTTCTGCATGGAGGGCATCGCCATGCAAAGCTGCCCTTTCTTTGTCTTGCTCGTCTCGTGCCTGTTGGCTGTTTTGCCGCTGCCGTCCAGCTTCGCCACAGACGGCTACTTGACGGCTGAAGCGGCGCTCGTTACCACGCCGGACATACCGGAGTTGTTCGTGCCGGATGACAGTCCGACCCAACAAAGCCGAGGCAAGGCGGCGGCAACGCCGACGGGCCACTACCCAGTGCGGATAAACACCCGGTTAAGCGAAACCGGCCTGCCGCCAGCCACTGTCTTTCTATCCGCGCCCAGCGGTGTTCGATACGAAGTCGTCCAGGATAACCGGATGCTGCATGCCAGCGGCGGCACGACCTGGGTGGGACATCTCAAGAACCATGCCGATATCTATCGGGTGCTAGTCACCACCCATCAGGGACATTCGTTCGGGCGTATCCTGACCCCTGACGGCGAGTTTTTGGTGGAAAGCGATGATTCGGGAACCTGGCTGCTCGATACGCACGAGGCAGGCTGGCAGCCAGCCAACTCTTATGACGATACGATTCCATCGCCTTCCTTGGAAACCTCTCCCCATTCGGATCTTGCAAGCTCCAGGCAACTGGCGCCGCGCTCGGGCGAAGCAACCGTAACCCCAACGGATTCATCGATCTCACCGAAAGCCGCCAGCAACTCCATCATCGACGTAATGCTGCTTTACACACCGGATCTGGCCACTCACTACGGGGCTGGTCTGCAAGCGCACCTCGATAGTTTGATCGCGACGGCCAATCAGGCTTACCTGGACAGCCAAGTGAACATCTCGCTGCGCCTGGTTCACCACGCCCAGGTCAGTTATAGCGAAACCGCTTCCAACACCGATGCTCTCGATGCTCTCACCTACGGTTCCCATCCATCGCTGGCCAACGTGAGCGTCTGGCGGGACCAATACGGGGCGGATCTGGTGGCTTTGTTGCGTCCGTTCAACATGGCCAACCATGTCGGCTGTGGGTTGAGCTGGCTCAACGGCTTCAACGGTCAAGCCATGAATGCGGCCTATGGGTTTTCGGTGATCGGTGATGGCAACGATGCTGGCGGATCTTTGTACTACTGTCCCGATTCCAGTTTGGTCCACGAACTCGGCCATGCCATGGGCAGCGACCACGATCGCGCCAACAGCGTCGCTCAGGGCGCCTATCCCTATGCCTACGGCTATGGCGTCGAAGGCGTTTTCGGTACGATCATGAGTTATATCAACCCACGTGTCGGCAAATTTTCCAACCCGAATATCAACTGCCTGGGGAGCCAACCCTGCGGGATTGAGGACTACGCCGATAATACCCGCTCCCTGAACAATACCCGCGACAGCGTGGCGGGTTTTAGAAACGCGAACGCTAACAATGACCAGGTCGTTCTCGCGCTGGAGGAGCCGGTGGAGGGCACGACATACTCAGGGATCGCCAACATCCGAGGCTGGGCGGTGGCGCCGCAAGGGGTGCAAAGGATCGAGCTGTACCTGGACGGCGCGCTACGGGGCAACATCCCGCTGGGTGGGCGGCGGGCCGACGTCGGCGACACTTACCCCGGCTATCCCGGTTCGACCGACTCCGGTTTCGCCATGGCCTTCAACTACTCCACGCTGACCGCCGGATCGCACACCCTCACCGTGCGCGCCATCGATGTCGCTGGGGCGACGCGCGACGCCAGCGCCGCCTTCACCGTGACGCGCTTCGCCAATGCCTATATCGCCGACCCGGCGGCGGTCAGCCTGGACCAAGCCACCCTCGGCCGGACCGGCAACGTCATCGCGATCCAGAACCTGACGGTCGAAGGCCAGTCCTACGCCGTCCACCTCGCTTGGCGATCCGCTACCCAGGGCTTCGCCATCAGCCAGATCGAAGCGGCGGCTCAACGCACGGCAGCGGCCGATCTCGCTGCATCAGCAATGCCCGCCGCCGCCAACATCGTTCTCGCGCTGGAGGAGCCGGTGGAGGGCACGACATACTCAGGGATCGCCAACATCCGAGGCTGGGCGGTGGCGCCGCAAGGGGTGCAAAGGATCGAGCTGTACCTGGACGGCGCGCTACGGGGCAACATCCCGCTGGGTGGGCGGCGGGCCGACGTCGGCGACACTTACCCCGGCTATCCCGGTTCGACCGACTCCGGTTTCGCCATGGCCTTCAACTACTCCACGCTGACCGCCGGATCGCACACCCTCACCGTGCGCGCCATCGATGTCGCTGGGGCGACGCGCGACGCCAGCGCCGCCTTCACCGTGACGCGCTTCGCCAATGCCTATATCGCCGACCCGGCGGCGGTCAGCCTGGACCAAGCCACCCTCGGCCGGACCGGCAACGTCATCGCGATCCAGAACCTGACGGTCGAAGGCCAGTCCTACGCCGTCCACCTCGCTTGGCGATCCGCTACCCAGGGCTTCGCCATCAGCCAGATCGATCAGTGACCATGGAACGCTAGCGTTCGACTCCTCTTCTGCTTGTTTCTGGGGCAGAGGGGGATTTTTGCCAATACCTTCCGACCCAAATCAAGGGAAGGAAGCGCGAAACACTCGGTTTACATATAATGACCGTTAACTATATACGGTAAAAGAATAATTCGCCCATGAGCCAGAATCTTTATGAGGCAAAGCCAAACTCCCCCGGTCCGTCAACTGCTGAGAGCGCTGTTCATCGTTCTTCTCCCGCCGCCTCGCTAATCGAGATCGATGATCTGGAACAAAGCTTCGGTGGCGTCATGGCCTTGGCCGGCGTCGGTTTCCACGTGCCAGAAGGCTTGATCTATGCCGTAATCGGCCCCAACGGCGCCGGCAAGACCACCCTGTTCAACAACCTCTGTGGTTTTTATCGACCATCGGCCGGTTCGATCCGCTTCGACGGGCACGAACTGTGCGGCCTGCCGACGCACCGCATCGCCGCGCTGGGCATCGCCCGTACCTTTCAAAACCTGCAGCTGTTCTTCAACATGACCGTGATCGAGAATGTCATGGTTGGTTGCCACCTACGAGCTAAAACTGGATTGTTGACTGCTGCTCTGCGCCTACCCCGCGTGCGACGTGAGGAACGACGGCTGCGGGAATGGGCCAGCGAAGCACTGGCATTGTGCGATCTAACGGATCGAACCGCGCAACCGGTGGGTTCCCTACCCTACGGTCTGATGAAGCGGGTCGAGATCGCCCGTGCCCTGGCTGCCCGCCCGCGCCTGCTGCTGCTTGACGAACCGGCCGCTGGTCTCAATGACACCGAAACAGGAGCCTTGCGTGAGTTGATTGCCCGCATCCGCGCCACCGGTGTAACCATATTGCTGGTCGAGCACCACATGCCACTGGTAATGAGTATCTCGGATCGCCTGCTGGTGCTGGACTACGGCAGCGTGCTGGCCGAGGGTACGCCGGCGGAAATTCAGGCCGATCCGCGAGTGGTTGCCGCCTATCTGGGAGGCGCGGTGCAATATGCCGTCTGACGCCCTCCTCTCTCCCGCCGTCTCTGCCTCCTCGAAGCAGGAGGAGCCGCTGCTCGAAGTTGCCGGCCTGAGCAGCGACTACGGCCCGGTCCACGCCATCCATCAAGCCGACCTTCATATCCACACCGGCGAGCTGGCGGCCATCGTCGGTGGCAACGGTGCCGGCAAGACCACCCTGCTCCACACCCTCTCAGGTTTGCATCCCTCCAGTGGTGGCCGCATCCACTTTGCCGGCCGGGACATCACTCGTTGGCCGGCGCACCGCATCGTCGCCGCCGGCATCTGTCAGGTCCCCGAGGGGCGTCAGGTCTTCGCCCCGCTGAGTGTCGAGGACAATCTACGGCTGGGCGCTTATCGGATTCGCGACCACGGTTGGGTGCGACGGGAACTGGAGCATGTCTACACCCTGTTTCCGATTCTGGTCGAACGGCGCCAGCAACTGGCCGGCACTCTTTCGGGCGGTCAGCAACAGATGCTCGCCATCGGCCGCGCCTTGCTCGGCCGTCCGCGTCTGCTGTTGCTGGACGAACCGTCGATGGGCTTGGCGCCGTTGTTGGTCGAAGAGATCTTCCGGGTCATCGTCGAACTGAACAGCCGGGGCGTCACCATTCTACTGGTCGAACAGAATGCCCGCGCCGCCCTGGCCATCGCCAATCGGGGCTATATTTTGGAGACTGGCCGCATCGTCAAGACTGCCCCGGCGGCGGAACTGCTCGCCGATGACGCGGTACGCCGGGCCTATCTTGGGTATTGATGCGGATATTCGTCGATTTCCTTCCCCTTACCGGACAGGAACCATGTATGTAGATCGGATCATGACCCGCGAAGTGGTATGGGTCGCCGAGGAGACCCGCCTGCCACAACTGGCGGCGCTGATGCGCGACCATCGCATCCGCCATCTGCCAGTCGTGCGCGACGGTCATCTGGTCGGATTGATCACCTCCCACGACCTGGAACGGGTTTCACCCTCATCGGTCACCACTCTGTCGGTCGGCGAGGCCAACTATCTGCTGGGCAAGCTCAACGCCGCCAAGGTCATGCGTACCAAGATCGTCACCTGCGCGCCCGACACCCTGGTCGAGGAAGCCGCGCGCCTGCTCCGCCAGGAAAAGATCGGTTGCCTGCCGGTGGTGACGGAAAGCGGCGAGCTGGCTGGCATCGTCACCCATGAAGATCTGCTGGATTTTTTTCTGGACATCACCGGTTGCCTGATGCGGGACACCGCCCGCATCGCCGTGCATCTACCCGACACCATCGGTCAACTGGGCAAGCTGCTGGCCGCGATCAACGACGCTGGCGGCTACATCGCCACCGTTGTTTCACCCCCGCACCCCGATCAAACCGGCCTGCGCGTGGCGGTGGTGCGCTACCGCGCCTCCGACCCGCGTACCCTGAACCTGCGACTGCGAGAACTCGGATACGAGCTGCTCGCCGAAACCCCGCCAGGCGGGTAAGACAGGCGGCGATGCGGTACGAGCCTTCGGAGAATCCGCCCTCCGTTCACCTGAGTTTTTTCTCAAAACAAAACAAAACGGAACCGCCCCCATGATTCTGGATATCGAACAAGAAACCCTGCCGCGCGAAGACTTGCAAAACCTGCAACTGCATCGGCTGCGCACCACCGTCGAACGCTGTTACCAGACCGTCAATTACTACCGCGAAGCCATGGACGAGCTCGGCGTCAAACCAAGCCATATCCAATCAGTGGCCGACGTCCGGCTATTGCCGTTCACCAAGAAGGAAAACCTGCGCGAGAACTACCCATTCGGCATGTTCGCCGTCCCCACCGACCAGGTGGTCCGCATCCACGCCTCCAGCGGTACCACCGGCAAACCCACGGTGGTCGGCTATACCCGCCGCGACATCCGCACCTGGGCGCGGGTGGTAGCCCGCTGTCTGGCCGCCGCCGGGATGCGTCCCGGCGATCGCCTGCACAACGCTTACGGCTACGGATTGTTCACCGGCGGATTGGGACTGCACTACGGCGCCGAGGAACTGGGCGTCATGGTCACCCCGATTTCCGGCGGCCAGACCCAGCGCCAGATCATGCTGATCCGGGACTTCGAACCCACCGGGCTATCCTGCACGCCGTCCTACGCCCTCAACCTCGCCGAAACCGCCGAGGATATGAACGTGGATCTGCGCAAGCTGCCGCTCAAGGTCGGCGTGTTCGGCGCGGAACCGTGGACCGAGGAAATGCGCTACGAGCTGGAATCGCGGCTGGGCATCGATGCGATCGACATCTACGGTCTGTCCGAGGTGATTGGCCCCGGTGTGGGGATCGAATGCCTTGAAGCCAAGGATGGCTTGCATGTGTTCGAGGATCACTTCCTGATCGAAGCAGTCGATGTCAATACGGGTCAGCCGGTTCCCAACGGCGAACCGGGTGAAATCGTCATCACCTCGCTGACCAAGGAAGCTTTCCCGGTGATTCGCTACCGCACCCGCGACATCTCGGTGCTCAACCCCGCGCCCTGTCGCTGCGGTCGGACCCACGTCCGCATGCAGCGCGTCACCGGTCGCACCGACGACATGCTGATCATTCGCGGAGTCAACGTATTTCCGTCGCAGGTCGAGGCGATCCTCATGCAGACCGAAACGCTGTCGCCGTTCTACCAACTGGAAATATCCCGCGAGAACAATCTCGACCTGCTGACCGTCAATGTGGAAGGCAGCCCGCCGCTGGTCGCCCAGGGTCGGGACGCGATGGATCGAGTGGCGCATAAGGCTCAGAAGGATATCAAGGATTTCATCGGCGTGACCGCCAAGGTCGTGGTCAAGGCCACCGGCGAAATCCCCCGTTCCGAAGGTAAGGCCGTGCGGGTGGTCGACCATCGCAAGCAGGACAAGTAAACGAATAGCGACTTCGGAAATTGCCCCCTGACGAGCATTGAGATTGCTCTCCTGGTCATTCGGGGCTCAGGAAGCGGGTGCCGGCTTGCTCAAGCCGGACCGCCGTTTTTTTCGCTGGCGATCTTTCGCCGCTCAACACGGGGCTGAGAACGGCGGTCGCCATGACCGGATCGCCGCACATCACCCCTCATGCCTCCACGCCGCAACCTGTCGGTAATTGGCGGAGCGGGTTACGCCCGCTCATAGCACCGTGCACAGATAAGCCGCGTTCGATTCGAACGACAGGCCACTCAGTTCGTCGACGATCAACAATTTCGATTTTGCCCAGGGATCAGCCGCTCCTCCAAGCAACTGTCGCGGTGGGCCTTTGGCATGGCCGCGATCTATTGGGATTTGCTTGTCCCGCTCATCCAAAGATGGAGCAGTTTGACACAGTGCGTGTGCCAGTTTTTTCACGGTGCCTTGGCGGCAACGACTTACCCGACGTGGGTTTTATTGAAAATTTTAAAATAAAAAACAATGCGATATAAAAAAATAATAAAGGGTTTTTATCATGGCATTTTGTTTGCCAATACCAAGATGCCATAAAGCGTTAAAGCGTGGGTCAATGTACCGATTCATTCATGCCGCAAGTCACCATTGCCGCGCCACGCAAGTGCACACCGAATAGCCTGACAGGCAATTCCCTATCTTGGATAGGGAAAATAATGCGGATCTTCACATCCGCGCATAGTCATCAAAGGAAGAGGATCGAACCGTGGAAGCACACAAACTCTGGCAGTTTCCCATTAAAGAATTTCATCGCATTCCTCGTGGCCTGCTTGGTCCGGGTGCTTACGAAATGGTCGGTGTGGAAGCCAACAATCTCGGCTTCAAACGTTGCGTACTTGCCACTTCCGGGTTGCGCGGCACCGGCATCGTCGAAGACATCGTCGGCAAACTCAAATACCGGGATATCGACGTGGTGGTCTATGACAAGATCGAGTCCAATCCCAAGGACTACAACGTCATGGAAATCGCTGACCTCTATACCCGTGAGAAATGCGATAGTTTTGTCTCAGTCGGCGGCGGCAGCGTGACCGACGCCACCAAGGGCGCGCGTATCGTGGTTTCCCACGATGGCCGCAACATCAACGAATTCGATGGCTTCAACAAGTCCGACAACCCCAACAATCCACCTCATATCGCCATCAATACCACCGCCGGCACTGGTTCCGAGACCAGTTGGGCCTATGTGATCACTGACACTACTTCGGAAAAAGCCCCCTACAAGTGGCTGGGAATGGACGAAAACGTCCCGGTGACGCTGAGCATCAACGATCCGGTCTTGCACTTCTCCATGCCGCAGGATCTGACTGCCTTCTGTGGTTTCGACGTCCTGGCTCACGCCTCCGAACCTTATGTTTCCCGGATCGACTTTATGCCGAGTCTGGGTAGCGCGTTGCTGGGTATCGAATTGGTCGCGCAAAACCTGCGGCGCGCCGTCATGGAACCGCTCAATTTCGAAGCCCGTACCAACATGATGTACGCCTCCTACATCTCCGCGCAGGCGTTCAACAGCGGCGGTCTGGGCATCATTCACTCCATTTCCCACGCGGTCAGCGCGTTCTACGATTCCCATCACGGCTTGAACAACGCCATCGCCCTGCCCCGGGTCTGGGAATACAACATGCCGACTTGCTACAAGCGCTTCCGCGACATCGCCAAGGCGATGGGCGAAAACGTGGACGGCCTGTCGGATGTTTCCGCCGCCGAACGCGCCGTGGAAGCCGCGATTCGCTTGAGCAAGGACGTCAACATTCCCGCCAATTTCACCAGCGTCGGCTCCTACACCAAGTCACAGATGGGTAAAGGGCGCTACGCGGAGGCGAGTAGCGCGAAGATCGCCGGCGACGATCGCGACATCGAACGTATTACTCACCATGTGCTCGGCGACGGTTCGACACCGGGCAACGCCCGCGAATGCAACTTTGAGTCCGTGGCGCCCGTCGTGCGTCATTCCCTGGTCGGCGTCTACTAAGGACCTGATCGACTCAGACCCCGCCGCGACCACCTGGCAACCCGGACCTCCTCGGCCATCCAACCGAGGAGGTCCGGGCGTGGAGCACGCATGTTCGCATCGATCGAGCACACCATCGCGCAGTTGCGCGAGCAGCAATACCTGTGCGACCGTAAACTGGCAACTGTCGCCTTTTTAGCCTTGCAAATGCGTAAACCGATCCTGATCGAAGGACCGGCCGGCGTCGGCAAAACCGAATTGGCGAAAGCGGTGGCCGCCGCGCTGGGACGGGCGTTGATTCGCTTGCAATGCTACGGCGGACTGGACGAGGCACATGCGCTCTACGAATGGGAATACGGCAAGCAACTGCTCTACACCCAGATTCTGCGGGACAAGATCGGTCGCTTGTTCGAAGGCGTCGGTGATTTGCATGAGGCGGTCGGGCAATTGCATCTGCATGAGGATGTGTTTTTCTCGGAGCATTTCCTGGTGCGCCGCCCCATTCTCCAGGCGATCGATTCCTCCGAACCGGTGGTGCTGTTGATCGACGAACTCGACCGCGCCGAGGAGCAATTCGAAGCCTTCCTGTTGGAAGTGCTGAGCGATTTTCAGGTCACGGTGCCGGAAATCGGTACCGTGAAGGCCACGACCATCCCCTACGTTATCATCACCAGCAACAACACCCGCGATTTGAGCGACGCGCTCAAGCGCCGCTGTCTGCATCTGTTCATCGGCTACCCGGACGAGCAGCGGGAACTGGACATCATTCGGATGAAGGTACCCGAGCTGCGGGAAACCTTGGCCGCGCAGGTCGTTGCGGTGATCCGCCGGTTGCGTGCCC
>WBZT01002904.1_pt1 | contig 11582 bp, 9 predicted proteins | sample 5204241 | NCBI WGS metagenome assembly WBZT01 (sample SAMN12344358, study PRJNA552823) | activated sludge metagenome | biome: Activated sludge suspended growth; feature: Nitrification reactor; material: Wastewater; isolation source: activated sludge from nitrification reactor of wastewater treatment...
GTCCCCGGTGCTGGGCGAGAAGGTGGCCCGCTGGCTGGCGGAGCGGGGCGTGCAGACGTGGACGGCGGCCCCTTGGGATGACGAGCCCATCGCCGCGCCATTGCACGAGACCCAACTGGTCATCGTCCTGGGCGGCGATGGTTCAACCCTGCGCGCCGCGCGCTGGACAGTGCCGTATTCTGTCCCCATCTTCGGCATCAACGTCGGTCGCGTCGGCTTTTTGAGCGAGGCGACGCCGGAGAATTGGGCCGATAAGCTCGAGCGTGTGCTGGAGGGCGATTACTGGACGGAGCGGCGGCTGCTACTCCATGCCGAGCTATGGCGCGGCGCGACTCTCATCCAGCCTTTCACGGCCCTGAACGAGGTCGTCATCGGCCGCGGGGCCCAGGCCCGCGTCATCCGGCTCCATCTGCGCGTGGACGACGACCTGGTGACGACCTACATCGCTGACGCGCTCATCGTTGCCACCCCGACGGGTTCCACCGCCTATGCTATGGCGGCCGGCGGGCCGCTCATGCCGCCCCAACTGCAAAACTTCGTAGTTGTGCCCGTGGCCGCACATTTGAGCCTGAACCGGTCGCTGGTGCTGCATGAGGACGCGCGGATCGCCATTCAGGTGGAAATGAGCCATGAGGCCTACCTGACTGCCGACGGGCAAAAAAGTATGCCCGTGGAGAACGGCGACGAGGTTCTAATTACCAAGCACGAGCGCCCATGCCATTTTGCGCGCGTCGAGAGCCCGGGTTATTTCTATCGCCGCCTGATGGGCCGCCTTGGCTTCAGCTGGCCCCACATTCCCGATTCGCCCCCAGACGGCCGCTCTTAGCCGCCGTTCATGCGCCCCTTGGCCGCCGCTCAGGTTCTTGGGCCAGAATCGGCCGCAGCGCAACGCACCTAGTACGTCGGAGCGATATACCATGCGAGTGAGAGACCCACGACTGCGCGCCCTGCTAACCCAGGCCGATCGCAACGCCCGTTATGGCAAGAACACGGCGGCCGAGACCATGTACCGCCAGATTCTGAGCGAAGCCCCGGACGCCGAAGAGGCGTGGTTGGGTCTGGCCGGCGTTGTCGCCGACCCGGCCGAGAAGCGCGCCGCTTATGAGCGGGCCTTGCACTTTGCCCCCGGCACGCCAGCGGCCGTCGCCGGGCTGGCGCAACTGGATGGCCGTCCCGTGCCGCCGGATGTGGCCGCGGCGCTGGCCGCGGCCGAGGTCGAGACCGCTGGCGCGGGCAACGGCCGCGTGGCGGAGGAAGCGCCGCCCGTCGCGCCGGCGCCGCACGATGAGGCCGCCTTTGAGCTGACCTGCTATCGCCACCCCGAGCGCAGCACGTCATTGCGCTGCTATAATTGCTCCCGTCCCATCTGCATCAGTTGCGCCAAGAAGACCCCCGTCGGCTATATCTGCCCGGAGTGCCAGCGCGAGGCGGAGGACGCCTTCTTCAACAGCAAGCCGACCGACTACCTGATTGCGGCGCTGGTATCGCTGCCCATTAGCCTCATCGCCGGCTTTCTGCTGATTAACTTCGCCGGCGCGTTTGGTTTCTTCTTCTTTTTCCTCATCTTCTTTATCAGCGGCGCGGCCGGCGGGTTCATCGGCCGCGTCACTAAGCGGGCCATCGGCGGCCGGCGCGGCCGCTACTTGCCGGGACTGGTTGTAGCCATGATGATCCTGGGCATGCTGATTCCGCTGGCCTTCGCTTTCCTCACGTCCGGCATCGGCCTCTTTTCGCTGCTCGGCCCGGGCATCTTCCTCTTCGTGGCCGGCGGTGCAGCCTATTGGCAAATGCGGTAAAATTCAAGGTCGATGTTATCGGAACTAACGATTCGCAACTTCGCGATTATCGATGAGTTGTGCCTCGGGTTTAATCCCGGATTCAACGTGCTGACGGGCGAGACGGGCGCCGGCAAATCGATTATCCTCGACGCCGTGACGCTCGTTCTGGGCGGCCGGGCCGATGCGACAGCCGTGCGCGCGGGTAGCGAGGGGGCTTACGTTGAAGCCGCCTTCCAGCTTCACCCTGTCCTCCGCGACGCCCTGCGGCCCGTCCTGGAAGCCGAGGGGCTGGACGACGAGGGGGATGAGTTCGTCACCCTGGCCCGCGAGCTGCGCACCAACGGGCGCAACATTTGCCGCGTCAACGGCCGCACCGTCAGCCTCTCCGTCTTGCGCCAGGTGGCCGATCCCCTCATCGACATTCACGGCCAGGGTGAGCACCTGTCCCTGCTGCGGCCGCGCGCCCATTTGCCCCTCCTCGATGCCTTTGGCGGCCTGGAGGCGGAGCGCGCGGCGCTGGCGGTCGAAGTGCGTCGCCTGGCGGCTGTGCAACGCGAACTGGATGAACTGCGGCGCAGCCAGCGCGACCTGACGCAGCGCATGGAGATGTTGCAGTACAAGGTTGACGAAATTGCCACCGCCGCCTTGCGCCCGGAAGAGGAAGAGGAGTTGCGCGTGGAACGGGTGCGGCTGGCCAACGCCGAGCAGTTGGGCCGGCACGCGGCCGAAGCCGTGGCTCTGTTGACGACGGTCGACGAGGACCGCCCGGCGGTTGTCGATTTGCTCGGCCGCGTGGAACACGCGCTGACGCAACTGGCCAAGCTGGACGACACGCGCCAGTCCTTGCTGGAGAACCTGCAAGGACTCGGTTTTCAGTTAAGCGAGCTTGCGGCCGAAGTGCAGGACTACCTCGACGCACTGGAGTTCGACCCGCGCCGCCTGAATGCGGTCGAGGCGCGTATCGAACTGATCAGCCTGCTGAAGCGCAAGTATTACGAGAACGACGTCGCCGGCTTGCTGGCAGCCCAGGAGCGGGCGCAGAGCGAGCTAAAGACGCTGGAGAACAGCGAAGTCCGCACGGCCGCGCTGGAGGCGGAGCAGGAGCAATTTCTGCGCCGCATCGGCGCGATGGCCGGCGAGCTTTCGCGCAAGCGGCGGGCAGCGGCCGAGCGCCTCTCCGCCGGAGTCGAGGCGCACCTGGGCGACCTGAAGATGGAAGGCGCGCGCTTTGGCGTCGACTTCCAGACCCAGCCCGCGCCCGATGGCGGTTATGTGACGCTTGACGGCATTGAGCAGCGCCTGGCGTTCGACCAAAGCGGCATCGACCAGATCGAGTTCCTCATCTCTGCCAACCCTGGAGAGCCGCTCAAGCCACTGGCCAAGGTCGCCAGCGGCGGCGAGACGGCGCGGCTCATGCTGGCCCTCAAGACGGCGCTGGCCCAGGTCGACGAGACGCCGACGCTCATCTTTGACGAGATCGACCAGGGCATCGGCGGGCGCGTGGGCGACATCGTCGGCCGCAAGTTGTGGGGGCTATCGTCCGAAGCCAACCACCAGGTCATTGTCGTGACCCACCTGCCGCAGCTGGCCGGCTATGGGGATGCCCACTTCCACGTCAGCAAGGCCGTAGCTGACGGTCGCACAATCACCCACGTTGCCAGCCTCGATACGCCGGGGCGCATCCGCGAGCTGGCGGCGATGTTGGGCACGCAAGGCGACACGGCTCGCAGCGGCGCGGAGTCCATTCTGCGCCACGTCGATCAGACCAAGAACGGCCTGCCGGTCGAAGAGTATTAGCTGAAAGGCCCCACCAACCGTTCGCCAGTCCCGGCGGCCGACGCGCCTGCGCGCCGGTTCGTCGGGTGGGCGGTGGGCTGGCGTCAGCCGGTAGACGGGCAAGGTGACGGCAGGACGCGTATCATTCACCTCAGGCATGCCCACTTGAACAGGCGTAAGCCTCTGATAGAATAGCCGGTTGAGATGTCGACGCAGCGCATTCGTACCCTCTACACCCTCTCGCTGGTGCTGCTGGACTCCCTGCTCATCACGCTGGCCTTTGTTCTGGCCTATCGGTTGCGCGTCAGGATCGCCTGGCCCGAACCACTGGCCAACCAGGTGCCGCTCTCCAGTTATGCCGGCCTTTTTGTCATCCAGCTCCTCACCATCATCACCGTCCTGTTCCTGAACCGCCAGTATTACATCCCGCGGGCGGTGTCACGCATCGATCAAATCTACTATGTCTTCGTCAGCGTCTCCGTGGGCATGCTGATCGCCCTGGCCGTGACGACGATCATTTTCCGCAACAATCAGGCCATCCTTGATTATCCGCGGGCGATGTTGGTCTACGATTGGTTCCTGACGATGATGCTGCTGACCACCGGCCGCTTTGGTCACAACTGGTTGCGCAAGCGATTGCAAGACCGAGGCGTGGGCAAGGACCGGGTGATCGTCGTCGGCACGGGCGACACGGCCCGTATGATCGTCCAGCGCATCATCTGGTCGCCCGATCTGGGCTACGACCTGGTGGGTATCGTCAACGGCGAAGAGCGCGACCTTGAAATCCTCGGCTTTCCTATCCTGGGGCAGCCGGAAGATCTCCCGGATTTGATCAACGAGTACAAGGTCGACGAAGTCATCGTTGCCATGCCGGAGAAGGGCCACCGCGAGACGCTGCACGTCATCTCCTATTGCGAGCGCGGCCGGGTAACGATCAAGGTTTTCCCCGACCTGTTTCAGTACATTACCTCCCACGCCGGTATTGATGACCTGGGTGGATTGCCGCTGCTCTCCGTCCGCGACTATGCCCTGCGCGGCTACTTGTTGACACTGAAGCGGCTCATCGACTTCATTGGCGCGACGTTGGGCCTGATCCTTCTATCGCCGCTCATGCTCCTGACGGCCATTCTCATCAAGCTTGAATCGCCGGGGCCGGTGTTCTTCGTCCAGCCGCGTATGGGGCTTGACGGTCGGGAATTCATGATGATCAAGTTCCGCTCGATGCGCACCGACGCCGAGAAGGACGGTCCGGGCTGGACGGTGAAGGACGACCCGCGGCAGACGCGTCTGGGCACATGGTTGCGCCGGCTGGAGGTAGACGAGTTGCCCAATCTGATCAACGTCTGGCTGGGCGAGATGAGCCTGGTCGGGCCGCGGCCGGAGCAGGCTTACTACGTCGCCCAGTTTCGCCGCTACGTGCCGCGCTACATGGACCGCCATCGCGAGAAGGGGGGGATGACCGGTTGGGCGCAGGTCAACGGCCTGCGCGGCGACAGTTCAATCAGCGAGCGCACGAAGTACGACCTGTGGTACTCTGAAAACTGGTCAATCTTGCTTGACACCAAGATCCTGTTGCGAACCCTTTGGCAGATCCTGTTCCCCAGCCAGCGGGACGAGCCGCGATACTAGCGGCCAGGGGCCAGGTATCCAGGTTCCAGGGACGCCCCCCACGGCAAGCGGCGAGAGACCAACGACCAGCGGCCAGCGGCCACTGCCCACTGAATACTGCTTGCTGGCCCCTATTCCCCGGCCCCTAATCTAACGCCCTTCTTATTGACGCTGATCCGGGCCCATGTTATGATCTTCCTACGGCATTTAGCACTCCTGATAAGAGAGTGCTAAGAAAGGATGGGACGGTAGAGAGTACATGACCGGGTATAGTCGCACCGCCGGCTATCTACCCGGTCTTCGATTGCGTTTAGGGCATGACGGACTTCCATCGACTTACGGAGCGCCAGGAGCGCATTCTGGCCATGCTGGTCCGCAGCTACATCGAGACGGGCCGGCCGGTTGGCTCCAAGGCGCTCGTCGAAGACTTCGGCCTCGACATCAGTTCGGCCACGGTGCGCCACGACCTGGCTGTGCTGGGTGAATTGGGCTATGTAGCCCAGTTACATACGTCGGCCGGACGCATCCCCACCGAGAGCGGCTATCGCTACTTCGTGCAGAAGTTGCTGGGCGAGTTTCACCTGCCGCTGCACGAGCGCCAGATGATCCGCCACCAGTTTCATCAGGCGCGGCTCGACCTCGACCAGTGGATGCGCCTGTCGGCCGCCATCCTCGCTCGCACCTCGCGCAGCGCCAGCTTTATCACCGCCCCGCAAGCCCGCGCCAATCGCTTCAAGCACCTGCAACTCATTTCAACGCAGGGACGGCTTGTGCTTATGGTGCTTGTTCTGTTTGGGGGCGAGGTGAAGCAGCAAATGCTGACGCTGGCTGAACCTTTGCCGCAGCCGCGACTTAGTGCCGCGGCCGACCACATTAATGCCCATTTTCTTGACATGGACGCGGACGAGATCGCTGCTCGCAAGAGCGCCGTCTCTCTGGATACCCTTGAAGAGGAGGTGGCGCGCCTGGTTATCGACGCCTTGCGCCAGGCGGACGACCGCTCGTTCAGCGACATTTACCGCGACGGATTGGTGAACATCCTCGAAGACGACGGCACGCGCCAGGCTATTCGCGTGTTGGAAGAGCGGACGCTGCTAGCCTCGGTCCTGGCCGAGACGCAAGCCCAGGGTGCTGAAGGGGTGCAGGTGGTTATCGGCGGCGACGGTCGCTGGGAGGAGTTGCGCGACTGCACGATGATTCTCTCGCGCTATGGCGTCGGCGACAGTTTCACCGGCACGCTGGCCGTCGTCGGCCCGACGCGTATGCCCTATGACCGCAATGTGGCCGCCGTTCGCTACGTGGCCGATCTGATGAGCGGTTTTGTCTATGAATACTTTGCCCAGGAGCCGGCCGACGCGCGCGGCAATACCCTGGAGCAGATTGAGGTGAGTCGTGACAGTGACGAATGATGAGCAGGTAAGAGACGAAGCGGCCGAAATGGCCGGTGAGGCCGAAGATACGGCCGGGATGGTCGGCGAACCGACCCCCTCCTCACTAGAGGAGCAACTGGCTGCGGCCCGCGCCGAGGCGGCGCGTAACCTCGACGGCTGGCAGCGCACGCAGGCTGAGTTCGCCAACGCCCGCAAGCGCTTCGAGAAACAGCGCGTCGAAGTCTTCACCAGCGTGAACGCTGACCTGGTCGTCAAACTTCTGCCGTTAATCGACGATTTCGAGCGCGCCCTGGCCAGCGCCCCGGATAGCATCCAGAACGACCCCTGGTTGGCGGGCGTGACACTCATCTATCGCAAGATGCTGGCCATCCTGGAGGACATGAACGTGCAGGTTATCCCCGCCGAAGGCGAGGTGTTTGACCCCAACGTGCATGAGGCCCTATCGTCGGAGCGGTCGGCGGGGCATCCCAGCGGGACGATTGTGCGCGAGATGCGCCGCGGCTACCGGCTGGGCGACCGCGTCATCCGGCCGTCGCTGGTGACGGTTGCTGAGTAAGGATAGGACACAGATTAGAGGGATAACCCTTTTACGCCACTCAACAAGGACACGAGACTGACATGGCAAAGATAATCGGCATCGATCTGGGCACAACGAACTCCGTTGTCGCCGTCATGGAAGGTGGAGAACCCGTCGTCATCCCTAGCGCAGAGGGCAGCCGGCTGTTCCCGTCAGTGGTCGCTGTGAACCCCAAGACGGGCGAGCGGCTGGTGGGCCAGGTGGCTAAGCGACAGGGAGTCATCAACGCGCAAAACACCATTTACTCGGTGAAGCGCTTTATGGGTCGCAAGTTCAGCGACGCGGAAGTGCAGCGCGCCAAGGGCTACGTGCCCTACGAAGTACGCGAAGCGCCCAACGGCGACGTGCGCGTGGTCATGAACGGCCGCGAGTACTCGCCGCCGGAAATCTCGGCCATGATCCTGCAAAAGATCAAGACCGACGCCGAGGCGTACCTCGGCCAACCGGTGACGCAAGCGGTCATCACCGTGCCCGCCTACTTCAATGACAGCCAGCGCCAGGCGACCAAGGACGCCGGTAAGATCGCCGGGCTGGAGGTGCTGCGCATCGTCAATGAGCCGACAGCGTCTTCGCTGGCCTATGGCTTGGGCAGCCAGAACGATGAGCTGATCGCTGTCTATGACCTGGGCGGGGGCACGTTTGACATCTCCATCCTGGAAGTGGGCGACGGCGTCTTCGAAGTCAAGTCGACCAACGGCGACACCTTCCTGGGCGGCGACGACTTTGACCAGCGGATCATCGACTGGGCGGCCGAGCAGTTCAAGATGCAGGAGGGCATCGACCTGCGCAGCGATAAGCAGGCGTTGCAGCGGCTGCGCGAGGCGGCCGAGAAGGCCAAGATCGAGCTGTCGACGACGATGCAGAGCGAGTTGAACCTGCCGTTCATCACTGCCGACGCGACCGGCCCCAAGCACATGAACCTGACCCTGACTAGGGCCAAGCTGGAGCAGTTGACTGAAGATCTGGTGCAGCGCTCCATCGAGCCGGTGCGCAAGGCGCTGAAGGACGCGAGCGTCGGCACCGGTGAAATCGCTGAGGTCATTCTCGTGGGTGGCATGACGCGCATGCCGGCCATCCAGGAGGCGGTGCGCAAGTTCTTCGGCCGCGAGCCGCATAAGGGCGTAAACCCGGACGAAGTCGTGGCCCTGGGCGCCGCCATCCAGGGCGGCGTGCTGGGCGGCGACGTGAAGGAAGTCGTTCTGCTCGACGTGACGCCGCTGACCTTGGGCATCGAAACGCTGGGCGGTGTGGCAACGGCGCTCATCGAGCGCAACACGACCATTCCGACCAAGAAGCAGCAGGTGTTCTCGACCGCCGCCGATGGGCAGACGCAGGTGGAAATCCACGTCGTGCAGGGCGAGCGGCCGATGGCCAACGACAACAAGAGCCTGGGCCGATTCATTCTTGACGGCCTTCCCCCGGCGCCGCGCGGCGTGCCGCAGATCGAGGTGACGTTTGACATCGACGCCAACGGCATCCTGAACGTCAGCGCCCGCGACAAGGCGACCAATCGCCAGCAGGCCATGCAAATCATTCCGTCCAGCGGCCTGGCCAAGGATGAGATCGACAAGATGGTGCGCGACGCCGAGAGCCACGCCGCTGAAGACACGCGGCGCCGGGACGAGGTCGAGGCGCGCAACGTGGCCGACTCGGCCGCCTATGGCGCGGAGAAGTTCTTGCGCGACAACGGCGACAAGATGCCCGAGGCGGAGCGCGCCGCGGTGCAGAGCCAGATCGACGCCGTGCGCTCGGCGCTGGGCGGCGGCGACGTGCAGGCCATGCGCCAGTCGGCCGAGCGGTTGCAGCAGGTCTTGCAGCAGGCGGGCGCGGCCATGTACCAGCAGGGCGCAGCGGGCCAGCCTGGCTCCGAGTCCGGCCCCACGAGCAATGGCCGCGGCGACGAAGACGTGGTCGAGGGCGAGTTCAGCGAGAATTAGGAATTACGAACTACGAATGACGAACTACGAAGGCGTTCTAAATTCGTAGTTCGTCATTTGTAGTTCATAGCTCCCTGGTGGTTTTGCCGTGAAGCGCGACTACTACGAAGTCCTGGAAGTATCCCGGACGGTAACCAAAGAAGAACTCAAAAAGCAATACCGCCGGTTGGCGCGCCAGTATCACCCGGACGTCAACCCGGACCCGGGCGCGGCCGAGCGCTTCAAGGAGATCAGCGAAGCGTACGAGGTCTTGTCCGACGACGACAAGCGTGTGGCCTACGATCGCTTCGGCCATGCCGGCGTCGGCAGCAGCGGGGGCTTTTCCGGCTTCGACCAGGGCTTCGGCGGTTTCGCCGACATCTTCGAGGAGTTCTTCGGCTCCTTCGGCGGCGCGGGCGCGGCACGCGGGCGCCGCCGGCGCGGGCCCAAGCGCGGCGTGGATTTGCGCTATGACCTGACCATCACCTTCGAGGAGGCCGTCTTTGGCGCTGAGAAGGAGATCGAGTACCGCCGGCCGGAGGTCTGCTCGACATGCAATGGCAGCGGGGCTGAGCCTGGCTCGCGGCCGATTGCCTGTACCACCTGTAACGGCTCGGGCGAAGTGCGCCGCGTGCAGCAGTCCATTTTGGGCCAGTTCGTCAACGTCGCTACCTGCCAGACCTGCGGCGGCACGGGGGAGTTGATCCCTAACCTGTGCCACGAGTGCAACGGCCGCAAGCTTATCGAACACACCGTGACCAAGAAGGTCAAGATCCCGGCCGGGGTCGATAGCGACACACAAATCCGGCTGACTGGCGAGGGCGGGGCGGGCCTTGATGGCGGCCCGGCGGGCAATCTGTTCGTCGTCCTGACGGTCACCCCGCACGAGTACTTCCGGCGGCAAGGAGACGATGTCGTGCTGATGATGCCCGTCAACGTCGCCCAGGCGGCGCTGGGAGATGAGATCGTCATCCCGACGCTGGAAGGAGAGACGACGCTGCACGTGCCGCCGGGGACGCAGTGGGGCAAGGAAATTCGGCTGCGGGGCATGGGTGTGCCCAAGCTCGACCGCAGCGGCCGCGGGGCCAACGTCGGCCGTGGCGACCAGCGGGTGATCCTCCAGGTGGCCGTGCCCAAGAACCTGAACGCCGAACAGCGCGAACTCTTCCAGCAACTCTCGCGGTCGCTAGGTAAGGAAGTGACGCCGGTGAAGGACAAGGGCATCTTCAGCCAGCTCAAGGACGCGCTGGGCGACCTTTTCGGATAGAAACCTATGTACTGGCTTGAGATCAGTGTGCAGACCGATGGCGAAGGTGCAGAGGCCGTGGCGGAGGCGCTGCGGCCTTTTGCTTATCAGGAAAGCGTCGTACTGGAGCAGCGCGGCGACGAGACGACGCTCGACCCTGACGCGCTGGAACCGCACGTGACGGTGAAGATCTACGTGCCGGAGGACGAGGATTCGCCTGAGTTGCGGCGGCGCGTGGAGGAAATTCTTTACCACCTGGGCCGCCTCTACCCGCTGCCCGCGCCTATCTTCCTTGAACTGGTTGACGAGGACTGGGCTAACGCCTGGAAAGACCACTATCGCCCGTTCCGACTGGGGCGGCGGCTGAAAATACGGCCGACGTGGCTGGCCCATGAGCCGGACGAAGACGCCCGTCCCGACGACCTCGTGCTGGTTCTCGACCCCGGTATGGCCTTCGGTACGGGGTTACATCCCACCACGCAGAGCTGCCTCCAGGCGCTGGAGGACATTGTCCGCTCCGGCACGACCGTGCTGGATGCGGGCACGGGCTCCGGCATCCTGGCCGTGGCCGCGGCGCGGTTGGGCGCGGCGTTCGTCGACGCCTTCGATACCGACGCCCTGGCCGTGCGAGCCACGCTCGACAACGCCGCCCAGAATGGCGTGGACGACCGCCTCCACGTCTGGCGCGGCGAGCTGGAGAGCGTGACCGGCGAGACGGGACGGACGACGTGGGACGTGGTCGTTGCCAACATCCTCGCGCCGGTGATTATCGAGTTGCTAGAGCGCAAGGGGTTGCTGGACTACGTGACACCTGCCGGCGATCTGGTGCTGAGCGGGATTATTGAGGAGCAGGGGCCGGCTATTGAGGCGGCGCTTGCCGCAGCCGGGGGGCAGGTAAAGCGAATCATCACCGCGGGCGACTGGGTGACCTACATAGCCGGCCATTCAAACGAATAGCCGGCTCCCGGTCGGTGCGCCGCGGTTGGGCGCGATGAGCAAAGGCATGCTCTAGGCTTCGGTTGGCTGGATGGTGCGGCGATAACGATAGGTGATGCGCCCGCGGTCCAGGTCATACGGCGTCATTTCCACCCGCACGCGGTCGCCCAGCAAGATGCGGATGTAATGCTTGCGCATGCGCCCGGAGAGATAGGACAGCACCTTGTGGCCGTTGTCCAACTCCACCATGAACTGCGTGTTCGGCAGCAGCTCGATGACCGTGCCTTCAACTTCTAGCTTGTCTTCCTTATTTGCCATAAACCCCTTGGTAGTGACGAGTGACGAGTGACGAGT
>WBZT01002905.1_pt1 | contig 11581 bp, 9 predicted proteins | sample 5204241 | NCBI WGS metagenome assembly WBZT01 (sample SAMN12344358, study PRJNA552823) | activated sludge metagenome | biome: Activated sludge suspended growth; feature: Nitrification reactor; material: Wastewater; isolation source: activated sludge from nitrification reactor of wastewater treatment...
TCCTTTCCAAGTGAAAAGAAATCAGCATAGTTAACATTTGTAACGGGTTTTTCGGAGTAAGAGATCTTAAACTCTTTCGGGATAGTAAATATGCCTGTAACTTCTGCAAGCCTGTTTTCTACTATCCGCCTGCAGCATTTGTAACCAAGTTCGGAAGCTCCAAAGAAGACTATTTTCATTCTACAGGATCAAATATTTTACTCCACCATTCGAAGCAAAGCAGCGACCAGATCAGAAGCCTCCTGTTTGTTTTGCCGTCAAAATGTTCGCTCATCAGTTCCTGTGCCATTGCCGGCTGGATAAAATCATATATACGCGCACGTTTGTTAAAGAGTATATTTTTAATATAGTCGTTGCTTTCACCTTTGAACCAGCTTGCATCGGGTGCGGAAAATCCCTGCTTTAAACCGGAAGTATATGATTCCGGCACATATTTTGAAAGCGCTTTCCTTAGGATGTTCTTCCCATCACTGTTCTGCGCAAAAAATCTCTCGGTTTTGGGTCCAGGAATATTCTCATTGATCCTGATCACTTCTGAAAGATTCTTAAGTTTATGTTTAACCGGAACCTTCATTGCAAAATCAACAAGGTCATTATCAAGGAACGGTACTCTTGTTTCAAGGCTGTGTGCCATTGAGAGCTTATCTTCAACTACCAGGATCCCATGCAAAAAAGTTTTGGCTTCAAAATACAGTGAATGATTAACATATTCTTCGGGTATGATCTTGTTTTTCATCCGGCTTTCAAGCACACCTCTGAACACATCCTTACACGGGTAATTTTTAATATCCGGATAAATATTTTCGTTGTAAAATCTTGGCTTGTAGCTATCAGGTATTAATCTCTGCCAATACTGGTAATATTTTTCTATATAATGTTCTTTATCATCGTTAACAACGGCCCGGTAGTAACGCCAGGGGTAGCCTGCAAACAGCTCGTCTCCTCCTGAACCGGAGAGAATTACTTTGACGAATTTACTTGCCAGCCTTGCTACATAGAAGTTTGGATAAGATTGCCCGATTCTCAGGTCCTCCAGATGCCATATAAGCTGAGACATCACTCTTTCCATATCACCGGCTTTGAGTACTATTTCGTAATGCTCGGTTTTGTAAATATTGGAAAGGAATTCGGCTTTATGCCTTTCATCAAACCCGAGCTCGAGTCCCGAAGCAGAAGAGAGGTCAAATCCGCATGTAAATGTCTTAAGATTCCTGAAATTCTTGGCAGCAATCGATGTTACCGAGCCCGAATCCATTCCGCCGCTGAGATACGAACCTATTTCAACATCACTGATGAGCTGCCTGTTAACAGCCTGTTCAAACAAGCGGGCAAGCTCTTCAATATATTCCTTTTCATCAGTATCTCCATTGTCTTTAAAATTGTAATCCCAATACTGCTTAAGTTTAAGAGAATTCAGGTCACCAAGTTTGAGCGAAAGCATACTTGCTGCCGGGAGCATCTTGATATCTTTAAACAATGTGAGGTCTGTGAAAACATTCTGGAATGAGAAGTACTCATTCAATGCTTCCCTGCAAACTTTAACTGATACAGCAGGATGTTTCAGAATTGCTTTGATCTCGGATGCGAAAATGAAAATACCATTCTTATAGTAGTAATATAGAGGCTTTATCCCGTATCTATCCCTCGCTATGAACAGCTCATTTTCTCGGTTATCCCAAATCGCAAAAGCGAACATACCATTGAACTTGTAGATACAATCTTTGCCCCATGCCTGGTATGCTTTAAGCAGTACTTCGGTATCGGTTTTGGAATAGAACTTGTATCCCATGGATTCCAGCTCAATTCTGAGGTTCTGGAAATTGTAAACTTCGCCATTATAAGTGATAACAAAATTCCCGTCATCGGTCTGCATCGGCTGGTGTCCCAGGGGTGAGAGATCGATAATTGCAAGCCTCCTGTGACTGAACCCAATAAATGAATTCGTCCAGAATCCTTCCCCATCCGGTCCGCGGTGTTTAATAGCATCTCCCATTCTCCGGAGAGTGCTAATAGAGATCGGTTCACCGTTTAGGTTAAAATATCCTGCAATTCCGCACATTAAGTAGTCTTGATTTTGCTTATCAGTTTTTTATGATTTTCTGGCAACTACAGTAATTCCGGATTCCTGAACATCCATGTGTTCAATATTCAATCCGGCCTTGCTGCAATATTCTTTCACTTCTTCGGGTGTATGTCTTTGGCAATTCAGCGGGCGGAACCAATCGAAGTTGACAATGTTCATTTCGTTCAGGTTCACTTCCGGCCTAACCCACATTTTACAAATATACCAATAAAAGAATCTCTGAATATCAATCTTGCCCTTTTTAATTCCGAGATAAGGGATATCTTCCGGAACATCTATTTCAGTATTCAGGTCAGCCAGGGCCTTGCCAAGTTTAGTCAGCGGCATAAGGGCGTTCCATGCTTCATCATTATTCATACCGGCGATCTGCTGCCTTATGTGATCATCAGTGAACTCCCTGATTGGCGCTTTTTTCACATACACATAAAACATGAACAATCCGTCTTTTCTGAGCTTTCCCGAAAGATACTTAATTGACCTTTCAGTACTATCTGTGTGATGGAGTACTCCTTCTGAAAAGATTATATCAATGCTTTCTTCCGGAACGGGAAGATCCAGCACCGATACTTTAAGAAATTCCCCGGGCAGACCCGCTTCTTTGAAGCGCTCTTTTGCTACTTCAATAGCATCGGATATATCAACTCCCAGGTAAAGGTTATCTTTCAGGTAGTTACCCCAGAAGAGCATTCCGGAATATCCTGAGCCGCATCCTGCATCCATAATGATCTTTCCACCGCCGTCAAGCCATTTATGGAACATTGCCTCATCGCCGCCGCAGTATCTATCAACAAGCCACTCCCTCTGTTTAACCTTTATTTCTTCGTTCTCATAAAACTCGCGCATTTTCCATTTGTAGCCAAATGTGGATTCAGTTTGTGCCTGTTCGGGGGTATATTGAACCCTCAGCTTTTCAAGAGTCTTTTCATCGATATTGAGCTTTTCAAGTAATCCCATATTATGCTTTATAGTTTTTGATTTTATCTGCTATGTAACTGAATTCTTCATCAGATAGAGTAGGGAACAGCGGAAAAGCTATGCTGCATTGGCTTGAGATGTAAGAGCCCGGATAATCTTCATTTTTGAAACCGTATTTTTCGCGGTAGTATTTAAGCATGTGAACTGCATGTGTTCCCGGCCTGGTTGAGATACCGTTTTGCTGCAGGTAGTCCATGAAAGCGTTCCTTGAGGCGTTTACAGAATCAATATTTTTCATTGAAATTTCTTCCGGTGAAAACATACAAACATAAGCCTGGAAGCCATGTTCATATTGCTTGTTCCTGAATGGCTTTTGAAGCCATTCTATACTATCAATTAGCCTATCATACTTGTCTGCAATTGCCGTTCTTTTGTTATGGATATCTTCGGCCCTGTTCATTTGTGATGAACCTATCGAGGCCTGTATATCGGTCATGCGGTAATTGTAACCCAGGTAGGGGAATTCCGGCAGCAGATATGGTTTGCTTCCGGTATGCCTTTGATGATCTGAAACAGCCGCGCCGTGGTCGCGCATTGATCTCAGTCTTTCAGCAAGCTCAGCATCAGCAGTAATAATCATTCCGCCTTCACCGGTGGTAATAGCCTTCCTTGGATGAAAACTGAAGCACCCTGTTGTGCCAAAATTGCCAACGTGCTTTCCGTTATACTTTGAACCAAATCCGCAAGCCGCGTCTTCGATAACTAACAGATTGTGTTTTTCGGCGATCTTTAATATTTCGTCAATCCTGGCAGAAAGCCCAAATAAATGTACCGGGATAATAGCTTTAGTTCGTGGTGTGATAAGCTTTTCTATTTTAGAAGGGTCAATATTGAATGTTTCGGTTTCTACATCACAGAGTACAGGCTTACCCCCAAGGTACTCAACTGCGTTAGCAGTTGCTATCCATGTAAAAGAAGGGACTATGACTTCATCGCCTGCTTTAACTCCGCATGCTGCCAGTGATAAATGCAGCGCGGTAGTGCAGTTTGAAACTGCAATAGAGTGTGGTGCGCCCGTATACTCACTCCATTTTCTTTCAAAATCAGCAACATGCGGCCCCTGTACTACCCATCCTGATCGGAGTGGATCCATAATGGCATTAAGATCATCTTCCGAAAACTCCGTTTTTGCTATTGGTACTTTTAACATTCTTTAGTTCTATTCAAATAGTTTCCATTTATCGCCAAAGCGTTTTTTGTGCGCTTTTCTCCATTCAATGAGGCGGCTCAAGCCCTCTTCAAGCTGAACTTTTGCACGGAAGCCAATTTCCTTTTCAGCTTTTTCCGTTGAACCAACCCTGTTGGTAACAAAAGTCTGCCCCTGCGGATGATATTGGATCTTGAGATCTGAATTGTATATCTTCAGCAGGATTTCTGTAAGTTCTTTGATTGAGGTCTTGGTTCCCATTCCGACGTTATAGAAGCTGTCAACCGCATTAGATTTCAAAGCGCACACATTTGCCTTTGCCGTATCATCAACAAAAATGAAATCGTATGATTGTGAGCCGTCACCGTAAACGACAGGCGCCTTGCCCTGGTCAAGGTTATCAAGGATCTTCATTATTACCGCAATGTAAGTTCCTTTGTAGTCCTGCCTTGGTCCGTAAACATTCATATATCTAAGCCCTGCATAATTGAGGCCATATCTTTCATAGAAAGCCCTGGCCATTGCTTCTCCGGCAATTTTTGTGGCGCCGTAGAATGTACGGTTATTAAAAGGATGTTCTTCCGTCATAGGTATTTCAACAGCATCGCCGTATACAGAAGCCGAGGATGAATAAACAAGTCGCTCTATCTTGTTATCCCTGCATGCCTCCAGAACGTTGAATGTTCCCCTGATGTTAACCTCAAATGCGGAGCGGGGATAGTCATGGCACTGCAGCAGCCATAAAGCAGCCAGGTGAATAACCATGTCGCTTTCTTTCATAGCAGCGTTCAGTATATCCGTCTGCAGAATATCGCCGCCAACTTCAAAAACCTTTGCGCGCGGATCTTTTAGCGCTTCTTCGATATTATCCGCAGTTCCCCTGACGAAATTATCATAAATTGTAACCTGTTGAATATCTTCTTTTAATAGGTTATCTACAACATGAGAACCGATGAAGCCGGCCCCGCCAATAACCAATATTTTTTTACCTTTTATTTCGGGCATTTCTTTTATGTTATGTGATCCTTAAGAATCAGATATATAATTTATTTCTAATGAATTATCTAATAATAGTAAAAATTGTTTAATTTGTGTTAAAGCTTCAGATGATAAACCTCAAATGCCTCGGCGTATTCAACGCCAAAAGCGGCGCCGCGCGCCCGCATAAGGCCTTTCATTACTTCTTTGGAAAAATAATAACCGCCGCTTTTTGTTGTTGACCACTGTGACTTATAACTTTGAGCTGCTTTGATCTTCAGATTTACAAGGTCAAGCGGAAGCTTTACATGCATATTTGGCATGAAATCATACCCGCTTCTAATCACTTCGTAGCCGAAAATTGTTTTTTCACGGAACAGGCGGATCACTTCATCAGCCAGCACAATGTGGTCCTGGTGTATATCATGAATAGGCGGAGTGAAAACAACATCCACATCGCTTTTTGTTGCAATGTTATAAAGGATATTCCTGATCCTGGATTTGTGGTCATGAAATATCCTTGTTGGAATATCAAACACCTTGCATGGTACCTTATCGAGTCCAAGGATCCTGAGGGATTTGTCTTTCTCTTTCAGGTTACGCATTTTACCATCTTCATACCTGTCAGACATAACGAAAATTTTCAGATTTATATCTTTAAGATATTTAAGGATGGTACCGGCGCACCCAACTTCAAAATCATCCGGGTGAGCGCCGAATACAATCACGTTCTTTTTTGTGTTCTTTTTTTTGCTTGATGAAAGAATACTTTCTATCATGTTTTTGGAGTTTTAGGTTTCTTCACTTCAAAAAGCCGTTTGATAATAATTAACATTGAAACATTTGTGTATAAAATGAACAGGAAGAAGTACATGAAAGTCTTGATGCCTACATAATAAAATCCGTTCTTAACTGGCGGATAATTATTGGAAAATACAGTCAGATAATATGTGAAATTTGCATAAAAAACACTAGCTAATTTCCTCAGAAACTTATTTTTCCATTCATCCCTGGTAAACACCACGTTTTCGTAATATTTAAAATAGTCTTTGCCAACAAGAGAGCGTTTTGTAAATAATACAGAATCCTGGTGTATCTCATCTTCCCTTCTGAACGTGTGGATGTTGCAGATCTCGACGGCATTTAGATAGTCGTTTTTTTGCCAATGCATGAAACGAAAACCGAAGGAAGGATCAATAACATACCATTTGTGGAACCTGCTGGAGTATATTTCGCAGACTACATGAAGGGGATAGCCGATGTTTTCGAAATATCCAACCTGGTCAATATCACCCCCCTGCAGATTTATGATTCTGCATGGCAGTCCGAATTTGTCACAGATCCTCTTGAATATGATACTATTGGTGCCGCATTCAGCAAGCCCCAGGGTATCGATACTATTGTTAAAATAGTCGTAAACCTGGTTGATCAGTGTATCATTATTATTCAGGAGTTCGTTTGTAACAAGCTTGGAGGGATCAATCCTGAATTCCAGCGGGTCTGAGGAAGTATAGTTTAATCCTTCAATAATGGCTGAGCTGTAAAAGATCTGTTTGTAAAAGAGCTTATTATCTTCCGATTTTGACGTTACAAGATACACAGAATCCATGTTTGGAGAATCTTCAAACTGGAGGAAGATCCTGTTAGTCTTTTCGAATGTATTTACCGGGTATTCTATGTTTAAAGTATCAAAGTATTCAAAATTTCCCGGACTATCTTTAAGGCGCAATCTCTTATTGCCTTCGATAACAACTTTGCTGCCGTTTATCAGTTTAAGGTTAAGCCTGCTGAAGTTGTCATACTCCTTCGGTGCCGAGTATATTGTACCCAGGGTAATTATAGGCAAAGTAGTATTGCTCTTCCATAGAAGATCAAATACTTTGCTGAACAGCAATAACAGCAGAACAAACACTGCTGTTATTACCAATATCCTGCGGAATGAATATGATTCTAATACAAATTTTATCAAATACTCACCTTAAAAAAGCAAATTAACTACAAAAACAGTAAGTTAATATATAAATAGTTTTCTAAAAACTTTCAGAACCTGAAAACAGGTCAATAAAAAATTTCAGGCTAAGTAGTCTCCATATCTCCCAACTGTAGTCTTTTGAATTGTTGAAGTGTCCGTAGAGGTTTTTTTGAAGCGTTGCCGAATCAATAAAATCATGGAGCCTGCTGTTCTTTTCAAGCAAATTGTCATTGATGAACGGCTTAAGAGATGTTTTCGTCCAGTTAGAAAATGGCGTTGGAAATCCGAGTTTGTCTTTCCGGTTTACCACCTCAGAAGGAAGATATGGCCGAAGCGCTTTTCTGTATAGCGGCCGGGTCACTCCCTTATGCGAAAGGTATCTTGAATTGAGATTGACACCTAACTCAACAAGCCTGTAATCCAGGAAAGGTACCCTGCTTTCAATTGAGTGTGCCATTGAAGACCTGTCTTCGTAATGAAGCAGGGCAGGAATTGTAATATTCCTGATAAAATGATAAGACAGATCACCCAGGTAGTTTCCGAACTTCTTGACAGGTTCAATATCAAAATACAGTGATTGTTTCGGCATCTCACTGAGCAGCTGTTTGTTGACTATGTCGAACTTCGCAGATAAACGGGACCGGGTTAGATACCCGTATTGCCTGGGGAATAACCACCCCGCAAATGAATGAATGCCGTTTTTGTTGAGAAATTGTACGAAATTGCCGGATTCACCAAGAAGTTTAAACAACCTCCGGTCTTTCAGAATACCCCTCAGGTATGCTCCCATTTGGAAGTAACCTCCGAAAACCTCATCACCTCCCTGACCATCCAGAAGTACCTTCACGTTTTCTCCAGCTTTCTGCATAACGAACCATTGAGGGTAGAGTCCGGGGCCTTCAGTCGGGATTTCCTGGAAGTAACAAAGCTTGCGGAATACAGATTCAAAATGCTCTTCAGCCGGATATGTTTTATGTTCTATACATCCGTACTTAGAATTCACTATATCTATATAATATGATTCATCACATTCTTTCTCTTTCCAAACCGCGCTAAAAGTATTCAACCCGCCTTTTTTGATTCCTGAAGAAAGTGATACAATACTTGATGAATCAAATCCGCCGCTCAAACATGTACCCACGGGTACATCACTTCTGAAGCGGAGGCGGATTGAATCTGTCAACAGTTGAATTATCTTTTCCTGTAACTCACTTTCAGAGAGGCTGCCGCCGCCCTGCTTTTCAATATCATAATATCTTTCAACTGCTAATTTGTTCTCAGAAAGAATCAGGTAATGAGAGGATGGCAGTGAAAATATATTCTCAAGGTATGTTTCTTCCGAGTTCAGCCGATTGCCGTAAATGAGATAGAAGGGGATCTTGTTTTTGTTTATTAAAGGACGTTCTGGATACAGGGATATAAGCGGTTTTATCTCCGATGAAAAAGCGAACATATTGTCGGTTCTGGTGTAATAAAGTGGTTTTATACCGAACCGGTCTCTTGCCAGGAAGAGAATTTTTTTGGAACTATCCCAAATTGCAAAAGCCCACATTCCATTGAACCTGTTCAGGCAGCCGTAACTCCATTGTTCATACGCCTTCAGTATCACCTCTGTATCACTAAGGGTTCTGAATGAATGCCCAAGAGCGGTGAGTTCCTCCCTGAGCTCAAGGTAATTGTATATCTCGCCGTTGAATGTGATCCAGTACCTGCCATTCTGAGAACACATAGGTCCGTGGCCATTTTCGCTCAGATCGATAATCGAGAGTCTCCTGTGCGCCAGCAGCAGGTCGAAGCCTGTATCCGCCAATAACGAAATGTGAGGGTAGTTATGTTTAACGGAACCAATACTATCGTTGCCGCTGTATTGGGCAAATTTTCCGGAATTGCGGTTTATAGCAACAAAGCCTTCATCATCAGGGCCGCGGTGCTTAAGCAGTACATTAAGCTTTTCAATTTTTTTTTGAAGCGAATAATCGGATGTCACAATTCCGTTGATCCCGCACATCCGGCTAGTATAAACCTCCGTTAAGGTTTATAGTCTGCCCGGTAATATACTTCGAATTAGCCGCGCACAAATATGAGATGCAGTCAACAATTTCCATCGGGTTGCCAAACTCTTTGATGGGAATAGTATCTTTTATTTGGTTCCGAATCTCTTCCGGAATCTGGTAAAGCATACCGGCATCAAAATACCCAAGTGATATTACGTTTGCGGTGATATTGTTTTTTATAACTTCTTTTGATATTGTTTTGCAGAGTCCGAACAGGCCGGCTTTTGAAGCAGCATACGCGGCTGTACCGGCAACACCTATCTGCGGAACTACGGAAGACATATAGACAATTCTGCCGTATTTGTTTTCTTTCATAAGGGGAAGAACATGTTTTGTACATAAGAACGGGCCGGTAAGATTAACATCCATAACTTTTGACCAGTCTTCGGTCTTAAGCTTCCAGCTCATGGCGTTTATAGATATACCCGCATTATTTATAAGCAGATCAATTGTGCCGAATTCATTTTTAACCTCATTTACAAGGCTAATAACTTCTGATTCGGAAGATATGTTTGCTTTGTAAGACCTGCATTTGATCCCGCTGCTTTCATATTCTGAAACCAAAGAGTCAAGTTTTCCGGGATTATCATTGCAATGTAATGCAAGATTGATTCCTTTGGCAGCGAGTCCTGAGCTTATGTATTTGCCCAAACCACCCGATGCCCCGATAAGCAAAGCGTTTTTGACTGACATTTACTTTCCTGAGATAACTAATTTGTAAGTTTGATCCCTTACTTTTTCAAGGTCGGCAATCATGAAAAGGTCCTCGTCATTCCTGATGTTTTGAATTTTCCAGCCCATCCTGAGAAATAAAATAATTGACCCGTTATTTGATTTAGGCCAGAAACCTTCCTGGTGTGTGAAGCCATTATCCAAACCTGTTTGGCAAAGCTTGATTATGTGAAGCTTGGCAAAGTTGAATCCGCGCGTATCTTTACGTGCGTAAGTGCAATGGTTATGGATGATCTTGTCGTAAACAGAAGAAAAATTAAGAAAGCAGATCTCATCCTTATCGTTGAGCACCATGAAGCTGTATTTCCATTTATCAACCAGGGGATTTAAAAAATAGGCACGGGTTTCTTCTTTCCAGCCGTATACCGGGTTATGCTCTCTCCTTATAGCATTTACGAATTCCATGATATCATCTATCCTGGAATTCATGACAGATTCGGATATCAATTCGATCCTGAAGCCGTTTTTCTTTAACTGTGAATCTACGAAGTCGTGATAGTTCATGTCTGAAGGTTGCATGCCGGATTAGTTGAAGAGGTGAGTAAAGTTATGTTATATTGAACCGAAATTATTCTTCAATACCTGCCTTATGACGTATGCTACCGATATAATAAGCAGCGTATAAAAAACAACTGTAATTAATGAATACTTGTTTATGGTGTATTTCTTCAGGATCCCCCGCCAGCCGCATTCTCTGCATTTGTACAGACTTGCTACTTTAGAGGCTTTAACAGAAGCTTCCCAAAGATTTTTGGTGCGGCTTCTTCTTATTGTTCCTAGTTTACCGCAAGACGGGCACTTAGAAGTTTCAGGAAACGTCTTAAAAAATATTCTTAGCTGCAAGTCTTAGTTCGGTTTAATTATCTTTTCCTTGGCAGTGCCATTTTTAGAAGCCCCGTTTACCGCAACCCCATTGGTTCCGGTTTTTTCTTTGCCTTTTTCAGAGCCGTAATAGTAATAATAGTACTTGTAGTAACTTCCGTATGTTGCCTGGTAATCGAAGTTATTAAGTATCACGCCAATGAATGTATCGTTTATTTTGTTTAATGTATCAATTGTGTTAACAAGAAGATCAAGCCTGGTTTTGCTTGCAAGGCTCACAACAACTGTGCCATCCACATATGAAGAAAGCAATTCCGCGTCTGTTACTGTAGCAAGCGGAGGTGAATCGATAAGTATGTAATCATACTTAGGCTTCATCTGGTTCAGAAATGTCTGCATATGTTTTGAAGCGATCAATTCCGCAGGATTTGTTGGAATGGTTCCGCATGTCATTAAGTGCAGGTTCGGGAATGCAGTTTCTCTGACTGCTTCTTCGAGAGGTACTGTTCCGAACAGATAGTCGCACAGACCGGGATATCTCTTAAGGTTAAATATGTTATGCATCCTTGGCTTCCTGAAATCGCAATCAAGAAGAAGTACTCTTGATGAAAGCGCAAAGCTTGCGGCAAGATTTGATGATATGATGGTTTTGCCTTCCCTGGGAATAGAGCTTGTGATAAGGATCGTTTTTATCGGCTCCGGCTCAAGCTTTGAGAACTGCAATCTCGTTCTCAGTGTCCTGAATGCTTCTGCAGGTACAGAGTCAGAGTTGTAAGCAACAACAAGCTCCTGTTCCGTATGTGTGTGCCTGCCTGCTT
>WBZT01002906.1_pt1 | contig 11576 bp, 10 predicted proteins | sample 5204241 | NCBI WGS metagenome assembly WBZT01 (sample SAMN12344358, study PRJNA552823) | activated sludge metagenome | biome: Activated sludge suspended growth; feature: Nitrification reactor; material: Wastewater; isolation source: activated sludge from nitrification reactor of wastewater...
CTATTTCGACAAGCTCGGCGCACCCCGGCTCTCATGACCTCAACTACTCGAACCGCCCGGTGCGGACCCGCATGCCGGGTGGTGGGGGAGGGGAACGGTCAGGTATCCTGACCGCCCCTATCCCGATTTCCGCCCTCCGGCGGCTGGCATTCCGGCATCGGGTACTGCGGGGGGCTCCAGCCTACTGTCCTAACGGATCGTCCCGTCCCATCTGGCGACCTAATTCGCCTTGGCGTGCGAAGGTGACGGGGCAGGCCAGGTCGTGCCGTCGTCGTGGCATGGGAATTCCGCCGCTATCTCGCCTGCGGCATCCTTGCCTCCAGCTTTGCCCGCAACCGCTGCACGGCTTGTGCGATTTCCGGGTAGCCTGATCCTGCAAGGGCCGCGGCATCTGTCCGTCCTGCACCCCCTAGCGCATGGTGGAGATCGCCGCACTGGAGATCGCCGCACCTTGGTCGATCAGGTATTCCCGCCTTTGCCGGTGCCTCAGTGGGTCTTTGCTGTGTCAAGCGCCTGCGCTGGTTTCTGGTGCGTGGGGCAGCCGCCTGCCATCAATGCACAAGCGTCTCATCGCCCCGACCAGGGGCACGACATTGATCGAGGCACCGGCCCGAGATAGCCGTGGATTTGTAAAAAATCCTTGGCGATGCGGGTGTGGTCCTCGCGGTTGGCGCGGGCGCGGGGGTCCTTTAGCGACGCTCCATGAGGTACTTGCCGGTGGCCAGGGTGCCGGGTCCTCATCCAGGACGTGCAATAATCAACGTTTCAACCTGGCGATCTCGGGAGAGCAAGATGGAAAACCTTCGTGCGGGCGAAGTCGTTGTCGTGGACATCAAAATACCCTTTTGGTCCATCGTGGTGTTTATGGTGAAGGCGGCGATTGCCGCTATCCCGGCGGTCATCATTCTGACCCTGGTGGGGTCACTGGTGATGACCCTCCTCGGGAGTCTCTTCGGCATGCCGGTCCATCACCTCTAAGGACCCGGAAATTGGACAGGCTATCGGAGCATTTCAACGCCGCCCTGGCCCTGGCCGCCGCCGCCCATCAGGGGCAGATCCGCAAGGGCACCGAGAATGCGGCAGGTTTGCCGTTGCCCTACATCACCCACCCGGTGGCCGTGGCCGCCCTGGTGCAGCGCTATGGTGGCTCCGAGGCCCAGATCCTGGCGGCCCTGCTCCATGATGTTCTGGAGGATGCCGGACCCGCCTGGGCGCAACCCATTCAGGAGGCCTTTGGACCCGAGGTGCTCGCACTGGTGGAATTCTGTACCGATGGCCTGCCGGATGCGGCGGGCCTCAAGCCGCCCTGGCGCCCGCGCAAGGAGGCCTACCTTGCCCATCTGCGAGCGGCCGAGGGTCCCGGTGTGCTGGTATCCGCTTGCGACAAGCTGGCGAATCTGCAGGCGATCCTCCTGGACCTGACCGAGACGGGCGAGACTGTCTGGGATCGCTTTACGGGCGGCAGGGCGGGTTCTCTCTGGTACTACCAGGAACTGGTCACCTCCTTTGCCGGGCGGGTACCCGAGCCACTGGCGAACGCGCTGCGACGTGATCTGGCGCGGGTAATGGGGTTGACGAGCCCCAGGGGCCCGGGGCCTTAACGCCAAGGGGGCAGGGCCGGCGCTCAGAACCGCGCCTGGAGGGATTCCACCAGGAGCCGGAAGGGTCCGGCCTGGCAGTCGGCGATGAGGAGGCCGAAGACCCGGATCCGTGCCGGGTCCAGGGGTGGGGCGGACACCGGGCGGCCCCGAAAACTGGGCTGGAAGGCCGATAGCGGCAAGGGTACCTCCAGCCACTCCCCAGCCTGGGTCGTCACCCGCGCCTGGTATTGGACACCGTCAAAGGCGTCATCGGTGCGAATGCCGAACTTGTAGGTCTGGCCATCGCCCTGGAGGCGTAGGATGAGGGCGGTAGCCCCCGCCAGTCCGTAGTCCCGGGGCAGGGCGCGGATGGAGGCGAAGCCGCCGTTGTTGGCCAGGGATACCTCGCCGCTGAAGACCAGACCCGCCGGCGTCGCCTTGACCTGGCTGGCGGAGACACCGCCCATGACCTGATCATCAACCGAGGTCCAGCCCTCGGCCTGGGTCGGGTCACGAAAGTCGATGACCGGGCGAGTGGGGTTGGGTAACTCTGCGCTCATTGATGTCTCCACGACCAGCAGGACCCATAGCAGGGCCGTGCCGAGCCTTGGTGGGGTCATGCCATGCCCAGGGGCGAGACCCCAATCAGCCACTTGTGGGCCCACAGCAGGAAGACGACATAGAGGGCGAGTCCGGCGCCGATGGCGATCAGGTCGTTGGCCTTGCGGCTAGGGGCGCCCTGGACCGGCGGGGCCTGACGGGAGAGGAGGGAGATGCGGTCCGCCAGGGACCAGGCCAGGAAGCCCCCGAAGAGCAGCAGGTCCGCCAGGTTGCCGTTGGCGGTCAGGTGAGCCAGGGCCCAGATGATCACCGCGGTCAGCATGGGGTGGACGACCGCGGCCTGGATGCGGCCGGGCAGATAGGTGGCCAGGAGCAGGGGAAAGACCGGCAGCATGATCAAGAGGCTGAGGTGGCGGGTCCAGATGGGCGGGGCATAGAGCGGTATGGGCGCGCTCCGGGTGAGGCCATAGCCCCAGACGATCAGGGCGAAGCCCACCAGGGCGACCACGCCGGCCATGCCCTGCCAGGTGGTTTGGCCCAGACGCGCCACCATGCGCCCGCGCCAGGCAGGGGCGAGGAAGCCCAGGGAGTGCATGCCGAGGAAGAGACAGAGGCCAAGGATAAGGATAATCACGCGGGGGGTCTCCGGTGGGGTTATTTGGGATCGGGTCGAGGTGGTCAGGGCGGCAAATCGCTGCTGGCGGTTCGAGCCTGGGCTTGGGACAATACTACCGGAAGCCAGCCGCCCCTGTCCCCGCCCTTGTCCACCCTAACCTCAAGGTCATTACCCTTGGACAGTCTGATCGAAGCCCACGACCTGGTTCGGACCTACCCTGGCGTGCGCGCCGTGGATGGGGTGAGCTTTGCCGTGGCTCCGGGCCGCTGTTTCGGACTTCTGGGTCCCAACGGGGCCGGCAAGACCACGACCCTGGAGATGCTGGAGGGTATCCAGTCGCCGTCCTCTGGCGAGGTCCGCTACCGGGGTCGGCCCCTGGACGCCGCCTATCGCGAGGCGGTCGGCATCCAGTTTCAGGTCACCGCCCTCCAGGACTTTCAGACCGTGGCCGAGTCTCTCGATATGTTTGCGGCCCTCTATCGCCGTACCGCCCCCCGCGAGGAACTGGTCCGGCTCTGCAACCTGGGCGAGATCCTGGATCGTGACAGCCGCAAGCTCTCCGGGGGCCAGCGCCAACGCCTGCTGCTAGCCATCGCCCTGGTAAACGACCCGGAGCTGGTCTTTCTGGACGAACCGACCACGGGGCTCGATCCCCAGGCCCGGCGCAACTTTTGGGGCCTGATCGAGACGGTGCGTGCTCGCGGGACCACGGTCCTGCTCACCACCCACTATATGGAAGAGGCCGAGCGCCTGTGCGACGAGATCGCCATCGTGGACCGGGGCCGGATCATCGCCCAGGGCAACCCGGCCCAACTGGTGCGGGAGCACTTCCCCGCCACCGTGATCCGGCTGCCCGCCGCCGGCTGGCCGGCCCAGGAGCCTTTGCCGGCGGGTGCCATGAGCCGCAATGGCGAAATTGAGTTGTTTGCCGAGGCGGTGCCACCGGTCCTCAAGGAACTGGAAGCGGTCGGGGCGGATCTGGGCGCCCTGCGGGTCGCGAGCCCCAATCTGGAGGACCTTTTCCTCAAACTGACGGGACATGAGTTGCGGACTTGAGGGGCCTGGGTGATTGCCTGGCCCCGGCAGCGGACCTCTCCATTCGGGAACTTGGGAGTAACCCACATGTGGCGTCGCATTCTTGCCATCCTGGTCGCCCGCAACCGGGAGTTTTACCGGGATCGCGCGGGTCTGGGCTGGAATATCTTTATGCCCATCCTGATGGTGTTGGCCTTTGCCGTGATTTTCAGCGGTGACCCCGAGGATCCCTTCAAGGTGGGGGTGATGACGGCGGACGGAGCCCTGCCGCCCGCGACGACGGGGTTCCTGGCCCTCGAGCATATTCATTTCATTCCCGTCACGGATTTGCCGGCCGCCATTACCCAGGTGGATCGCCATCAGCTCGACCTCTTGCTGGACCCGCGCAGCCAGCCCCTCGCCTATTGGGTGAATCTGGAATCGCCTCGGGGTTATCTGGCAGAACGCCTCCTGCTGGGGGAGGAGTCCGGGGTGGGCGGACCCGTCCGGCATCCCGACACGGCACCGGTGCGGCGGACCCGCAGTGGCGCTGCGCTGCGTTACGCGGACTGGGTGTTGCCCGGCATCCTGGCCATGAATGTCATGTTTTCGAGTCTCTGGGGGGTGGGCTGGGTCATCGTGCGCTACCGGAAGAATGGCGTCCTGCGCCGGCTCAAGGCGACGCCGCTGACTCCCTTTGAGTTTCTCACCGCCCAGGTGCTGTCGCGTTTGCTGGTGGTGATGAGCGCGAGCCTCCTAATATATGTGGGGGTCGATCTGCTGCTCGATTTCACTATGCGGGGTTCCTATGTCGCTTTGGCCCTTGTCTTTGCCACCGGCGCCCTGTGTCTCATCAGTCTCGGGCTGATCGTCGCCTCGCGCTGGCGTACGGAGGAATTGGCGAATGGTGTGCTCAACCTGATCTCCTGGCCCTTGTTGCTGCTGTCAGGGGTCTGGTATTCCATGGAGGGCACCAGCGCCATCGCCCGCTTCCTGTCCCAACTCTCGCCCCTGACCCACCTGGTGGACGCCGCCCGCCAGGTCATGATCGACGGCGCCCAGGTGGCGGATATCCTGCCCCAGGTTCTGCTGCTCGCGGCCCTGGCCCTGGTCTTTATCGGCATTGCCGCCTGGCTGTTTCGATGGGAATAGCCGGGGCATGAAGCTGCGAGCGCCTGCGGAGGGTAGCGTCGGGAGATGAAGGCCGTGACTGAGAACGGGAAGCGGCGGGATGCCCGGGGTGACCCTGCCTCCCTGGAGGAATTGGACCAGGTCATGTATGTGGTCTCGTCCCGGGCCTGGCTGGCGTTAGGCACCGTCGGCCTGCTGCTGGCGGCGGCGATTACCTGGAGCTTTTTGGGTAATGTGCTGACTAAGGTCTCCGGCCAGGGCATCCTCATCCGCAGCGGCGTCCTCTTCAATATCGTGGGGGTGTCTTCCGGACAGATTCTCGACGTCCTGGTGACAGAGGGCCAGGCCATCCGCCGCGGCACGGTGGTGGCGCGACTGGCCCAGCCGGAAATTGAGTCCGAACTGCGTGAGGCCCAGAGCCTCTTGGCCAAGCTGGATGAGGAACGGGCCTTCCTGGAGGCGAAGCAGGAAAAGAACGTCGAGTTGGTCTATGCCTACATCGGCAAGCAGCGCAGGACGCTGGAGGAGTCGATCCGGCTCGGGATTGAACTCGTCAAGGAATTGGGCGAACTGGTGAAGTTTTATGAGCAACTGCGCTCGGCGGGGACCGTCTCCCGACTGGATCTGGAAAAATGGAAAAGCGAACTGCGCCATGCCCAGATCCGGCTGCTCCAGGACCAGCAGGAGCTGGCCGGTTTAGACCTGACGCGTCACCAGACCGACACCAAGATGGAGCAAAACCTTCTGGAGTTGACGAAGACCCGGGTCCCCGTGGAGGAACGGGTGCTGTCCCTCCAGGAGCGCCTGCGGACCTTTTCCGAGGTCAGAAGCCTGCACAGCGGCGTGATCGTGGAGATGCACCGCAATCCTGGGGACCGACTCCAGGAGGGGGAGTCCGTGGCTACCCTGGAGATGAGCCCCTGGGAGGATGTCGCGGGGGCGGAGGACGCGGATCTCTTTCGCGCCAAGGCGGGCAAGCCGCTGGTGGTCGCCTTCATTCCGCCCTTTCAGGGCATGGAACTGCGACCGGGGATGCCGGTGCATGTGATCCCCGAGACCCTTTCGGAGGACGAGTATGGGGTCATGTTGGGGGAGGTTCAGACCGTATCCCGCTATCCGGCCTCGCCAAAAGGCATGATGCGGGTTCTGGATAATCAGGAACTGGTGGATACCCTTACCCGGAGTGGGGCGCCGGTCATGGTGACGGTGAGTTTGCAGGAGGCCCCGGATACCCCATCGGGTTATAGCTGGTCTTCTGGTCTGGGACCGCCGACCCCAATCGAATCCGGGACCCAGTGCATGATCCGCGTCATAGCCCGTAGTCAGACCCCGATCGAACTCATCATTCCCTACCTGAAGGGCGCCTTCGGATGAGCCTCGGGGGGGCTGGCGTTCAGATTCCCGGCTGGCGACCCTCGGGGTGGGTGGGGGCCATTCTGTACCGTCTGGTCGGCATGTCCGCGGCCATCGCCTTTGCCCTGGTTGCGGGTTTGCTGCAGGTCATCCCGGGGGTTGCCCAACCGGGTTACACCAAAATATTCATCGATAGCATCCTCAGCCCGGAACGCGTCGATTGGCTGCGACCGCTCCTGCTGGTCATGGCGGGCACCCTGGTAATGGTGGCGGGGCTAGGCTTCATGCAGCGCCAGACCTTCCTCCGCCAGACCTTGAAAGGGGCCATGGGCGATAGCGCGGCCTTCATGACCCATGCCCTCCGGTTGCCTTATGCCTTTTTTACCCGCTTTCATGGTGGCGAAGTCGGGCTGCGCGGCCAATATATCGAGATCATTGCCAAGATTATCGTTGAGGATATTACCGCCACGGCCGTCAGTTGCCTGACCATCGCCCTTTACGCCCTGGTAATGTTGCAATTCGATGTCCTGCTGACCTTGCTTGGCGTTTTCATGGCCTTGCTCAATCTGGTGATCCTGAAGTTCGCCGCGGGCAAGAGTCAAAGGCTGTTTACGAGTTTCGTTGCGGAGCAGGGCAAGGCCCGCGCCGCCGCGCTTCACGGACTGCAAATCATCGAGACCCTCAAGGCCTGCGGGCGCGAGGCGGAGTTCTTCGGGCGGTGGGCGGGTCTCAAGGCCTATGCCAAAAATATTGGCCAGCACTACTCGCTTTGGGAGATGTCCCTGCGGCAAATACCCATTCTGCTGACCAGTCTGTCCATGGCGGTGGTGTTGGGCGTTGGGGCCTTGCGGGTGATGGATGGGGGTATGAGCATCGGTATGTTGGCGGCCTTCCAGGCGCTCCTGATCGCCTTTATCGCTCCGGTGCAGCAGTTGGTGAATTCCAGCGCCAATGTTCTGACCTTGCGAGGCTACATCGAGCGGGTCGAGGAGGTGATGCAGCACCCTCTGGACCCTCTCTTTCTGAACCCTAGGCCCAGGGGATTGGTGCTGCCTGGGGTTGGGGTGCGGTTGGGAGGAGAGTTCGAGTTGCGGAACCTGACCTTCGGCTATAGCGCCACGGAACCACCGCTGATCCGGGATTTTTCCCTCAAGGTAGCGGCCGGGTCGCGGGTGGCACTGGTGGGCGGCTCGGGATCGGGTAAATCGACCATCGTCAGGCTGATCGCGCAACTCTACAGGCCCTGGTCCGGTGAGATTTGGTTTGACGCTATCCCGCGTTCGGACATCCCTCCCGCCCTCTTTGCGAGTTCCGTCGCCTTCGTGGACCAGGAGATCTTTCTCTTCGAGGGCACCGTTCGCGATAATTTGACTCTGTGGAATCCGGCTATCCTGGATAAGGATATCGTTCAGGCTGCCAAGGATGCCGCGATCCACGAGGTGATCGCCAGCCGACCCCAAGCCTATCATGCCGAGATGCTGACAGGTGGCGCCAACTTCAGCGGAGGTCAGAAACAGCGTCTTGAGATCGCTCGGGCCCTGGCGAGCAACCCATCCATCCTGATTCTGGACGAGGCCACCTCGGCCCTGGATGCGGAGACCGAGGAGCACATCGATGCTTGTCTGCGCCGCCGAGGCATGACCTGTCTGATCGTTGCTCACCGGCTCTCGACCATCCGCGACGCGGATGAAATCATCGTCATGGATCGGGGCGCCATCGTCGAGCGGGGTACCCATGAGGAACTGATGGCGGCGGGCGGCCACTATGCCCAACTGTTGGTGACCTGACGCGACTCATGAACGAGACGCTACTCCTGGAATACGGGGGGGTGGACGTCACCGCCACCCAGGCCTTGAGTGGCAAGACGCCGCTGCTGCTGGTCGATCCCGCCTTGGCCTGGTCAGTTCTTGAGGGTCGCGCCGAGGTTTACGCCGTTCGCGTGCGTGATGGCCGACCCCAGGGTGCGCGCCGCCATCTGTGTACCCTGGTGGCCGGAGATCTGGCGATCAGCCCAGGACTGAGTGAAAACGGGTTGGCATTGCAGGTCGTCGGGTTGCCCGGAACGCGAGTTGCCCGCCTCGACCGGGAACGCCTGCTGGCATGGTCGGAGGATTCAGCCGGCGCAAAGGGGCGGCAGGCCGTGGCTATGGCCCTCGATCGCTACCTGTCTGGACTGTGCGCTGGCCTGACACGGGACATCACCCCCAAGCCCAATCTGAGACAGGAGTTGGTGAGCGGCCAACTGCTTGACCTCGGCGAAACCCGGGTGTTACGCCCTGCCCAGGGTATCTGGTGGCTAAATCCGCTTCCGGCTCCAATCCCCCCTGAGGATGGCTCGGCCCATGCCCCGCTTTATCTGGGTATTCAGGAGGTGGCGACCCCCGCATCCGGCCCTCTCTGTGTCCTGACCGCCCAGACCTGGATCCTCAACCCCGAGGCGGGGGCCAAGGAGCGGATTAAGGTGCTCGATACCCAGGCTCAACTCGCCATCCCTGGCTGGTTAACGGCCTGCGATCATTTTGCCGCTCTGTTTTTTCAATGCCTGGATCTGGAACTGCGGCTGGCGGATGTCGACAGCCATAACGCCATGTCAAGCAAGATCCAGGCCGCGGGTCGCGCCAGAGCCACGGGACTGGCGCAACTGGCCGGGGTATTGAGCGCGGAGCGGCAGGGAACGAGGCCATCCTGTGAATATCCCTTGGCCGCCGCCTGTGCCAGGGTGGCCCAGGCGGCGGCGATCGAGTTGCCCGGGCTGAATTTTCGTGGGGATGAAGGCGTCGAGGACATCGCCAGTGCCTGGGGCATTCAGCAGCGCCGGGTGACGCTGCGTGGTCAATGGTGGCGCCGGGACGGCGGGCCTCTGCTGGGCTTTTGGCAGGAGCCTGAGGCCGGTGGGGCGAGCCAGCTGCGGCGGCCGGTGGCCCTGCTGCAGCCCAAACCGGGTTGTTACCAGGCCTTTGATCCGGCCACTGGGCTGAGTGTGCCGGTAACCGCGTCCCTGGCGCAGGCCCTCTCGGTGCGGGCCCATTGTTTCTATCGGCCCTTTCCCGACAAACCGCTGTGCTTCCTGGAGCTGTTTCGTTATGCCGCCCTGGGTTCCCGGCGGGATTTCTTCTTTTTCCTCTACAGTGGGTTGGCCATAGCCTTGTTGGCCGTGCTGCCCCCGGTCGTGGTGAAGGTCATCTTCTCAGATGCCATCCCCACGGCCAACCGAGCCCTGCTGGGTGAGGTCGTGGCCATACTGGCGATTGTGGCTATCGCCGTCTTCACCATCGGTTTGGCCCGGCTTGCGGCCGTGCATCGCCTGAACGGGCGCATGGATTTTCGACTGGAACCGGCGATCTGGGAGCGGTTGATTAGCTTACCCGTCAGCTTTCACCGTGGCCAAGGCCCTGGGGAATTGGCGGACAAGGCCGAGGGGCTCAATGTCATCCGCCTGCAACTGTCAGGCTCGCTGCTGAACGCGGTCCTCAGTGGGACCTTTGCCTCATCCAATATCTTCATGCTCTTTGTCTTCAGTCCGCAACTGGCCATGCCCGCCCTCGGTATGCTGCTGCTGGGCGCCTTGGCGGGGACGACAATCAATCTGCGGCAGATCAAGAGCTGGCGCGCCTATTACGAGTTGCAAGGCCGTATCGCGGCACTGTTGGTGCAGTTCTTTTCGGGAATCGCCAAGATTCGCATGTCCGGATCAGAGGATCAGGTCTTTGGCCTCTGGGCCGCGAAGTTTGCCGCCCAGCAGCAACGGCTGCTAAGCGCCGGTCGGGAGCAGATTATCCTGCTGGTTTTCAACCTGCTGTTCCCCTTGGCCACCATGATGGTGTTGTTCCACTTCGCGGCCACTCCCGCGAACCAGATGGTCAAGACGGGATCATTCTTGGCCTTCCTGACGGCCTATCTAGCCCTGGAAACGGCCTTGCTGTCCATTACCTCCTCGGCCGTTGCCTTCTCGTCCATCTTTCCCGTGTACCAGAGGTTGAAACCGATCCTGGAATCCCTGCCCGAGCAATCTGACGGTAAGGCCGACCCGGGTCCCGTGATGGGCAAGATCGAGCTGGCCCAGGTGCATTTCCGTTATGCCCCCGAGGGGCCGGATGTCCTCGATGGGGTCGATCTGGAAATCAAGCCTGGGGAATTCGTGGCTCTCGTCGGCCCGTCGGGCTCGGGAAAGTCCACGATTCTCCGGCTGTTGCTTGGCTTTGAAAACCCCACGTCCGGCTCGGTGCGTTATGATGACCGCGATCTGAAGGATCTGGATATCCTCAAGTTGCGCCGGCACCACCTGGGGGTCGTGCTCCAGGATACCGCTCTGTTCGCCGGCGACATCCGTTCGAATATCCAGGGGCTGAAAAAACTGACATTGGAGGAGGCGTGGGAGGCCGCGCGCCGGGCGGGACTCGATGATGACATCAAACTGATGCCCCAGGGCATGAGCACCCCCATTGGCGAGGGGGGCACAACCCTGTCCGGGGGTCAAAAACAGCGTCTCGCCATCGCCCGCGCCCTGGCCGGCAATCCCGCTATCCTCCTGCTCGATGAGGCAACCTCGGCCTTGGACAATCAGACCCAGTCCACCGTCTCGGCTGCCCTTGATCGACTCCGGGCCACGCGGGTGGTCGTGGCCCATCGCCTGTCGACGGTGCGTAACGCCGACAGGATTCTGGTGCTGGACGCGGGGCGAATCGTCGAATCGGGGAATTACCGCGACTTGATGGCGAGGCAAGGACGGTTTTTCGCCCTGATCAAACGCCAGGTCATGGCCTAGTCATGCCGATCCTGGAATTAATTACCGAAAGTATCCCATCCCATGTGCGGCATCATTGGCATCCTGAATTATCGGGGCGATCCGGCCCCGCAAGTCTCGGCTTTGCGCATGATGGCTCAGGCCATGCGGCATCGGGGGCCGGATGACGAAGGCTATGTATCCTTCGACCTTCAGGGTGGCGTTCATGCCTACTATGGCGATGACTCGCCTGAATCCGTCCGGCGTTACCACGCAGACGCCAGGCACGTTGCGGCAGGAATGTCTGCTAGCAGTTTCCTGGCGTTTGGGCATCGGCGCCTGAGTATCCTTGATCTATCGCCGGCTGGCCACCAGCCCATGAGTTATGGCGGGGGTCGCTACTGGATCGCCTATAACGGCGAGGTCTACAACTATCTGGAGATCCAGCAAGACTTGTTGCGACTCGGCTATGTGTCAGGCCCCGTGAGATTGTATACCTTCTTTTTGAACAATTCGGGGCGTTGCTCTTGCCAATGCTTCAGTGCCTCAACCGGCGAGATGTGTCCTAACGCCTTCTGCGGGATTTGATGATTATACA
>WBZT01002908.1_pt1 | contig 11575 bp, 5 predicted proteins | sample 5204241 | NCBI WGS metagenome assembly WBZT01 (sample SAMN12344358, study PRJNA552823) | activated sludge metagenome | biome: Activated sludge suspended growth; feature: Nitrification reactor; material: Wastewater; isolation source: activated sludge from nitrification reactor of wastewater treatment...
AGGTCATCGAGGTGGCGAAGTTGCCCGTCACGACCATGAGGTCCTCGAAGTCGAGCAGGCCGTCGGGCGCGGGCCGAGCGGTGAGCGAGAGATCGACGGTCGGGCCCACGTCGAGGTAGCCGACGCCGCGCGCGCCGATCGTCGCGGCGCCGATACCGTAGTTCGCGCCGAGCAGCGAGACGTCCTCCATGCCGACCGCGTTGTTGCCCGTGCCCGCGGCGTAGCCGTCGGACACGTCACCGAGCACGTAGTCGAGCGTGCCGGTCGTGCGGTTGGAGACGGCGGAGACGTCCCCGCACGGGCTCACCGTCTGCGCCACGTAGTACCAGAAGCCGCGCGCGGGCGGATGGTCGACGAGGCCGCTGGTGGCGTGATCGGAGACGAGTGTCCACGGGGTGCCGGGTGCGGCGGCCGAGTCGGGGGCGGGGCCCGCGTAGGCGGGATAACTCGCGTAGGGCGCGCGGTACAGGCGGACGCTGTCTTCGGGTGACGCGGTCCACGTGACCATGATGCCGGTCGTTGAGCCGCCGCCGTTGCCGCTCGTCACCTGCGCGGCGGCGAGGTCGGCGATCGTGCCCGGTGCCGATGAACCGATGGTGAGCAGCGCGGGCGCACCCGGGCCGACCGGAAGCGGCGTGTTGTCGCAGGAGCGCAGATGCGTGGCGAGCGCGGTGATCGTGCCGACGCCGGACGGCGCGACGGCGACGAGGTCGAGCGTGAACAGCGTGCCTCCCGTCGACGGTCCGCAGGGTTCTCCGAGAATCGAGACATCGAGCACGTACGAGCCGTCGCCATCGTCGATCTGCGCGGTCACGGTGGTCATGCCGGCGAACCACGGACCGACGTGCACGCTGGAATCGGGGTGCGCCGGCGTCCGCAGCGCGATGCGCGTCGTGTCGAGCAGGAACGACACGCTTGCCGCACGCGCGTGCGTCGTGTCCGTGCGCGTGAGCACGAAGGGCACGCTGACGTAGGGGTGCGCGCCGCTCAGGCACAGGCCGGTCGCATCGGCGCCGATCGTCGCGGTGATCGGATCGGGGAAGGCCGTCACGGTGAAGCTGCGGCTGGCGCTGCAGCCGACCGAGTCGCTGACGCTCGCGGTGAACGTGGTCGTGCCGGCGATCGTGGGCGCGCCCGACAGCACGCCGGCGGGCGAGAGCGTGAGCCCGTCGGGCACCGCGCCGTCGGTGACGCTCCATGCGAAGGGCGCGCGCCCGGCACTCGGCGTGAGCGTCTGCGCGTACGCGACTCCGATCGAGCCGTCGGGGAGCGAGAAGGGCCGCACGGCGATGGTGGCGCAGTCGACGGTGATCGAATACGCGCGGCTCCCCGCGCAACCGTGCGTGTCCGTCACCGCGACGGTGAAGGCGAACGTGCCGGGGGCGAGCGTGATGCCGTCGATCACGCCGGCGCTCGAAAGCGTCAGGCCGGGCGGCAGCGAGCCGGCGGCGAGCGTGAACGCAAAGGGCGCTGTGCCGTTGGAAGCGGTGAGCACCTCGTGGTACGCCTCGCTCGTCACGCTCGAGGGCAGCGACGCGGGCGCGATCGCGACGGGCGCGTTCTGCACGAGCAGCGATTCCGGCGCGGCGGGGAGGACGCCGATGGCGTTGTTGTCGCAGTCCCTCGCCTCGGTCTCGGTCACCGTGACCGCCGCGAGTCCGTCGGCGCCGACCGACTGCAGGTCCGCGATGAACAGCGTGCCGCCGGTGGTCGCGCCGCACGGCTGGCCGAGAATCAGCGCATCGACGGTGTAGGAACCCCCACCGTTGTCGACGACCTGCAGCAGCGAGTTCGGGAACGCGTCCAGCCACGAGCCCGGCGCGATGCTGCCGTAGGGATTGCCGGGCGTGCACAGCGCGAGCCGGCCGGTGTCGATCTGGAACGTGACGGAGATCGCGCGGGCCGGCGCGGTCTCGTCGCGCGAGTACACGAACGGCACCGACACGCAGGGATGCGCGGGGTTGACGCACAGGCCGGCGGTGCTGGCCGCCACCGTCGAGCCGATCGGACCCGCGAAGACGTCGATCGAGTACGCGTGGTCGGACGTGCATCCGTTGGCGTCGGTCGTGAGCACGCGAAGCGTCGCGGTGCCCGTGGTCGTCGGCGTTCCGGAGATCACGCCCGTCGCGGGATCGAGCGCGAGTCCGGCGGGCAGCGCGCCCTCGGCAAGGCTCCAGCAATAGGGCGAGCGGCCGCCGCTGGCGATCAGGGTCTGCGAGTAGGCCGTACCGACGGTTGCGTACGGAAGGCTCGCGGGCGTCATCGCGATCGCGGGACACGAGACGCTGCCGTCGGTCGGCAGCGACGCCACGTTGTCCTGGAGCGTGCCACCGACACTGGTGAAGCTGCCGCCCGCGTAGACGGCGTCAGCGCCGACCGCCAGCGCGCGGACGGTGCTGTTCACGTTTGGGTTCCACGGTGTCGCGAGACCGCTCACGGGGTCCAGCGCCGCGAGACGGTTGCGGTTCTCGCCGCCGACCACGTTCAGCACGCCGCCGACGTAGAGCACGCCGTCGTTGAGCGACAGCGCGAAAACGGGGCCGTTCGCGCTCGGATTCCACGACGTCGGAATACCGGTGGACGCGTCGAGCGCCGCGAGCCGGTTGCGGGAAAACCCGCCGATCTGCGTGAAGAAGCCGCCGACGTAGATCGAACCGCAGGTGGAGATGAGTGCGCGGATCGTTCCGTTGACGTCGGGATTCCACGAGGTCGACAGCGCCGTGACGGGATCGACGGCCGCGAGGTTGTCGCGAGCCTGTCCACCGATCACCGTGTACGAACCGCCGACGTAGATCAGTCCGCCCGCCGACGTCAGCGTGAACACCTGGCCGTCGGTATCGGGCGCCCACGGCAGCGCCACGCCCGTGGTCGTGTCGAGCGCGGCGAGGTTCGATCGGACCTGGCCGCCGATGCTGCTGTACGCACCGCCGACGTAGACCACGCCGTTCGCGACGAGCAGTGCGGAGACCTGGCCGTTGCACGGCGGATTCCAGCTGTGCGCGAGGCCGCTGGCGAGGTCCACCGACGCGAGGGCGGCGTGAGGTTGGCCGCCCACCTTCGTGAACGAGCCGCCGACGTACAGGTTGTTGCCGCTCCGCTCGAGCGCGAGCACGGGGCCGTCCACGTCGGGATCCCACGCCGTGGGCGCGCCGCTGATCCGGTCGATGGCCGCGAGGTTGTTGCGGTGCGAGCCGCCGACGCCGCCGAAGACGCCGCCGAGGTAGACGGTCGATCCGGCGACGGCGATCGCCTGCACGGTGCTGTACGCCGTCGGATCCCACGCGCTCGCGAGGCCGGTCGTCGTCGACAGGCCCGCGATGCGGCTGCGCGACTGACCGCCGATCGACGTGAAATCGCCGCCCACGTAGAGCGTGCTGCCGTCGAGCGTCAGGGCCGCGACCGCTCCGTTGGGGGCGGGATCCCACGAGGTTGCTACGCCGCTCGCGAGGCTGACCTCGGCGAGGCGCAGGCGCATCTGGCCACCGATCAGGTTGAACGAGCCGCCGAGGAACATCGAGCTCGGGCCCAGCGCGATGGCGGAGACCTGGCCGTTCGAGTTCGGGTTCCACGCCTGCGTCACGGCGGTGGCAGAGTCGATCGCCGCGATGCGATTGCGCGTGACGCCTCCGATCACCGTGAAGGCGCCGGCGGCGTACACGATGCCGGAACGCTCGGCGAGCGCGAGCACGTCGAGGCTCGCGCCGGGGTTCCAACTCGTCGCGGTTCCGGTGATCGGATCCAGCGCCGCGATCCGGCTGCGAGACACGCCGGCGATCACGGTGAAGCGCCCGCCGACGTACAGCGTGTTGCCGGCGAGCGCGAACGCGCGCACCTGGTCGCTCGCGCCGGGATTCCAGCTCGTGACCGCTCCGCTCGCCGCGTCGATCGCGGCGAGGCGGCTGCGGGCCTGGCCGCCCGCGACGGTGAAGGCGCCTCCGACGTACAGCGTGTCGCCCCGAAGCGCGAGCACGTTCACCTGTCCGTCGGTTCCGGGATCCCACGCCGCGACGCTCATGTCGGAGAGGATGTGCGCGAGGTTCGCGCGACTGAACGCACCGACCTGAGAGAAGAGCCCGCCGATGAACCAGCCTCCACTGCCGTCGGAAACGACGGTGCTGATCTGGCCGGTCACCTGCGGAAAGCCGGGAATCGCCGTCGCGGTCGAAGCGTCCACCGGCACACCGCAGCCCACGACCGGGCCGACGTGCGTGAACTGGCCACCGACGATCAGGGAGTTGCCCGCGAGGACGACGGCGTTGATCGTGCCGTCACTGATGTAGAAGTCCTGCCGCGCCGTCTGCGCGAAGACCGGGCTCGTCGCGAACGCGATCATCCCCGAGAGCAGGAGGGCGAACGTGCGGGCACACGTCGCGAACGATCGAGCCGAGCGGGCGGGGCCCGCGAGGGAACCGCGCTCCACGTCCGCTCGCGATGTCGCGATCGCGCTCTGCGCGTCGATCTGCTGCCACTGACCACGCACTGCCGGCATGCTGGGACACTCCCCGGGGCCGAACGGTCGGCCGCGTGTCGAATGCAAGGTGTCGATCGGTTCGCGGGGGGGATCGCGGGTCCCACGGCATCGATTGAGCACGTTCCAGGAATGGCAACGGCTCTGCCGCCCGGACAGGGGGTGGGACCAGCCCCGATCGTGACGGCACTCACCGGAATTCTACAGGGATCAGACGACCGATGGAGCAGGGAATCTGGGCCGCAAAGGGGGGGGAGCAGACGGGCGTCCCAGTAGAAAGCCCTCGCGTTCGGTCGGAACGCGAGGGCTTTCGGTTCAGCAATAGGCCGGACCTAGCGGTAGTTCGCCTTCAGCTGGCCCCACGTCGTGCCGTGCGTCGGCGTCGGCGAGACGGACTGCAGCACCAGGACCGAGCCCGTGAACGTGCTCGTGCCGACGTTGTACGGCGCGGCTTCGAAGCACTCCCACCAGTCGCCGTAGTTGATGCCGGTGCCGGCGTAGGTGAGCACCTGGGCGTTGCTGCCCGGGTTGCGGCCGTCCTGCGAGTAGAACGTGCCCTGCGGGCCCTGGATGTAGAAGCCGAAGTGCGAGCGATCGACGCCCGTGTAGCTCGTCATGCCGAGGTACGCGAAGTTCTCGTCGAACAACTGCGCCTGCAGCACGCCCGTGGTGGTGAAGTGGCAGTAGACGCTGTAGCCCGCAACCGCCGCCGCCGGGAAGAGCTGGTAGAGCGTGGGCGCCGGGCCATCGAACTGGTTGTACACGCCGATGGCCGTGCCACCCGCCGTCTTGAGCGTGAGCGTGAAGTCCGTGTTGCCCGTGACGCCGGTCGAGAACACCTGGGCATCGAGCTGATCGGTGAGGACGTTGATGCCACCGTCATTCGCCGTCAGGTAGCCCTGCAGCGCGCCACTGTTGAAGGCGACCTGCGGAGCACGAAGCGAAAACGCACTGGCCGCCGTGACCGACATCGCCAGAGCGCCGACAACAAGAGCCGCGGTCATCCCTGCCATCAGGTGCTTGGTAACGAACTTCATCTGACCCCCTCCTCTGGTGCAAAGGTCCGAAGGTGTGCGACTCGCCTGGGATCTCGCGATCAGTTGCGTGTAACCGCCGCGCCATCGACGGGGGGTGCGCTTGGCCCGGCCCGAGCGAATCACTTCACTGCTGGAGCAACTCCGAGTGCAACCACATGCAACCTGCAATGCCTCTGTCTTGGCCAAGATGCTGCCACCGTGTCGTGGCATCGTCAACCGAAACCCGATAGCGAGTGCGAGGTTTCAGAGAACGGGTCGGGACTTCGTTCACCTGGGCTTTGACCCCCACTGAGGTCCGGCTGAAGATGCGATTCAGGCAAGGCGGATTCGAAGATACTTCCGTGGTTTACCCGTGCTGGACTCGTTGGCGTCCTTCTATACCCGTGGCTGCGCAAACCGCCTTCGTGGGCCGGCAGCCGAGCCGCGATGAGTGCCCCGGCCCGCGCGCGGACTGTCTTGAGGTCAGATGGAGGCAGCGTCGTCGGGAGAGGAGGCTGTTGCTCCTCGCCTCGGTGCCAGCAAGGTCTCGGCGAGCCGCCCGAGTCCGGCGCCGAGGACGTTGAGTACCACGCTCACGTTCCACGCGCCGAGATCGGCTCGCGACAGACGGCCGAGCAGGCCGAAGCCGATCATCGACGCGACGAGCGTGAACGACACCATCGCGTCGACCGAGAGCCCCAGTTCTCGCCAGGGTCGCGATCCGCGCGCGCGATCGACCAGCCACTGCGCCGTGCAGAGAGGAACGGGGCTGTCCCGCCCGACCAGCGACAGGGCGAAGTTCGCCGCGTTGAGCACGAGGTCCACCATGCCGAGCGCGATGAGCACGACGCCGAGCCCCCGCCACGCGGGAATCGAGGTCAGCACGCCCCCGGCGAGCAGCTTGAACGCGCAGAAGGGAAAGCCGACGGTGGCGATCTCGAGCAGGTGCAGCGCGCGGTGAGGATGCGAGGACATTCGGGACTCCGGGACGGGTCGGGGTGCAGCGCACGTTCGTGCGCGCGTCGTCATTGATGATGCGGGAACGTGCCCATCAGTTCAGCGACGGCGATCACGTGACCGCGCATGGCCTGGCGAAGCCGAGCGGTCGTGGGCTCGTGGAGATCCGGCAGCGGTGCGTCGAGTGCGTACAGACGGATGAAGTAGCGGTGCCGGCCGATCGGCGGGCACGGTCCGCGATAGCCGACCTCACCCCAGTCGTTGCGGCCCTCGCGGGTGCCGGCGGGAAGCCGACCTGCCTGCGCGTCCTCGACGAGCGATCTCGTCGATGAGGGAAGGTCGTAGAGCACCCAGTGCGTCCACACGCGCTTCGGAGCCGCGGGATCCGGTGCATCCGGATCGTCGACGACCAGCGCAAAAGCGCGCGTTCCGGCGGGTGCACCGGACCACGTCAGCGCGGGCGAGACGTCCACGCCGTCGCACGTGTGTCGCGCCGGGATCTCGGCACCCGCGACGAATGCCGGCGAGCGGAGCGCGAACCCCTCGCGCGGCGACGGTGCCGCGTGCGCTGCTGCTGCGATCAGGATCAGGAGGAGTGTTCGCATCGATCGTCCCCGGGCATCGAGTCGGATTCGGACATCGGCGAGATCATGCGGCGGATTCGCTCATGCGCCAAGCCGCGGGCGCTTGCGTGGTTCGCTGCTCTGCCTGTAGTCTCCTCGCCCGCGGCGCGTGAAGTACGATGCGCGCTTGCGGCTTCGACTGGCAGCGGCGCGTGCGATTTCCGCGACCGCGAGCCCGAGGTGACGCGAGGGATGGCGGCATAGCCAAGTGGTAAGGCGAGGGTCTGCAAAACCCTTATTCCCCGGTTCGAATCCGGGTGCCGCCTCCAACCTCGCTCCTCTTCTCCACAGAAGCCCGGACCGCCGCATGCCGTTCGACCGGGCTGTGGTGCGCGGGTGAGCACTCGGTGGCGCGGGGCGTGCGCATGCCTTGCTACGAGAGGACGTGGTCGACTCCACGGGGGGCCGCGCGTTCCGCACGGCCCGGCTGAACCGGCCCGGTCGCCGATCGGCAGTTTCTCCACTTTTCAGGCGACATCCCGGACGCGACTTTGTACGATTAACGGACAAAGTGAGCCCGCATTCGCCGGGCGAGAGGAGAGCATGAGGACCTGGACGAGCATTGGCGCCCGCGTGTGCGGCGCCTCGATCGCGGCCGCGCTGCTGCTGGCGGGGCCGGTACACGCGCAGTGCTTGCTGGCCAATCCGAGTTTCGAGATTGCCGGATCGTCGGGCAACGTGTTCGCGGGCTGGAACCAGTTCGGCGTCGTCGGCTCGTCGTCGACGGCCGTGCACGGCGTGCTCGCGGCGCGCGTGTCGGGGCCGAACACCGGCAACTGGGATGTCTCCGGCTACTGGCAGGCGCAGAGCACGTCGCCGGGAGAGCGCTGGCGCGCGCGCGGCACCGTGCGCACGCCGTCGGCGAGCCGGCTCGCGGGACAGTCGCGTGCGATCGTGAACATCGAATGGCGCGACGCGGGAGGTGCGCTGATCAGTTACGAGTCGCACGACGTGGCGACCGCGTCGAGCCCGGCCGACTCGAACCTCGCGTTCGACGTCAGCACGGCGACGGCGCCGCCGAACACCGTGAGCGCGCGTCTGCTGCTCGGCGTGTTGCAGGGGCCGGGCGATCCGCAGCGCGACGCGATCTACGATGCGGTCACGTTCGAGAAGCAGACCACGCCGAGCCTCGACTCGCTGCAGTGGGGCGACTTCGGCACGGGCCGCACGCTGTTCTTCGCCGGCCGTACCTGGCGCGTGAAGGGCACCGGCGTGTACGGCCCGGGACCGAACTCGTTCTCCGCGTCGCCGAGCATGATCTGGGTCGACGACAACGGCTGGCTGCACCTGACGATCACCAAGTCGGGTTCGACGTGGTACAGCACCGAGGCCGCGCTCACCACGCCGCTCGGCTACGGCGACTACGTGTTCACGACGCGCGGGCGGCTCGACCAGCTCGACAAGACCGACGTGTTCGGGCTGTTCGTGTGGGAGTACGGCCCGTGCTACGACGGCGCGTACCTCTGGTGGAACCCGTATAACGAGGCCGACATCGAGTTCAGCCGCTGGGGCATCGCGGGCGGACCGAACGCGCAGTTCGTGACGCAGCCGTACGACTGGAGCGGCAACCGCCACCAGTTCACCGCGACGTTCTCGGCGAACGAGATCACGTCGCACGCGTTCCGCTGGCGCCCCGACCGCATCGAGTACCGCAGCTGGCGCGGCGCGCCCGCCGCGGAGTCGACGTCGCCGGTCATCAACGCGTGGACGTACACGGGCCCGCATGTGCCGCGGCCCGACCAGCCGCGCGTGCACGTGAACTTCTGGCAGTGCGCGGGAGCGCCCGCGACCAACCAGGAGGTCGTGCTCACCGACTTCCGCTTCGCGGCGTGGCCGCCCGCGGTGCTCGACGTCCCGGCGCTGCCGCCGGCGCCCGCCGCTCCGGTGCTCGCGCTCGCGCTCGCGAGCCGCAACCCGGCCCACGGCGGCGCGACGCTGCGCTGCTCGCTGCCGCGCGACGGCGTGCTTCGCGTCGCGATCTACGATCCGGCGGGACGGCTCGTGCGCACGCTCGCCGACGGCGCGTGGAGCGCGGGCACGAGCGACCTCGCGTGGGACGGCCGCGACGCCGACGGGGCGCGCGTCGCGCCCGGCGTCTACCTCGCGCGCGCGCAGTCGGGCGCGGCGTCGGCAGTGACGCGGCTGGTGGTGCTGCCGTGAGCGTGCGCGTCGTCTCGGTGCTCGTCGCGCTCGCGCTCGTCGCCGGCGCGGGTAGCGCGTACGCGCGCGAGTACCCGCGCCAGTCCCCGTTCGTCACGCGGCCACTCTCGATCGCGACCACTGAAGCGGGCTTCCACGCGGCGATCGCGTACGGCCCGCACCGCGACGGCCAGCGTCCCGGCGGCGTGGCGCCGACGTGCGCGCAGGTGCGCGAGGACCTCGTGCTGCTCGCGAAGCGCTGGCCGGTCGTGCGCGTGTACGACGCGGTCGGCACCGGCGACACGGTGCTCGCGGTGATCCGCGAAGCGAAGCTGCCGACGCGGGTCGTGCTCGGCGTCTGGCTCGCGGCCGAGGACCGCCGCGACTCGACCGGGCGCGTGCTCGAACGCTTTCCCGAGGCGCTGGCGCGTAACCGCGCGCAGGTCGACGCGGCCGCGCGTCTCGTGCGCGCGAACCCGCGCACGGTGATCGCGATCACCGTGGGCAACGAGACGCAGGTCTACTGGTCGGGTAACCGCCTGCCGGCCGAGCGGCTCGTCGCTTATCTGCGCGAGATGCGCGCGCGCACGCGCGTGCCCGTTTCGACGGCCGACGACTTCAACTTCTGGAACAAGCCCGAGAGCGACGCGGTCGCGGCCGAGTGTGACTTCGTGTTCACGCACCTGCACCCGTTGTGGAACGGCACCTTGCTCGAGGGCGCGGTGCCGTGGATCGAGCGCGAGCTGGCGCCGATCCGCACGCGCCACGCGAACCGGCTCGTCGTGATCGGCGAGACGGGCTGGGCCACACAGCACAACGCCGAGGGCGATCAGGGCAAGCTGATGAAGGGCGAGGTGGGCGAGGCCGAGCAGGCGCGCTTCTGCCGCGCGCTCGGGGCGTGGCTCGCGTCGTCGAAAGTTCCCGCGTTCGTGTTCGAGGCGTTCGACGAGAACTGGAAGGGAGGCGCGGACCCCGCCGACGTCGAGAAGCACTGGGGCCTCTACCGCGCCGACCGTTCACCGAAAGCCGTGATGGAGGGTGGCTCGTGAGCCTGACCGATTCGACGCGCGGCGCCCGCACGCGCAATGGCGGGCGGGTCCTGTTCGAGGGCGCGGAGTTCCTCCGCATCACCGGCTTCGACCGCATGCCGCCGTTCCTGATGAGCATCCCGAGCGACACCGATCTGTGGATGTTCGTGAGCAGCGCGCACGGGTTGACCGCGGGTCGCGTCGACGCGGACGGCGCATTGTTCCCGTACGTGACGGTGGACCAGCTTCACGACGCGCACCACACCACCGGTCCGATCACGCGCCTGCGCGTGCGCCGCGGTCACGCGGCCGCCGAGGCGTGGCGGCCGTTCTCTCCCGAAGGCGCCGACGACCCGGCGATCGAGCGCCACCTCTACAAGCATGCGCTCGGGCACCAACTCGTCTTCGAGGAGGTGCACCGCCGCCTCGGGCTCGCGTTCCGCTACCGCTGGGCCGCGGCCGACGCGCTCGGCCACGTGCGCACGGCGACGATCGAGAACCTCGCGGCCGGCGCGGTCGCGGTCGACGTGATCGACGGCCTGCGCCACGTGCTGCCCTTCGGCGCGCCGCTCGCGCTCTACCAGCACTCGAGTTCGCTCGTCGACGCGTACAAGCGCTCGGAGGTCGACGCGTCGACGGGACTGGCAATCTACTCGCTCACGTCGCGCATCAGCGACCGCGCCGAAGCGGCGGAGGAGCTGCGCGCGAACGTCGTGTGGTCGCACGGCCTCGACGAGGCCGTGGTGACGCTGGCGCCCGAGGCCGTCGAGGCGTTCGCGCGCGGTGAGGCGATCGTTCCCGAGCGGTTGCGCACCGGCACGCGCGGCCACTACTACGTCACCTCGACCGTGACGCTGCCGCCGGGCGACGTCGCCCGCTGGCACCTCGTCGTGGACGCGGGCCGCTCGCAGGGCGCGATCGCGGAGCTGCGCGCGCACTGGCTGCGGCGCCGCGATCTCGATGCCGCGATCGAGGCCGCGCTCGCCGAGGCCACCGAGAACCTGCGTCGCAACGTCGCGAGCGCCGACGGTCTGCAGCAGACCGGCGAGGCCGAGACGTCGCTGCACCATCTCGCGAACGTGCTCTTCAACAACCTGCGCGGCGGCGTGTTCGCGAAGCACCACCAGGTGCCGGCCGCGGACTTCGCCGACTTCGCGCGCACGCGCAACCGCGCGGTCGCGGAGCGCGACGCGGCGTGGCTCGCGGCGCTGCCCGCCGAACTGCCCGTCACCGAGCTGATCGCGCGCGCCGCGCGCACCGGTGACGCCGACCTCGAGCGCCTCGCGCACGAGTACCTGCCGATCCATTTCGGGCGCCGTCACGGCGACCCGAGCCGGCCATGGA
>WBZT01002910.1_pt1 | contig 11572 bp, 8 predicted proteins | sample 5204241 | NCBI WGS metagenome assembly WBZT01 (sample SAMN12344358, study PRJNA552823) | activated sludge metagenome | biome: Activated sludge suspended growth; feature: Nitrification reactor; material: Wastewater; isolation source: activated sludge from nitrification reactor of wastewater treatment...
GCGGGGCGACGAGGTCATGTCGCCGATGGGTATCCGGAATCGAAGATGGTGGTGATTCCGAACGGCATCGATACGGATCGGTTCCGCCCCAACCAACAGGCACGTGCAAGGATTCGTGCGGAATGGGGCGTTGCCGGAGACGAGGAGTTGATCGGTCTTGTTGGTAGACTTGACCCGATGAAAGACCATGAAACGTTCTTCCAAGCGGCGCGCTCTCTCCTACAGGTACGGCCTAGGGCCAGGTTCGTCTGTGTAGGCGATGGCCGATCGGAATATCGTGTGGCACTCCAGGATCGAGCTCGGGCCCTTGGACTTTCGGATCGAATGTTCTGGGTCGGGATGCGATCCGACGTGGCGGATGTCTACACTGCACTCGATCTCTTGGTAAATTGTTCCTACGGTGAAGGTTTCTCGAATGTAATCGCAGAGGCCATGTCTTGCGGCATTCCCTGCGTGGTGACTGATGTGGGAGATTCAGGTCTGGTCATCGGAGAATTGGGCGAGCTTGTTATCACAAAAGACCCCGTTTCACTCAACAGAGGCATGCAACGGCTCCTGGATCGAAAACCAGCTGCGGCTGATATTCGCCGACGTATTGTTGAGCACTTTTCCTTGGAGAATCTCATTCTAACGACCGAGCAAAGATTGCTCGTATTGTGCCATCAGCCGCTCAGTAAACCGATTTCCGCACCTGAGAATACTCATGTCCTTTGACAATGAAACGTTCAATTGCATAGCTAAAGACGCGTCTGTATGTGGTTCGGCAGGAATTAGTGTCGGTACGTACTAGTCTCAGTCGTGGCAAATAAAGTAGCGATGAAGCATAAAGTATTGCTTTCAGGAATCGTTATGGTGGGTGCCAGTGTGCTTCCTCTTCTGTTTATGGAAGTGGTGCTTCACTGGTTTCCCGTTTCCACTTCGACGGCCGCCATGGCCGTCAATGATCAAAATACCATCCTGAGGTACCTGCCCGATCAATCATATGTGTTCTCAAAGGGATGGCAGTTCGAAATTGTGAACACCGGTCGTATCAATAACTATGGTTTTGTCAATGAGCAAGATTATACCGCTCACGCTGTGGATGGGCCTGTTGTCGTTATCGGCGACAGCTACGTCGAAGCAATGATGGTTTCATACGAGCAGACGGTACAAGGGAGGCTGTCACGTTTCCTTACGCCTGACCGTCTCGTGTATAGCTTGGGCATCTCCGGAGCACAGCTCGCGGACTACCTGGCTTTCGCACAATTTGCATGGGATGAGTTTCATCCCTGTGCGATGGTGTTTATCGTGGTGGGGAATGATTTTGACGAGAGCTTGGCTAAGTACAGCACAGGTCCTGGCTATCATTTTGAACGAGCATCGACTACATCAGGGCTTCGTCTGGTCCGCACGGACTATCGTCCAAGTCTCTTAAAGAGCATAGTTAGATCTTCCGCATTGGCGCGATATCTTTGGAAAACAGTCGGAATTGGAGGTATTCCTGATGCCGTCTCACAGAAATTCGGAACTCCCGAACGTTATGTAGGCAATACGCAGGCGTCGGCCTCTCAAGAACGCTTGGAAGATTCACGAAGAGCTGTGGATCAGTTTTTTCATGAATTGCCACAACGAACGAATATTCCTAAATCACGCATTCTCTTTGTCGTCGACGGGATACGCCCACAGGTCTATACGATGTCCGCGGGAACCCATGAAACTGGCAGCTATTTTGATCTCATGCGTCAATATTTCCTAGCTGAAGCATCCAGTCGAGGTTATGAAACAATTGATATGCAGCCGCATTTTCTAGCTCGTCACCTGCGAGATGGAGCAAGATTCGAGTTTCGAATCGATGGGCATTGGAACGGTTTAGGCCATCAGGAAGCTGCGGAGGCAATAATTTCCTCGCGGACCATTCAAGCCGTGATATCACGATGAATTCGAGCTTTCGCAATGCGCTCGCCGCAATTACAGTGGCTCTTTTCTTTAGCAACTGGCCGGACTATGCTCATGGTCGTCTTGGCATCTTGGTTCCCTACCAATGGGTGTTGGGGTTTAGCGTGTTATCCCTTCCGTTCCTGGTCAGGCAAGTCGTTGCTTCGGATTTCCTGAAATTACCTCTCTTGATGTGGTGTGTTGGGTATGCTTGGTTGACGATGGTTTGGTTTATCCTGGGGCCACAGTCTGATATGGCCTGGCAGGAAGTACGATGGCGCGTCTTAGCCATCATTGAAATTCTCAGCTTCGCTGCGATTTTTATGGATCCCAGGGCAAACATGTATGCGCGATTCACGCTTGTCGTTGCCGTGCATTTCGGTACGTTTATCAATATCTACGAACTGTTCGTCCCCATGTCATTTAGTAACGTGTTTGGTCGCTCGGCAGGCTTGTATATGAGTCCGAATCTTTCCGGGGAAGCCCTCGTTCTGGGCATGATTCTCGGCATCACGGTTTTACCTGCCTGGTACCGGGGAATTTTTGTGTTGCTCACTGCCATCGGGGTTTTTGTGACGTTTTCCCGAGGGGGATTGGTGGGGTGGGGGATCGGACTGTGCGGATTGCTGCTGGGGAGGTTCATGGGGGTGACGCATTTAGTGCGGACCGGCCTGGTCGCCATGGCAGTCGTCATCCTCGTCCTTCTGCCGAAGGCCGATGACCTTATGACGACGCTTGAGCGAACTGGATCGTTGAATGCCAATGTGCTCGAGCGGTTGGCATGGCTGATGGACCCGTCCGGTGTGTCGGATGCATCGAGTTGGTCGCGGAAATATGTCGCTCAGCAGGCGTGGGAACGAGTGGGAGAGCAACCATTCTTGGGTGGGGGGACCGGGGCAGTGCATGAACGGCTGGATATTCCTCCGCACAATCAATTCCTGGCCTACATGATGGATCATGGCCTGTTGGGTGCCATGCTACTGCCGCTGTTGTTGCTGGCCTTGCTCTGGAGGGCCCAGGATGAGAGTCTGCGGGTGGGGCTGATTTTCTGTTGCGCGGTGTTATGGTTCAGTTTTTTTACTCATACGATGCTGAACAATTCTCACAGCCTACTGCTATTTTCGTTGATGGCGGCTTTGGCTTCGACGGGGCTTCGACCGATGGACCGTGTGGTTCTCAGCAGGACGGTCTCTGAACATCCGTCTCCCACCTTAGTGCGAATTCACTCGTAGGCCACGTGTTCAAGGCGAATCTCACGCGATGACCCCCATGCGCAATCTTTTCCTGGTCGGGATCGGTCTTTTGATCGGGGTTCTTGTCTGTGAACTCGGTCTTCGAGTGGCCGGCGTATCTTACCCTATTTTTTCGAAAATCGACGGTGATCTCGGGGCGGCATTGCGGCCGGATGCCGAAGGCTGGTGGAAAACAGAAGGAGAAGCCTACGTGCGCATCAACGGCGATGGTCTGCGAGATCGCGACCATTCTCGATCGAAGCCTGCTGAGGTGCTCCGGATCGCGGTGTTGGGGGACTCGTTTGCCGAAGCCATTCAGGTAAAGATGGAAGACGCCTTTTGGGCTGTCTTGGAGCGTGATCTTCGCGGGTGCCCTGCGCTTGGAGGGCGCGAACCGGAGGTGATCAATTTCGGCGTCTCCGGGTATGGCACGGCACAAGAGCTCATCATGTTGCGTCGCCGAGTATGGGCCTATTCGCCGGATGTGGTGCTCCTAGCCGTAACCCCGACAAATGATATTCGGAACAACTTTAAGGCGTTAGAGAAAGATGAGCGGCGCCCCTATTTTGTCCGTGACGGTGAAAAGCTGCTGGAGGACACCTCCTTCCGTGAGCAGCTTGGGTTTCGTCTTCGCTTCTCGTCGTTCGCGCAAGCACTGACGTCCATCCGCGATGCGTCCCGGCTCTTCCAACTCGTAAACGAGGCGCTTCGTCGTGTCAGACGTCCGATCCGTCCCGTCCACGCGCTATCGCCCTCCGAGGGTCGGAAGGGCGGCGGGCTGGCCGAAGCTGCACAGCCTGGAGATACCCCAGCTTGGTTGCAGGGTGAGGTGGGGTTGGATATGGCAACCTATACCGCCCCACCAGATGAGGTGTGGCAAGAGGCCTGGTTGGTGACGGAAGCCCTGGTGCGTCAAATGCACGCAGAAGTCGAAGCGCGTGGCAAGTTGTTCATGGTGCTGACAGTCAGCAGTGGGCCACAGGTGGGGCCGGATCAGGCTGCGCGGCGCTCGTTGGAGCAGCGGCTAGGCGTTTCAGATCTGTTTTATGCCGAGAATCGATTGCGGCAGCTTGGTGAACAACGCTTTCCCGTCGTGACTCTTGCGCCGGTTTTTCAAACTTACGCAGAGGAGCGCAAGGCATTTCTCCATGGTTTTTCGAATTCAGGTCTTGGCCAGGGTCACTGGAATGAGACCGGTCATCGGCTGGCCGGTCAGGTGGTTGCAGAGCGACTCTGTCGCGCCCTTGAAGATTCGCGAGCCCATCAAGCTACGGGGGCTGCGCTTGCGTCGGGTGCTGCTTCTTAGGCGCCCAAGTCTCGAATGCCTGCTACCGTCCTTGCCCCCTGTTTACCGAACGACAAGGTTGCGGGGAATGTTGGGGGCAGTGTTATCGGCCGTAATGCCGCTCTCAATCTGTACGACAAAGACGTCTGTTCGCCCGCTAGCGTTGCCCCAATTGCTGGTGAAGGCGATTAAATTTCCATCGCGGCTGATCGCCGCCTTGGGCTGCGCATTGTAATTGTTGTTCAGCACAACGCTGCGGTGGTGCGCGACGCGCTGTACTCGGTTGGTCCCGTCAGTGGCTACTTTTACGATTTCATTGTCAAATGCCCGTACAGCGGGGCTTCCATTTGTCGAGTAGCGGCTCGCCATGGCCCATTCCTCGTTATCGGCCAACATTGAAAAGTGATCCTGCTGTCCGGAGTAAGACCAATAACCGGGAACCAGTTGTTGGATCGTGAAGGGCGTTGCCAACTGACGATAGCTCAGAGCGTTTCCTGATGTGGCGGCAAAGACACTTCCGACTCCGCAGTCGTGGTGGTTAAAGCCGCTCGAACCGCTGAGGTACGCCACAAAACGAGGTGGGTTGGTGGTCAAATCATAAACCTCGTCCGTGCCGTTGTTGTAGACCACCAGCAGATACCGGCCTGACTTGTCTACCTGTATCTCGTCAAGGTTGTTGACCAACTTGCGGAGCAATATGGTATCAGTGCTCCGTTTGTAGACGACGTAACCCACGATGTTTCCACCACCGTCGACGATCGAGGCTCCAAAGACGTCATCGTCGATACTTTTTAGCATTTGCGTGAGGTATCCTCCTGCGCCCTGGCTGCTCAGATCCTTGACCAATGTTGCCTGTTGGGTGGCTATGTTGATTTCCCAAATTTTGTGGCCGCCTATGCCGTAGGTGAGGGTAGGAGAGACACCAGACCAGGACAAACCATATTCCTGCAATCCGGCGGGTGGAGAACTTAGGACAAAGCCTGAACCGGCTGTGAAATTAACGGCATCAAACCGAAAAAACTTGGCGCGGGAATATCCGAGGATTTCCCGTACGGCAATATAGCTGTTGTCCTTGTTGAATGCGGGGTAATACGAATACAAGGTTCCGGCGCCTGTGTTGCCATCTGCTGAGTCGGTTACTCTGAGAATTCTCGTTCCAAAGACCGGATCAGTGATCTTTGCCCCGGCTTGTGTGAGTGGTTGAAGGGGAGGTTCAGGGTACACACCGAAGTCCGTTTTTACTTCTGCGGCGGCAGGAGTTACAAGAAAATCCAGAAGGAGTCCAACTGCAATCACTAGGACTGTGAGGAGACATAGAACCGTCGCCTGCGAGCCATCTTGCGCTTTGGTATGGGTGATCGATGTCTTCATTGTTCCCTCCGATGTACGCTTGAACCTATGAGCAATGAGCATGCCAAGCGAATCTAAGGGTTATTTCCGAAGGCTATCCTTTATGTGGTTGTTTTTGCATCATCCCGTTTACGGTATCATTCCGGCCCCTTGTTACTTCGTGCAACCTTGGACGTTGTGTAGATCACAGCATACATAGCTCCCGGCTTATTTCTGTGATGCCGGACTCTAGGGCCCAGGGAACAATGGGGAGAGGCGTCCGGGGATTCAAGGGCGTTTCCTCTCAGGGGGAACGCCGGCCGCTGGGAATTCAATAGCACCTATCAGCAAGCGGATCCACCTGAAACAATCGAAAGATGAGAGACCTTGTTCTCCTATAGAAACAAGCCACCGGTATCCGTGCTCTGCCTCATCACTGCTCTCACGGGTGGTGGCGCTGAGATGATGCTATACCGGCTGCTGTCCCGCCTGGATCGTACGAAGTTCAATCCCCAAGTTGTGTCCATGATCGGCTTGGGGCCTGTGAGTGAAAAGATTCGGGCGTTAGGAATTTCGGTACGGTCATTAGGAATGTCTCAAGGGATGCCGAATCCTTTGGCTCTGCTCAAGCTGGTTCGATGGCTGCAATGTGACAAACCGGATGTAATCCAAACATGGATGTACCATGCGGATCTGCTTGGCGGTCTGGCCGCACGGCTTGCGGGAGGCATTCCTGTCTCCTGGGGCATCCGTCACAGTGATCTGAGCCTCGAGGGAAACCGCAAGCTCACGCTTCTCACGGTAAAGGCCTGTGCCCCCATCTCTCGATGGTTCCCGACTAAAATCGTATGTTGCTCCGAAGCTTCGCGAGAAGTCCACGCCGCTGTCGGATATGCCACGGAGAAGATGATTGTGATTCCGAACGGAATCGATCCCGAACTTTTCCGGCCGAATGCCACTGCCCGGGAGAAAATTCGTCAGGAATTGGGTATAGCGGAGGAGGTTCCGATCATAGGCATGGTTGGTCGTTTCCACCCACAGAAGGATCACTATAATTTCGTTCAAGCTGCTCAATACCTCTCTCGATCGATGCCGGAGGTGCGGTTCCTGCTCTGTGGCGAAGATGTAACACGAGAAAACGATGAACTCGTCACGTGGATCAATGACGCAGGAATACGCGAGCGTGTGTTTCTTTTGGGAAAAAGGGATGACATCCCCGAACTCACTGCAGCCTTTGATATCGCATCGTTGTCTTCAATGGGCGAAGGGTTTCCGAATGTTGTGGTGGAGGCGATGGCCTGCGCCGTACCCTGCGTCGTCACTGATGTCGGGGAGTCCGCCCGCATCGTCGGCGACACGGGGGTGATTGTCCCTCGCCGTGACCCACAGGCGTTGGCCGATGCCTGGAGGAAAGTGCTTACTATGGATGGCGACGACCGGAAGCGGTTAGGCCTTTCCGCTCGAGAGCGAGTAATAACCCGCTATAGCCTCCACCAGATCGTGTCTCGGTACGAACAGCTTTTCGAAGAATTGGCCGGCAAGGAAGAGGTCTCCGCAACATCCGTCTGCTAGGGGTAATTATGTGTGGGATCAGCGGCTACATTGATACGGCCAGACGGCAGGACGATCGTGAGCTCCGGGCAACGGTGCTTCGAATGGCTAATGCGATACGCCATCGTGGACCGGATGATGTGGGGACCTGGGAAGATGCCGCGACAGGAGTGGCCCTCGGTCACCGCCGACTTTCGATCCTGGATCTTTCTTCCTTGGGGCATCAGCCCATGCGATCCGCGTGCGGTCGTTATGTGACGAGCTTCAACGGCGAGATTTACAACTTTAGAGCACTCCGTGAGGAACTGGAAGGTAGGGGGCACAGGTTCCGTGGGCACTCAGATACTGAAGTCCTGCTGGCCGGCCTTTCGCAGTGGGGATTGGACGCGGCTGTCCGGCGCTTCAATGGAATGTTTGCTATTGCGGTGTGGGACCGAGAAACCCGTCAACTCCATTTGGTGCGCGACCGCATGGGGGAGAAGCCGCTCTACTACGGTTGGGCCGGCAAGACCTTCCTCTTTGCCTCCGAACTGAAAGCAATCCGTGCCCATCCGCTTTTTGAAGGGGTGATCGACCGCGGGGCTGTTGCGCTGTTCATGCGGCACAATTACATTCCCGCGCCATACTCCATCTACAGCGGGATTTCAAAAGTGATACCTGGCTCAATCGTCACCATCACACCCGATCCGGCTGCTGTCCCGCAGGAGCGTCCCTATTGGTCGGTTGCGGCAGCGGTGGAAGAAGGCAGCGCCGACCCGTTCAGTGGAACGACGAGCGATGCGATCGACGACTTGGAGGAACTCCTGCGGGATGCGGTGAAGCTCCGAATGGAGGCGGATGTGCCGTTGGGGGCCTTTCTTTCTGGCGGGGTGGATTCCTCGACAATTGTGGCACTCATGCAGGCGCAAAGCACTCGTCCGGTTCAGACCTTTTCCATTGGGTTTCACGAAGCGGCTTACAATGAGGCCCATCATGCAAAAGCGGTGGCTGAACATCTAGGAACTAACCACACCGAGCTGTACGTGTCGCCGGCCGAAGCGATGGAGGTCATCCCCAGGCTTCCCACGCTCTATGATGAGCCCTTTGCCGACTCCTCGCAGATTCCGACTTATCTGGTTTCCGAGTTGACCAGGCGGCATGTCAAAGTCGCCTTATCCGGAGATGCCGGGGACGAGCTCTTTGCCGGGTACAATCAATATCGCTGGGGATTGCGGTTCTGGAATTACGCCGCGGGAATACCATGGAGCATACGAAAGCTCCTTGCCAAGACGGTGACCGGCATTTCTCAGCAATCATGGGAAGCCGTTCTCCGCAGGGCTGCGCCGCTTCTTCCGTCCCGCTTGCGACAGCGGGATGTGGGGCACAAACTACACATCCTCGCCGCTATGTTTGCGGCGGAATGTCCTGAAGCGATGTACCGGACGATCGTGTCGCATTGGCACGCTCCAGCCTCGCTGGTTATCGGAGCCTCGGAGCCTCAGACGGTCTTGACCGATAGGGGGCAGTGGACCGATTTATCGGATGTGATGCAGCGGATGATGTACGTCGACATGAGAATGTATTTGCCCGACGACATTTTGGTCAAAGTGGACCGAGCCAGTATGGCGGTCGGTCTCGAGGCACGAGTGCCGTTCCTGGATCATCGTCTTGTCGAGTTTGCCTGGCGGCTGCCGATTGCCATGAAATTTCATGAGGGACATGGCAAATGGATCTTGCGGAGAGTGTTGGATCGATATGTTCCTGCCACCCTCCTGGATCGGCCGAAGATGGGATTCGGCGTCCCGATCGACGGATGGCTACGCGCCCCCTTGAAGGAGTGGGCCGAATCTCTTCTCGACGAAAAACGGTTGCGGGATCAGGGATTTCTTAATCCGGATGCCATTAGGCAGAAATGGAATGAACATCTTTCCGGCGAGTTCAATTGGAAAGGTCAGATTTGGGTGGTCCTCATGTTTCAGGCATGGTTGGATCACATGCAGCAGGATCTGACGTCCGTCGACTAAGAACCATCCGCGTTATACAGAGGATTGCTTTACATGCTTCCCACCGCACAAGAACTGTTTCTCAGCAGTAGTGAGGGTTTGCCCGACCGTTCCGCTTCACAGGACCTCCTGGAAGAGAAGTTTTTCTATTCCATTGAACTGAGCAACGGCACCCACAAACGAACTTGGGCCGGTCGCCTGGACGATGTCGACCAAATCTTGCTGGCTGCCTTTCGTAAATACGATGTGACCCCGAAGACCTTTCTGGATGTCGCTGTTTCGTCCGGGGTGTCGACCGTCTCGTGGTGTGATTCATTGAGGCAGGCAGGGTTTCGACCAAGCATGACCGCCACCGATCTGACGATGACCGCCTATCTGATACGCCTTCATGATTGGCTGCACGTTCTCGTCGACAAAGAGGGGTTCCCTCTTCAATACGATGTGTGTGGGTATGTCTGGCGGCCTCGCTGTCGCATTCGATTTTACCCCTTGGGGAACGGGGTGCTGACAGTTCTGTGGGATGCTTTGTACCGCAAGGCGGTTGCGAAGTATGACCTCATTGCCCGGCTGAAGTCGATGAGGCTCAGCGCACCGGCGGGAGACGATCCCCTGATCAAGGCGGAAATCAAGTTGGTGACACGCCGGTTACGAGACAATCCGGACATTGAGCTCTTGGACGATGACATTCTCGCACCCACTCCCGCTCACTTACAGCGGCGGTTCGAGGTAATCAGGGCGGCGAATATTCTCAACCTCGGCTATTTCTCCAAGGTGCAGTTGCGTGCGGCAGTGACCCATCTGCGCGATCGCCTCGTGGGAGAGGGGTCGTTCTTCTTGGTTGTGCGCACGGATGAAACAGCCACAAATAATGGAACGTTGTTCGCTCTGAATCCGGACGGAACATTCAGGGCCGTCGAGCGTATCGGTGCGGGATCTGAGATAGAAGATATTGTCCTGAGTCTCTGAGGCGGAGTTTACGTTTCCGGAAATGGATCCTCGATGTAACGAAGGATATCTTGCATGAACGGACAGCGCGGTACCATGGTAGTCAGTCTGGATCTCGAACTCTGCTGGGGGCGGTTTGACAAGGTGCCGGTGCCCGTACTCGAGGCTGATGCCGCGGAGGAACGGATTCAGATCAAGCGCTTGCTGGCGCTGCTCGATCGATATGAAATCCCTGCGACCTGGGCGACAGTGGGACATTTGATGCTTGAAGGTTGCACGAGGCACGACGGAGCTGTTCATGCAGAGGTGATGCCGCGTCCGGACTATTCCTGGTTTCCGAAGGACTGGTACGTCCACGACCCTTGTACGAGCGCGATTCAATCACCTGGTTGGTATGCTCCGGATATCTTGGAGTGGATCAGGGGAACACAAGTGCGGCATGAAATCGCTTCCCATTCGTTCGCACACATCTATTACGGCGACCCCGAGTGTAATGCCGCGGCGGCGCGAGTGGACCTGACGGCGGCCGTGGCCGCGGCCTCGCAGTGCGATGTCTCGCTCAGGAGTTTCGTATTCCCGCGCAATCAGGTCGGTCATCTCGATGTCCTGCGCGAGCAGGGTATCCGTGCCTATCGCGGTGCTGATCCCACCCCGTTTCGCAGGAGCAAAGGGAAGCTGTATAAAACGTTGAGCTTTCTTGACCAACTCTTCGGGCTACCCCCTAAAGCTGTGCGCGCCGAAGAAGTCATGCCGGGACTCTGGAACATTCCGGGGAATCATTTCTATATGGCTCGCAACGGCGTTCGGAAAATGATTCCGATGGCCAGCCGCGTCTGGAAGGGGAAGCAAGGGATTCGGCAGGCCATTCGGACCGGGAGCTTGTACCACTTGTGGTTTCACCCCTTCAATCTGAATGCGGATGCGGATGCCATGTTGTCCGGGCTGGAGAAAATATTTGCCTATGCCCACAAGTTGAGGGAACAGGGTGTGCTAGACATTTACAGCATGGATGACTATCGAACTCATTTGGCTGCGGGCGCCGGTGAAGCCGTCGGCGAGCTACCGACCGGGGCCCTTGCATAGAGCAAACCATCATTTTTTCTATCCTCAGTGCTGATTGTCTCAGGCGGATATGGCCTCGATCAAGCTCGTCCACGTCACTACTGTGCCGCAGTCGCTGTTCTTTCTCAGGGGACAGGTCGGCTATATGAAGGACCGCGGATTCGATATTCACGGGCTCTCGTCGCCGGGAGAGTTTCTCTCTCGTTTCGCCGAACAGGAGCGTGTGGTCGTGCATCCGGTCGAGATGCCCCGGCGCATCACTCCCATGCGAG
>WBZT01002912.1_pt1 | contig 11567 bp, 10 predicted proteins | sample 5204241 | NCBI WGS metagenome assembly WBZT01 (sample SAMN12344358, study PRJNA552823) | activated sludge metagenome | biome: Activated sludge suspended growth; feature: Nitrification reactor; material: Wastewater; isolation source: activated sludge from nitrification reactor of wastewater...
CCGCGCAGTTGAAAGGAAAGAAAGGGGTGCTGAGGTTATTTGATATCGAAGGCAGAATCGTTTTCGAAAAACCGGCGGACGTGGTGGCGGGAGGGTACTATACGACGGAGATTTATATGAATGAGAGGGCTACTGGTGTTTACATTGTGCAGCTTGTTACGGAGAAAGAGACGTTATCGTTTAAGACGGGGAAATTCTAGTTACAGCAGCATTTGTTGGTTTAAACGCAGCGAAAACGGCGACTCGCAACGAACGCAGAGAAATGAAATCCCGGCCCTCAGCATCACCGGTTTATTCTGTGCAGCGAGGGGTGGATCAGGCGAAGGGAAGCTCCGAAAGGATTGAGGAGATCACCCTGAGCCCCACCCAAAGCAAACAGAATAAATTTCGCTGTAAGCGGAAAGGTGATGGTGCAGGCCTTGATCTTTTTGGTTACTTTTTCTATCAAGAGAAAAAGTGACTGGGGGTTTGGGGGCAAAGCCCCCTTGGTATGCCCAACAATGAAGAATGATTCACGTGAACGCCGCGGAGTTGAAAGGAAAGAAAGGGATGCTGCGGTTACTTGATATCGAAGGCAGAATCGTTTTCGAAAAACCGGCGGAGGTGATCCGCCGTACGGCGGACGGAGGGTATTATACTACGGAGATATATGAATGAGATGGTGAGTGGCGTTTATTTGGTTAATTTAGTGACTGAAAAAGATGCGTTGTCGTATAAAGTGATGAAATAATTTCCAGGTATTAATTCTAATCAGTTGACTAAATCAAACATTCCCGAAATCGCAAACCTTTATTCACTAAATGGAGGCCTCGCCACAAAATTAGCCCGTGCCATGCTTCAGGCAGAGGTTGAAGATGCCGGTAGTGGTGGCAGTCGTTTGATGAAAAAACCAACCGCTGAAAATTACACGTATGCATTACATCCCGTGCCGGCAAAAGATCACCTAATACTGACTACAAATAATTTTGCATCATATATCTACACTATTTATGATGTAGTGGGAAGTATTGTAAAAACAGGTGAACGAAATGCTGGCCCCATAAATATAAGTGAATTAGCACCGGGAGCTTATTCAATTGTTGTCGATCCAGAAAACGACAAACAGCATAGTTTGAAATTTATCAAGTTGAAATAGACATGATAAAGCGAAGTCCCATCTGTTTGTTAATAATGATATTGATTTATCAGATAGACACCTATGCTCAATTCAGAAATAATAATTGGGTGTTTGGTGATAGTGCTGGAATTAATTTCTATAGTGGAATAAATTACTTTAAAGGAGGTAGCGGTTTTTTCCGAGGAACTGCTTGTATTTCTGACAATCAAAGTGATTTAATATTCTACGGTTCATCAAGTAACTCTACCAATTCGAATACAGGTCAATTGAAGGAGGGTAAACTTTTTAATAAACTACATCAAAAGTTATTTAATGGTGACACCTTAGTTGGAGCTGAATGGTACCACGACATGCTCATTCTCCCAAAGTCGGTTACGGATAGCACCTTTTATGTGTTTGTTGCCGGAGTGACGTATCCCGATACGGGCTTATGGGTAAACATTGTGGATATGAAATTGCAGGGAGGTTTAGGCCAGGTGGTACAAAAGAATTTCCGATTTGAAACACATCCCGTGCAGGATATGCTGGCCGCAGTACGCCATGGCAATGGAAAGGACTGGTGGCTGGTAACACGCAGGTGGACCTATGCGCCAGGGTATGTAAAGAACAATGAATTCTGGGTGTATCTGGTAGATTCGGTGGGAATACATCCACAACCAGTTCAATTTGTAGGTACTCCGCATTTTGACAATGGTGGTGATTTAAGTTTTAATGATTCGGGTGATAAATTTGTTTTGGCAGGACTTGGAAGTTACCTTGCGGTATTTGATTTTGACCGATGTGCCGGTTTAATTTCAAATGAAACAGTAATTGAACAATTCGCACCTCCAGGAAGTCTTTTCAAACTTTATATGGATGCAATATTTTCAATTGATGGTAGTAAATTGTATGTAACTTCTGCACAAGATATTTATAATCTAAACAGCAAAATTTATCAGTTTGATTTGACTGCTGCTAACATTCCTAACTCAAGAATTCTGCTTGACACATTTCCCATTGAAGCAACCCCTGGTGGCATGGAGTTAGCGCCGGATGGTAAAATTTACATCAGTTGTGCTTATGCCGGCCCGGGTTCCGGTTTTCCATATCCATTCACCTGCTGGAATTATATCAACGAAAACCTCTCTGTCATCAACCAACCCGATTCTCTCGGTCTCGCCTGCGATTTTCAACCCTTCAGTTTTTCCCTCGGCGGTGCCCGCACCTACTACGGCCTCCCCAACAACCCGGATTACGAGTTAGGTGCATGGGTAGGGAGTCCGTGTGATACGTTAACTGTGGGCCTCACCCCAAACCCAACACCGGAAGCATCGTGGCTACAATCATGGTATAATCACGAATGGAACATGATTCATGTGAATGCTGCACAGTTGAAGGGAAGGAATGGTGTGCTGCGGTTGTTTGATATGGAAGGAAGAGTTGTTTTCGAAAAACCGGCGGAGGTGGTGGCGGGAGGGTACTATACGACGGAGATTTATATGAATGAAATTTCGGTTGGGGTTTATGTTGTCAACCTGGTCACAGATCGGGAGATGTTGTCGTTTAAAACGGGGAAATTTTAATTGCTGGGCATTATCGACTTAACCGCAGAGAGCGCAAGGATGCGCGGGGAGCGCAGGGGAATCTTCATAACAATTATAACATCTTAACCCTTATAACATTTTAACATTTATAACACTTATAACATTTATAACACTTATAACTTTTAAAACTCTCCGCCGTAGGCGAATGATTTTATATTTAACATAACATCATCATAAAATTCATAACACATCAGCGGCTAAAATTGCCCGGACAGTATGTTGGTCTGCCCGGGCAGAAAAAGTTAAATGACCAACTCCCGTTCCAGTATCAGGCGTTGTGATTTGCTGAGGGCTTGCACGGTATATCTTCCTTTCGCCAATCCATCGCCCGGAATCCGGATGGTGTAGTCGTTCTCCCCGGCGGGAACGTTGATGTAATAACCGAGGACTGCAGCAATATTCCCTTCTTCGTCTTTCAGCAGAATACAAATATTTTCTCCTTCCTGTGTTTTCATTGGCAACGTGGCCTGAATGGATTCCAGCTGTCCGGAGAATTCCATATCGTTTCCTCCTGCAACAGGCTTGTAGTTGGATATATACCAGTTGCTGGGGACGGTTTCGTGCCGGCTGAGTTCTGCACGCAGATTGTTTAGGATAACCGGATGAACCCTGGGTGCATATACGGTTGATACGGAATGTCCATTGGTATAATGCCAGACGATGGTCTGATACAAATGTTCGTCAGTGACCCGTTGTGCGTTGAGCATTTCGAGTGTAGCCACCATCTCAGGAGCGCCCATCACCGTTCCTTTGAATTTTGTTTTTTCATCAGGTCCGTGAGCTCCGCTGTTTCCACAGCGCGCATGCATCCAGACCTGTTTACGCTCTTTTGATCCGAGGTGAACCACAGCCATTCGTGTAACTACAAATGGCTGCACATCATTTGACACGGCAGGAAAAATACGTCCCGTTTCCACTTGCACGTCCACTGGTTCGCCGGAGGTGTTGGCGAGTGTCAGTGCCATGCAGCGCTCGTCTTTCGGTATGTACTGCACTTCATATTTTACTGTACCCGCTGCAAGTGCAGATTTCAGGGGTACAATTCCTGCTCTTGAAAGCACCGGCAGGAGTAACATCATGGATACGATGATTTGCTTTTTCATTTTAGTTGGTTTTTATCGTTAATGGTTGACCCGATTGTTCAAATGCACTGGCGGGAATCTCCATCACCCGGTATCCGGCGGCATCCGGTTCTTCCATAAAATCGAGAAAACGTCCGGCCAGCACACGATCCAACGTATGAACCATACCCGACTTATCCGTAACCTGCATCCGCACTACCGTATCAAAACGGATATCCCCTACCGTTAGTACACATTCCCGTTCCGGTGTCCGGGGTTGCACGGAGGACCTGAATGCCATAGGATAGTCTTGTTCCAGAAACAGCCAGTTGATCCGATAGCGTGATGGCACTCTGACCCTGATACCTTTGGGGATTCCCTGCGGACGGATGAAGTAGCCATAATATCCGGGACACGTCACCTGTTCCTTCAAGGTGAAATGGCCGTTCTGATCTTTCGCCGGCTTTGGCTTGTCGAGCAGTTCCCACACCTGTTTCACCGGATCCCATTTACACCATAGCACTTCCTTCGTTTCCTGCGGTGAAACATTGTACGTAATCGCCACCGGTGCGGGAAGACATCTCTTCGAAAAAACCCTGACCTCCGTAACCGCCAGTGCCGTAATAAACTTACCATCCTTCAGTTGACTCGTAAACGCCAGAGTAGAATCCGTCATACTTACGGCTCTCAATTCAACGGTGTCCTCCTTTTCGTGCGCCGTGGCGACCATCACTACAATGGCCGTACTCAGCATCAAGAGATATTTTTTCATGGCAATTGATTTAGTCGTTAACAACATTCACGGTACGAACTCCGTCCATTTCTCCATCAAAGCGAAATCCATCTTCCGGCAAACTGACCTTTTGTCCGTCCACCAGCACCGGCTTTCTGTATTTATCAGGAATCGAAAATTTCTTTCCCAGCAATTTCTCCATCTTCCCCGGGGCAGCATACAATACACGTCCATCGTAGTGCACCAGTGTAAACGATCCTTCCATCTGCTCATACGCTTCAGGAAGCAGGAAAAACACAGCCGTGCCACCATTCAGAAATACACCTTTGTACACCGATGCATTTCCGTTTTTCAGCTTAGCCTCCCTGAAGGCCATACCTTCGGGAGCAGCGATATACAGTTTGCTATTACCAGTTGATTTTCGCAGCGACAAACGTCCAAGTCCCTGCCGGGTGGGTGTCACCTTGCAGAAGGTACCGGATGCATTTTTCTGCAGAGCGATCCTGGTTTCCGGAATCCAACGCCCAAGCGTATCATCATACCACTCCATCATCAGCTGCTGTATCATGGTATTTGCTGACACAGCAAACAACATCTGATCCCTGCAAATACCGGGAACATTCGCTGTATACAGGAACCGATACAACAACTGTTGCGTTCCTCCCGAGAGCGCTGCATTGTTGCCTGCCATCTCTTTATCAAGAACACTGCTGTTCATCTCAATCACCGGCATCGTCTCTATACCCAAATAATCACATAAAGCATACTGCAACATCAATCCATTCATCCAACGCAACGTAGTATCTTTATTACAAAGTGCATCGGCAGAGCGGGGAAGAAAATCTTTATTATAATTTTCCGGCAACTGATAACAAAGCAAGACTGTATTGCGCTGCAATTTCAACGGATTACGTCCATCTTTCACATTCACCAGATTAAAAAGAATCGACGAATCGGGAATCCCATTCTCCATTAACTGAATGCGCACTTTTGCCATCCGGTGCAGGGCAGGCTGCGTATTCTCCAGATCTTCTGGAGCAACAAGGGCATACAGATATACATCTCCCGAAGCGAACATTTGATTATGCTGCTGAAAGATGCTCTTCACAGAAGTTTCTTCCAGCATATCTCCTTTCAACTGCAACATCAATCTGGTAACCGAAGGATCAACAGGATTCAATTGAGCTGACAAGGTACAGGTCAGGAAAAGAAATGGTACCGTGTACGCCAGTTTTGGGTGAAGAGAAACAGGTAACATGAGGTGGTGATTTTTCTGAAAAACAAAATCACCCCGTCAAATATTGCGTTCGCCTATGGAGAAGATGCAAATTGTTTCATCTGCACAATAAGCAGAAATGAATCACCGTTCAATGCGGGAAATTCAGAAATACGATCAACGCAGCACCACTGTTACTTCATAAACGACTCCAGCACGTAGAGGAAAAATCCGGCCAGCGCGGCTGATACAGGAATCGTTAACACCCATGCCCAGATCAGCTGCAGTGTAACACCCCAGCGAACAGCTGAAATACGTTTCGTTAATCCAACACCAATGATAGATCCGGTGATGGTATGCGTTGTACTTACAGGAATTTTAAAATGCTGTGTGCCGAATAGTGTTAAGGCACCTGCTGTTTCCGCACTGAATCCTTCAAACGGAGTCAGCTTGGTTACTTTCTGCCCCATCGTTTTAACAATCTTCCATCCGCCAATCATGGTTCCGGCAGCGATAGAAGTATAACAGGCCAGCGGCACCCAGCCCGGCAGTTCGTGCATATCTCCGATAGCACCATGCGCCATCATAGCAGCAGCGATGATCCCCATTACTTTTTGTGCATCGTTACCACCGTGACCCAGCGAATAAGCAGCTGATGACACCAATTGCAGTCGCCGGAAAATGCGATCTACTTTGGAAGGATTGGCCCGTTTGCAAATGTGCAAGGTGATTACAGAGATGATATACGACATCAGCATACCCAGCACCGGGGCAAGCACGATGAAATAAACCGTCGGCATTACTTTATCGTACTGAATCGCGTCGAACCCTCCCGCGTGCGCGATACCGGCTCCGGCAAAACCACCGATCAGTGTATGCGATGAACTGGAAGGAATTCCCCACCACCAGGTGAGCAGGTTCCAGATGATCGCGGCGATGAGTCCGGCAAGTACTACCGTAGTGGTAATATTTTCCGGTCGCACTGTTTTCGCAACCGTATCCGCCACTTTCAATTCGAAGATCCAGTAAGCAATGAAGTTAAAAATCGCGGCCCATACTACGGCAGCGAGCGGACTCAAAACCTGAGTAGAAACAACGGTTGCAATGGAGTTGGCTGCATCGTGGAAGCCATTGATGAAATCAAAAACCAGGGCCAGAACGATGACAATGATGAGCAACTGATCCATAACGTGCCTTAGGCCATTTTAATGATGATCGACTCAATTACGTTTGCTGCATCCTCGCATTTGTCGGTTGCTGTTTCGAGTCCGTGGAGAATCTCTTTACGCATGATGATCTGCACCGCATCTTTTTCATTTGCGAAGAGTCCGGCTACTGCATGATCAAAAATATCATCTGCATGATTCTCGATGCTGTTGATACGCACCAGTGAAGCAGTGATATCACGCATCTTGCGCATATTCTTCAACTCCAGTACAGCCGACTTCAGTTCCTGGGTACTTTGCTGTAATAATTCGCAAAGCTTAATCATATCGTTGTCGTAATTTTCCATTTTGTACAGCTCCATCCGTTTGGAAGAACCGTGAATGAAATCGACCACATCATCAAATGACGTAACCAAACGATGGATATCCTCTCGATCAAAAGGAGTTATAAAATTCCGTCCAAGCTCAAGGAAAATTTCATGGGTAATTTCATCACCCACATGTTCCAGTTGCTCAATTTTCCGGAACCAGCGGTGACGTTCTTCCGGCTCGCATGTAACCAGTTGATACATAGCCTGTCCGCACTCATGCAGATTGGTAACCGCTTTATCGAAGAGTGGGAAGAATTTACGATCCTGAGGAACGAAATACTTGAGGAATCCGAGGGATGACATAGGTAGGAATTGAGATTGCGAAAGTAAATTAATTGTTTTGAAATTGTTAAGCGTTAGGAACAGGCGTTGATAAATTGAGGCGTAATGGTTGTAAATGAAGGGATTAGGGAGAGGGGCATGCGTTTGAAAAGCCTCACCCCCAACCCCTCTCCAAAGGAGCGGGGAGTAATGAAGATCGGCATGAAAGAATAGATAAATACTTTATTCAATGACCCCCTTAATCAGCCCCCCCTCTCCGCTGGAGAGGGGCTGGGGGTGTGGTCTTACTTAGTCATCAAAGATTTCTCTCCAACATTTTAACAAGTCGCCGAAGGAGGCTTAACAATTAAACCTTTTAAATATCCGCCGGAGGCAGAGAGCGGGCCTTCAATACCCCCGTTTCCCTACCTTTGCGCCGATGTTTGAGAACAAGAATAACCGTACAGAACTGAATCAGCTCGGTGAGTTTGGCCTGATCGACCATATCAGTAAAAACGTTGTGTTGACGAATCCCGGATCATTAAAAGGAATCGGCGACGATGCTGCGGTGATTGATAACGGCCGTGTACGCACCGTTGTCACTACAGATATGCTGGTAGAAGGGGTCCATTTTGATTTGACTTTTACCCCGCTGAAACATCTGGGCTATAAGGCGGTGGTGGTGAACATCAGCGATATCTGCGCGATGAATGCACAGCCGAAACAAATTGTTTGTGCATTGGCCATGTCGAATCGTTTTTCGCTGGAAGCGGTGGAAGAACTCACGGCCGGGATGTTGCTGGCCTGCGAACGCTATGGCGTGGATCTGGTGGGCGGAGATACCTGTTCATCACCGCACGGACTAACGATCAGCATTACCGCTATTGGGGCTGCTAACGACGAAGATATTGTATATCGCAACGGTGCCAAACCCAATGATCTGATCTGTTTAACGGGAGATGTGGGCGCTGCCTATATGGGACTGCAATTACTCAACAGAGAGAAGCAGGTTTTTCTGGAGAACCCCAACGTGCAACCCGATCTTCAGGGATATGATTATCTGCTCGAGCGTCAGTTAAAACCCGAAGCACGTCTCGATATCATCCAGCGTTTTGAAACCTGGTATATCAAACCCACGTCGATGATTGATGTATCCGATGGTGTTGCTTCGGAGGTGATCCATCTCTGCAAACAATCGAATACCGGTTGTCAGCTGTACGAAGAAAAATTGCCGGTTGATCATCTCACCCGCGAGCTGGGCATGGAATTCGGCATCGATCCCACCATTGCAGCACTCAACGGCGGCGAAGATTATGAACTGCTGTTTACGATTCCACTGAGCGAATATGAAAAAGTAAAAGACCGCGGCGAGATCACCGTCATCGGACATATGGCAGAGCCGGAAGCCGGATATCGTTTTGTTGACCGGCAGAATAATGTTCACGAATTAAAAGCGCAGGGCTGGGATGCCTTCAAATCCTGAACAGCAAAGAGAGATTATGCGTATCGCCATCACCGGATCGAGAGGAATTCCCAATAACTACGGAGGCTTTGAGCAATGTGCAGAGAATCTTGCCGTATTGCTGGTGAAAGCCGGACACCAAGTCACCGTTTACAATCCCGATTACCACGAATACAATCAACCCGATTATCACGGTGTACGCATTGTGAAGATCGGTAATCCCGAAAAGAAAATCGGTACTGCCGGTAATTTCATCTACGACTACGGCTGCATGAAACATGCGCTGAAAGAAAAATGCGATATTCTGCTCGTACTGGGATATACCACGGCTTCGGTGTTCTTTCCCTTTCTGAGAAAAGGCAAGAGTATCCTGGTGACCAACATGGATGGCCTCGAGTGGAAGCGTGATAAGTGGAATGCTGCCGTAAAGAAACTCGCGAAATGGTTTGAATCACTCGGAGCTAAATACTCGGATCATCTGGTGAGTGACAACGGAGAGATCCGCAATTATCTGTTACGCGAATACGGTAAAGACTCTACCTTCATCGCTTATGGTGCAGAGATCTTTGATCAGCCGGACGCCAACATCCTTCAGCAATATAACATCGCTCCCGGTGAATATGATCTCCTGATTGCGCGTCTCGAAAAAGAAAACAATATCGAAACGATTCTCGATGGTATCGTTCTTTCAGGTGTACAAAAACCATTTCTGGTCATCGGAAAACACCAGACACCGTACGGTGAATTTCTGAAGAATAAATACAAAAATCACCCCGGTATCCGGTTCATGGGAGGCATTTACAACCTGAATCACCTGAACAATATCCGCTGGTACGGGCGCTATTATTTTCACGGACATTCTGTGGGCGGTACCAATCCCAGCCTGCTCGAAGCGATGGCCTCCGGTGCGTATATCCTCTCTCACAACAACCTCTTCAACCGCGACGTACTCGGCGAACACGCATTTTATTTCGGGAATCCGCAGGAAGTTTCCGCTTTGCTCACCAACACTCCACAACTCGAAGCAAAACGCAACGAATACATTGCTGCGCAGATGGAAAAGATTCGCCGTGAATACAACTGGAAAAAGATAGCGGGAGCATACGAAGCATTGTTTGTTAAAGTGCTCAATGAGAGAAAATAAAAAATGGCTGTCAGACCGACAGCCATTTTCAGTTGATCAATATTTTGTTTTAATAATTCGACACTGCATAGTTTACAGCGGAACCGGCATTCAGATTTCCATAGCCGCGGCTGCCATTCTTCGAAGGATAATATTGTGAAGTATTGGTAAGGCATGTTTGCAGTTGCGCACGTGTCATATTGGGGCGCGCACTCCACACCAGAGCTGCGATACCGGCTGCGGTAGCCGTTGCGCAGGAACTGCCACCAATGTATGTACCTACGTTGCCGCTGGGCGCAAGAGAGATGGAATTCCGGCTGCTGCTGGCATTACGTTCCATGCAGATCGTGTATAACACTTTACTGCCATCGTGGCAATCTGAACAGGTGCTGTTGTTTTCCTTCACACCGGTAACAGCGATACAGGAACTATACGCAGCAGGATAAACTACGCCCCACCAGCTGGTCCAGCTAAACGAAGTGCCGGCAGCTGCGAAAATGATTTTACCAAGGTTGTAAGCATAATCAGCACCATCCTTCAGTACAGAACTGGCAAAAGGATTACCCATACTGAGCGAGATGATCCGCACGTCGCTGCGGTTACCCATCTGAATGAACGCATTCTTGGTAGCCGTTTTTTCTGACGAAGCATCCAGTACCACATCATCGGCAGCACGAATGAAATGCAGACTGCTTTTATACGCTACACCAACAGGAGCACCGAGGTTGTTTCGAGCACCAACGGCTTGTCCGCTCATGGACGTACCATGCGTGCAGGTGGTATAGGCACTCGAGCCGAGCGTATATCCAGTAGAAACGGTACGACCCACGTTGGAATCACCGTTGTTAAATTGTGATCCCAGTAAGGGTTGAGAAGAACTGATCCCGGCGTCGATTACACCAACGGTGATACCTTGTCCCTGTGCCACATTCCAGGCGGCTGGTACATTTGCGTTATTGAAGTTCCAGGGAATGATGGCACCTGGTGTGATAGTCGTATAATCCGCACTTACCAGCGCTGTTGAACTGCCACCGCAGCCGGACGAAGAGCGGTTCGGATCATTGGGCCAGTAATCCATCGGTTCAAGATAACGCACGTTCTCCAGATTGGCGAGGCGCGTCAGCGTGTTTTTATCGGTAAGGCGTACCGTTAGAATCGGCAACACCGGATCATCCTCCACGAGGATATCCTTCCAGTTCACCGGTTGAGCAGCTGTTTTATTCAGCTCTGATACGATCAGGCTGATCAGGGCATCGTGTACTGTTTTATAAGCACCGGACTTCACGTTGATCTTATGAATCTTACTGCTGATATCGCCTTCGGAAGCCGGTTTATACCCGATCGACAAAGTATGATCACTGTGTTCGAGTGCACTCCAAACCGTTTTCAGATCCACCATGGTCCACTGGAAGTCATTATGCGCCTCCAGGGTACTAATCATGATATGATCGAGTTTGGTTTTATCATACACGGC
>WBZT01002913.1_pt1 | contig 11567 bp, 7 predicted proteins | sample 5204241 | NCBI WGS metagenome assembly WBZT01 (sample SAMN12344358, study PRJNA552823) | activated sludge metagenome | biome: Activated sludge suspended growth; feature: Nitrification reactor; material: Wastewater; isolation source: activated sludge from nitrification reactor of wastewater treatment...
GGTGCGGAAGCCCTCCAGCCGCAGGATCCGCTGACCATCGGCCAGCTCGAGGATCTTCGCGGTGCCCTGTGTCTCGTGCTCGTGGCTGATGAAGGAACCCGAGAGCAACGTGGCCGGTCCTGTGGCTGTTGCCGTGGCGGCGGTGCCCTGCCCGGCATCAGGGACGGCAACGGCCGCCACCGGAATCGCTTCATCGACGGTCTGGTCCAGGATCAGGCGCCATGGCTGGAAGGCCAGAGCCGCAACGGTCAGCAGGGCCAGCACGATCACGATCGCGGGGATCAGAATCTTGGGACTGGTCCAGCGTCGCTTGCGCTTCGCACCGACGGTGGTGTCGCCTGGACTCTGCTCGGTCGATGCGGGGGATGTCACTGCGGCGCTTCGTTCGCTGGTCACTGGATTCTCCTCGGTCGCGTTTGACGCTTCATCAAGAACAACCCATCGCGGCGCCCGGTGATAGCCGGATTCGATTACCAGAGTCTTACGGTGCGGGCGCACCCTCGCTCAGAGGGGTGATCGCACCTACTCTCGGGGTGTGAGCGGAATCCTGGTCGTCGACGACGATCGCACTGTCGGCGGAGTGCTGCTGAGTTATCTGAAGCGCGCCGAACTCGAGGGCCGCCACGTCGACGTCGGCAGCGGACTGCACGCGACGATCGAGCAGATGGACCCGGACCTGCTGGTGCTCGACGTCATGCTGCCCGACGCCGACGGCATCCAACTATGCGGTGAGATCCGGCGCACGAACCCAGAGCTGCCCGTCATCCTGCTGACAGCGCGATCCGAGGAGATCGACCGGATCTCCGGACTCACCGCAGGAGCCGACGACTACGTCGTCAAACCGTTCAGCCCCCGCGAACTCGTCCTGCGCATCCAGTCCGTGTTGCGCCGCTCGCAGGCCACCCGCGCGGTTGACACCCGGGAGCCGATCATCCGTGATGGTGACCTGGTGCTGGATCGGCGATCGCGCCAAGCCACCCACGCCGGTGCGGATCTGTCGTTGACGATGCGCGAGTTCGATCTCCTCGCCCACCTGCTCGATCATCCGGGCCAGGCATTGACCCGCGAGCAACTGCTGGAAGATGTCTGGGACTGGAGTTACGGCGACAAATCCACCGTCACCGTGCACGTGCGTCGGCTGCGGGAGAAGGTCGAAGTTGACCCTGCCAACCCACAGCGGCTCGTCACCGTGTGGGGCGTCGGCTACCGCTGGGATCCGACGCCCGACACGGCGGCGCCGGCGGCGGCGACGCCGGAGGTTGCTTCATGAGCCACTCCGTCACCGCCGTTCTCATCGCCGCCGGGTCAGCGTTGATCGTCGGCGCCATCGCACTCGCACTGTTGTACCGGTTCACCCGGCGGTCCACGCTGTGGGCTGTCCGGCTTGCGCCTCTTGTCGCCGTCGCCAGCATCGCCGCCGGCGTCGTGGCCGCGAGTCTGACGATGCTTCTCGAACCCCAACAGGTCCTGGTTATCGCGCTGGTGCTGGCCGTCTCCACTCCTATCGCCGTGATGTTCGGTGTCATCGCCGGCCGACGGGTCGCGGCGCTTCAGCAGCGGGCCGCCGAAGAAGCGGCAGCCCGGCAACGCGACCGCGCCGTCGAAGACCGCCGCCGGGAACTGATCTCCTGGCTGAGTCACGACATCCGCACTCCGCTGGCGCGCATGCGGGCCCTTACTGAGGCGTATGAGGACGGGCTCGCCCCGCCCGACTACGCCACGCGCATGACCCGAGAGGTGGACGGTCTCGCGGTCATTATCGAGGACCTCGCGACGTTGTCCCGGCTGCAGGGGACCGAGGCGCAGATCCAGGTCGAGGCCCTCGATCTCTCGGATCTCGTGTCAGATGTCGTGGCCGACAACCAGCCACTGGCACACCGGTTGAACATCACGCTGGAGGGCGCGGCCCGCGGTTTGGCGGAAGTATCGGCCGATCCCACGGAACTCGGTCGGGCGATCAACAACCTCATCGTCAACGCTCTGCGGCACACCCGACCTGACGGTTTCGTCGCCGTGACCGTGACGGGATCCGACGGCACTGCGCAGGTGTCGGTGCGCGACCAGTGCGGTGGCATCCCCGATGAGCACATGGACCGACTCTTCGAGGCGGGCTGGCGCGGAACCTCTGCGCGGACCCCGGGAGACGCCGGCGCCGGTCTGGGCCTCGCGATCACCCAGCGCGTGGTCATGGCGCACGGGGGGAGCCTGGCGGTGCACAACACCGACGATGGGTGCGAGTTCAGCATCAGTCTTCCCGCGATCTCTGCCCAGCCGGTCGCGACGTAGCGGTTGAGTCGCGATCACGGACCGCGTCACGGGCGGTGTCCGACTTCAGCGTCGGGTTACGGTCAGGTCGTCCCGGGCGCGGATCCACTCTTCGGCCGAGCCGGTGGTGGGCCGCACCTTCGCGATCAGGCGGTAGGTATACGTCTCTCCCGAATCGTGTGTGCCCAGGGCACGGCGACAGATTGCGCTCGGCTTGCCCGCGACGGCGCACTCCTCCCGGGTTCGGGTGTCCTTCAGCGGGATGGTCAGACGATCAGCGGGCCAGCGCTTCGCCCAGGTGCGCCAGGGCCTACCGGCCGCCACCCGGTGCGGCTTGTTGTACTGAACCGTGTAGCGCACGGCCACACCGACGGTTCCCGGCGGCGGTGTGATGTGAAGGCTGCCACGTTCCTCGGTCAGTTTCAGCGGACTCGTGTTGAGCAGGACGCTGATGGAGTTCGCGTTCATGTTCGCGGTCACAATGTCCGGCTTGCCGTCCCTGGTGAGATCCCCGAGCGCTACACCTCGCGGTCCCTTCCCCGTCGCATACTGGGTTCGCGCGGCCAGGGTGCCCTTGCCCGTGTTGGGCAGAACGCTGACCTCGCTGCCGTCGAAGTCAGTGACGACGGCGTCCATCAGACCGTCGCCGGTAAGGTCCTGGAGAGCCAATGCGGACGGCTGGGATCCAGCGGGATACTCGACGCTGGGCTTGAACCCGCCTTTGCCGTTTCCGGTCAGGACACTGGCAGATGCGCCTTCACTGTTGGCCGTGACGATGTCCAGCTTGCTGTTGGGATCGACGCGCCCGAGTGCGACCGCGGCCGGCTTTCGTCCGGTCGGGTAGTCGACGCGATCAGCGAACCCACCCTTGCCGGTGTTCAAAAGCACACTCACGCTGTCCGCACCGATGTTGGCGGTGACGATGTCCAGGGACTTGTCGTTGTTGACTTTCCCCAGTGCGACCGACCAGGGACCGACGCCGGTCGGGTAGTCGACCTTCGGTGCAAGGGTCCCTTGACCGGTATTGACCAGGACACTGACCGAGTTCGCGCCGTTGTTGGCCGTCACCACGTCAAGTCGACCATCGCCAGAGACATCGCCCACAGTCACTGAGTAGGGGCTGGTGCCAGTAGGGGAGTCGACCTTGTCGGCGAACACGCCGTTTCCGACATTGCGCAGGAGGCTGATCGAGTTGCTGACGTAGTTGGTGGCGACTATGTCGAGACGTCCATCTCCGGTGACATCACCGACGGCTACTGACCAAGGTCCCGTGCCGACTCGGTACTCGGTCTTTGATCCGAGCCCCCCGGAGCCGTTGTTCTTCAGGACGCTCACCGTCCCAGCGGAACGGTTGGCGGTGACCGCATCGACTGTGCCGTCGCTGTCGATGTCTCCCAGGGCAATCGCCTGAGACCGGTTGCCTGCGGGGTACTCCTTCTGCGCAGCGAACTTGATCTCCGGGGTGTCGCCGGCAGTCGCAGCAGGGGAAAGCAGTGCCGCCAGCGCAAGGGCGCCGCCCCCGACTATCAGTGCCGAGGTCCGGGCCCAGCTCCACGAAGTGTTCACCGTGGCAGGCTACGGGGGCAGCGACGCGCCCAGCAATCGATGGGTGCGGATGGGTGACAGTGCCTGATCAGCGCCAAGGCGACTCCGTAAACCGCTTTGTGTCGGACGTGCGGGTGATAGTGGGGTTAGGCGGCAGGTAGGCAGGTTCCGCGCGTCAGCGGAACAGAGGAATCGTGGCGGTACGGGAGGAAGGCTCAGCATGCAGTTGCTCGACGGGGGATGGGTCTACAGCCCGACGGATCTGGTGGCCCGGATGGACTGCGACCACCGCACGGCGCTCGACCTCGCGCTGAAAGCGGGCCTGCTGCCGGTGGAGCCCGGTGAAGCGGACGGGATGCATGTGCTGGCCGGCAAGCACGGTGGTGCGCATGAGCGACGGGTGCTCGAACTGCTCCGTGCCCGCCACGAAACAGTCGTCGAGATCGACCAGCCGGCCAACTCCCGCGCAGCCTTACGGGCAGCGGCTGCCCAGACCGCCGAGGCTCTCGCTGCCGGCGTCGATGTCGTGTTCCAGGCGACGTTCTTCGATGAGCACTTCCGCGGGCACGCCGACTTCGTGATCCGTGGCGCCGACGGGTACGAGGTCTACGACACCAAACTCGCGCGCAGCGCCAAGCCGGGTGCGCTGCTGCAGCTCGCGGCGTACAGCGAGCAACTCGAGCGTCTGGGATATCCCTTGCCGCGGCAGCTGCATGTCTGGTTGGGCAACGACGAGATCGTCAGCCGATCCGTTGACGATGTTCTCCCGGTCTTGCACCGGGTCCGCGCGGACCTGCTCACCCAGCTCGCAAACGGTCCGGTCATACCGCCTCGCATCTGGGGAGACCGGCGGTCCGCCTGCGGGTCATGTCACTGGTCCGAGGTCTGCGGTCAGGGCCGCGACGACGACCGGGACCTGTCCCTGGTTGCGGGCATGCGCGGTGACCAAAGCGCCAGACTCCGTGAGGCCGGACTTGTCACCATCGAACAGTTGGGTGCCGCCCCCGACAGCGCCCGTCCCGACACGATGGGCGTGGCCACGTTCGAACGACTGCGCGCCCAGGCCAGGCTGCAGGTCACGCAGGACGCCACCCGCACTTCTGCCGATCCTGTTGGCAAGGTGACCTCGGAGTACTTCTCCTCCGACGGTGTCCGGCTGTTGCCGCGCAGCAGCGTGGGCGACGTCTGGTTCGACATGGAAGGTGATCCGTTCGCCGAAGGTGGTGCTGGATTGGAGTACCTGTTCGGGTACGTCACCATCGACCAGGACGGCGAAGACAATCCCTTGTTCACCCCGATCTGGGCGCACTCCCCGCAGGCGGAGAAGGCCGCGTTCGAGCAGTTCGTCGATGCCATGGAAGCGCGCCTCGCGCACTGGCCCGACATGCACATCTACCATTACGCCAACTACGAACGAACGGCCCTCACGCGGCTGGCCGGCCGCCACGGCACGCGCGAGGCCGTCATCGACGAGTGGCTGCGCCATGGTGTGCTGGTCGACTTGATGAAGGTGTTCAAGGGCAGCTTCCGGATCTCACAGCGGTCGTACTCGATCAAGAAGCTCGAGCCGCTTTACGATCTGGTCCGCACCGAGGACATCACCACCGCCGGTGACTCCGTCGTCGACTACGAGGCGTATCTCGAGCTGACGGCAGCGAAGGAACACATCGCGGCTCAAGCCAAACTCGACGCCATCGGCGAGTACAACGAAGTCGACTGCGTCAGCACCCTCAAACTCGACCGTTGGATGCGAACCCATTTGCAGAGGGCGCGGTCCGGCGAGGCGCCGGCTGAGTGGGACAGCCGTGCAGCCGTCAGAACCGATGAACGCTCACCTGTGGATGCCGGTGCCGGTGCCGGTGCCGGTGTGGGTGCTGGTGCTGGTGCCGGTGTGGGTGACAATGCCGGACCTGCCGGGGATGAGCATGGGTCGGATCACGGCCACACCGTGTACGACGCACTGCTCGACGGTGTCCCTGAATCAGCCACCGAGCGCACTGCTGAACAACAGGCCCGCGCCATGGTGCACGCGGCGGTGGACTTCTTCGATCGCGAGGCCAAGCCGCAGTGGTGGGAACACTTCGCGCGGTTGGATGCTCCGGCGGAGGATTGGGAACCAGACCGCGATGTGCTGGTCGTCGACGCCGGAACTGCTGAGCCCTGGGAGGCGAAGCGGTCGAACTACCACCGCACGCTGCAGGTCACGGTCCGCGAGGGCGACTGGCGCGAGTACCAGCCGGGCGACGAGGTGTACCTGATCTACGACCAGCCCACAGCTGCCATGAAGACCGGCTCGACGACGGGGCGCGGATGGACCGAGGCCAAGGTCGAATCGCAACAGGGCAACGTGATCCGCATCAAGCCCGAGCGGGTGCCCATGACGGATGCCCCACCCGCGGAACTCCCGGCTGCCATCTTCCCGCAGGCCACTGTTCGCAACGGCGCCCTGGTCGAGCAGGTGCGCGCGTTCGCCGACGAGTGGTTGGCACGTGCGCCGCAGGCTCCCGACTCGGCGGTCACCGATCTGCTCCTGCGCCGGCCACCGCGACTGCACGGTGGTGGCGAGTTGCCGCTTTCCGGAGACGAGACAGCAGACATCACTGCAGCTGTCGAGGCGTTGGATTCGTCGTACCTCGCAGTGCAGGGACCACCCGGTTCGGGTAAGACCTACCAGGCAGCCCAAGTCATCCGATCTCTGGTGGCCGCAGGGCGCCGTGTCGGCGTGGTCTCGCAGTCGCACAAAGCGGTCGAGAACCTGCTCGACACGGCATTGGCCCTTGGTGTCCCGCCAGATCACATCGCCAAGAAGCCCAAGACGGGATTCGGTACGCGCAAGCCGTATCACCACGCCAAGATCGACGATTGGCTCACATTCCACACGGGGGGTGCAGCCGTCGGAGGCACTGCCTGGACGTTCTGCTCCTCGAGTTTGGCGGATCAGCTCCCGCTGGACCTTCTGATCATCGACGAAGCCGGCCAGTACTCGCTGGGCTACACGATTTCGCTGTGGCGGTCCGCGCGGAACATCCTGCTGGTCGGTGATCCGCAACAGTTGCCGCAGGTTTCGCAGGGAACCCACCCCGAGCCCGTCGACGTCGCTGCTCTCAGCTGGCTGGTCGACGGCGAGCCGGTCCTGCCCGACCGGTTCGGCTATTTCCTCGACCAGACCCGACGGATGCAGTCGGACCTCACCGCGGCGGTCTCCCGTCTGTCCTACGACCGGAGACTCGTGTCCCACCCGGATGCCGACAAGCGACTGCTGGAAGATGTGACCCCAGGCGTCCACCCAGTCGCCGTCGTCCATCGCGATCGCACCGTGCTGGCACCGGAAGAAGTCGACGCTGTTGTGCAGCTCGTTCAGCGTCACGTCGGTGCGACCTGGACGGACGGCCCGGACACCCGACCGCTTGCTCAACGCGACGTCATGGTCGTGGCGCCTTACAACGCGCAGGTCGCCGCCATCCGGCGCGCTTTGCGGCTTGTTGGGCTGACCGATGTCCCCGTCGGAACGGTCGACAAGTTCCAAGGGCAGCAGGCGCCCGTGGTGATCGTGTCGATGACCACGTCGTCGCGCGACGACGTGCCCCGTGGCCTCGGATTCGTGCTCTCCCGCAATCGGCTCAATGTCGCCATCTCGCGTGCGCAGTGGGCGTCGTACGTGGTGTATTCGCCTGCGTTGGCGGATCACTCGCCGACGAGTTCACCGGAGTTGGTGCAGTTGGGCGCCTTCCTCGGGGTGGTCGAGGTGATGGGGGAGAAGCCGAATGCTGACTGACCCGTGTGACCAAGGTCCCGACTTCGGGGGTGATCCGGCACGGTCACCCGGCTGTGGGGTGAATCAGTCGTGCTTCGGACCTAGCGTGGGATCGAGATCGGGAGGACCTGATGCGACGTTTGCTGCTCATTGTCGTTTCCCTGGCGGTCGTGTTCGCGACGGCCATGGCGCCCGGTGCATCGGCCGGAGAGCCTGATCCGCCCCAGGTCGATGCAGCCGGGACGATCAGCCCGACGGTCGTGCCGCAGTTGCAGGTCTCGGTCGAGGTCTTCCAGGGCATCGTGGACTCGGTGACCCCCCAGCCGGAGACGAGCGCATCAGCGCTTCAGCCTTCGCCGAAGGCTTCGCTGCGGGAAGGCCGCCGCGGCGAAGTGACCGAGTCGGGTTTCGACGTCGATCCCATCGGTTGGGCGTTGAGCGCGATCGGCATCGCTGTCACCGCTGCAACCTCAGCGGAGGAGATGCAGGAGTTGCAGCAGATCAGTCAACAACTGACCCAGGTCCAGCAGACGCTGACCCAGATCCAGGCGCAACTCACTCAGATCAGCAACCAGATCGCCGCGCTCTCCGCGCAGCTCGCCGCCACCAACTGCTCGGTGCAGACCCAGGCCGCGACCTCAGCGCTGGCCAACGTGCAAAGTGCCGCGCAGTCCTACCTCGGATACGTCGAGCAAGCGGCGACTGCGACTGATCCGACGCAGACGCCGTCCGTCCAGATCATGAAGGAGTGGGCGCTCAACTACACGCTCGGCGAGACGTCGCTGCAGGAGAGTCTCAACGACATCAGCGACGTCGTGACCGGTTCCACGTCGGACGGATCCCTCCAGGCGTGTGCACAGGCTCTGTATTCCACTACGCCGTCGAATCCGGCCCTCGGGTACGAGAACACCTACTACAGCAACCTCTACCTGTATGTCTCGTACTGGTACCAGGCCCAGGTCATCGCGCTCGGCCTCTACGTAGAGGCTCAGCATCTGCTGGCCATGGACGCGGCCGGCAATGCGAGTTCCCTGCAGGCCACCGATCCCCAGGTGATCTGCGACAACCCCGTCAACTCGACAGTCACCTCCTACTGCAATGCCGCGGCGCAGCAGGTGGGAGACACCTACAGCGACATCAGCAAGCAGTTGTCCAAAGCGGGAGCCCCTTACATCTGGGGGACCGGCGGTCAGGTGTCAGCGCCATCCCCGGCCATCAATCAAGGCCCGGGCAACTACGCCTGGCTGCTGGACATCAACCAGTTCCAGGCGGGCAATTGCGCGCAGCCGCTGTCCTCCGCCCCCTCCTACGGCAAACCGTGCGGCGGAACCGTCGGGACCACGACCACGTTCGGCAACTCGACCTTCGGCAACTACACATGGGGCTCGTACTCGACGTGGCAGCCGGCCCCGTCGAAGGCGTGGTACGGCGTGCTCGCAGCCGCGACACAGCAGTTGGGCACCTACGCACAGGCCATGGTCGCGACCGGATTCGGCAACCAGAACCTCGCCGGAAGCGGTGTCTCGAACCTGATCATCTTGACGGGTGAGAGCACCACGAGCACACCGTCGTCGTTGAACCAGCAGGACTTCCAGAACAGCGTCACCGGCTTGTGCGTGATGGACACGAGCTTCTACTCCGCGTACCCGAACGCGAACCTGAAGTTGCCGCTGTGCGACAGCCAGGGCGGAACGGCGTTGGGCAGTCTGATCTCCAACTACGACAGCAGCTACAAGTCCAACGGCTACCTCGGTCAGTGGTCCAACCCGACCTCCGCGCCCTATTCACCGTCGAACGCCGGCTACTACACCGCCAGTGCCCCTGGCTGCGGAAAAGAGTTGGCATGGGGCCAGATGAACGCACCGGGATGGATGTCGGCGACGCAGCTGTGGTTGGACTGCGAGATCACGCAGTACCCGCAGTACAAACCCACCGCTCAGTACCGCTGGCCGGTCCTGCCGATCACGTCGTCGATGTGCACCAACTCGATGACCACGACGACCGATGGCGGCGCGTACACGATGTGCGGCGCGGACTTCCAGGCCTGGCTCGCGGCCAACCTGCCCACTCCGCCGCCGAATAGTTCGCCGCCCACCGCAGTCTGGGCCGAACACTCTGCCCAAGGCGCGGCAGTCAGTTGGCAGCCACCCAAGGGATCCCCCGCACCGTCGAGCTATGTCCTTCAGTCTCGACGCAACAATGGGAACTGGCGCACGGTCACTGAGCCGATGACCTCCTCCGATGTCGACGCCCAGTCAGCCGGGGCCACGCACTCCACGAAGGTGAAGGGTCTGAAACGCGGGAACTACTCGTTCCGCGTCGCCTCGGCCTGGGTGGGAGGACGCAGCGACTGGCGCAAGTCCGAGCGTAGGGAATTCGTGCCCGGCGGCAAGTACTCCTCGCGGTACTACACGTTCCGGAAGTCGGGGAAGGTCCGGGTCGCGGAGGCCTTCAGTGACGGGCGCGTGTATTGGGTAGCGAAGAAGCGCACCGGCTTCGGGTGGCTCGACAACAAGCGCATCAAGGGTCATTGGGCCAAGAACCCGGTCAACTGGGCGGGGTCCTGGAAGCAGCGCTCGAGCGGATCGTGGCGCAACCTGGCCTGGGACGGTTGGCGGCGCGCCGATGGCCCGGCCCGGAGTCGCGCCGGCATGCCGTTGAAGAATCGGCCCCTGCCCACCAGTTGAGCCAACGCGTCCGCGCCTGTTGAGTCAGCCCACCGGCGTAACTGTGTGATGTGGGGTGATGGCCGTGGCTCAGTTGCCGCCGGCCAGGTTGGCCTGGGGCACCACGGGCTCGCCACACATGGGGCATTGGATCTCGTCCACGATGTCAGCGACGACGGTGCCGTCCCACCCGCAGTACTCACACGCGACGTCGATCGGGACGGCCATGCCGGGACTCTACTCGGACAGTTCCTGGTCTGGTCGCCAACGCTATCGCCACCACCGAGCGCAACTCGATGTCACTGAAGTGCGGCCCCGCGACCGACACTCCACACTGCCCACATGAGACCAAAGCCTGATGCTCCCCTTCCGGGGCAGGAGTCCGTTTGGCGCTTCCCCCGGCCCCCTGCCGTGCGTCCGGCGGACGCGCGGGTCCGCGTCGTCCACGAGGGCATTGTCGTCGCCGACTCGCTGTCGGCGGTGATGATCTGCGAGACCGCTCACGCACCCGCCTACTACGTGCCCCAGCCGGACCTCTTGGCCGGTTCCGTGGTGCCCAACGGCCGTTCGTCCTGGTGCGAGTTCAAGGGGCGCGCCGAGTACGGCGACCTGCACGTCGGGGCAGTGGTGGTGCGTGACGCGGGCTGGTGGTACCCGGACCCGAACCCCGGCTACGTCGACATCCGCGATGCCGTGTGTTTCTACCCGCAGAAGGTCGATCTGTGCGAGGTCGACGGTGAAGCGGTGACCCCGCTGGCCGGCTCCTTCTACGGGGATTGGCCGACCTCTCGGTTCGCCGGTCCCTTCAAGGGGGGCCCGGGTACCGAAGGCTGGTAACGAGTTTGCCGATCGGTGTGAGGCGCGAGGTCTACTACAGTCGCTGCGCCGCGAAGGCTGTCATGGCAGCGCGGACGAACTGCGCGCCTTCGGGTCCGCCGTAGTTGGCGGCGAAGCGGTCGTCAGCCACGTACATCTCGCCCAGTCCGGTGAACTGTTCCGCGCTCGGTCGGCGTCCCTGCCAACCGGTCGCCACCCACTCGTAGTGCCGCTCAACCGTTTGCTGCACCTGCGGATGGTCCGGTTCCAGCCCGGCGGAACGGGCTGCCGCGTACTCCGCAGCGATCTCGCGGTGGGTCCGGCCGAAGTCGTCTCGTTCGCTGTCGGACAATTGCGTCCACCAGCGGTCGCCCTGCTCCCATGCCTTCTTGCCCCAGCGTTCCTCAGCCTCGTGCTGGTACTTCCGGTGGTCGAAGCCGTCGAACATCTCCTCGGCCACGAGTGGCCTCCCGTCCTCGATTCTCGCGATGGTGCGCTCGATGCTGGTCGCCTGGCGCGCC
>WBZT01002915.1_pt1 | contig 11564 bp, 11 predicted proteins | sample 5204241 | NCBI WGS metagenome assembly WBZT01 (sample SAMN12344358, study PRJNA552823) | activated sludge metagenome | biome: Activated sludge suspended growth; feature: Nitrification reactor; material: Wastewater; isolation source: activated sludge from nitrification reactor of wastewater...
TGCAACCCAAGGCACTGCCAGCCGAGGAAGAAATGGCGGAGATGGCGGCGCCTTCGGTCGAGGATGAACTGGAGCAGCAGAAGCGAGAAGCCCAGGCCCTGGTCGAAGCGCTGCGCGAAAAGCCGCAGGACGAAGAAGTTCGCGCGGAACTCAAGCAACATCTGGAAACCATTCGCCAGGACGCCAGCCTGGTGGCGGATGTCAAGCTCGAGGAAGAGGCCAAGGCTGCCCTGACGGCCCTCGCCAATGCGCCGGCTGAAGCCGCGGCGGGGGGGCATCTCGAGGAAGCCGTGGCGCGCGTCGCACCGGCGGCACCGGTGGAGATGGCAGCTCCTTCGGCTGAGACCCTGCGGCTGGCCGAGGCGCCCAGCGAGGATATTGACGCCGAATTGCTGGCCATCTTCCTGGAAGAGGCGCATGAGGTGCTGGGTACCATCGGCGAACATCTGGAGCTGTCCCGCGGCGAACCGCACAACCACGAATACCTGACGACCATACGTCGCGGCTTCCATACTCTTAAAGGCAGCGGCCGCATGGTCGGCTTGACCGACCTCGGCGAAGTCGCCTGGGCGATAGAGCAGGTGATGAACAAATGGCTGCAGTCGGAACAGGACGCCACGCCATCCCTGTACCGCCTGATCGGGGAATCGCACGCCTTGTTCTCCGACTGGGTTGCCCAGCTGGAGGCGGGTGGCGGCACGCACAAGGAAGCCGCCGGCCTGGTGGTGCTGGCCGAGAAGGTCAAGTCGGGCGAGGATATTACGGGCGAAATGCCGTCCGAGCCGCCCTTGCAGATCGAGGTGCCGGCCGCCGAACCGGAAGGCACCGGTCCGCAGGCTGAGCTGGCACCCGAAACGGAAGAGGAAATCACGTTAAGCCTGCCGGAGGAAGCCGAGGCGCCGTCACTGGTCGAGGAAGTCATCGAAATGCCGCCGGCCGATGACACCGTTACGCTGGGCGATCTTGTTGTTTCCCGCTCGCTCTACGACATGTATGTCGGCGAGGCACGTGGCCATCTGGCCGTGCTGCGGCTGGATTTGAATGCCCTCAAGCTGACGCCGCAGGTGCCGCCGGAGGAAATGGTGCGTGCTGCGCATACGCTGGCCGGCATATCGGGCACGGTGGGCATCGATCCGGTGAGCAGACTGGCCCTGTCGCTCGAGCATGCCTTGCTGCGCCTGGCGCGCGGCAGCCAAACCTGCAATAGCGGACAGATCGGGCTGCTCGGCACGGCCATTTCAACCCTCGACGCCATGCTCGCCTCGATTGCTGAACAGCGCGTGCCGCACGGAGCGGATGGGCTGGCGGCGGAACTTGACGCAGTGGCGATGGCCACGCAGCCGGCGTCTGTCGAACTGAGCGTGGTGCCTTCCTTCGAGCCGGAACCCGCTGTGGCGGCAGAAGAGATCGTGCTTGAAATGCCCGTCGAGGAGCCGGTAGCCGTCGAGGCCGCTGTTCCCGAGGCGCCGGTTGAACTTGTGCTGACCGAGGAACCGCTGCGGATCGAGCCTGTGCCTGTCATCGAAGAAATCGCAACCCCGCTCCTGGAAGTGCCGCCTGAAGCCGAAGAGAAGGCGCCGCAGTTCGTCGCCCCCCCGGCGGCCGAAGCGGAAACGGCCGAAGCGGGCGCCGAACGGCGCAAGCTGCGCCTGCAGGACGATCTGGACGAACAGTTGCTGCCGATATTCCTGGAGGAAGCGGTCGACCTGGTGCGCGAAATCGGCGTCGAATTGCGCAACTGGCACGCCAACCCGCAGGACATGGATGTGGCCGGCGCGATGGCGCGCTTGCTGCATACCCTGAAGGGCAGTGCCCGCATGGCCGGCGCCATGGGCATGGGCGAACTGGTGCACAGCATGGAGACGCGCCTGGAGAACGCCTTGGGCGCGCAGGCAATAACGCCGCAGTTCCTGGAGGAATTCGATACTTCTTTCGACCGCGCCAACTTCCTGCTGGATGCCCTGCAGAAACGGGCGGCTGGCGTTGTCGAGGAAGAGGTCGAGCCGCAGGCCGCCGCCGCGGCAGGCGGTGCGCTGCAGCCGGAGCGCGCCACGGCCGAGGAGATCGAGGCTGAGGCCGCTGCTGCCCGCGCCATGCTGCGCGTACGCGCCGACCTGATCGACCGGCTGGTCAACGAGGCCGGCGAGATGTCCATTGCCCGTTCCCGCATCGAGGGCGAGATGCGCGCCTTGCGCGGTTCGCTCCTCGACCTGACGGAGAACGTCATCCGCCTGCGCGGCCAACTGCGGGAGATCGAGATCCAGGCCGAATCGCAGATGCAGTCGCGCATGGCCCTGGCGCATGAAGTGCATACCGAGTTTGACCCGCTCGAGTTCGACCGCTTCACGCGCTTCCAGGAAATCACCCGCATGATGGCCGAGAGCGTGAACGACGTCACCACCGTGCAGCATGCGCTGCTTCGCAACCTCGACCATGCGGATGCCGCGATTGTCAGCCAGGCACGGCAGAACCGGGAACTGTCCCAGTCGCTGATGGGGGTGCGCATGGTGCCCTTCAATTCCGTGGCGGATCGCCTCTACCGCGTGGTGCGGCTGACGGCGAAGGAGCTGGGCAAGAAAGCCAACCTCGACATCCGCGGCGGCCAGGTCGAACTCGACCGCTCGGTGCTCGAGAAGATGACCGGACCGATCGAGCACCTGCTGCGCAATGCCATTACCCATGGCCTTGAGGAGGGAGGGCAGCGGCAGGCGGCCGGCAAGTCCGAAATCGGGGAAATCAGTCTGACCCTCTCCCAGGAGGGCAACGAGGTCGTCATCGAAATGGCCGATGACGGCGCCGGCCTGAATTTCGAGCGCATTCGCAGCAAGGCCGTCGAGCAGGGTTTGCTGGCGCCGGACCAGAACCCGGACGAAACCACTCTGACGGACTTCATTTTCCACCCCGGATTTTCAACCGCCAAGGAACTGACCGAGATCGCGGGTCGCGGCGTCGGCATGGACGTGGTGAAAGCGGAAACCGCCCAACTCGGCGGCCGCATCGAGATCAGCTCGACACCCGGCAAGGGGGCCCGCTTCCGGATTTACCTGCCGCTGACCCTGGCGGTGGCGCAGGCGCTGCTCGTGCGGGTGGGCGGACGCATCTATGCCATTCCGTCGGTGATGGTCGAACAGGTCATGGAGCTCAAGGAGGAAGCGGTCGAGCGGATCCGTGCCGACGGCGCCGCCGAATGGCTGGGCAATCGTTATCCGTATCATTTCCTGCCGCGCCTGCTGGGCGACGCCCACTCCATGCCGGAGCAACAGCGCCGCTATTCCCTGCTCCTTCTGCGGGCCGGCACGCAGCGCGTGTCAGTTCAGGTAGACGAATTGCGCGGCAACCAGGAAGTGGTCATCAAGAACATCGGGCCGCAACTTGCCCGGGTGATCGGCATTGCCGGCGCCACGGTGCTGGGGGGCGGCGAAGTGGTGCTGATCCTCAATCCGATTGCGCTGGCCAGCCGCGAGATCAGGGCATTGTCCACACAAGCGGAGGCGCCCGCCGCCCCGCAGCCGGAGGCGCCCGCCGCTCCGCATTTGCCGACGGTGATGGTTGTGGACGACTCCCTCACGGTGCGCAAGATCGCCGGACGGCTCCTCTCCCGCGAGGGCTATCACGTGCTCACCGCCAAGGACGGGGTCGATGCCCTCGAGCAGCTGCTCGAGGTCGTGCCCGATGTCATGCTGGTGGACATCGAAATGCCGCGCATGGACGGCTTCGATTTGACGCGCAACGTACGGGCCGATGCGCGCCTGAAGGATATACCGATCATCATGATCACCTCCCGTATGGCGGACAAACATCGCAACTACGCCAAGGAGATCGGTGTCAATCATTATCTCGGCAAGCCCTATCAGGAAGATGAGCTGCTTGGGCTGATTGCCGGCTACACCCGCCAGACGGCAGCGACCGCAGCCTGACGCACGACGGCCTTGGACGCCGGCGACGACGCGGATTACAATGCCGACGTGGTCCAGCAAGACGTCAATCTCACGCACCATTTCCTGATCGCCATGCCCGCCATGGTCGATCCGAATTTTGCCCGCACCCTGACTTACATCTGCGAGCATAACGAGCAGGGCGCGCTCGGCATTGTCATCAATCGCCCGCTCGACATGACGCTGGAAGTGCTGTTCGAGCGCATCGACATCCCCCTGGAAGCCAGGCACTTCGCCGGCTTGCCGGTGATGTTCGGCGGGCCCGTCCAGACTGATCGCGGCTTTGTGCTGCACCGTCCCGTCGGCAAATGGCAGGCCACGCTGCCGGTCAATGATGAATTGGGCCTGACCAGTTCGCGGGACATCCTCCAGTCCGTCGGCAGCGCCGGCGAGCCGGAAGAGTTTGTCGTCTCGCTCGGCTACGCTGGCTGGGCGGCCGGCCAGCTCGAATACGAACTCGCGCAGAACGCCTGGCTTACGGTGGCGGCCGACGCCCAGATCATCTTTGGCATGCCGCCCGAAGAACGGTTGCCGGCCGCGATGCAGCTGCTTGGCTTCGATCTGGCCAACCTGTCCGACGTGGCGGGGCATGCTTGAAGGGGTGATGAGTCTGGCGGCATTCAGGAGTAGAATGCCGTTTTTGATGGTTTCCCCTCACCCTTCCCCCCCCATCCGACCCGCCCAAGGCGGCACGGTTCTGGCATTCGATTTCGGCTTGAAACGCATCGGCGTCGCAGTCGGCGAAACCCTGCTCGGGCGGGCCAATGCCCTCACCACCCTCGATGCCGAGACCAATGAGGCACGCTTCGCCGCGATAGGCAGCCTTATCGAGGAATGGCAGCCGGCTCTGCTGGTGGTCGGCATTCCGTTTTCCTTGGAAGGTGCCGAACACGAGATGACTGTGCGTTGTCGCCGCTTCGCCAATCAGTTGCATGGCCGCTTCGGTCTGCCCGTGGCGCTGGCCGACGAGCGGCTCACTTCCGCAGCGGCGGATGCCGAATTGCGCGAGGCCGGACTTGACTGGAGGTCCCGCAAGGCCAGGGTGGACGCGGTGGCTGCCCAACACATCCTCCAGGATTATTTCGATGCAGCTGCCTGACGCTGAAGGCCTATGTGCGGCGCTTGCCGAACGCCTGCGTCCGGATTTGCACCCGGACACGGCCCTCGTCGGCATTCATACCGGTGGCGTCTGGGTGGCCGAACGCCTGCATGCCTGCCTTGGCCTTAAAACGCCCCTTGGCCGTCTTGATGTCTCGTTCTATCGCGACGATTTCAGCCGCAGCGGGCTGCATCCCCAACTCAAGTCATCGGACATTCCCTTCGAAGTGGAGGAGCGGCCGATCGTCATCGTCGATGACGTGCTCTACACGGGGCGTACCATACGGGCCGCCATGAACGAGATATTCGACTATGGCCGTCCGGCCCGCATCGACCTTGCGGTGCTGATCGACCGGGGCGGCCGGGAGCTGCCGGTCTGCCCGCGCTGGATCGGACAAACGCTTCAGATCGAGCCGGGCAAGAATCTCCAGCTGGAGCGCGGAGAGGGAAGCAAGCTGATCCTGAGACTGATCGATGCGTAATCCTCAACTCACGAAGAACGGCGAACTGCAGCATCTGCTCACCATCGATGGCCTGCCGCGGGAGATCCTCACCGCCATCCTGGATACTGCCGCGCCCTTCACCGAGGTGGCCGAGCGCGAGGTGAAGAAGCTGCCGCTCCTGCGCGGCAAGAGCGTGTTCAACCTGTTCTTCGAGAACTCGACGCGCACCCGCACCACCTTCGAGATTGCCGCGAAGCGCCTGTCGGCCGACGTCATCAACCTCAACATCAGCACCTCGTCGACCTCCAAAGGGGAGACGCTGCTCGATACGGTCGACAACCTCAGCGCCATGCAGGCCGACATGTTCGTCGTACGCCATGCCGCCAGCGGCGCACCCTTCCTCATTGCCCAGCACCTGGCGGCGATGGGCCTCGAGCACATCCATGTCATCAACGCCGGTGACGGACGTCATGCCCATCCGACGCAGGGCCTGCTCGACATGTACACCATCCGCCATTACAAGAAGAATTTCGACAATCTGGTGGTGGCCATCGTCGGCGACGTGCTGCATTCGCGCGTGGCCCGCTCGCAGATCCAGGCCCTGAACACGCTCGGTGTGCCGGAGATTCGTGTGATCGGCCCGAAGACGCTCCTGCCGACTGCAGTCGACAGGCTCGGCGTGCGCGTCTTCCACGATATGCGCGCCGGACTCAAGGACGTCGATGTGGTGATGATGCTGCGCCTGCAGAACGAGCGCATGAAAGGGGCGCTCCTGCCCAGTCCGCAGGAGTTCTTCAAGTCCTACGGACTGACGGCGGACAAGCTGCAGTGCGCCCGGCCCGACGCCATCGTGATGCATCCCGGTCCGATGAATCGCGGCGTGGAAATCGATTCCGCCGTCGCCGACGGCCCGCATGCGGTCATCCTGCCGCAGGTGACCTTCGGCATCGCGGTGCGCATGGCGGTGATGAGCATGCTGGCGGGAGCGTGAGCAGATGAAGATTCACATCAAGAACGGCCGCCTGATCGATCCCGCCAATGGCATCGATGCACAGAAGGATATTTTCATCGCCGCCGGCAGGATCGCGGCGGTCGGCGCCGCGCCGGATGGCTTCGCCGCCAACCGCGTTATCGATGCGACGGGCCTGGTGGTCTGTCCCGGATTGATCGACTTGTCCGCCCGCCTGCGCGAGCCGGGCTTCGAATACAAGGCCACTCTGGAATCGGAAATGGCCGCCGCAGCCGCAGGCGGCGTCACCAGCCTGGCCTGTCCGCCCGACACCGACCCCCCGCTGGACGAGCCGGGCCTGGTCGAAATGCTCAAGCACCGCGCGCGACACCCGAATTTCGCTCACGTCTATCCCGTCGGTGCCCTGACTCTCGGTCTGGCCGGCGAACGCCTGACGGAAATGGCCGAGTTGCACGAGGCCGGCTGCATCGCCTTCGGACAGGCGCATGTGCCGGTAGTGGACACCCAAGTGCTGCAACGCGCGCTGCAGTATGCCGCCACCTTCGATTTTCCTGTCTGGTTGCAGGCGCAAGATCCCTTCCTCGGCAAGGAGGGCGTGGCCCACGACGGCGAGGTGGCGACGCGGCTCGGCCTGCCCGGGATTCCGGCCAGCGCCGAGACCATCGCCATCTCAACCATACTTCAACTGGCCCGCGACACCGGTGTGCGCATCCACATCACGCGCATCTCCAGTGCGGCCTCGCTGGAGATGATCGTTGCGGCGCGCCTGAGCGGCATCGCCGTCACATGCGACGTGTCGATCAACCACCTGCACATGTCGGATGCCGACATCGCCTATTTCAATCCGCACGCCCATCTGGTGCCCCCCCTGCGTGCCGGCAGCGACCGCGACGCCCTGCGCCGCGGCCTTGCCGAGGGCGCCATCAACGCCCTCTGCTCCGACCATACGCCGGTCGACGACGATGCCAAGCAGGTTCCCTTCGGCGAGGCCGAGCCCGGCGCGACCGGCCTCGAGCTCATGCTGCCGCTGACGCTGAAATGGGCGGAGGAGATGCAACTGCCCTTGAGCACCGCACTGGCAAGGATCACCTGCGATGCGGCGCGCGTACTTGGCGTGTCGGCAGGAACCCTTTCCGTGGGGGCGGCGGCCGACGCCTGCCTTTTCGACCCGCGCGGCAGCTTCACGGTGACGCGCGAATCCCTCAAGAGCCAGGGCAAGAACACGCCTTTCCTCGGCCAGGTGCTGCCCGGCCGCGTGCGCGCCACGCTGATCGACGGGCACGTCGCCTTCGAGAACGGCCGCTAGCCCGCCTTCGACACCAGTCTGCTTACCGCCACTTCCGAGGCGCCGCTGACGCGCAACCGCTTCAGGCGCGAGGCGGCACCGCCGACCAGCACCACCTGCGACCGCGGAACACCCAACTCCTCAGCCATAAATGCCAGCAGGGCGGCATTTGCCTTGCCGTCAACGGGTGGAGCGGCCAGGCGGACCTTCAGTGCCTCGCCGTGCAGTCCGACGATCCCGGTGTGCTTCGCGCCCGGCTGAATGTGCAGACTGAGAAGGACGCTTCCGGCAGCCTCGCGCTGCAGCCAGGCCGCCGTCATGCGATGAAGGGGATCAGCAGGACGCGCACCCAGGCGAGCACCATCAGCGCGATCTGCAGCGCCAGGAGGAGGATCAGCGGCGAGAGGTCCACGTGGGCGATGGGCGGGATCAGCCGCTGGAAAGGACGAAGGAAGGGCCGCGCCAGGTTGTTGAAGAGCGGCGCCAGCGGGGCATGCGGATTGACCCATGACAGCACGGCCGAGATCAGGACGACGCCGATCAGGATATAGACGGAGAAGCGCAGCAGCTCCACGACCGCGATGGCGAGAATGACGGGCACGGCGATGCCGGCATGGGCGCCGAAGGAAAAGCGCTTCAGCCAGAAGGCCATCGTCAGGTAGCCGCTGTGCAGGACGAGCGCGCCGACGAGGCTCGGCATGTCGAGTCCGAACAGCCCGGGAATGATCCGCCGGGCGGGCTTCACCAGCCAATCCGTGACGGTGACGACGAAGTGGCCGAGCTGGTTGCGGAAGGAGATTCGCAGCCATTGCATGTAGAAGCGGATGAGCAGGAGGAAGACGAAGAATCCGGTGACGGCCTCGAGGATCAGCAGCAGCAGGTTGGTTAGCACGGTTCAGTCCTTACCCAGCAAATCGCCCATTTCGCGGCCGCGCGCATCGGCCGCCCTGACGGCCCGCAGGATGGCCGACTTGAAATCGTCCGCGTTCAACGAATTCAGCGCGGCTTCGGTGGTGCCGCCCTTCGAAGTGACGCGCTGCCTGAGCACGGCGACATCCTCCGTGCTGTTCGCCGCCAGCGCGGCGGCGCCGACGACGGTTTCGATCGCCAGCAACCGCGACTGTTCCTCCGAAAACCCCAGCGCGCGCGCCGCATCGCGCAGCGCCTCGATGAAATAGAAAACGTAGGCCGGACCGCTGGCGGAAACGGCGGTGACGGCGTCCATCAGGGCCTCGTCGGCGATCCAAACCGTTTTGCCGACGGCGCCGAGTATGAGTTCGGCCTGGCGCCGCGCTTGCCCGTCGATGGACGGATCGGCGTAGAGACCCGTGATGCCGGCGCCGATCAGGGCCGGCGTATTCGGCATGGTGCGCACCAGTTTCGAATAACCGCCCAGCCAGCGTGAGAGGTCACCCAGCCGCATGCCGGCGGCGATGCTGATGACCAGCTGACTCTTCAGCTTGCCGGCCAGGGGCGCCAGCGCCTCGCGCATCTGTTGCGGCTTCACCGACAGCACCAGCACATCGCTGTCGAGGACCGAGGCCTCCGCTGCCGGCAGGCAGGCGACGCCGAAGGCGTCCGTCAACCGCACCCGGTTTTCCGCGAGCGGTTCGACGACCGTGATGTCGGCGGATGAGAACCCCTGCTTGAGCAGGCCGCCGATGAGGGCGTTGGCCATGTTGCCGCCGCCGATGAAGGTGATTTTCATGCGTAGTGCCTCTCTCCGAAGATAGCCGTGCCGATCCGCACGACCGTGGCCCCCTCCAGGATGGCGGCCTCCAGATCGTGCGACATGCCCATCGACAGCGTGTCCAGGGCCAGGCCCTCGCGGTTGAGCGCATCGCGCAATCTGCGCAATGCAGCGAAGCGCTGGCGCGCCAGCACCATGTCGTCGGTCGGTTCCGGAATCGCCATCAGTCCGCGCAGCCGCAGGTTCGGCAACGCGGCCAGGCCGTGCGCCAGTGCCGCCGCGTCGCCGGGACTGACTCCGCTCTTGCTGGCCTCGCCGCTGACATTCACCTGGATGCAAACCTGCAGGGGCGGCCTTGAGGCGCCGCGCGCCTCGGCCAGCCGCTCGGCGATCTTCAAGCGGTCGATGCTGTGCACCCAGGCGAAATGTTCGGCGACCGGGCGGGTCTTGTTGCTCTGCAAGGGGCCGATGAAATGCCATTCCAGGCCGAGATCGCCCAATGCGCCGATCTTGGTGAGGCCTTCCTGCACGTAGTTCTCGCCAAAAGCCCGTTGTCCCGCCGCTGCCGCCTCGCGGACCTGCTCCGGCGGGAAGCTCTTGCTGACCGCCAGCAGACATATGTCTTCGACCGCTCGTGCTGCCAATTCCGCCGCTGCGGCGATGCGCGTCCTGACAGCTTGCAAGTTGGCGGAAATTGTTGTCATAATGCCCTGAAAAATCGGGGCAAGTATATCATCGCGCCATCGCCCCATTTTCCGATTTCAGGCGCCACGGAACCGCATAATGGATATCACCGAACTGCTGGCCTTCTCCGTCAAGAACAAGGCTTCCGACCTGCACCTCTCCGCGGGCTTGCCGCCCATGATCCGCGTCCATGGCGACGTGCGGCGCATCAACCTGCCGCCGATGGAGCACAAGGACGTGCACAGCATGGTGTACGACATCATGAACGACGGCCAGCGCAAGCACTACGAGGAAAACCTCGAGTGCGACTTCTCCTTCGCCATCCCCAACCTGGCGCGCTTCCGCGTGAATGCCTTCGTCCAGCACCGCGGCGCCGGCGCCGTGTTCCGCACCATTCCTTCGAAGGTGCTGTCGCTGGAGGAGCTCAACTGCCCGAAGATCTTTCAGGAGATTTCCGAGTATCCGCGCGGCGTGGTGCTGGTCACCGGGCCGACCGGCTCGGGCAAGTCCACTACGCTGGCGGCGATGGTCAACTACATCAACGAGAACGAGCACGGCCACATTCTCACCGTCGAGGATCCGATCGAATTCGTGCATGAATCCAAGAAGTGCCTGATCAACCAGCGCGAGGTGGGCCCGCACACCCTGTCCTTCAACAACGCCCTGCGCAGCGCCCTGCGCGAGGACCCGGACGTCATCCTGGTGGGCGAGATGCGCGACCTGGAAACCATCCGCCTGGCGCTGACCGCGGCGGAAACCGGCCACCTGGTGTTCGGCACCCTGCACACCAGTTCCGCTGCCAAGACCATCGACCGGGTCATCGACGTCTTCCCGGCGGCAGAGAAGGAAATGGTGCGTGCGATGCTGTCGGAGTCGCTGCGCGCGGTCATCTCGCAGACGCTGCTGAAGACCAAGGACGGCTCCGGTCGGGTGGCGGCGCACGAGATCATGATCGGCACACCGGCCATCCGCAACCTGATCCGCGAGGCGAAGATCGCCCAGATGTATTCGGCCATCCAGACCGGCCAGGCATTGGGCATGCAGACCCTGGACCAGAACCTGGCCGACCTCGTCCGCCGCAACGTTGTTTCAGCGGCCGAGGCGAGGACCAAGGCAGCCAACAAGGACAATTTCGCCGGTTAGCGAAGCTAAGCGGCGAAATTGCGGTGAAGGCTAACTTGCCGCAGGCAAGTTAAGCTCGCGAAGCGAGCGGCCAAAACCACAATTTCGTCGGGCAGGCGCTGATGCCCGGCAACAGGAGGACACAAGATGGAAAGAGACCAGGCACTCAAATTCATGTACGACCTGCTGCGCCTCATGGTGCAGAAGAAGGGTTCCGACCTGTTCATCACCGCCGGTTTCCCGCCCGCCATCAAGGTCGACGGCAAGATCACCCCGCAATCGAACCAGAGCCTGACGCCGCAGCACACCGCCGAACTGGCGCGCGCCATCATGAACG
>WBZT01002916.1_pt1 | contig 11563 bp, 7 predicted proteins | sample 5204241 | NCBI WGS metagenome assembly WBZT01 (sample SAMN12344358, study PRJNA552823) | activated sludge metagenome | biome: Activated sludge suspended growth; feature: Nitrification reactor; material: Wastewater; isolation source: activated sludge from nitrification reactor of wastewater treatment...
ATTGCCGCAGGCCGTCCCCAACCCGCCACCGTCGCAACCGTAAAGCACGGGCCCGTCCACATCCATCCCTGCGAAAAGTTTTCCAGAACCGTACCAACCCAGCCCATGATTAAAATCCTGGCTCCCGCGCAGGTAGAGTTCGTTGTCGTTTAGCCTCATCGCCCCGCCCAGATTAAGCATTTCCGCGCCCGCCAACGCGCCGATGCCCACCGGCGCGAGGAAAATATTTTCGACGTTCAAACGCGCGATGTTCGCGGAGAGCCGCGCGTCGTTGATGCTGCCGGTCAACGCCGCGGCGGGCAGGCCGGTCAGGCCCGCTCCGCTGCCCTGGAAATTGGTGGCAGCTACCGTGCCGCCCACCTTCAGGGCAATCGCTGGATCGCTCGAAGTGTTAAGACCGAGGCCCTGGCTGGCGGTGAGGGTCAGGTTGTTCCAGACCGAGAGCGTCAAATCGTGCTTCACTGTGGCCGTCAAATCACGATCCACAGTTGACATGAGATCATGCCCCACCCAGGACGTCATGTCGTTCTCCACCTCGCGATCAAGGTTCTTCTCGGCATGAACGTAGAGCTGTTCCGAGCCTTTCTTGTCATCAAACCGGATTTCGTTGAAGTTCGCCGGGGTACCGCCCAAGGACGAGCGCGATTTGATCCCGCTTTGAGTCTTGTTGGCCGGCAGGTCGTAGGGCGGCATCTGCTCATTGTTGTAAAGACTGCCGGTGATCACGGGTTCAACCGAGTCACCATTCACAAAATCCACCAGCACCTCTTGACCGATGCGCGGGACAAAGATCATCCCCCATTGCTTCCCGGCCCAATGACTGGCCACGCGCACCCAGCCGCTGGAATTTTCGTCCTTCGCCCCGTAACGATCCCAATGGAATTGGACTTTCACGCGCCCATACTTGTCCGTCCAAATCTCTTCCCCTGCCGGTCCGGTGACCACCGCCGTGCAGGGATGCAGCGCGGGCTTCGGCGATTTCAGTGCGGGCCGGAACGGGAGCGTTGCGGAAACGACCTCAAACTCGTTGCCGTAATAGAAACGGACCACCCCGTTCGTGAGCCGGCGAAATGCGCTGTGCCGGACCGCCGTAATGAGATAGTCGCCACTAACGCCAGCGCCTGACAGGTCAGTCAGTGTGAACTTGTAGCCGGGCCGCAAATCCGGTGCGTTCGCCCGACCCACGATGGTCGCCCGCTCAGTCCCAAAACGTTCCGACCGGACTTGCGCCAGCGCTTCATTCTCGGTTGAAGTGCTCCCCGACGACCCGAAGTGATACTGTTCGCCGAGTCCCGCCGCCCCCGACTTCTTCCCGGTCGTGTCGGTGGCAGGCTTCGTGAAATCATAGGATTTGATCTGGGAGGTTCGGGTGGATTCGCGCGTGGACTTGTGAAAGGTGCGAAGGCATTCCGTGCCTGACGGAATGTTGGGCGCCAGATTGCCGTAGTAGGTGAAAGGACTGTTTGCGGCTGTCACATAGGAACTCGGGCTGTCGCCGAGCACGAGGGGTGGCGTCCCCGTACCTTGTTGGAAGAAATAGAAAATTCCCTCGTCCTCCAGCAACCGGCTGATGAAGTTCAGATCCGTCTCGGCAAACTGGATGATACTCAGGCGAGTCGGGTGATCACCTAGTAGTGCTGAAATCAGGGTGTTGGTGGTGATGGCATGATAAAGATTTGCGACCAGCGTCGGAGCCTCCAGGTCCTGGTAGATTCGATAATCAGTGGTCAACGCCATCCAGGCGAGCGGAGGTTCGAGCCGGAACGTGTAGAGCGCATTCGTCCCCCCGTACGACGCCACCGAGCAGCCGGTCACCAGCCCCGCGAAGCTTGTGCTTCGCCCGTTGCGGATAAACGTCAGCCGCCCTTGCCGCCCCATCTGGGCACCCGCATTGAGACTGGCGCTGGTCGCGATCACGTCCACCACAAACTGATACGGCTCCGACATCGCTTCGCGCCCGACGAAACTCGCCGCTGTGCCAAACGCCGCCCCATCCAAAGTAAACGTTAGGCTCGGGGTTCCAGTGTTGGGTACCACCAATGACAAGGTTTCAAACGGCAATGCAGTTCCCGGACTGAGAAACTCTGAGGACTCGATCAAGTCGGCATACGCCGCCGCACCGCCATCATCAATCAGCACGGACGGAAGCGCGCCCGCGGCAATCTTGCTGCCGGTCACCGCGCCATTGGCGATCATCGCTGACGTAATCGCCCCAGCGGACACGCCGCCGGCTATTCCCGCGCCGGGAGCGTACGTGGCGTAAGGCGTGGCGGTGAGCGGCTGACGCGGGGTGAGCGTCGTAAAGGCAACCGTCCCGTTGGTGCGCACCGCCGTTTCAAGCCAGCGGGCGTTTCCATCGAACATCGCGCCGAAGTCCAGGGCAACGGCAAAATGGCCATTGGTCACCGCGGTGGCCGTATTGGTCACCGCACTCCCCACCTGGCTGCCATTGGTGAGCGCATCAAACAGGCTGAATTTGAGGTCGTATTTGCCATTGGCCGCGTTGGTGCCAACGGTCAGGCGGCCTTGGTAGGTGAACTCAGTTCCCAGCGTAGCCGCCGGAAGGGCGACTTGTGCAAAGGACCAGCTAGTGATAACAAGCGCGAACAGTTTCCCATGGTTCATGAAGATGCCCTTTCACGAGGGACTCCTGTTCGGTTGGGCTCATGTACCCGGCTCGCGGCTTTGGCAGCACCACCCGCGAGGAACCCTCAATCAGCTGAAATGAGCCTGCGCCTTTCCCGCGGCAAAGTCAACGATCCGGCGCTCGTGCGCCCGCGCTGACGCAAATGCGTTCGCTCCTTTCGCGCCGCAAGGCTTGAGTCTGTGTGCGGTGCTCCCTACAGTCTCCCGCACATGAGCACGTCGTTAAAGGAACAGGTGCAGGCTACGTCAGCCTGGATCAAAACGTTGAGGGAAGAAATCGGCCACGTCATCGTCGGTCAGGAACAACTGGTCGAACGCTTGCTCGTCGGCTTGCTCGCGAACGGCCATGTGTTGCTTGAAGGCGTGCCCGGGCTCGCGAAGACGATGTCCGTCCGCACGCTCGCGACCGCGGTGCGGGCCACATTTCATCGCATTCAATTCACGCCCGACCTGCTGCCCGCTGACATCGTCGGCACGTTGATCTACAATCCCCAGACCGGGCAATACAATGTCACCAAGGGGCCGGTCTTCGCCAATTTCGTCCTTGCCGACGAAATCAACCGCGCGCCGGCCAAGGTGCAATCCGCCTTGCTCGAAGCGATGCAGGAACGCCAGGTGACGCTCGGCGGCGAGACCATGAAGCTGCCGTCGCCCTTCCTCGTGCTCGCGACGGAAAACCCCATTGATCAGGAAGGCACGTATCCGCTGCCCGAGGCGCAGGTGGACCGCTTCATGTTCAAAGTGATTCTCGATTACCCGTCGGAAGCGGAGGAGCGGCGGATTCTGGATCGCATGGCGTTTACGACCGCGGAAACCGAGGTGAAACCCGTGGTCTCGCTTGAACAAATCCTCGCCACGCGAAAACTGGTGGACCAAATTCACGTGGACGAAAAAATCCGGGATTACATCGTCAAGATCGTCTTCGCCACGCGCAAGCCGGAGGAATACAAGCTCGATGTGAAGCCCTTCATACAGTTCGGTGCCTCGCCGCGCGCGACGATTTACCTCACGCTCGCCGCCAAGGCGTGGGCGCTGTTGCAGGGACGCGATTACGTCGTGCCCGAGGACGTGAAGAGCATTGGCCCGGATGTGCTGCGCCATCGCATCATCGTGACCTACGAAGCCGAAGCGCAGGGCGTGACCACGGATGCGATCATCAAGAAGGTGCTTAATGCGGTGCCGGTGCCATGAGCAGCAATGGAATTCCTCAAACTTCCATTCTTTCAACGTCTCGAAAGCTCCCAGCGCATTTTATTGACCGGAGCTGGCGGTGGCTTTGATATTTTCTGCGGACTCCCGCTCTATTTCGCTCTGCGAAAGTCAGGCAAAGAAGTCCATCTGGCGAACCTTTCGTTTTCGGCACTTTCAGCAACGAAAGCAGAACGGCTCTCGCCAGTTTTGTTCAAGATTGACGCAGATACGGCGCACTCGAACGATTATTTCCCCGAAATCTTTCTCTCATCTTGGTTGCGAGAAACAGAAAAACTGGCAGTTCCAATTTACTGCTTCGAGCAGTCTGGCGTTCAACCTCTAGTTGCGGGTTACAAAATTTTGGCCGAGAAACTAAACTTGGACACAATCATCTTGATTGATGGAGGCACGGACAGCCTGATGCGAGGCGATGAAGTCAGTCTCGGCACGCCACAAGAGGACATTGCAAGCATTACAGCGGTTTCACAGGTTGAAGTGCGACAGAAGCTTTTAGCCTGCCTTGGCGTTGGCGTTGATTCATTTCACGGTGTCTGTCATGCCCATTTTTTTGAGGCTGTCTCCGAAATTACGAAGCAAGGCGGCTACTTGGGGGCGCTCTCGCTCTCAAATGAAATGCCGGAGGTTTTAAAATATCGCGATGCTTCTCGCACTGTCTTCAAGCTGATGCCTTCGCAGCCGAGCATTGTGAACAATTCGATCTTGGACGCGATTGACGGAAACTTTGGTAACTATCATTCGACCGACAAAACGGCGGGAGGTGAACTCTGGATTAACCCGATGATGCCAATCTACTGGTTCTTCAATTTGCAGCAGGTTGTCGGCCGCGTTTTGTATTTGGATTGGATCGAGGGAACAGAAACTTTTCAAGAACTGGGAATATCAATTGAGAATTTTCGTAAGCAATGCCGACCGGTTCGCCCTTGGAAGGATATTCCTATTTAGATTTCCATGACCCCGACCCAACTTCTCGAATCCGTCCGCCGCGTGGAGGTGCGCACCAACCGCCTCGTGAACGACACGATGGTGGGGGCGTATCTCAGCCACTTCAAGGGGCGCGGCATGGACTTCGAGGAGTTGCGCGAATACATGCCGGGCGATGACGTGCGGGACATTGATTGGAACGTCACCAACCGCATGGGCCGGCCGTTCGTGAAGCGGTATCGCGAAGAGCGCGAACTGATGGCGGTCCTGGCTGTGGACGTGTCCGGTTCGTCCGCGTTCGGTTCCGGCGAGCGCACCAAGCGTGAGTTTGCGGCGGAGATCGGGGCGACGCTGGCCATGTCCGCCGCGCGCAATGGCGACAAAGTAGCGTTGTTGCTGTTCACAGAGGAAGTGGAGCTGTTCATCCCACCGCGCAAGGGCCGGCGCCACATTCTGCGGCTCGTGCGCGAAATGCTAGCGCATCAGCCGCGCAAGCCCGGCACGGATGTCGGAGCCGCGTTGACCTTCCTCAATCATGTCCTGCACCGCCGGGCGATAGTCTTCCTGCTCACGGATTTCTTGCACCAAGGCGGAGCGCCGGTCTCCGACCCGACGCGTTTCCAATCAAGCGGCGATCCGGCTCGGACGCCCACTCTCCGATCGCGTGATGCCATTCTGGAACTGGGTTTGACCAACACGCGGCATGATGTCGTGTGCCTGCATCTGCACGATCCACGCGAGAGCGAACTGCCGGACGCGGGTTTGCTGACCATCGAGGATGCGGAAACCGGTGAACTCCTGGAAGTGGACACCCGCCGGAGCGGCGTGCGCCAGCGGTTCGCGCAATCGAACCATGACCGGTTGGAGCAACTGGACCGCGCGATGAACCGCTCGGGCGTGGACACACTGCGCTTCAATACGACCGAGCCGTTCGCGCCCAAGCTGCAACGGTTTTTCGAGATTCGGCGCGGCAGGAGGCGGGGATGAAGCGAGTGTGTTCGCTGCTTGCGGTTGCGGCGGCCGTCCGGGCGAAGGCCGCCACGAATGCCGCCGAGGAAATCGGCGTGCCGCAACTCGTGCCGCCGTATCCGGAACTCCCGCCCACGTTCTGGCAGCAGTACGGCCTGGTGATCCTCGTGGTGGCGGTGGTGCTGGTGGTCGCAGCGGGTCTCGTGGCCTTCCTTGCGCTCCGGAGGAAACCGGTCGCAACCTTCCCGCCGGAAGTTATCGCGCGAAGCGAACTGGAGGCGCTACAGGGCCAGCCGGAGAACGCTGTCGTCTTGAGCAGAGCCTCCCGGGCGCTGCGTCATTATTTCAGCGGGGCATTCGCGCTGCCGCCGGGTGAATTGACGACGGACGAATTCTGCCGCGAGCTTGCCCACAGCGAGAAGCTTGGAGCCGAACTCTCCACCGCTGTCGCGGAGTTGTTGCGCGAGTGTGATCGGCGCAAGTTCGCGCCCGACGCGGCGCCGCTGGCCGGGATGGTGGCGCGCGCGCTGGTGTTGGTGCAACGCGGCGCGGCGCGGCGACAACCGCCGCCGACCGGAAAGCCATGACCGGCGAATTTGAATTTCAAAATCCGTGGCTGCTGACGCTGCTGGCGTTGTTGCCGCTTTATGCGGTATTGCGCGGCAAGACGGGCAAGCTCTCCGCGTTGCTGTTCTCCAGCGCCGAACTCGCGCGGACGGCTGGCGCGCAAGCCCGGTCGGCGGCGGGACGGTTGCTGGTCTTTCTGCGGCTCGCCGCGGTGGCGCTGGGGATTGTGGCGCTCGCCGGGCCGCGACTGGCGGAGACACACGTGGAAACCGAAACCGCCGGCCTCGACATCATGCTCGCGCTCGATTTGTCGTGGTCCATGATGGCGCTCGACATGGGCCGGCCGGACGAGCGCATCTCGCGGTTCAGCATCGCGTCCAAGGTGCTTGGCGATTTCATCCGCAAGCGCCCGGACGACCGCATCGGGCTGGTGGTGTTTTCCGCCGTGCCATATCTTGCCAGCCCGCTCACGTTGAACCATGAATGGCTCATTGCGAATCTCGAACGGCTACACGTCGGGATGATCCAGGAACTCGGCACGGCGATTGGCGATGCCATCGCGATTTCGGCGAAGCGGTTGAAGGCCATCCCGGAAAGCCGCAGCCGCATCATCATCCTGCTGACAGACGGCGATAACAACAAAGGCGAGATTGATCCGTTGCCGGCGGCGCAACTTGCGGCTTCGTTGGGGGCGAAGGTCTATACTATCGGCATCGGTGTGGAGCAGGCCTGCCGTCTGCCCGCGTTCGATCCCAGCACCGGCCAGCTCAAGCTCGACGCGGCGGGGAACATCATTCCGACGATCGTCCTGCAGCCCGCCAATTACACCGTGCTCAACAAGATCGCGGCGTTGTCGGGAGCGAATTCCTATCGCGCCACCAACCGCCGGGAACTTCAGGCAATCTACAATCACATAGATAAGCTGGAGAAGACCGAGGTGAAGCTGAAGCGGTTTGCGACCTACCACCCGCTGTTCCAATGGCCGCTGCTCGCCGCGTTCGGCCTGCTGGCGGCGGAACTGGTGCTGGCCAACACGCGTTACCGGAGAGTGCCGTGAGGAAATACCTGGACCGTTCAATCGCTTGTTCACGCAACACGCAATACGCAACACGTCGCCGGCCGCGTGTTGCGTGGTGCGTCAAGCGGCACAGGATGCGCCATGAGTTTTGAGAATCCCCATTTTGAGGAGCCGCTCTGGCTCTGGCTCGCCGTCTTGGGGCCGGTGTCGCTCGCGTTGTTGCATCGTTATGCGGCGGCGGCGCGGCGGCGGCAGCTCGCGCAAATTGCCGCGCCGCACCGGCTGGCCGAGTTGACCCGTTCGCACAGCCCGCTGCGCCGTCGCTTCAAACATGTGCTGCTGCTGGGCTGCGTCGCGTTGATGGGCCTGGCGCTGGCGCGTCCGCAATGGGGTGTTTTGGAGAGCCGGGATCACTGGCTCGGCGAGGATGTCGTGTTCGTTCTGGATTGCTCGCGGAGCATGCTGGCCACGGACGTTCAGCCCAGCCGGTTGCAGCGCGCGAAGTTCGCGATTCTGGATTTTGTGCGGCGGCACGGCACCGGCCGCGTGGGCGTGGTGGCGTTCGCTGGCACCGCATTTTTGCAATGCCCGCTGACGTTTGACTACGACGCTTTCGAGGAGGCGCTGATGAATCTGGACGAACGCGCCATGCCCGTGGGCGGCACGGATGTCGGGCGGGCGCTGCTGGAGGCGTATCATGCGATGGAAAAGAAGAGCGCGCGGAAACGGATCGTGTTGTTGACGGACGGCGAGGACCTGGAAAAAGGCGGCGTGAAGGAAGCCGAGGCGCTGGCCAAGGAAGGCGTGACGGTTTATACCATCGGCGTAGGCACCGCGGCAGGCGCGGAATTGCGGACGGTTCTGCCGACGGGGCAGGTTGATTTCGTACGCGACGCGCAAGGCCAGATTGTGCGCAGCCGGCTGGATGAGGAAACGCTGGGTAAAATTGCGAAGGTCACGGGCGGAGGCTACAATCCGCTGGGAAGATTGGGCGAAGGGCTGGCGAAAGTGCGCGCGGCGATTGAGGCGACCAATGCTTCAGGTTTGGCTCGCACGCGGGCGCAAGGTGTGGAAAGATTTCACGTCCCTCTGGCGCTGGCGCTGGCTGTGCTGGTGATTGAATCACTGGTCGGCACGCGGCGCGGCGGGAAAACCACAACGATCATGAATCCGGCGACGACAAAACTGGCGGCGGTTTGGGCCGCAGCGGTCGCGTTCGGTTGTTCGCTCGCGCTCGCGGACGGCACGAATGGCTCCACCAATCTCGTCGTGGCACTTCCGCCCCAGCCGCCAGTGACGGCCCGCGATTTTTACAACCTGGGTACGCAGAAACTCGAAGCCGGTAAACTGGCCGAGGCCGAAGCTTCCTTCCAAGGCGCCCTGGCCCGGCAGGATGAAGCCGTGCAATCACTGGCGCTTTACAATCTCGGGCACGTCCGCTTTGCGTTGGGCCGTGAGGAACTCAAAAAATCTCCCCCGGCCCGGCCGGCGCGGGCGCGCGGTGAAACCACGCTCGCCACGGGCATGGGCGCGGTGCAGTCCGCCGAGGCGGCGCTGGCCGGCAACAACGTGCAGCAGATGGTGGCGGCCTATCAACGCGGCAAGGGCGCGCGGAAGGAATTGCGCGCGGCCTACGAAGCGGTTTACCGCGCGATGGAACAGCATGGCAAGACGCTGGAAAAATGGCGACGCGCGCTCGGCGATTTCCGCAGCACGGCGGAGTTGAATCCGGCTGATACCAACGCGCTGCACAATGCCGAGGTGGTGGAGAAAGCCATCGCGGAACTGGTGGACAGCCTCCGGCAGACCCAGCAGATGGCGCTCAAATGTTCGGGCGGCTGCAACAAGCTCGGCGACGTTTTGAGCCAGCTCAAAGGGCGCATTCCGAAAGAGATGATGCCACCCGGCGCCGCGGGTGACGACGGCGAAGAGGACGAACCGGGCAAAGACGGGAAAAAGGACGACTCCGGCGAACCAAAACTGGAGGACCTTGTCGGGATGAAGGAGGCGGGAAACAAAGATGGCCAGGAGATGGAGGTGTCGCTCTCGCCCGATGAAGCGGGCCGGCTGCTGGATGGCTTCAAACTCGGGGGCAATCGCCGGCTGCCAATGAACGGTACCGAAACCGGTCAGCCGAGAGATCGGAAGCTGCGTAATTGGTGATGAGGGCGTGCGCGCGATTCCTGGCGGGGTGGTGGTGCGGCTTGGGGCTGACGCTGGCAGTTCACGCGCAACCCACGTCTCAGGCGCAAGGCAATGCCCTGATGCAGTTGATGCTTTCGCAGCCGCCCGTGGACCTCAATTCGCCCGCCACGGCCCGCGTTGTGTTTGATCCGCCCGTCATCGCCCTGGGGGAGAAGGCGGTTTATCGAATCACCATCAACGCGCTGGAAACCTCGGTTCAATGGCCACAGCAAATCTCCGTTCCGCCCGGCTTGAAGATGACGCCCGCGGCACATGGTCAGTTCCTGCAACCGTTGGGTAACCTTTACCGCCCGATCTCGATTTTCAATTTTGAAGTCCGACCGGAGCGCCCCGGTTTTTTCAGCATTCCCGGCTTCGCGCTCCAGGTGAACGACAAACCGGTGGTGGTAAGCGGCCTCGGACTGGAAGTCGCCGCGACCCTTGAGCCAGGACACGAGCGTTCCCGGGAACTGATCCTGGAACCGTCCCGAACCAACGTGTATGTCGGCGAACCCTTCCGGGTGCGGGTGCTCTCGCCCACTGCCATCTCCAACGTCGTCGAAGGGCTCACGCAGATTCAGTTCAACGGCGACGGATTCCTTGATGAAAAGCGCATCTACCGGCAGCAAGTTGACACGGTGACAGTGGGCGACCGCCGGGTACAGGCTTGGATTACCGAGGCGGGCCTGATTCCGCTGGCTGCGGGCAGGCAGACCCTGTCCGTGCAGGCGTTCACCGGTGGAATGCAGATACTCGGCCCGGTGGTGTTGAGCGGCCAGGTCACGATGTTGGGCGGCGCGCAGCAACCGCTCCTGCTTGAATCCGGGCCCGTGACGATCAACGTGCGGCCCTTGCCGCCCGAGAACGCCCGGCCCGGTTTCACCGGCTACATCGGCAGCCTCGCGGTGGAACCGCCCCAACTGAATACGAACCGGCTGCGGATCGGTGACGCGTTGCGGTTGCTCGTGGTTTTTCGTAGTGAGGGCGATCTGGGTCGCCTGACGCCGCCACCGGCGCCGCGCGTCGCGGGCTGGCAGGCCTTTCCCCCCGCGCCGGCGGAAGTGCCGCCGCGCCTCGGCGCCGCGCCCAATTCTGCGGTGGCCTATGCCTACTCGCTGATTCCGCTCACCGAGGAAGTCCGCCAGACCCCGGCGATTCCTTTCAGCAGCTTCGATCCGGAACACGGTGCGTATGTTGACCTCACGATTCCCGCCCAGAGCATCACGGTAACCGCCGACGGCCTGCCGACGGATTGGAAACCGGTGGATTGGTCGGCGGCGGCGCGGGCGGAAAAAAAGATTTCACTCAGTTCGCTGGCTACGCAACCGGGCCGCACCATGAATCAACTCGTGCCACTGCAAATGCGTCGCGGTTTTCTCTGGTTGCAGGCGGCGCCCGCATTCGCGCTGTTTGGGCTTTGGTGGTGGGATCGGCGACGGCGTTTTCTTGAAGCGCATCCGGAAGGGGTGCGCCGCCGGGCCGCCCGCCGCGCGTTGCGGCGCGAAAAGCGGGCGCTGCGGCAGGCGGTGGCACGGGGCGACGGCACGGAGTTCGCCCGCCGGGCGGTGGCGGCGTTGCGGATCGCCGCCGCGCCGCATTTCCCAGCCGAACCCCGCGCGCTGGTTTGCGGGGAAGTGCTGAGTCTGTTCGCGGCGGTGGATCGCGGCGGCCGGGCCGGCGAAGTGATTCGCTCCCTCTTTTCGCAACAGGAACGCGCGAGTTACGCGGCGCAGCCCGCCAATGAGGGGCCGCTATTTTCGCTACGGTTGGATTTGGAGCGAATCCTGGAGCAACTGGAGGCCCGGCTGTGAAAATTCTCCGGCGTCTGATCATCAGCTCGTTCATGGGCGTGCTGTTTTCGTCAGCGACCACGTTCGCATTGACGAATGATTTGTTTCACCCGGCATTGAGCGAATATCGGGAGGGTCATTTTGCGGAGGCGGCGAAAGGCTTTCAGGCGGCAGCGGAACAACAGCCGGCGAGCGGTACGTTCGTGAATCTCGGGCTGACGGAATGGCGGCGCGGGCGGGCGGGCTGGGCACCATC
>WBZT01002918.1_pt1 | contig 11559 bp, 7 predicted proteins | sample 5204241 | NCBI WGS metagenome assembly WBZT01 (sample SAMN12344358, study PRJNA552823) | activated sludge metagenome | biome: Activated sludge suspended growth; feature: Nitrification reactor; material: Wastewater; isolation source: activated sludge from nitrification reactor of wastewater treatment...
ATGCGGTTAAGCTCCCGGGCTATTTCGGAGTTAAGATGCGCGCCATAATTACTGACGAGCGGCCACCGTGTCTCGTCGCTTCCGAAGACTTCCCGCAGCGGGGGGCGCGGCCATCTCGCGCGCCGTTGGCTGTGCCGTAGAGCTTGTCCCAATGCAAGACCACGATGATCAGCAAGAGATCGAGATCGCCAGCCCGATCTGCTATGTCGGCGTCGGCGCCTCGGCCGGCGGCCTGGAAGCCCTAGAGTCGTTTTTCTCGCAAATGACCGCCGACAGCGGCATGGCGTTCATCGTCATCCAACACCTTTCTCCCGACTACAAGAGCATGATGGTCGAGCTGCTCTCCAAGCGGACCGCCATGCCGGTGCGGCGGGCCGAGGAGGGGATGCGGGTCGAAGCCAACTCGGTCTACCTGATACCGCCCAAGAAAATTCTGTCCATCTTCCACGGCAAGCTGCTGCTCAGCGAATCGGATCATATCCGGGGGCTGAATCTGCCCATCGACGTGTTCCTGCGCTCGCTGGCCGACGATCAGGCCGAAAAGGCCATCGGCATCATCCTGTCCGGCACCGGCAGCGACGGCGTGCGCGGCATCCGGGCGATCAAGGAGGCGGGCGGGATCGTGATGGTGCAGAGCGAGGAATCGGCCCGCTTCGACGGGATGCCGCGAGCGGCCATTTCCACGGGGCTGGCCGATTTCGTCCTGCCGCCCGACGAAATGCCGCAGCGGCTGCTGTCGTTCGTCCGCCAGCCCTATCCGCCCAAGCCGGATCAGCCGCAAGCCCTGTTGCCCGACGAGGATGGGCTGACCCGCATCTTCGCCCTGTTGCGCGAGCGCACCCGGGTCGATTTCACCCACTACAAGCCCAGCACCGTGGTCCGGCGCATCGAGCGGCGCATGACCATGAACCAGCTCCACGACCTGCGCGATTACGTCAAATTCATGGAGAGCTACGCCGGCGAGGTGATCGCGCTCTATCGGGAACTGCTGATCGGGGTCACCAATTTTTTTCGCGACCGCGAGGTGTTCGACGAGCTGGAGATCAACCACCTGCCGCGCTTGTTCGAGCGGGTGGAAAGCCGGGAGGTCCGGTTTTGGGTGGCCGGCTGCTCGACGGGCGAGGAGGCGTACACCCTGGCCATGCTGAGCCGCGAGGTTCTGGAGCGGCTGGGCAAGCGGATCGACGTCAAGATTTTCGCCACCGACCTGGATCGCGACGCCATCCTGCGCGCCAGCGGGGGCGTTTATCCCGAAAGCATCGTCGCGGATTTGCCGCCCGGCTATCTGACCAAGTATTTCCATCGCCGGGAAGATCACCACTATCAGGTGGATCGCTCCCTGCGCGAAATGGTGGTGTTCGCCCAGCACAATCTGATCAAGGACCCGCCCTTCACCAAAATCGAGCTGGTCAGCTGCCGCAACCTGCTCATCTACCTGCAGCCGATCTTGCAGCGCAAGGCCCTGGAGCTGATCAATTTTTCGCTCAACCCCCAAGGTGTTCTGCTGCTGGGCAGCAGCGAGACCACCGGCGACTTGGCCGATTTGTTCGAGACCCTGCACCAGAAATACAAGATCTACGTTTCCCGGGGCAAGCGCCACCCCACCGGCAACAGCCTGGAATTTTCGGCGCTCCCCGACGTGCGGCCGAGGCAAAATCGCCCCCGCTTGCCGGGCGGCCCCTTTCCGCTGCGCGGCTCTCAGGAAGAGCGTCTGTTCGACCGCCTCCTGCAAGCGCTGGCCCACGACTACGTGCCGTTGGCGGTGGTGGTGAACGAGCAGATGGAAGCCTTGCACATCCTGGGCGACCCGGACGGCTACTTCCGGTTGCAGTCGGGGAAAATCCTGAACGACATCACCAAGATCGCCGTGCCGGATCTGGCCATCCCGCTGGCCACCGGCTTGCAGCGGGTGTTCAAGACCGGCGAAGAGCTGAACTATGCCGGCATCCGGGTGAAGTGGCGCGACGAATCCCGAACCGTGCAAGTCCGCATCCGACCGCTGCCCGGCAAGAAGGGCCAGGAACCCTTGGCCTTGGTCTTCGTCGAGCAAGCCGCCTCGCGTCCGGCGGAGCCGGCCGCGTCCGGCGGGGCGCAGGTTTACGACGCCGGTCAGGAAGCCGAACAGCGGATCCAGGATCTGGAGCAGGAACTCCAGTTTTCGCGCGAAAACCTGCAAGCCACCATCGAGGAGCTGGAAACGTCCAACGAGGAGCTGCAAGCCACCAACGAGGAGCTGCTCGCCAGCAACGAGGAGCTGCAAAGCACCAACGAGGAACTGCAATCGGTCAACGAGGAACTGCAATCGGTCAACGAGGAGCTGCACACCGTCAATGCAGAAAACCAAAGTAAAATTATCGAGTTGATCGAGCTGAACAACGATCTGGACAACCTGATCACCTGCACCCGGATCGCCACTTTGTTTCTCGACGAGAACATGGTCATCCGCCGGTTCACCCCGGAGATCAAGCGCATCTTCAGGGTTCTGGACAGCGACGTCGGTCGCCCGGTGAGCCATTTGATCCATACGCTGGCGGATGTGGACCCCTACGAGCTCATCCAGACGGTGGTCGCCAGCGCCACGGAGCTGGAGCGGGAGGTCCGCACCCAGGATGGCGCCTGGTTCCTGATGCGCGTTTTGCCCTACCACATCGGCGCGGAAACCGTGTCCGGCGTGGTGCTGACCTTTACCGACATCGGCCTGTTCAAGACCGTCCGGGAGGCGTTGTCGGACCGCGAAACCCGGCTTTCCAGCCTGTATCGCGCCGTCCCGGTCGGGATCGGACGGGTCGCCAGCCGGATGTTCCTGGAAGTCAACGACCCTCTTTGCGAGATGCTGGGCTATGCTCGCGAGGAGCTGGTCGGCCAGAGTTCCCGCATGCTGTATCTGTCCCAGGAAGATTTCGAGTCGGCGGGCCAGGACTTGTACGAACAGATCCGCAGCCAGGGCGTGGGCACGGTAGAAACGCGCTGGCGGTGCAAGGACGGCACGATTTTGCCGGTCTTGATCAACGGCTCGTCGCTGAATCCCGAGAGCCCGGACGATGGAGCCACCTTTACCGCCTTCGATCTGCGTCGCGGATTTCGGCTGGACTGATTGTTCAATTCAATGATTTGCGCGGGTATGAAATGAGCGAACACGAACGGGACGAAGCCAAAAGCCTCCGCGAGAAAGCCGAGGCCAGCGCGGCGCGGCGCGGTTTGGAGGCGCCGAAGCTGTCGAGCGAGCAAACCGGCAAGCTGGTGCACGAACTCCAGGTCCACCAGATCGAGCTGGAGATTCAAAACGAAGAGTTGCGCCGGGTCATGGAGGAGCTGGAGCAATCCCGCAACCAGTTTTCCCTGCTGTTCCATCAGGCGCCGATCGGCTATCTGGTGTTGAACGATGTCGGCCTGATCCACGAAGTCAACGAAACCTTTTGCCGGATGGTGAGCGGCAAGCGGGAACGGCTGATCGGCAGCCCGTTTTCGGAGTGCATGGAAGGCGATGATCGCGGGGTGTTTTTGGCGCGCTACCGGGCGTTTTTCAGCAACCCGGCCGGGAAAAGCCTGGAAGCGCTGATTTTGCGGGCGGAGGGTCCGGCGTTTTACGCCCACATGGAAGGCGCCATCATCAACACCTCCCTGGGGCGTCAGCACGCCAACAGCATGCCCCTGCTGTTTCTGGCGGTCACCGACATCACGGAACGGAAGTGGGCGGAGGAAAAGCGCTTGCAGCTGGAGCGCCAGATGCAGCAGACCCAGAAGCTGGAGAGCTTGGGCGTGCTGGCCGGCGGCATCGCGCACGATTTCAACAATCTCCTGACGGTCATTCTGGGAAACGCCAGCCTGGCCCTGGACGAGCTGCCGCCGATCACCCCGGCCCGCGATAGCCTCATTTCGATCGAGGAGACCTCGCTGCGCGCCGCCGAACTCTGCCGGCAAATGCTGGCGTATTCGGGCAAGGGCCAGTGCGTCATCGAAAACATCCGGCCGGGGGATCTGATCGGCGAAATGGTCTCGCTGCTCAAGGCGTCGATCAGCAAAAAGGCCATTTTCAACCTGAATCTGAAAGACTCGCTGCCGCCCCTGCGCGGCGACCCCAGCCAAATTCGCCAGGTCATCATGAATCTGGTGATCAACGCCTCGGAAGCCCTCGGCGAGTACAGCGGCGCGATCACGATCTCGACCGGGGTCATGGAGTGTTCGCGCGAGTATTTGTCCGAGGCGTTTCTGGACGAGAGCTTGGCCGAAGGGTCTTACGTGTGGCTGGAGGTGTCGGACACCGGCTGCGGCATGGATCAGGAAATTCAGCGGCGCATTTTCGAGCCGTTTTTCACCACCAAATTCACCGGGCGGGGACTCGGGTTGTCGGCCGTGCTCGGCATCGTGCGCGGGCACAAGGGCGCGCTCAAGGTTTACAGCGAGCCGGGGCGGGGCACCAGCTTCAAAGTGCTGTTTCCCGCCGTGCTGGAGGAGCGGGTGCTGGCGGGCCGCAGCCAGGGCATGAAGTCGGGCGGCTGGAAGGGCGCGGGCACGATTTTGCTGGTGGACGACGAGGAGTCGGTGCGGATCATGGGCACCCGGATGCTGGAGCGGATCGGCTTCGGGGTGTTGACCGCCGTGGACGGTCGCGAGGCTCTGGACATCTACCGGGAGCGCCACGACGAGATCGCGCTGGTCTTGCTAGACTTGACCATGCCCGATCTGGACGGGGAGGAAGCCTTCCGCGAGCTGCGCCGGATCGATCCCCGAGTGTGCGTGGTGATGTCGAGCGGCTACACCGAAAGCGAAATCGCGCCGCGGTTCGCGGGCAAGCGGCTGTCCGGTTTTCTGCAAAAGCCCTACACCCTCGACGCGCTCACCCAGTGCCTGCGCGGCGCCCTGGGCGCCAGCGCCCCGCTCGGCAGGCCGGCACCCGCCGACGATCGGCGGGAGTGAGGGCCGGCAGAACGGGAAAACTGGCGATGGCCCCTCGAAAACGAACCCTCACCCCCGATCACTCCGCCAAAAGGAGAGGGGGGTTCCAAAAACCCGCGCGGCGTCAAGTTGGCTCCTCACTTGAGATGCGAGATCGATCACCATGCGGTTTCCCAGCGTCTTTGTTTCCCACGGTGCGCCGACCTTGGCCATCGAGGACGTTCCGGCCAGCCGGTTTCTGCGGGGATTCGGCCAGGAACTGGGCCGACCGAGCGCCATTCTGGTGGTTTCCGCGCATTGGGACACCGCCGCGCCGATGGTGACCACCGCGCCGCGCCTGGAGACGATTCACGACTTCGGTGGATTCGATCCGGCGCTTTACGCGATCCGCTACGCGCCGCCGGGCGCGGTCGAGGTGGCGGAGCGAGCGCGAGCGACGCTGAAAGCGGCGGGGTTCGTGGTGGTTGCCGATCCGGCGCGGGGGATCGATCACGGCGGCTGGGTGCCGCTGCTATTGATGTATCCGGCGGCGGACATTCCGGTGCTGCAGTTGAGCGTGCAATCCCGGCTGGAAGCCGGGCACCATTTCCGGCTCGGCCAGGCGCTGCGACCCTTGCGGGAAGCGGGGGTGCTGATTCTGGCTTCGGGCAGCGCCACGCACAATTTGCGGGAAGCGTTCCGCGCCGTTCCCGGCACGCCGACGCCGGAATGGGTCACCGAATTTGGCGAGTGGGTGGCCAAGGCGCTGGCCGAGCAGCGCATCGACGATCTGCTCGACTACGAGCGGCTGGGGCCGCACGCGCGCCGGAACCATCCCACGGTGGAGCATTTCGTGCCCTTGCTGGTGGCGCTGGGCGCGGGCACGCCGGGCGTCGCGCCGCAGCGGGCGCACACCAGCACCACGCTCGGCGTGCTGGCCATGGATGCCTACGTGTTCGATTAGCGCGGCGGGCGCTTAAAGCCACCTTCGCCCCCATCCCCCGTCCGCTGGCCGGCGGGGAATTTTCAGGCACTTCAAAACGGCACCAGCCATGAGCGCGACCGATTCGACTCCCAAACCCAAACCGTGGCAGCGCCTGCCGAAGCCATCGTTGCCCGGCGCTCCGGGGCGATGGGCGAAGTCGGTTCTGGGCGTCGGCCTGTTGCTGGTCCTGCCCGCGTTCGTCTGGTTGTTCTGCCGGATCGAGCCGGGTCCGGGCGAGATCGCCGTCCTGATCCACAAGACCGGCGACGATCTGCCATCGGGCGCCATCATCGCCTTGGAGCCCCGGCAAAAAGGCATTCAGTTCGAGGTGCTGCCGGAAGGGCGCTTTTTCCGCAACCCCTATTTCTGGGGCTGGGAAATCGCCAAGATCACGGATATTCCGGCCGGCAAGCTGGGGGTGCTGACGCGCTTGTACGGCAAGGATTTGCCGCCGGGCGAGATCGTCGCCGCCGGAGACTGCGCGCAAAGCGGTCCCGGCGACGCCAAGGGCATCATCGCCACCGTGCTGCGACCCGGCAAATACCGCATCAACCCGTATGCGTGCGGCATCCAACTGTTCGACGCCCTTTCCATCCGCCCCGGCGCGGTGGGGGTGGTCACTTCGCTGGTGGGGAGGGATGTGCTGAACGGCAAGCTCCCGCCCGAGGCGCGCAACACCTACCTGGTCGGCGAGGGCATGAAAGGGGTCGTGCCGGGCGTGCTCGATCCCGGCACCTACTACCTGAATCCCTATCTCTACAACGTGGTCGAAGTGACCTTGCAGAGCCAGCGCTTCGTGCTGGGCGGCGAGGACGCCATCAATTTTTCGACCCTGGACGGCTTCAACGTCCAGATCGAGGGCACCATCGAGTTCGGCATCGAGCGCGACAAGGCGGCGCTGATCGCCCATCAGATCGGCGACATGGATGACGTGCTGAGAAAGCTGATCCTGCCGCGGGCGCGGGGTTTCAGCCGGATCGAGGGCAGCAAGCACCCCGCGATCAATTTCATCGTCGGCGAAACTCGCCAGCAATTTCAAGACAACCTGGAGCAACACCTGCGGAGCAATACCCGGAACTGGGGCGTGGCGATCAAGTCGGTGCTGATTCGCAACATCGCCGCGCCGGACGCCATCGCCAGCATCATCCGCGACCGCGAGGTGAGCGTGCAGAACGCCCGCAAGTTCGAGCAGCAGATCGAGCAGGCCCGCTCGCTGGCGGAACTGACCCGGCAGGAAATGCTGGCGCGGCAGAACCAGGAAAAAGTGGCGGCGGAAACCAGCCGCATCCAGGCGGTGATCCGGGCGCAGCAGGATTTGGCCGTCAAATTGACGGCGGCCAACCAGCAACTGGAAGTCGCCAAGCTGGAAAACCGGGCCGCCGCCGCTCAGGCCGAGGCGATTCTGGCCGGCGCGCAAGCCGACCGCGACGTGATCGCGCTGAACAACAAGGCGCAGGCCGATGTCCTGACCGCCCAGGTGCGGGCCTTCAAGTCCGGCATGAATCTGGCGCGGTATGCCTTCTATCAAAAACTGGGGCCGCGCATCGGCTCGCTGCTCGGCAGCGACGCGCCCGACAGTTTCGGCGGGCTGTTTCAACCCTATCTGCCCAGGGAGGCCAAGCCATGAACAGGCTAAAGGTCGCGGCCGGTCTGATCGCGGTGCTGGCGGGAAGCTGGCTGGTCTGGCAATGGGGTTTCTGCCGGTTCTACGTGGCGCCCGGCTATATGGCGATCGTTAACGCCAAGAGCGGCGAAGCGTTGGCGCCGGGGCAAATTCTGGCAAAGCCGGGGCAACAAGGCATTCAGGAGCAGGTGCTCGGCGAGGGCCGGCATTTTCTCAATCCCTGGCTGTACGAATACAAGATCGTGCCGATCATCGCCATTCCCCCCGGCAAAGTGGGGGTGGTCACCTCCAAGATCGGCGCCGAACTGCCGGCCGGCGAGTTCTTGGCGGAGCCGGGGCAGAAAGGCATCTGGCGCGGGTTGCTGGGACCGGGCAAGCATCGCCTGAACCCCTACGGCTATCAGATCGACATCGTGGACGCGATCAGCATTCCGGTGGGTTACGTCGGCGTGGTGACCAGTTTGTCCGGGAAGCAGACCACCCCGGACGCCTTCGCCGGACCCGGCGAAAAGGGCGTGCGGCGGGACATCTTGCAGCCGGGGCTGTATTACGTGAATCCCAAGGAACTGCAAGTCGATCTGCTGGAAATCGGCGTCAACCAGGTCTCCCTGCTCGGCAAGACCGGCGGCGAGGTCGTGACCAAGGGCAAAATGGCGTCGCAGAACGTGGCGATGGAAGGCTTGCAGAAGCGGGCGCTGGCCGAGCAAATGGGCAAACGGATGGATTATCTGACCCAGCAGCGGGCTCAGGAGCCGGCCGCCGATAAATCCCGGCTGGAGAGCAATGTGATGCGGAGCGCTCCCCAGGCCAAGCAGGCCGCGCCCGCCGCGCCCGCCGCGCCGAAACCGTTGCTGCCACCGGATGCCAGCAACGTGCTGAGCTTGAACCAGTTCGTCGAGTTTCCGTCCCGCGACGGTTTCGAGATCAGCCTGGACATGACGGTGGAATTCGAGTTTCTGCCGGAGCACATCGCCTGGATTTATCAGAGCTACGGCGATCTGCCGGCGGTGGTGGACAAGATCATCATGCCGCAGATTCTGTCGGTGTCGCGGCTGAAGGGGTCGGCCTACCGCGCCAAGGATTTCATCGTCGGCGAGGGGCGGGAAAAATTTCAGAACGATTTGACCGAGACGCTGGCCAAGACCATCGACGAGAAGCGCATCGTCGTCCACGATGCCTTGATTCGCCACGTCAACGTGCCCGATGAAATTCTCGACCCGATCCAGCAGGCCAGCATCGCCGTCGAGCAGGACTTGACCAACAAGGAGAAGCAGAACACCGCCCGCAAGCAGGCGGAACTCAATACGGAACAGGGCTTGGTCGAGCAGCGCCGCCAGCAGGTCGCCCAGGAAACCGAGAAGCTCAAGGCGGAGATTCTGGCCGATCAGGAAAAACAGGTGGCCCAACTTCGGGCGGAAGCGGTGCGGCAGGCCGCCGAGATCGAGCAGCAAACCGCGCTGGTCCGCGCCGACAAGACCCGCAAACTCGGTCAGGCGCAAGCCAATACCGTGGCGTGGGTGGAGGGCGAAAAAGCCAAGGGGTTCGAGCTGAAAGCGGCGGCGTTCGGCGATCCGGCGGCGTTCACCTTGTGGGAGTTCGCCAACAATCTGAACAGAGATATGCGGGTCAATATCCTGCACGCCGGCCCCGGCACGCTGTGGACGGATTTGGAAAAAGCGACCTTGGGCGAATTAGGCGGCGCGACGGTATTGGAGAAGAAGCGGTAGGAGGCCGACCATCCGGACTTTAGTTTTTCAAGATCAGTAAGCTGTTAATTGGTTACGATGCGGATGCTCGAACCGGAACCGGCCCCTTGCACCGGCAATAACGGGGAGCATCAACGATGAAGAGTTATGAGGCCCCTTTGTTTTTATATGCAGCTTCGATCAAAACTGACCGATGAAGAAGCGATCATCTATCGGGAAAAGTGGGGGACACTCGCTTTTGCTGCCGCATTGGGCTTTGCCTGCGTAGCTTTCGCCATTGGGTTCTACTGGCTGAGCAGCGATCATGCCGGACCCTCAAAACCTTTTCTGATCGCGTTCTGCTCCATCTTCGGCATTGCTGGCCTCGCGCTCCTTATCCGTTTACCCATCCAAGCACGGCAGGTAATCGCCGACAACGGTGTGCGGATTGTGGTTGCAAACCGAACGGGAATCACCCTCAGACCGAATTTTGGAGCGGAGGAAAAGCATTATACTTGGCCCACCGTGGCGGAAGTGGTGCTGGCCGAGAAACTCAAAATTGTCGAATCCGACGAAACCACGTTTTTATGGCGATCTATTGTCGTGTTTCTGTCGCGGGAAACGCACAAATCCGCCACGTGGCTAGACCGGTTAACGTCGGGAGTGTCGATATCTGGCAAAGGACACCGATACCTTCTTGGCAGCTATCCGCGTAGTCAGGGTCAGGCCATCGAAAGCGCGATTCGCCAGTTCGCCCCCGGTTCGGTGCCCGTGCGTTTTGTGAGCAAAGCTGTCTTCGACACGAAGGTTTCCACCGACACCTATCCCGGGGCCTAGCCCTTTGATGGCGCGTCGAAAGGGTAAGTCCGACCCCGGCCTGTCCCAAAATCGGCTTTCATTCGGCCACGAACTTCAGCAGGCGTCCCCCGGCATAATCGGTCAGATACAGCTCCCCGACTTCGTCCTCGCCGAAGCTGGAAATCAAGCCCCCCGAAACCGGCAATTCCTCGTTGATCCAGTCGCCGCCCACCGAGCGGGCCGCCCAGATCCGCCCGCTGGCGAAATCGCCGTACACGTAGCGCCCGGCCAGTTCCGGCACGCCCGAACCGCGATAGACGTACCCGCCAGTGATTGATCGGCCGACGCCGTGATCGTATTCCAGCACCGGAGGCGTCAGCGTCCCGTCGTCGCAAGCGCTGGGCGGGTTGAAGCAATGCCGGCCCTCCATCCGCCGCCAGCCGTAATTTTGCCCGCCGGAACTGCCGGCCGGCTGAAAATTCACCTCCTCCCAATCCCCCTGTCCGACATCCGCGATATACAGATCTCCGGTTGATCGATCGAAGCTGAACCGCCACGGATTGCGCAGCCCCAGCGCCCAGATTTCGGGGCGAACGTCGGTTCGGCCGACGAAAGGATTGTCGGCCGGGATAGCGTAGGGCGACCGATTCACGTCGATCCGCAGCAGCTTGCCCAACAGGCTGCCCCCATCCTGCGCCCGATTCTCCGGGTCGCCGCCGCTGCCGCCGTCGCCCATGCCGATGTAAAGAAAACCGTCCGGCCCGAACTGCAACTGCCCGCCGTTGTGGTTGGCGTAGGGTTGCGGCACCGCCAGCACCCGACGCTCGCTGCGCGGATAGGCGACGTTCGGATTTCGTCGCGCCGCGCGAAACCGGGAAATGACGGTATCGCCCGCCAGATCGGTGTAGTTGGCGAAGAACAGGCGATTCCGGGCGAAATCGGGATGAAAGGCGATGCTCAGCAAACCGCGCTCGCCACCGCTCCCGACCCGATCGCGAAGGTCCAGAAACGGTCTCGGCAACACGCGCTCCCCGTCGAAAATCATCACCTGCCCGCCCTGCAAGGTGACGAACAATCGGCCGGAGCCGTCGCCGGCATGAGCGACCGCCACCGGCTGATTCAAACCGCTCGCCACCTCCTGCAACGCCACTGCCGCCCCCGCGCACGACAGCCAACCCCACAATGCGAAAACGACACTCAGCAACCCGATCCACGACCCGCTCAAACCGTTCCGGTAGCGCATGACGGTATCTCGCAAATGACGATCACGTTCACCGTAGACCATATTTTTACCGCGTTTGATCGGCGGGAAAAGCAAGCGTCATGGTCGAATAGCAAATGAAGCAATTTTAGGTGTCTATTGTAATAATAATAATTCATAACGTGTATTTATTGGTTAATAATTTTAATTAATATTATATATTTATTGATAATTATTTGATTAACATAATAGAATGATTTACAATTTCGTAAGCGAAAAAAATCTTTTTGATCAAAAAGCTTCTGTGGCTTTAACGAAAAAAGTCACACATCAAAGCTCGGCCCTATGCCTTCGCGTTCCGCCGATGGGGGAGTCGGTGATCGGCAATTCA
>WBZT01002919.1_pt1 | contig 11559 bp, 5 predicted proteins | sample 5204241 | NCBI WGS metagenome assembly WBZT01 (sample SAMN12344358, study PRJNA552823) | activated sludge metagenome | biome: Activated sludge suspended growth; feature: Nitrification reactor; material: Wastewater; isolation source: activated sludge from nitrification reactor of wastewater treatment...
TCGACTGGAAAGCGAGTTCGCGTGTCGGACGGCTGATCACCCGCGAACACCAGGACGAACGTGACCAGCAGATCATCTTCCTGCTCGACTGCAGTGCGCGCATGCGTGCCCGCGACGGAGAGTTGTCGCATTTCGACCATACGTTGAACGCCCTGATCTTGCTGGCCTACGTCGCGCTACGCCAGGGCGATGCCGTCGGTCTGGCGACTTTCGGCCATCCGCATCCGCGTGTACTGCCGGCAGGCAAGTCATTAAATACCGTGCAGGCATTGATGAATACCGTTTTCGATCTCGAACCGTCGCTGCAGGTGCCTGATTACTTGGCTGCGCTCGAAAATCTGGCTCGTCATCTGCGTAAGCGCGCCTTGGTGGTGCTGGTGAGCAATCTACGCGATGAGGACGATGAGACCTTGTTGCCGGCGGTGAAAAGCTTGCGCCGGCGGCATGCGGTGACTGTCGCCAGTCTGCGCGAGCCCGTCCTCGACGAACTGCTCGACGCGCCGGTGAGCGATTTCGATGCGGCGCTCACGCGTGCTGCCGGTCTCGATTATCTGCGCGCCCGCCAACGGCAACTGGCGCTTCTGCGCCATGACGGAGTACAGATCCTCGATGTCGCACCGCGTGATCTGCCGGTGGCTTTGATCAACCATTATTGGTCACGCAAGCGGGCGGGCGCGTTATAGTGTGTGCACGCGGCGGGCGGGGAGTGCGAAACGATGCTTTCGTTGCGCCGGATCACGGAGGGACTCAGTTGAGCAGCGACAACAATCCGTTCAGGCCACCGGAGGCGAGGGTCTATGACCATGCGCAAACCAGCATGGGGCGCTTCATTCTCGACGGGCGTCGGGTGCCCGCCCGCCATGGCTATCGCTGGCTGCAACGCGGTTGGGAAATCTTTCGTATCTCTCCCGGCACCTGGATCGGCATCGCCGTCGCATTCATGGCTCTGATGCTGATCGTCGGCATGATTCCGGTGATCAATATTGCCGTCAATCTGCTGATACCGATTTTCATCGGCGGCATCAGCGTCGGCTGTCGGGCAATCGAGCGCGGTGACGGCTTGCGCTTCGACCACCTTTTTGCCGGTTTTTCCCGGCAACCCGGATCGCTGCTGGTGGTCGGTCTGTTATATACCGTATCGATGGCACTGGTGGTGTTTGCGGGCGTCTTTGGCGTCGGCATTACCCGTGCAGTGATCGATAACGGCGTCGCGGCGACGGAGGCCTTGTCCTTCGGGATGATGATGCTGATGGGGTTGGTGTTCGTCGCTTCCGCTTCGTTGGCGATGGCGGTCTGGCTGGCGCCGCCGCTGGTCATCTTTCACGAGATTTCGGCGTTTCGCGCCATCAAGGGCAGCTTGCGTGTCGCTATGCGCAATCTCGGCCCATTCTCGGTGTATACCTTGCTGGTCCTGGCGGCGGCGGTGATCGCCAGTCTGCCGCTGTTGCTCGGCTGGCTGGTGTTGCTACCGGTGTTGTACGCCTCGCTCTACGCTGCCTACCGCGACATGTTTTACGAAGAATGAGCCACTGCTCTGCTGAGAAACGACTCGATACCATTCGCCGTATTGCTACCCCAGAAGGCTGTGAAATCGATTTGCGGGTCGCTGGCCCGGTGGCGCGTGCGCGAGCCTGGTTTCTCGATTTCCTGATTCGCCTCGGTTGCTGGATGCTGCTTGGAATCATATCGACGCAAATCGGCGATTTCGGTACCGGCGTGATCCTGCTGGGCGCTTTTCTGCTCGAGTGGTTCTATCCGTTGCTGTTCGAGGTCTATCGTCAGGGTCAGACACCGGGTAAAAAATCATGCGGCCTAGCGGTGGTGCATGACGATGGCCGGCCGGTCGGCTGGAGTGCGGCTTTCGTCCGTAATACATTGCGTGCCGTCGATTTTCTGCCTTTTCTTTATGCGTCAGGATTCGTCAGCATGCTGCTCAATGGCCAGGGCAAACGTCTGGGTGATCTGGCAGCCGGAACACTGGTGGTCCATGTCGCTCGGCCAGCACGTGCAGTACGCGAAGGGCCTGATGTCGGCAGCGAACCGCCACCGTTCGCTTTGACGCGCGACGAACAACTGGCGGTGATCGAATTCAGCCAACGGGCTCCTTTGCTGACCCCCGAGCGCGCCGCCGAGCTGGCGTCCGTCGCCGGTCCACTGACCGCCGGTCTCAGCGGGGAAGCCGCCGAACGCCGCCTGCGGCGTATCGGTAATTTCCTTTTGGGCGAAAAATCTACGAAACCACAAGTGCGCTGATTGTGGTCGCGCCATCGGTGGTGACCATCGGCACTGCATTTGCCCTGGTCAGCGTTTGGCGGCCGTTCTTCTTCAATAAACCGGTTTGCCGCTGGTTGCAGTAGGACGGTTGAAAACCGAGAAGTCGATTTCGTATTTCAACTGGCTCTTGACTGCCCGTCCACTCGACATACCGGGCGAAAAACGCGCGCGAGAAAAGGCTTTGATCGCTGCCTGCTCGAAAAAACCAGGGGGGATGGCCTGGCTGACGATCATTTCTCTGACGTAACCGAGTTCGTCGATGAACAGTTGCAGGACCACGTGTCCGGTCTGGGAACCGGCCGACTCCGGATATTCGATATGGATTTCGCTGAGTAGCCCCGGTTTGCTGTCGAGCTGCGGACCGGCCAGATATCCGGCTTGCCGAGCGATTGCCTCTGCCGTGTCCTGCGGGATGTCCCGGACGATTTCCTGCGCAGCAGGGGAGGGCGTTGCCGTAGTCGGGTTGGGGTCCTGCGCGACCGCAGGGGGTTCTTTCTGGGCCGGTTGCGAAGGAGTTACTGGGATCGGAGAAAGCGCGGGTTGTGACGGGACACTGTGATCAGAGACCGTTTCCGGCGTGCGGTTGACGATCATGGTTTGTGGCTGATCGACGGGGGGAAGCGCTTCGCTTGGCGGCGAGCGAAGTGCTCCTGCCGACAAATGTGCTGTCAGCGTACGTCTGACGATTTTGACCCCGGGCAGCAAACTGTTGCCATCGGCTTCGGGAAAGTGTTTGCCGAAATTTCCGGACCCCGTACAAAAGACAAGAATCGACAAATGCAAAGCCAGCGAAACGGCCAGGGCCAGAGAGAGGCGCGTTTCAAAGACAACCGGGCGGATCGTCTCCGCCCGGCTCGACCAGCTATAAATCATCACTGCCTTTGCTTAGTCGATGATCTCCCGCCAACTGACGCGCTTGCCGCTGGGCGGTGGCGTGTTGATCGGCAAGGCATAGCGGGGATCGTTTACACTACTGCTGCTACCGTTGTTGTTACCGTTGTTGTTACCGTTGTTGTTACCGTTGTTGTTACCGTTGTTGTTACCGTTGTTTCCATCGGTGCCTGCACCGCCGCTATCCGCTCCGCGTACCGTGATGATCACACTACCATCCGTCTGGCGGGTGACCACGCCACCGACGTCGATGGTGGCATTGAAACGGCGTGACGAGGCGAGATCGGCCGACGAGGCGACCGTTCCTCCCGTGCGGTAATCCATGAAGTTGACCCAGCCGTAGCCGCCGGTGCTGCACACCGATGGGCTGGGTACATTGCTCAGAAAGACGATGGTTCCCAATTGCAGTTGCGGAGTGAGGTTTACCCGTTCGCCTGCATCGGGCAGATCGATCACCCAGCCATTGGACCCGGAGCAGGTACTGACGCACGCGTTGGTGCGATAAGCGGTGCTGCCGCTGCCGACCTGGCTCAGCTGGCGCAGGTTCAAGCTGCCTCGCAGGTCGGCATATGCCAGTGAGCCGGTCAGCGGGTCGCGAATGCCGTACAACGACTGCCGCTGGGTGTCGGCAATGTCGCTGACACCCCACAAGCGGCCGGTACCGACGTAAATCCATGGTCTGCCATCGATTTCGCCCAACTCCATGCGCGTGCTGATCGGCTGTGGCGTTCCGTTGGCATCGGTGGCCGTGCCGATTTTTGTCGCTTCCAGTCCATTGGGCAGCAGGTTGTCGTTGATGTCGAAGCGCCAGATGTTGCCGAGCAGATCGCCGCCATAGACGCGCAGGGTCGTATTGTTGACCGCACCGTCATCGACGAAGCCGGTGAGATGTGCCAGACCGCTCGGGGTGGTCGCATCACCCGCGCCGGTAGCGATTTTGGCGATCAATGTGCCGGTGGCAGCGTTGAGAATGTAAACATATCCCTGTCCGTCGCCTGACAAAGCAGGGGAGTTGACGTTGTTGAGACCCGAGGCGACGATCACGACCCAGCGGCCATCCTGCAGCTTGGTGATGAGCGGGCGACCATAGCTGTAACCGACGTGGCAATCGCTGCTCGCCGTCGAGGTGATGTCCCAGCAACTGCTGCTCCAGCCAAACTCCCACAGCCCCTTCGGATGATCCGGGTCGGTCACGTCGAGGGCGTAATAGCCTTTGCCGCCTTTGTTCAACCCGCCGACCAGAATCGTCTTCCAGTTGGGTGAACTCGACGTGCCGGCGTTGATATCGCCCACCGAGGGGGTGCCATCGACGTAGAACTGGTGCGTGCTGGTGTAATTGTTGTCGGCCAGCCTGTACAACCGCGGCAGGACTAGGCGCGGTATGTAAGCCCACAGTTCCTGGCCATTGCTGGCGTTCAGCGCGTGCAGCATGCCGTCGTTGGCGCCGGCATAGAGCGTGGTCGACCGGTTGGCGTTGGCCAGTTTGAACGCGCTGTAGCCATTGTCGGTGTACGAGGCGCCGGGTGCGCCGACATAAGCCGGTTGCGAACCGACGATATCGCCCAGCGCGTGTGTACGGTTGCGGTAGAGCGTCGTCAGATCGTTGCTGCGGAAGAGTGTCGGCCCTTCGCGATTGTGCTGACCGCGCAGGAAGTTCACCAGATTGGCCCCCTGGGCTGCCGTACGCTGGTCCACCGTGCCATTGCTTCCGTCGGTCATGGCCGAGTATTGGCTGAGCAGGGCAATGCTGCTGGAACCGAAGTACGCCTGCTCGTCGGTATTGAGATCGGTTGCCGTGGCACCGGTTGGCTGATTGGAGGTGCTACAGGCTTGCGTGTTGAAAGTGAAGGGGGTCAGGTTGTTGGTTGCACCGAGACGGAAAAGATAGATTTTCCGGTTGTCGCAGCCGACACCGATCTTTGCGTCGAGCAGATCGCGGGCGCTCCAGATGGGCGTTGCGCTCAGCGAGCCGGTGGCAGGGTCGATGGTATGTGCGCTGACCTCGCCGACCCATTCTTCGGTGATGAAACTCGCGCGATAGGCAAAATTGTTGCCGGCGACCGGCTCGACGGACGAGACCGAGGTGGCGGAGCCGGCACCCAGACGGGCAAGAACGCTGGCCAGCGCTCTTTGCAGGCCATCGACCACGGCGACCGTATCGTTGGCGCTGAAATATTGTCCCCGCCCATTGACGGCCGTATGCCAGAAGTCGTCGATCGACCTTGGATCGCTGTACAGGCTGCCATCCGTCGCATAGTTGAGCGTCGGGTCGGGCCAGAGTGGCCAGCGCTTCGGCGTGCAGTTCGGATAACTCGGGTCGCTGCTCGGGCACGTGTTGTTGCACGCACCGGTGATCGGGTTGCAGCGGATGCGGGCAAAATCGCCGACTGTATCGAGCTTGTAGGTCTGACTGTAGTTCAACGTGCCGGAAACACCGAGGGCGAGCGTAAAGGTGGTCATGTGCTGGTGAGTCGCCCGGTCTTCTTCCGGACCGCTGCCTTTGACACGGACATCATTGACCATGTCCGGGCGCAGGTCGGTCACGTAGTAGTACTGGGCGACGTCGGCCAGGGAATTGTGGCTCCCCTGATCGGTATGGGTCTCGGATGAACATGGCCAGGCACCACAGCCATCCGGGGGCGACACTTCCGCGGTGGTGGCACGTGCGTCGAGCGGCACGGGGCCGAGCGCGCCGGCGAGTGTCGAGGCGTCGGGTTGGCAGATGCCGTTGACGTTTTCCCAGTCGCCGTCGGTATTGACCGGCGATGTTTGCCCGACGGTGGTGGTACCGCTCAGCGAGACGGTCCATTGCGAAGTACGCAGGCGGCGTTGCAGCAGGTGTCCCGGCAACGGCGTGCAGTAGGTGACCGTCCAGCCGTTTTCTGCCGTTGCGACAGCAGGAATGCAGTTGGCGACTTCAACCGGGTCGGTGGTCGAACCCGAGCAGGTGACGGAGGTGTAATTGTTGCTCGCCGATGGCGACTGCGGCGTGCAACTGCCGACCGGCTGATCGGTGGTCACGATGGGCGGCGGACAAGTGCGCGTCAGCCAATTATTGGCCAGGGCGGCGGTTTGCGGCGTGCAGCTGGCCACGGGTTGATTGGTCGTTGTGTTGGTATTGCAGGTTGTCGTCGTGAAACCATTCTCCGCGGTGGCGGTTGCCGGCGTGCACGCGCTGACCGGTGTATTGGTCATCGCATTCACCGTCGAACAGGCGGTGATCGTCAAAGAGACATCGGTTCCCGGCGTGCAGCTGGCCACGGGTACGTTGTTGGTCACGTTGTCGACCGAGCATCCCACCTGGATATAGTTGTTGGCCGCTGTCGCTGCGGCCGGTGTGCAGGATGCGACCGGTTGATTGCTGGTGATCGCCGGTGGCGGACAGGTGATGGTCGTCCATTGATTTGACGCGCTGGCAGTCTGCGGCACACACACCGCAGCCTGCGGCTGATTGTTGGTGATCACTGGCGCCGGACAGGTGGTCGTCGTCCAGCTGTTGCCGGCACCGGCTGCTTGTGGCGTGCAGGATTCGACTGGCGTGTTCGACATGGTCAGCGTATTGCAGGAGCGGCTCACCCAGTTGTTGCCCGCACTGGCCGTCTGCGGGGTACAGGAAGCGACGGGTACATCGGTTGTGGAGATTGGCGTCGGGCAGGTGCGCGTGATCCAGTTGTTGCTCGCACTGGCCGTTTGCGGTGTGCAGGATGCCACCGGCACGTTGGTGGTTATCACGGTATTGCAGGTGACGGTGAGCCAGTTGTTGCTCGCGCTGCCCGCCTGCGGTGTACACGAAGCGACGGGAACGTTGCTGGTCGATGAGGGATTACAGGTGATCGTCGTCCAGTTGTTGGCGGCGGTGCCTGTCTGGGGGGTACAGGATGCGACACCCGTCGTGCTGCCGGTCGTGCCGCAAATTGTCTCGACATAGCCGTTGCTCGCGCTGGGCGCGGCCGGAGTGCAACTGGCGGTGACCGTCGGGCCGCTAATGATCGTCGGGCCGGTGCAGGTGCGGTTGAGGTAGTTGTTGCTCGACGATGCCGTCTGCGGGGTACAGGAGGCGACAGCGACATTGGTCGTGGTCACCGTATTGCAGGTGCGTGTCAAACCATTGTTTGCCGTCGATCCGGTTTGCGGCGTGCAACTGGCGACCGGGACGTTGGAGGTGGTGGTGGGTGTCGGACAGGTGGTCGTCGTGTAGTCGTTCGACGAGTTTGCGGATTGCGCCGTGCAAGTGGCGGTTGCTACATTGGTTTGGGTGTTCGTCGAGCAGCTGGTCGTCTTGTAACTGTTCCCCGAAGTGGGCGATTGTGCCGTACAGGACGATACAGGCGTCGGACCGGTCGAGTTGGTCGTGCAGGTCGTGATCAGATAGGCAGGCGTGGCCGTTGCAGAGGATGTTCCAGGGGTACAACTGGCCACCGCGACATTGCTGGTCACGTTGGCGGTGCTGCAGCTAACGGTCGTCCAGCCATTGGACGATGAGGCCGTTTGTGCCGTGCAACTGGGTACCGGTACGTTGCTCGTGCTGACCGGCGTCGGGCAGGTGGTCGTCGTCCAGTTGTTGGACGCGGTGGCGGCGGATGCAGTACAACTGGAAACGCCGACATTGGTGGTGGTATTCGGTGTCGGGCAGGTACGGGTAACGTAGTTGTTGCTCGACGACGCCGTTTGCGGAGTACACGACAGCACCGGAACGTTGCTGGTGGTGATCGGTGTCGGGCAGGTGGTGACCAGATAAGGGATCGAGTCACTGGCGGCGGCCGTACCCGGGGTGCACGCAGCCGCCGGCTGGCTGTTGCTGACGTGGGCCGTGCCGCAGGTGACGGTTGTCCAGTTGTTGCTTGAGCTCGCGGTTTGTGGCGTGCAGCTGGCGACAGGAACGTTGCTGGTATTGACCGGGGAACATGTCGTGGTGGTGTAGCCGTTGCTGGACGACGCCGTGCTGGCGGTGCAGGAAGAGACGGGTGTCGGACCGGTGCTCGCGATATCGCAAGTCGTCGTCGTGTACTGGTTGCTGGCACTGGCGTCGGCCGGCGTGCAGCTGCTGACCAGGGTGGGACCGGTGGTTGCCGTGGAACAGGAAATGTTACCGCCCGGGGTACAGCTTGCCACCGGCGTGCTCAGTTCGGTCGTTGCATCGTAGGACAGGATTTGACTCGTGCGGCGGCTGATGACGGTGGTCGTTTGGTCGGTACGCGACGTGCTGCTCAGATTCTGCACCGTGCTTTTGAGGATCTGTGTCGTGCTTTCCAGGTTTTGTACGGTGCTCTGCAATCTCTGGTAGGTGCTTTGCAGATTCTGAACAGTACTCTTCAGAAGTTGGCTGGTGCTTTTTAGTTTTTGCAATGTGTTCTTGACTACCTGGCTGGTGCTTTCCTGAGTTTGCGAGGTGCTTTCGGTCGTCTTGCGTGTGGTGGTCGTGACCTGAGTGCTGCTCTGCAAGGTCTGGCTGGTGCTTTGCAGGTTTTGCAGTGTACTTTGAAGGTTTTGTAACGTGCTTTCCCTGATCTGCGCAGTGCTTTGCAGATTCTGGCTGCTGCTCGCCAGATTTTGCAGCGTGCTCTGCAAATTTCTGACCGTGCTTTGTAGCCGTTGCGAGGTGGACATCGTGGTCTGCGAAGTACTTTCGAGATTCTGCGCCGTGCTGCTCAACAGGCGACCGGTGGAACGATAGGCGTAGGGACTGGTGCAAGCGATCGAGCGGAACTGCCACAGTTTGTCGGTGAGCGTGCGCGTCGTGTCGGTGCCGCCGTCCCAGATCGGCCGGGGAGTCCAGCCGGCATCGTCGGTCAGTGTGCCGTCCTGCTGTCCGACGAGCGTCACCCCGTCTAGGCCGACCGGCCCATGGGTTTCCGCTGCGGTGTTCCAGTAACCGTCGGTGGTCATGATGGTGAAGTTCTGCTGGCAGCTATATTGCACCGGGTCACCGTTCATGCCGGTATTGATACCGTCTTGCTTGCCGGCGTAATGCCGTCCGACACGGGCCAGTCCTTCGCGCGAGGGAGAGGAACCGCCGGGTTCCTGGCTGAACAGTTTCGCGTACCAGGCGCTGCGCTGTGTGCTGTCGAAATCGGCGATCGGCAGGTAGTTGGCGTTGCCGGTCAAATCGGGTTTGACGGTGATCAGGCCGACACGGTAGCTGTCGTTGAGCGCCGCAAAGGCGAGACTGACGGCGCTTTTCGACAGACTGATGCGAGTGCGGTAATAGGCGTACCAGATGGCGAAGTTTTGCCGCTCGTCGACTCCTCCAGGTCCGGAAGTTGATGAAACCGTGATCCGCTGCCACGTGCCGCCGTCGCTGGCAGCGATGGTCGTACCCTGATCGATGTCGGTGCAGGGCGAAGCGAGATAGTTCTTTTGTCCGGCGACCGAGTGCACATAGTAGTACGCCGCTTGTGCCGGGTCGGAGACGGTCTGGAACTGGCGGGTCGATGTGTCGTAAGCCTGAAACTGACTGGCCAGATTGACCGTGCTTTCATTCGTCGAATAATGGTTGTAGCGCGCGGCTGAGAAACTGGGGACAGGCAGGTTGTTTCCCGACCCATCTCTCGGCAGCAGATAACTTTGGTTCGGATTGTAGTAAAGGGTATTGCACTGATGGCTTTTGTAGCCAATGGGCATGTAACCGCTGTTGCTGCCTTCGATTTCGTCCGGCATGTGCGAGAAACGCATCGAATTCGACGTGTCCATCAGCAGCATGATGTTTGGTTTGAGCAGCGAGGAGGTCGAATTGAAGAACGGTGCGTCCGACAAATCGGTCAGTCCGGCGTGGGCAGCGTTCAGCGAGCCGAGCAACAGGAGGCCGGTCAGGCAATGTCGTGCTTTTGACCGGAGATGAAGGAAGCGGGTTGGGCTCGAAGCAGACATCGATTTCTCCTTGGCGGCTGCCATCGCTGCCGCGGTACTGCCGGGGATAGGTTGGCCCGGTTTCACTCGTAAAGAGGTGTTTCTTGTTTTTTTATATGGTTTTATTGCTTAATACAGAATTACCTGGGAGTAGCTGATCGTGTTGCGTGGTCCCCGGACCCGGGCAGTAATCCGGTAATATGCTTGCAACTGCTCGGACAGTGACTGAGGGGGGTAACCAGGCTCGGATTTCGAGCCGCCACTTTTGGTTTTGACCGTTACGCATTTCTGGGTAGCAGCGTCGACGGCCAGATTCGCTGTTTCGCATAGCCGGTGAATGACGATGCGCACCTCGTTGCCGTTACAGTCGGTGGTCGACGCATTTCCTGCACAATCGACCGTATTCACCAGCAGCGAGTTGGCTTCCCAATCGTAGGTCGTCGGTGAAAAAGCGGGATCCCAGGACGAAATGTATCCGGACGCCGTGTTGCTGCTGTTCAAGGCCGCTGAGGCGGCCTGCGTGGTGAGCCAGGTACGGGCGTTTTCGATACCGAAATCGGTTTGTGCCGAGGCGATCTGCTTGAACGACAGATTGCTGGTGATCCCGAGACCGGAGCCGATCCCACGCATCAGGGCCAGACCGGCCATGGTCATCGCGACCAGCATGATCAGGGCGATGAACAGCACGACGCCTGACTGTTTGTTGATGGCTCCTGCGGCAATGAGGTCGGGCCGGATTACGCCTCTCGGGCGGTTCATGGCGAAACTCCCCAGATCATGTTGCGCAAGGAAATGACCCCGCCATAGACGCGGTAACGGTAATTTCGCCAGTCGTTGTCGGTTTGCGTATTGCTGTCGCTGCTGCCATCGACGTTGCGCATGGTGAAAGGAAGGGCGTTGCCGATGGAATCCGGCCAGGGAAGATTGGGTGCCATTCCGGTGGCGTAGGCAACCTGGTTTCCGGCGAGTTGACGGGGCGCCTCGTAATGCTGGCTGCGCGCCAGCAAGGCGACACGTATGGCCAGCACTTGCCGCCAGTCGGCCGGATCGCCGGGTTGCCAGGTGTCGACGACGAGATCGCCGTTGTTATCCAATCCATACTCGGCTTGCAGATCGATGACACCATCGGCGACGGTGGTTGTTGCGTTGCGGTGCAGCGCATCGGTGACGACCAGCGAACCGCTATTGATGCTCCACACATTGAGCTGCGGTTGCGGTCCGAGGTTGAACAGGCTCCCGCTGTTGCCGATAGTCGTCGTCCCGGAGCCCGAATTGAAACGCAGACTGTTGGCCACATGGTCGAGGGTATAACCGTCAGCGTTGTTATTGCCGCTGATTTCGACCAATGCGCATTGGATTGGGCTGGAACTGTCGGCGACGACGATGACGTCGCCGCGCTCGACGGCGCCAGCGGCGTTACGGTAAACCTGGAAGCCGGTGCGCGAGGCAGCCTTTTTGGTGAAGGCCGTCGAGTCGTTGTAGGTCTGCAAGGAAGTGAAGAACGACGAATTGCCGTACAGCACCTGCAATCGATCCGGCTCAGAGCGG
>WBZT01001767.1_pt1 | contig 11556 bp, 11 predicted proteins | sample 5204241 | NCBI WGS metagenome assembly WBZT01 (sample SAMN12344358, study PRJNA552823) | activated sludge metagenome | biome: Activated sludge suspended growth; feature: Nitrification reactor; material: Wastewater; isolation source: activated sludge from nitrification reactor of wastewater...
CCCACGTCCGAACGCCGTGGGCTGGGCGGTCCTGGGCGTGGCTGTGGTTGCGTTCACCCTCTACCAACAGGGCAACGCCGACTTCATCATCCACTCACGAGCATGAGCCTCCGCCGCCGGCTCAAAGCGTTGAAACGACAGAGCGTCGTAACAGCCGTGATAGTTTCGCTCCCTGACGTTCGGGGCACGCGGACTTGCCCCACCCGCGTACCTGAGGAGCCCAGGCAGATGTCACGGTCCCGAGAACTCGTACTTGTCGTGGTCGCGCTAGCGCTGATGGCGGGCACCCAGATGGCGCCCCAAGCCAACGCGAGCCGGGCGGCCGACCCTCGCGAGGAGCGCGACCGCGTACGCGACGAGCAGGCTGCCAATGCGGCCCGGCTCGACGCCCTGCGGGCGGACGATGCCGAGGTGAGCGCCTCCCTGACGGCGCTCGCTGGTGATGTCGCCGCGCAGGAGGCTGCCGTGGAGGACACTCAACGCGCCGTCGATGCGGCGGAACGGGACCTGCGAAACGCCCGGGCTGAGGAGGCGCGAACGCTCGCTGAGATCGAAGGCATCGAGGCCGAGCAACAATCCCTGGCTGTCGACTCGTACATGCGGTCGGGCACGAGCCAGGACCCGCTCGAGTTACTCACCCAGACCGACCCGACCGACATGGCGGAGCGACAGGCGCTGGTGGACCTGGCCGGAGCCCGCAACGCCGACGTCGCCGACCAGCTGAGCGCTGCGCACGACGAGCTCGCCGACCAACGCGGGCGGGCAGAAGAGGCCGAACGCCGTGCTCGCGAGCACCAGGCCGACGCAACCACAGTCCTCGCAAGGCTGAGGCGGTCGCAGGAGAGACAGGCCGCCTTCGCCGACGCAGTCGAGCAACGCATCGAAGCGGCCCTCGCCGAGTCCGCAGCCCTCGAACAGCTCGACCAGCAGATCGCTGACCAGATCGCCCAACAGAGTGCGGTCCTAGCAGCCCAGGCGACGGCGAGCGCGCCGACGAATCCGCAAACACCCCCGGCACCGGGCGCGGGAACTACACCGGTTCCCGTGACAGGCGGGCCCATCTCGCTCTCTACGGCAGGCGGCATCACCGTTGCGTCGTCAATCGCCGGGCAGATCGGCGCCCTTCTTGACGCCGCCCGTTCTGCAGGGCGGAGCCTCGCTGGTGGCGGCTACCGGGATCCGGCCCAACAGATCGCACTGCGTCAGGCGAACTGCCCGGATCCGGTCAACTCTCCCGCTTCGGCCTGTTCGCCTCCCACGGCACGGCCCGGCACGTCCATGCACGAACAGGGGTTGGCCATCGACTTCACCTCGAGTGGCTCCCTCATCACCAGCCGCTCGAGTTCGGCGTTCCAGTGGCTCGCGGCCAACGCAGGACGGTTCGGGCTGTACAACCTGCCGAGCGAGCCTTGGCATTGGTCGGTCAACGGCAACTGACTGAATCTCCAAAGCGCTCCCTTGTATACCATAAGGGGGTAGGAGTATAGTCGAGGCATGATGCAAGACACCGGCTCTCGGGGTGCACCGCTCACCCCACGAGAATGGCTGCTCGGCGTAGCTGCCGGGTTCTGGATGGTCGTGGGACTATTCCTTGACGGCTTGGCCCACGACGATGGGCGCCCAGAATCCTTCTTCACCCCGTGGCACGGCGTCTTGTACTCAGGTTTCGCAGCAGCAGTAGCAGTCGCCGCGGTGGTGAGCCTCCGGCGACGGGTCCCGGGTCGCAGCCTCGTTGCCACGCTGCCCCCGGGACACGGTCTCACCCTGATCGGTCTCCTGGGGTTCGGCATCGGCGGACTCGCCGACCTGGTCTGGCATGAGACGTTCGGGATCGAGGTGGGGGCCGAGGCGCTCCTCAGCCCCAGCCATCTGCTACTCCTCGTCTCGGGTTTGGTCGCGCTCAGCGCGCCGATGCGGGACGTGTGGCGGTCGAACAGCACGGCGGAACCGACCTTCGGGGAACTGCTCCCCGCCATCCTGACTCTCGCCCTGATGACCGCAGTGTCGGGGTTCTTCCTGGCTTACCTCTCCCCATTCGTCAACGATGCGGCCGGTCAGGCATTCGACCCTCGCGTCATTCCCCACGAGCATCCGAGCAGCGATCCACGGGAGCTGCGCCAGCTCATAGGGCTGAGCTCGATCCTGACGACCACGGTCGTTCTCGCCACCGTCATGGAGGTGGTCCTCGCCCGATGGGAACGGCCACCCGTGGGGACGCTGACCGTGCTGCTCACCGGGTCCGTGGCGCCGCTCGTCGCGCTCGACGAGTTCGACGAGGCCGCCCTCGTCCTTGTCGCCGCCGGCGCCGGCCTTGCCGCAGACTGGCTCGTCCACCGACATGGTCGAACGGCCGCGACCCCGACAGCGATAGCCATCCTGTGGGCTGGCTACTTCCTCACGTACCAACTGCTCGAGGAACGCGTGGCGTGGCCGGCAGAGCTGATCGGAGGCGCTGTCGTCCTCTCGGTGCTGATCGCGTTCGGGCTCGGCCTGATTCGGGCGTCCGGCGTCCAGGCCGATTCCCGCCGCTATTTGCGGACGGGCTTCGTGGCGAGCAGGAGTTGAAGACCAAACCACAGCAGGCCCAGCCCGACTGCGGAAGCCCCGACGGCGATCAGGATCCAACGCAGCAAACGATGGCTTCTACGCTCCGTCATGCGCACACACGATCCCTTCCGTGGCTTCCTCCGGGGCTTCCGGTAGCCGTTGCCATGAGCTTCATCCCGCCGCCTCCCCGGGCCGTCGCATCACGGCGCGCAGGAGGGCGCCACGTCCCGCGAGGTTGTGGCACCCGTCGAAGGCGGTGAACACGGCCAAGGAGGGGGCGGACTCGAGGGTGAACTGGCTGACTAGGCGTCGACTCGCACCCCAGTCGTCGAGCACGTTGCGGACGGAGTACACCCAGTTGACGGGACTGACCATCGTCGTGAGGTGCTCGACGTCCAACCCGCTCTGCGCAGCGAGGAGACGAAGGGAACGCTCGTTGAACAGGTTCCAGTGGCGCGGGAAGTGGTAGCCGCCCCAGTGTCGCCGCTTGAAGATCGCGAAATCGAGTGAGCCTGTATTGTCGGTCACGATGAGGAGTCGACCGCCCGGCCGAAGCAGGTCGCGGACTCGACGGAGCAAGGCCCCGGGATCAGCGACGTGTTCGATCGTCTGGATGAGCAACACCAGGTCGTAGCTCGACTCCTCGAGTTCGGCGACTTCGACCGTGCCATCGCGCACATCAAGACCACGGTCCCTCGCTCGGCTTGTGGCCCTGGCGTCTGAATCCACCCCCTCGAGACGCCACCGGGGGCTGCCGAAGTCCCGAAGCAGATCCAGGTGGAACCCGTCTCCACAACCCACATCGAGGATTCGAGCATCGTTCGACAGACCTTTCGCCGCCGCTAGCACCCGTCGGCTCTCGAGACGCCGGCGGACCCGGTACACCAGCCCGAAGCGCTCGGCCGAGAAGGCGAACGCGTGGTAGTCGTCCGGGTAGATGCGAGCGAGTTCCGATTCAGCGGGACGCTTGTCCAGGTAGACAAGTTCGCAACGCTTGCACTGCAGCGCGAGGAAAGTGTCCGGACTGGTGCGGTACTCGAAGTCCTCGCCGACGCCGAGTGGCTCGGCATCGTTGGTACCACAAATGGCACAGGCGCCGTCGACCACCCTCAGCGGCGCTCCTTGCTCGGCCTCGGGTGAGTCTCGGTCTCCGCGCTTTCCCAACCAGTGGGCAGTGGTCTCGACGGGGGGCTGGCCCCGTCGGACACGCCCCCTCTGCGACCACGGAACCCGCCCGACCACCTTGCCGACACGACGCATGCCTACTCCCTAGCGCTCTCGTGGGCGTGGTGCTGGTACTCGATCGCTCTTGGGTTGGCTTCGAGCAGACCCGCGGCCTCGACCTGGATGGTCGAGAGCGAGAAGCCGTAGGTGGCGTCGAGCAGCCTCTTGGCCTGCTCCAGGATCGCGACAGGGTCGCCCGCCTCGTCAATGACGAGATGGCCGGTGAACGTACGCAACTTGCCGGTCACCACCCGAGAGTGGAGGTGGTGGGTGGAACGAACTCCTGGGATGGCAGTCAACGCCTCGCTGACCGCTAGCAGGTCAGTGTCGGAGGGCGTTGCGTCGATCAGGACCCGAAGCGCATCGCGCACGATGCCGTACGCCGCCCACAGGAGAACGAGAGCGAACACCATCCCCGCCCAGGTGTCCGCCTCGTAGACCTGCGCAACGGCGATGAACGTCGCAGCGATGATGACGGCCAGGCTCCCCATGAAGGCATTCATCACGTGCCAGAACGACGCACGGATGTTCAGATCATCCTTCTGACCCCGGTACATGATCGCGAGGGAGGCGATCTCCAGCCCGATGCCGCCGATAGCCATGGCAAACATCGGGCCCGGTTCCATCTTCACCGGGTCCGCCAGGCGTTGGAGGCCCCGGATGATGATGAAACCGGCCATCCCGACGAGCAGCGCTCCGTTGAACAACGCCGCCAGAGCCTCAGCCCGGAGAAGGCCGAACGTCCGCTGGGCTGTCGCCGGCCTCCGCGCGAGCCGCATGGCGACGAGCGAGATCGAGATGGCCACGACCGTCGACAGCTCGTGCGCCGCATCGGCGAGAAGGGAAAGGCTGCCGGTCAGCACAGCCACCAGGATCTCTGCGAAGAAGTAGACGAAGATCAGGGCCGCGCTGACTTTCAGCGCCTTCACATTCGTCGTCATCGTGTGCTCGGCAGACATCGTGCTCCCGCTGTGTGGTGGGACGGATCAGGGGTGTCAGCGCCCTCGGCGGCTGGCGGGGTCATCGACAGGTTCGTCCGAACCGGCGCTGTCGGCCTGCGCGGAACTCGACTCACGCGCCATCGAAAGAACCATGACCATGCAGCCGGCCATCATCCCCGCGGCGACCGCCGCGTTGAGCGGCGCCCCCACGACAAGGAGGGCGCCGGCGATGCCTAGAGGTAGAAGGAGGTGGTACTTCAGGCTCTCCTGACCCGGGTGTGGGTGGCGTGAATGCAGGGATGCCAGTGGTGATGGGACTAACCGGGGTGCTGCAGGGGTCCGCGTGACGCGCACGGGCTGGGACCAAGGTTCCGGGGTCTCTAGTCCTGGTTCCTGGGAGGTCACGGGCCCGTGCGCGTCACGACAGCATTCAAGCGTCTTCTTCGCCTCGACGGGGTGAACGTCACCTCGGTCGAGTTCGGTGTCAGCCTCATCGTGGTCACCGTCGTGTTGCGGCGACGGCTGCTGCACTGCCCGCACTGCGGTCACAAGACCCGGTTTCGCTATGACACCCGGCCGTGCCCGTCGAGGTGGCGGCACCTGGACCTGGGGGTGTGGCGGGTCGAGGTGGCGGCCAGTCTGCGCCGGCTTTCGTGCCCGACCCATGGGGTGGTGGTCGAGGCGGTCCCGTTCGCTCGTCCGGGCGCGAACCTGACCCGCGACTTCGACGACTTGATCGCGTGGTTGGCGACCCGGATGGACAAGACGTCGATCACCCGGCTGGTGCGGGTGTCGTGGCGGACGGTGGGGCGGGTGTGTGAGCGGGTGGTTGCCACCGAGCTCGAACCGGGACGTCTCGACGGGCTGTTCCGCATCGGGGTCGACGAGATCTCGTGGCGCAAGCATCACCGCTACTTGACGTTGGTCGTCGACCACGACCGCGGGAAGGTGATCTGGGGCGCGAAGGGCAAAGACGCGAAGACGCTCGACGGGTTCTTCGACGAGCTCGGCCCTGTGCGGTCCGCCGCGATCGAGGCGGTCTCGTTGGATCTGGGTCCGGCGTTCCTCAAGTCGGTCACCGCCGAGGGGCACGCCCCCCAGGCGGTCGTGTGCGCCGATCCGTTCCATTGCGTGAAGCTCGTCGGTGACGCCCTCGACGAGGTCCGCCGCGACATGTGGAACCAGCTCCGCCGGCTCCCCGACGCCGGGTGGGCCAAGGCCTACAAGGGCGCCCGGTGGGCGCTGCTGAAGAACCCCGGCGACCTCACCGACACCCAGGAACAGAAACTCGCCGCCATCAGACGCTCCGGTGGGGCCACCTGGCGGGCCTACGAGATGAAAGAGACGTTCCGGGCGATCTTCGCCGGTGACCTCGACCGGGCCGGCGCCGCCGAAGCCCTCGACCGGTGGTGCGCCCGGGCGCAACGCTCCCGGCTCGAACCGTTCGTCAAAGCCGCCCGCACCATGCGCGCCCGCCGCGACCTGATCCTCAACGCCGTCGAGCACGGCATCTCCAACGGCCGCGTCGAAGGCCTCAACACCAAGGTCCGGCTCATGATGCGACGCGGTTACGGGTTCCACTCCGCCGAAGCCGCCCTCGCCCTCGTCATGTTGTCGTGCGGGCCGATCGACCTCCGCCTCCCACACCAGCACCAGCCTCATCAGGCCGCCGCGTGACCCACATCCCCGTCAGGAGAGCCCAAAATAGAGCCACCACCTCGTCAACACCGTGTCGCCAGCTCCACGCCCGGGTCGCTCACTTGTCGGGGTGAACCCAAGATGTGGCCAGAGCCCTGACGCAGGAAAGTCACGCCGGCAGTCGAGTACTACGCCGACTCTTTGGGGATGACGTTGACTCAGGAGGTCGACAAGGAGTTCCGCCAGACCCCGGCCTCGCGAGCCTTCGGCGACCACCAGCTGCCGAATGCGGATCTCGTTCCTTGGCAGGTCGTACAGGAGATACGCGACTACCTGGTCTCCATCAAGTGCGACCAACAAGGTCGCGACTTCGGCACGATCGCGAATTGCCTGGTCCGGAAGGAACCCGACTGTTGCCTTCGCAGTCCGTTGAAGATCGAGGACGGCCGTCATCGTCGGCCCCACCGGCGGGCACTCGAGAACGCGAATCGAGTTGTTCACGGTGACCTCAAGACCCTCGATCTATGCCGGCAGCGAGAGTTGAACGTCGATCCGGTCGCTGCGACAGGGTCACTCGTCATGGTCCTGACGGCGGAGCGACCATGAGACAACGTCCTGACGCAGCCAGAACTGACAACGGCCCGAGCTCGATGCCAACACGGGCAGGGGGAAGTCCTCATAGCGACGTTGGTACACGCTGACAGCGGTCGCCTTGCTCAGGCCGAGCACTTTCGCGACCTGTGCTGCCTCGAGCAGATCATCGAGGTCTACCTGGCGACCCATCACGCTGATCATAGTTGTGCCGGATCAACAGCGCGGGTATTGTTGAACCAGAACAACTGAGTGGCCCCGGCGGTGCGCTAACACCCCGGGGCCCGGCCGGAACCTGTTTGGAGGTCCCGACGTGGCCGATGGTACGCCCGCGCTGGCGGGCCTGAGTCCCTCATGCGTGGTCGAGGCCGTCGCAGCGCGTCTCGTGGCCGAGGAGGCCGTCAGCGAGCAGAGCTTCGAGCGGCTGGTGGAGCTCATGGGGCGGTTCGCCGGGTTCGTTTCCACGGGCCAGGGCGTCACCGACCTAGCGGCCGTCACTCGATCGATGGTCGACGAGTTCGTCGATGCGCCGACGAGCACCGGAACGGCGCCGTCGCCGACGGTCCGGCATCTGCGGCGGTGTGCGGTGCGGCTCCTGTTTCGCAAGGCTCGAGAGCTCGGGCTCGTCGACGGTGACCCGACGCTCGACCTCGAGCTGCCAGCTCGTCGGCCGACGCCGGCACGGCCCCTGACCGATCCCGAGGTGGAGCGGTGCCGTGCGGCGGCGCTCTACCTGTTCGAGGCCACCCGGCTCCCTGCGGCCTGGGCGCTCGCGGAGGCGGGCATCCGCACCGGCGAGCTGGCCAGGGTCACCGTCGCTGACGTCGACCTCGAGGTCGGAGTCGTGCACGCACCCGGGTGCCGGTCCGCCAAGGTCAGGACCGTTCCACTCACGGAGTGGGGTGTGGCTCAGGTCGGTCGCCGCCTGCGGGCGCTGCCCTCGGACCTTTCCCGGGCTCTCACGTATGAGGGGGACGGGTCGGACAAGTCGAAGCAGGCCGCGTCGTGCATCGCCATCACCGACTGCCTCACTCGCGCCGGGCTCGGCAGCGACCCCGCAGTGCGGCCCGCCTCGGTCACTGCCTGGGCAGGACGGAAGGTGTTCGAGGAGACCGGTCGCATCGACCAGGTCGCCGCGCGTCTCGGGATGCGCAGCCTCGACCGCACCGCCCGGCTCATTGGGCTCGACCACCGGCCGTCCGATGCCAGCTGAGTCCGCCCGCGGCGTCGGCGCCCTCACCCGCGTCGAGGCGATCCTGCGCAACCCCGAGACCTACCGGCTCGCGGATGCCATTCCCCCGCACATCCCGGGCGAAGGACGGCCCCGGGACTACCCCGACTTCATGGTCATCGTCTACGAGGCGCTCATCTCCGTCTACGGGTCAGCCCGACAGGTAGAAGCCGAGCTCTCCCACCGGCTCGTCTGGCGGCTCGTCCAGCGACTCGTAGCAAAGCGCACCGGTGTACGGCTCCCCCGTCGCCCTATGCGCCGCCATCACTACCTCTACCTGCGTAGCCGTTACCTCACCGTGGGGTTCGTGCAGGACCAACTGGGTGAGATTCACCGGTCTGCTGCAGCTGACCAGGCTCGACAGATCGGGCTGCTCGACCCCGAGGGTCCCGGCTCGTGGACCCACCCGCACCCCACCCGGTCGCTGTACGGCGACGGCAAGGTCATCACCCCGCTCTACCGGGCACACCCAGGCGACACGAAGCTCGATCAGGCCACGGGCGAGCTCAAGCCGCTCAAAGCCGAGCCCGACGCCGGGCTGCACTGGGAAGGCACCGGCGAGACCGCCTGGGGCACCAAGTTCGTCCTGCTCGCCGCCCGCGGCGCGGATGTCCGCTCTCGGATCATCCTCGACGCCGCCTTCGTGCCCGAACCCGGCGGCGAAGCCGCCGCAGCCATGACCTGTCTCAAGCGGACCGCCCCTCACACACCGGGCGCGCAGGCCGTCGTCTACGACACCGCCCTGCGCGGCGCCCACCACCAGACCGTTCTCCGTGACCTCGGGCTCGTCCCCGTAAACCGGGTCACCGCCGCCAAGGCCGGGTCGAAGAAGCAGAGGCGCAACCCCGCCGAGCAGCGCCAAGAGAAGACCACCCTCGTGGAGACCAAGACCGTCGCCGGGAAGTCGGTCAACCTCTACGCCCGCGGCGGCACCCTCGGCGTCGGCCAACTCGACGACCAGGGCGAGCTCCACTTCATCCCGCTCGCACGCATCCGGACCCACCGCAAGCATGATCGAAGCGGCAAGTTCCGTTGGTACAACGACTACCGGCTCCCCGACGGCGGCCAGGTCACCGTTCGCCTCCACGGCAACGACGAAGACCGGGCCCGCAAACTGAACCGGACCGAGAACGTCCGGCCCATCCCCCCGACCGATCCGGACTTCGACGGGCTGTTCCGCCAGCGCAACGACGCCGAGTCCATCAACCGGGCCCTCGACGACACCCTCCACCTCCGCCGAGCCCACTCGGTCGGTCACCGCCGCCAGTGGCTCAACCTGCTCGGGTTCGCCCTCATGACGAACTCACTGACCCTCGCCGAACACCAGCGAGCCGGTCCCCCACTCGAACACGCCGCCTGACCACAACGCCCCGGGAACACCCCCGGGGCTGGGCCGCGTCCCGAACCCGACAGCCACGGCTCGAGCGCCCTCGTAGGCTGCGCCACGGGCCCGGCCGACCGCCGCCGGTCCACACCCGGTGTCGAAAGTCGCCGCCGCAGCACCTTTTCTGCCACCTTTTCTCCAATCCCCGCCCGCGTGGGGCCGGGAGAAATCCCCCGGGCGTTGAGATCCCAGAGGTGCCGGTAACGGATTTCCCAGTATCGGTAACGCGGTCGTGTCCGTGGTTGTCCAGCAATGTCCAGTTCTGGGCCGATCTCGGGCGTGCGGATGCTCCGACGAACCCGGCGGTCATCGGTAGGGCGGGAGGCCCCGGCGTGGGTTCTGGCGCCGCGTGCCTCGCATGTTACGACCGCTGCGGCTGAGGTTGTGGAGACGGGTGATGGGGTCGTTTGCGTCGGCGTCCACCAAGCCGAGGCGGGTGTCGCCCAGGGCCTCGAAGAGCGGGCCTTCGGCGGCCTCGCCGAGGAAGTGCTCGACGAGGACCATGAGCGCTATGGCGAGGTCATCGGTCTGTACGGGCCCGCTGGTGGGGGCAGCGACCCCGCCGGGGGTCTCGCGCAGGAAGCGGAGCTCCCGGCCGAGCTGGGGCTCGGGGTAGCAGTGGACGTGGCCCAGCTGGAGCGCCTCACGGAGCACCGCTGCCCCGTGGAGGTTGCGGCCGCGGGTCCTGTCCTTCTTGATGACGACGCTCCGACCGGTCCGTGGTTGCAAGTAGAGGCGCTGGTTGAGGCCTTGGCGGACGAAGTCGCCGCCGTACTGGTCGAGGATCACCGCCTCGGCTCGGAACGCCCTGATGTCCTCCACGAGACGGTCCAGGATGTCGTCGAGGGGCAGTTCGTGGTCATAGTCGGCGGGGAGCCACCGGCGGGCCAGGTCGACCACCACGTGGGGATGGCCTTCGTCGTCCGACTCGGGGTGGCCGACGACCCATGTGAAGGCGTCCCTCCTTGCTGCTGGGTCGACGGCGATCACGTACTTCAGTCGCAGGATGCCGCGGTCGCGCCGGGTCAGGGCCGTGCCCTTGTACGGAGCAAAGAGCCGGTCGACTTCGTGGGGTTCGAGGAAGGCGTCGAGCACGGTGGCCCACTGGGCCAGCCGCTCGACCCGGAACTGCGCCGAGCGGGCACGCTCGAGCTGGCGCATCTGGTCGTCGTAGGCGGAGATCGGCCGGCCCGTGGGCGGGAAGCACCGGGGTCGCCCCTCTCCGTCTTGCAGGCAGGGAATCCGGGCCGCTTCGGCCTCGGTGGACACCGCCAACTCCTCGGCTTTCTCGTAGTCCTCGTAGAGGCCCCACGAGGGAGCCTGGAGAGTGAGGATCTCGGGGAAGGCGGCCTTGCCGGTCACGCGGTCGATCTCGCGAGCCCGGCAGTGGATGGCGTAGAACTCGCCGGTCTGGTGGTACGGGGAGGACCCGCTCCACAGGGTGGCCCACTCTCCGAACTGATCGAGCGCCGGGGTCGCCGCGCTGTAGAGCTCCTCGGCGCTGGAGTTGCTGGTGGCAGGTTCGATGAAGGCCATCTCGTCGTAGAACTGGGCGATGGTCCCGGGGCCGCGGCCGGCGGTCAGGGTGGTCTCCTTGGCCACGATCTCGATGGTGCCGTCGTAGTGCCGGTCGGCCCGAGCGAGGTCGGCCGGGGTGGCCAGGATGAGCCGGTCCTTGGTGAGGCTGACGATGTACGGGGCGAAGCACGGGGCGTGCACGATGAGCGCGACGATGTCGGCGAACAGGTTCCAGCGTGCCTGCTCGCGGTTGCCGGCGAAGATGGGGATCTGGATCCGCTTGGACGGCGGGATACCGAAGTACTTCTGGGGGTCGCCGAGCGCGATCACCGACCACACCACCATCGCCGCGAGCAGCGACCCGACGTGGCCCTTGCCAGCCCGCCGGCCGCAAACCATGTTGACCTCGCGAAACCCGTGACGGCCCTGGCGGCGCATCTCGGCCATGCGCTCGCGGATGTCACCGGGGGTGCCCTTGGTGT
>WBZT01002921.1_pt1 | contig 11556 bp, 8 predicted proteins | sample 5204241 | NCBI WGS metagenome assembly WBZT01 (sample SAMN12344358, study PRJNA552823) | activated sludge metagenome | biome: Activated sludge suspended growth; feature: Nitrification reactor; material: Wastewater; isolation source: activated sludge from nitrification reactor of wastewater treatment...
GGGCACGGAGTGGCCCTCAATCACGGCATCCGGCTCATCCCCGCTCGCGCGGGGCGGACGCGTCTCTAATCCTGATTCAAAGTCAGGTACGAGGCTCATCCCCGCTCGCGCGGGGCGGACCTGTCACTGGGGGCAGAGAGGGCTCCACGGACGGGCTCATCCCCGCTCGCGCGGGGCGGACTCCGGTGAGAGCTTTGTCGAGCTGCTGGAAGAAGGCTCATCCCCGCTCGCGCGGGGCGGACAAGGGTGCCGCGTTCGACCTCGAGCGGGAAGTGGGCTCATCCCCGCTCGCGCGGGGCGGACGGAGCAAGCGGCATGACGACCCCCTCAGGTCACGGCTCATCCCCGCTCGCGCGGGGCGGACGTAGTCGCAGCGACAGCCGCGTCGGTCAGCAGCGGCTCATCCCCGCTCGCGCGGGGCGGACGCAGTCGGGGGTAGATGTGCCGCTGCGTAGGAGGGCTCATCCCCGCTCGCGCGGGGCGGACTCCGCTTGGCCACTTGGTCGAGGGAGTCCTGCAGGCTCATCCCCGCTCGCGCGGGGCGGACCCGTCAAGGAGGCGTGACCAATGCCCACTACCGGGCTCATCCCCGCTCGCGCGGGGCGGACACTTGCTGACCAGCAACAACCTACGGGGTTCGACCGTTTCCCGTTCGGTTTCGTCGAGCGGCAGCCCGATACCGGGCCGCCTTGCTCCATCCCGCCCGACGCCCAGCTTCTCGCTCCTCGCGTGGCCGGCGAATGAGCGTGAGGCCATCGTTGTCCACGACATCCCAGTCATGCCGGTGAGCCCGGAAGGCAAGCCGCTGCTCGTGCCTCAACGAGTAGACCATCAGCGCCTTTCCGTCCTTCACGTGGTCCAGCACCTGCTGCCAGAGTTCGTCCCGAACGCGGGCGGAGACATGCCCAACGAACACGCCGGCCGAGATCTCGAGGAGCCACCGCGTTACGTGCCCGCGAAGGCCGGCCGGGCAGGCGGTCAGCACCAGGACTACCATCCCGGATCCACCTCCTCGCCATACGCTCGGCCACCCTCCACGACGCGGTTTGCCCCATCCCACAAATGAATTCGGCTGTCCTGCTGGTCTTCGGACGATGCGTTGTGCGCGCTGAAGAGGCGCTTGATGTCGTTGGCACAGCGGGCTGCGAGCTGACCGCCGTAGAAGGCGTCACGCATCCTCACGCGCACCTCCGACCCAATGTCGTCGACCTCCTCCGCCATGGTGGCGACACCGAATGCCACCGGGATGGCGAGCTCGACGCGGTACAGGTCGGCCACATCGAACACGAACGAGCGTTGATGACCGGTGTGGATGAAGCCCAAGCCCGGTGAGCAACCAAGGGCCACGACTACTGCGTGGACGAGCCCGTAGAGGCATGAAGAGGCTGCCGAAAGGGCGCGGTTGAGCACGTCAGCCCCGTCGAAGTCCTCAGGGTCGTATTCACGACGGGTCCACGTCACGCCGAACCGCTCCGAGGCATCGCGATAGGCCCGACGGACCCGGGCACCTTCGCGGCCGCGCAGCTGCTGCATGGTCAACCCGCGTACATCTTCCCCAGGGAACCTCAGCGCGTACATGTCACGGGCAACTCGTAACCGCGACGACTGGTTGCTCACCAACGTCGCCTGTGCGATAAGCAGGCGGCTACCACTGGCCAGGCCGCGACCGTGCGCGTAATACCGCACACCGCTCTCCCCCACCCAGACGACGGTCGCCCCTGAGTCTGCTAGCAACGCGATCGCCGCATGGCTCACCCGTGTCCCGGGCCCGAGAAGCAGGGCATTCAGCGCAGCCCCGGGGATGTGAATGACCCCTCGTTCATCGCTGGCCGTGATGGCGTTGTCCTCGCGGTGAACAATGCAGCGCTCGAGGTACACGAAGCTCAGCCGATCCTCCACCCGGACGAGGTCCGAAAGGTCGGCTGGCGGCATGCCGGGAACCGGACGACTCATTGCGGGGCCAACGTCAAGAGTCCGCAGCCGTATCCCTTGGCGCGCCCCACCCCATGCGTCAGAGCGTGTCGGAGCGCCTCGGCGTCCCCCACCTGCAGGAGGCCGTCGAACGTGGCCGTCGTGAGCTCGACCCGATCACGCCTGGGACCATCGTCAGTGATGCTGCGGCGACCGAACGTCGCCGTTGAACGACCCCGAACCCCAACCTGCAGCTCCCCCAAACCATTACGGGGAATGGACACTCCGATTCGGTCCACTCTCGCCAGCAGCCAACCCAGCTGGTGGTCCACGGTCACATGCGGCAACACCTTGCCCCGCACCCCAGGACCTTGGGACAACGACCGGACCGGGTTGGCCGTCAGGCGAAACCTCCACTGTTGGCCGACCCTCAGACGGCCGAGGAACGGGTCGTAGCTGCGTGTCTCCCACGTCGCTTCCGTGGGCCAGCCCACCTGCTCGACCATGCCGGTAAGGTCCGGCCGACCGGGACTGACGAGGTAGAGGGCCAGGCGGCTGCTGTCGCGCTCGGCGTCGATCCGCCAGAGGATCCGCCCGGGCACCGAACCAGGAGGTATGCCGCCCATCACCAAGGCATGGGCAACGTGTGGTGAGGCGAGCATCCGCTTTGTCGTCACCCTGGTGGGATTGAGGAACATCCTGGTCAGGAACATTACGAGCCTCCCAATGGGGCAAGGAAGTCCACACCGTCCCGGCCATCGGAGTTGTCCACGGTGACCGGATCGAGCCGGGCTACCTCCCGCCAGGTGTAGTCCCGTCTCTCGGGTGAGTAGGACAGCGGGACATCGCGGATGGTCTCAACGTCGCCGTTCGAGTCCCCCGACGTCGCGTCGACCAGCATCTCGAGAGATACCCGACGCCCCGTTTGTCGCCGATACCAAGGTGCCGCCTGCCAGGGCACCGCGCGCAGTACCGCCCCGACGTCGCCGTCAGCCACCCCGAGGGACACCCGCCCTTCCGTCGGGCACGAGCGGCGCCCAAGGTAGAGCGGGTACACCGGATGACGCAGAGCTTCGTCCAGCGCCCCGAGCAGGGTTGGGTCCCCCTCGACCGCAGCGACGAAGACCGCGTCGGCCAGATAGTAGCGATAGGACAACGGCATCGACTTGCCATCCGACCACCGGATCGCGGTTTGAAAGTCTCGGGTCAGGCGTCCCGGCTGGTCCACGCGTACACCAAACCGCAGGCCTGCCAGGTCGTCGATCGGGTCGGTCCGCCGTCTTCCCTCAGCGGCCGCGAGAAGTCCGAGCACGCCGCTCTTCGTTGGCTCGGCCCGGGTCTCTCGGCGGGTGAACCGACTGCTGGCCCCCCAGGACTGCAGCGGACCAGCCAGTCGCAAGACCAGCGCCTTCACGACGGTTCAGACGCGCCGACCGCGGCCAGGACGATCCGCTCGACCTGGTCGGCGAGGTCATCGAGCCCGACGACCTCCCCGAGCTCACTGAGCGACTCCGCGGCCGCCCCGGCATACGCCACCAGTGTGCGCTCGGGCTGGCTGACGAAGGCGGTGACCGCAGCGGCCTGTTCGATAAGTCGCCGCGCCGACTCAGAGACACGGCCCTCCCCTGCACGCGTCGAGACCGCTCGCTCATAAGCACCGACGAGGTTGACCGGCTGGTCGCGCCGGAACATCACGACGAGCCCGTCGGCCACCGTGCGGTTGGCGAAGGTGTTTTGCTTGCCGGTAGGCATGGATCGGACGAAGTCGAGCAGGAATGCCCGCGCGGCTCGTGCCGTGGCGTCCGCGCTGCCCAGATTGGCCTGCAGCCCCGCGACGTTGACGGTTGCGTAGCGGTACAGCGTCGACGAGTTGAACTCCACCGTTCCCAGCATCCCGGCTCCGGTCTCCTCGCCCTGCTCGTCGGTGAGGTCGTCCACCGCGGTGAAGTAGTCGCTCTCATCATCGACGCCGTGCGTGCTCAGCGCGTGTGCCACTTGCACCGAGGCATCGACGCTCAGCTCCTTGTTGTCGGCGACCATCCGCCCGAACAAGGCGACCTCGACGCCGTGCTCACGGTCGAGGGCCTCGATGACCTCCTTGCGGGAGGGTGCCTTGTCGGATGCCGCCGCCAGGGCGGCCAGTCGTTCGATCTGTCGCCGGGACAGGAAGATCAGGTACTCGGTCTGCGCCACCTTGGGAGCAGCCTCCTTCGGTGCGTTCTTCGCGGGCCGCGGTGCCTTCCCCGAGATGCCTGCCGCAGCCAACGTGGCGGTCGCACGTTCGACCGCCTCGGCTGGCTCGAGTCCGTGCTGTCGGGTCAGGAGGTCAGCGACCAACTCGATCGAGCGCTTTGTCCGGACACCGAGGTCTGCGCGGTCGGTCCGCTTGGCGAACTCTTCCCGGGTGGCCCGCTTCCAGGCCTGGCTGCTGACCCGGGCGCGGCGCACCCCCCCGTAGACCGCGGACTTGGGCGATCCGGTGTCGTCCCGGTTGAGATTGCTCGGCGGGACGGTCTGCAGGACGTGGATGTCGATGTACATGGGTTCCATGGGGGTCTCCGGTTCAGTTGTCGGTCGGGGGGATTGCAGGCTCAGACGGGACCGTGTCCTCGTCGTCTCCAGCCTGCTCGGTGGGCCTGCGGTAGAGGTCGCGACCCCAGCTCAGCAGCACCCGATCTGCGCCACCGGTGCTGAGCCGGTAGAGGTCGATGCTGAGCCGTGCGTAGTCCAACGGCACTTCGTTGGCGCGAAGCAAGGTGATCAGGCTCCGTAGGTGGTGGAGTCGCTGCTCCTGGTTTGTCGCGGTGGCCACGCTGTGGAAGCGCCGCAACAGCGAGGGCTGGATCTGGTCGGACCCGCCGAGCCGACGTGAGAGCTGCGCCACCGCTCGGCCCAACGACGGCCCCGGCGTGTGCATGGGGGCGCGTCGGGACTGCTGGTGGGTGGCCCACAGCACCAAGGCGGCGTGCACGGCATACTCAGCGCTTCCGGGCCCGTCGGGGGAGTCTGACAGCAGTCGATCGGGTATGCCGGCCAGGGTCACCTGCCAGGTCCGCACATCGCCGGCTGGGTCGCCGACCTTCGCCTGGCGCAGAGCCGCCAGGCTGGCCGCGGCGTGCGGCGTCGACTGCGCTCGGCCGTCGGCCGGGAGGTACTGGGGCTGCAGTCGACCGATGACCCGGGCGACGTGCCGACCAACCTGGTCCCCTGGTCTCTCGTTCATCGTCATCGTCAGTCCTCGCCTTCGGAGTCGTCGATCGGATCGGTCGGGTGCGGCGGCAGGCCGGCTGGGGTCGCCGCTGGAAGTGCCTTGGCCAATCCGGCCCGGAACCAGCGGGCGGCGAGGGCGGAGTCGAGATGCCGGGACGAGCCGGGGCCGCCGACCGAGCGCCCCACCCAGGCCGGCCGACCGGCGCTGCGTACAAGGTCGTCGCCGAGCCGCACCAGCGCGGACCTGACCTGGTCCTGCCACGATCGGGCAAGGTCGTCCAGGTCAGCCGCTGGGGTGAGACGGTCGAGCCACGGCGGGAAGAGCCGGTCCAATTCGGCATAGGCGGCTTCTCCGGCTCGCTCCCGTCGGCCCTCCGTGGTGTCGCGCTCACCGGAGGCCTCCGCCAGGTTGCCGGCCAGGCCACGCAGCGCCGCGACCGCCGTCTCCGTACTGGCGACCATCTCGCGCAGCAGGGACCGGAGGTCTTCGCTTGCGAAGACTGCCGCCCGAAGCCGAATTCCGTCCTCGGTGATGCTCGCGATCGTGCTGCTCTGCGAGCCGTACACAACACCGACCGCCCGCAACTGCACGGGCAAAGTGGCGGGAAGTGCTGCACTATCCACGAGCTCGGCGATCCACTCGAGCACCCCGGGTGCCAGGCTCGCGGCCGGTTCGTGCGAGGCCCCGCCACCGGTGGGGCGGGCCTGGGGCAGCAGTCCCGGCAGCCCGCGCCACAGCGCTCGCTCGGGGTCGTGCGATCGGGGCATGTAGACGGTGCCACCGTGCTGCTTCTCCTGCGCGAGACTTCGCCGCCACGCGCTGTGCGGCTCGAGCCGCTGCCGGTTGCGCGGGTGGATGGGGTCGCCGTTGCTGATGAGCGCGTCGGTCACACGGTCCCCCGACCTGACCAGCCGCACCCTGCGGGACTGCCAGGTGAGCAGGTCGGCCGGGCCTGCGGGCTCTTCGTGTCCGCGCTCCGGAGCGGCGGTCGACGGTGGGCGTTCCCAGACCGGCCTGTCCTCGTCCCGACTTGCCCCGGCGAGCGCGTCGAGGTTGAGAGCCAGACTCAGCAGGAGTGTGTCCTTGAGCGTGCGCCCCTGCGGCAGGAGGATCCCGCACCAACCAGCCCACCCGATGCCGATCGGGTAACCCTTCCCACCCTTGACCCGTGGGTCGCCGTGCGCCCCGCTCTTGATACCCGACGGGTCGTATGCATGCACGTGGACCAACCACCGTGCTGCCTCCGCCAGATCGATCGATTCCAGGCCGACTCCGGCGCGCGTGGTGAAGAACTGCTCGCCGTCCGGCTGGTCGGCAATGAGCTTGCCCAAGCCGCTGGTCTTGTTGGCCGACAACGTCGCCACCTGCATGAACGGCACAGCCGGGTGCACCAGGTCGAAGCGGTCCCGATGGGCCTCGAGGTAGCCGTCGATGAGCTCCGCGGGCAGCTCGTCGGCTTTCCACCACCGCTCCCAGGCCTCGACACGATCCTCGGCTGTGGCGGGCACGGGCAGGGCGCGGTAGAGGATCGCGAGCAGCAGTCGCAGCAAGGCGACCTCTTGCGTCGGCAGATCGCCGGCAAGACCGGTCAACTGGTGGGCAGCCTTGAAGGTCTGGCAGATCGACATCCTCGTCGTCTCGCCACCGGGTCCACGCACGACAAGCCACGGCTCGTCCAGGAGGTTGAATGAGTCGGGAGGCATCGTCACCCTTTCGATTTCGTATGCCGCAAGCCACGGTCCGTGTCGTAGGTCAGTTCCCAGCCGTCGACGACAGCGCGGTTGTGGGCGTCCAGGACGAGGACCAGCTCGCCCTTGAGCCATGCCGACTGCGCCCAGCCCTGCAGGTGGGAGGCGCCGCGCTCGAGGTCGCGGATGACTCGGTCGACCGCGGCGAATCCGCCGGCTCCGCCGTGGGTCCAGGTCATGGCGGACGGAAGCCGCAGGGTGCACGCCGCCAGACGGCGGGCGACCTCGTCGTCCGGGCACCCCAACTCGGTGGGCAAGGTGGTCCCCACGGGCAGCCCCGCATCGGGCATCGGCGCCACGAGGCCGTCCACGGACCGGACCACGATCACCTCGATGGTCTCGTCGGTGTCCCGGACGCGGGCCCGCGAGGTGCTCGACCCATCGTCGTCCGGTTCGCCACCGCGATCGGCGAGCAGGCCGACCATGGTGCGCCGAGAATCGGGGGCGGGCAGCAGGAATGACTGGGCATCCGCCCGCATGATCCGAAGGCGACGGCGCCGCTCCTGCTCAGCGTCCTGCCAGGCGTCCTCCCATCCCGGAGGGCAGGGCAGGTCCTCGCGATAGCCCTCGGCTACGAGGCGAGGAAGGTCGTCGATCAAGTCGATCTCCGCCGCGTCGAGGTGCGGTTTCAGCACCGTCACGGCGCGCAGCAGCGCTGCCGCACCGTAGACGGCCATCGCGCCTGGGTCGAAGTCCGGCGGCCCGCCATGCCTGTCGACATCGAGACCAGTGACCAACAGGGTGGGCACGCCGAGGCCAGCGGGGCGCGCATCCGGGCCTCGGTGATGACGGTGGACGCGACCGCCACGTTGCAGGATCAGGTCGATCGGGGCGATGTCGGTGACCATGAGGTCGACGTCGATGTCGAGGCTCTGTTCGAGGACCTGCGTGCCGACCACAACAAACCCGCGTGGCCGGTGCGCCGATTCGCCGCGATGGTCCGGCGGACCGAGCAACTGCCGCAGGCGCCGCTCACGCGACGCGCGCGCGATGCCGAGGAAGCGGCTGTGCAAGAGCAGGACCTTGTCCGAGCCAAGCCTGACCACAAGTGCCTCGTAGGACGCCTGGGCCCGCCCCACGGTGTTGTGCACGACGGAGACGCAGCCACCGTCGGCGACCGCGCGGCATACCTCGTCGAGCCAATCAACAGACACCCGAACGGCGAGGCGACCGCGCCGTCCCGGTGCGGGAGCGACAGCAAACTCGCGAACCTGGTCGTCGACGACGGTAAGGCGCGGGTAGGCGTCCCCGGCGCACGTCACCCCGTGCCCTGCATACGCACTCACGAGGCTGTCCCGGATATCCGGCGGGAGGGTGGCCGACAGGAGAATGACCGGGGTCCCGTGGGCAGCGAACCACGCCAATGCCCGCTCGAGATAGACCCGCATGAAAGCATCCGCGGCATGGACCTCGTCGATGATGATCACCTTCCCCGCGAGGGCGAGGTGGCGCAGTTGGACGAAACGTGCGGCAAGGGCTGCGAAGAGGATCTGATCGATCGTCCCGGCCACGAAATCTGCGAGAATTCCCCGTCGGCGCCCACGCAACCACGAGGTGACGAGGGCGATCGCCTCGTGCGGAGCATCCGGGTCGCCGACTGCGGCAATGCGGCCGTTGGCGGCCAGACGTCGGTAGTCCTCGTTGAGAGCCGCCTTGCCGTGCGCGAGGAACATGCTCGTCACGGGCAGGCCGATGGTCGCGACCCAGTCACGCAACCGGGGGAAGATCCCGTCCGAGGTGGCTTGTGTGGGAAGGGCGAAGACCACGCCGCCGGGGCCGAAGCGTGCCGCCAGTTCCTCGGCGGCCAGAAGGGCCGCCTCGGTCTTGCCTTCGCCCATCCCTGCCTCGATGACGATCAGGCCGGGACGGGTCATCGCATGCGCCGCCTCCGCGGCGGCTGACTGCAGGGGACGGATGCCGTATGCCGCGAGCTGCGGGAAGCGTCGAGCCATCAGCCGGTCGGGGTCGCCATCGGGCGCCAACGCCCGCCACGGGGGCGGCAGATCCCAGCCGCCGAGCACCCGAGCAGCGCGGACCTGCGAGCTCTCGGTGTCGTCGAGGGGGAACCTCGCCTGGTCGCTAGCCAACCAGTCGGCAACGACCACCGCACCCGCAAGCGCGAGCTGACTGCTCAGCGGCAGGTCCCGGGCGAGCCAGGGCTCAAGGCGCTCGGCCGCCCCGGTGCGTCGCGCCATGCCATCGAGGACCTCGTCCTGGACAGCTGACCAGGCCGGTGTTGGCGCGAGGTCGCGAGAGCTGATGGCCACCAACTCGGCGCGTGACGGCGGGACGCCGTGATGGGCACCGACTGGGCCGGCGAGGGTGTCGGCATGGCGCTGCGCCTCTCGGCCGTCGGCCCCCGGCGCCTGCCGGACGAGCCAGGAGCGGAGGATCGCGAAGCCGAGCAGACAATGTCGAGGTGGGCGAGCCGAGCTGATCCGCGCAGGGACTTCCAGCCCATGGCGAGCCAAGTCATCGAGCACCCACGAATAAGCCGGGGAACGACGCAGCTGGCCCGTGAACGCCGGGGTGATCTTTCCGATGTCGTGGACACCAGCGAGAAATGTGAAGAGGACTCTGCCGTCGTCGAGGCCTCTGGGCAGGGTCGCCGAGATCTCCTTTTTGCTCGACTCGGGAAGCCACCGATCCCACAGCTCGGCAGCCACTGCCGCCGCGTCGGCGAGGTGACGGACGACGGGCAGCACCATTGGCACATCGCCTTGGGCGGTCTTTCCCCACACTGACAAGGCCGCAGCCGACCATGACATTTCCCATCACCTCCTGCGCAAGGACAGGAAATCACGACCCACTGACAATCGCCCGTCGAGCATGCCGACAGGTCAGAGGAGGCAGAGTTCCACGAAGCCGGCAGCGACACAGGCCTCGGCGTTCGCCGCGGGGCCAGGCTTCGTGGTCAACAGGAGGCTTCGAATACCCGCGCCCAGCCGGTGCGTACTTTCGTCGGCGAGTAGCCCCTGATAACAGGACCCGCCTGCGCCAGACTGACCGGCATGCTCGCCGACCTGGACATTCGGCCTCGGCGGTCCCCCGGCGGACTCCGTCAATCACTTCCTGGTCGTCACCAGCGGGGCCCGGTCCGCGGCGACTGGCGCGGCGCCGGCTCGCTCGGCGAGCCACACCCACACTCCCGTATGCCGCGGGGACCGCGCGGCATACGGAGTGGCGTCCTCGGCGCCGTCGACGACGCGACGGGCGGGGACTCGAGGATTCGGCTGCCACCGACCCGAGTGGCCGAAGGACCGCCTCGTGGGGACCACCCGGCCAGCCTGGGCGAACGGCCCAGCTCAGGAGTCGAGCCGCTCGAGGATCAGCTCGCGCACCCGGGCTGCGTCGGCCCGACCACCCATCGCCTTCATCACCTGACCGATGAGCGCCCCCGCGGCCTGGACCTTGCCCCCGCGGATCTTGTCGACGACCTCGGGGTTGGCGGCGATCACCGCGTCGACGGCCGCGGCGAGCGCGCCCTCGTCCTGGACGAGCGCGAGTCCGCGGGCGTCGGCGATCGCGGCCGGGTTGCCCTCGCCGGCGAGCATGCCCTCGAGGACCTGCCGGGCCATCGAGTCGTTGAGCCGGCCGCCGCGCACGAGCCCGTCGAGCTCGGCGATCATCCGCGGGGTGATGCCGAGTTCACCGAGTTCGCGGCCGTCGGCGTTGGCCCGACGGGCCAGCTCGCCGGACCACCACTTGCGCGCCCCGGCTGGCGTCGCGCCCACCGCGACGGTCGACTCGATGAGCTCGACCGCGCCGGCGTTGACGACGTCGCGCATCTCGAGGTCGGTGAAGCCCCACTCGCTCTGCAGCCGGCGCCGGCGCTGCACCGGCGGCTCGGGCAGGGTGCGGCGCAGCGCATCGACGCTCTCCGCCGACGGAGCGACCGGCACGAGGTCGGGCTCCGGGAAGTAGCGATAGTCCTCGGCGTCGGACTTCTCCCGGCCCGAGGTCGTCACGCCGGTGTCCTCGTGCCAGTGGAGGGTCTCCTGGAGCACCGCGCCGCCGCCCGCGAGCACCGCGGCGTGCCGGGTCAGCTCGTAGCGCACCGCCCGCTCGACCGAACGCAGCGAGTTGACGTTCTTCGTCTCCGTGCGCGTCCCGAGGGGCACGTCCTCCTGCTTCTCGGGACGCTTCTTGCGCGGACGCAACGAGACGTTGGCGTCGCAGCGCAGCGATCCCTGCTCCATCTTCACGTCGGAGACGCCGAGCGCCCGCAACAGGTCACGCAGGGCCGAGACATAGGCCCGGGCGATCTCCGGTGCCCGCTCCCCCACCCCGGTGAGCGGCTTGGTGACGATCTCGATGAGCGGTATGCCGGCCCGGTTGTAGTCGACGAGCGAGTAGTCCGCGCCGTGGATCCGTCCGGTCGCACCACCGACGTGGGTCGACTTGCCGGTGTCCTCCTCCATGTGGGCGCGCTCGATGAGCACCCGGTAGACCGCGGAACCGCCTGCGCCGTCGTCGTATTCGACGTCGAGCCAGCCGTCGTGAGCGATCGGCTCGTCGTACTGGCTGGTCTGGAAGTTCTTGGGCATGTCCGGGTAGAAGTAGTTCTTCCGGGCGAACCGCGACCACGGGGCGATCTCGCAGTTGAGTGCGAGGCCGATCCGGATCGCCGACTCGACGCCCTTCTCGTTGACGACCGGCAAGGCCCCCGGCAGACCCAGGCACACC
>WBZT01002923.1_pt1 | contig 11553 bp, 11 predicted proteins | sample 5204241 | NCBI WGS metagenome assembly WBZT01 (sample SAMN12344358, study PRJNA552823) | activated sludge metagenome | biome: Activated sludge suspended growth; feature: Nitrification reactor; material: Wastewater; isolation source: activated sludge from nitrification reactor of wastewater...
ACAGGAAAGTCAATGAAATCAACGGTCTACCCAGACCACCCCCGCGCCAGTGCTAGCTTTGCGTACCGTCACTTATTGCACTGAAAACGAGGAGACCCCGAGGGGCGCATGGACTTCGAGAGCACCGAGAGCGCCGCGCATGCGCCCGCCGGGCTGCTGCCCTGGTTCGATGCGCCGGGCCGGCGCACCAGCGGCACGCTGATCGCCTTCGGCCACTGGTCCACGCTGGGCTGGATCAGCCGGCCCGACATACAGGGGCTGGACACGGGCTGCGTCTGGGGCGGCGCCTTGAGCGCCGTGCGCTTCGGCGCCACGCTGGCCGAGCGCGAGCACTGCAAGGTGCAGTGCGCGCAGCAGCAGCGGCCCGGGGAATAGGTCGCTATCAAAAGCAAAGCTGCCAGCGCTTTCCACGGGCCGATTCCATGGTAGAAACCACCTGGAATCGGCCCGTGGAAAGCGCTGGCAGCTATCGTTTTCTAGATGCTGACGGGCTTGAGCGCCTTTGCCATGGCGTCCGATCGCCACAGCGCGCCATCGGCGCCGGCGGCCAGCACGGCCACGCCGGGGTGGCGCGCGCTCCAGGCCGGCACGGCCGCCATGCCCTGCACCATGAGCGCCGTACCCCAGCCGTTGACGGCACGCACGTCGCGCGCGAGCAGCGCCACGCCGTGCACGCCCGTGGTGGGCCAGCCGGTGTGGGGATCGAGCACATGGTGCAGGCGCCGGCCCTGGTGCACGAAGCCGCGCTCGTAGTCGCCCGAGGACGCGACTACGCCGAAGCCCTCGACCTCGATCGCGCCCAGCAGCCTGTCGGGCGCGCGCGGATCGCGCACCCCCACGCGCCAGGGACGGCCCTGCAGGCGGCCGCTGGCGAGCACGTCGCCGCCGCCATTGACGAGCGCATTGGCGACGCCCTCGCGTTCGAGCACGCGCAGGCCCGCCGCCAGGATGGGCAGCTTGGCGATGCCGCCCAGATCGAGCGCCATGCCGCGCCCGGCCAGGTAGGCCGTGCCCGCGCGTTCATCGAGTTGCAGCTGGCGCGCGTCCACGTGGCGCAGCGCCGCGGCGATCTCGGCCGACGCGGGCATGGACTGCCGGCCGGGCTCGAAATGCCAGCCCGACAGCGCACCCACGGTGGGGTCGAACGCGCCCGCGCTCTCGCGCCAGACCCGCTGGGCGCTCGCCAGCACGTCCATGACCTCGGGAGGCACGGCCACCGGGTGGCGCCCGGCCGCCTGTCCGATGCGCCGCACCACGCTGTCCTCGCGGTAGCGGCTCAGCGATGCCTCCAGACGCTGCATCTCCTCGAAGGCCAGGCCGATCGCGGCCTGCAGCTGCCGGGCATCGCCGCCGTCGGCGACGATGTCCACGCGCGTGCCCATGAGGTTGCGGCTCGCGCGCTGCGGCCCCGCGGCCCGCGCCATGCCCGCAGGGGCCCAGGCCACGGCGCCCAGCAGGGGCAGCGCCAGGGCGAAGCGCCGCCGCGACAGCCGTCCGCCTTGCCATCCGTTGTTCATGGCGCGCACTCCCTCCTTGTCAGATCGACTGGTCGGCCATGAAGTCCACGGCGGCCTTCACGTCCTCGTCGCTCATCGACGCATTGCCGCCGCGCGCGGGCATCTGGCCCTTGGCGCCGGTGAAGCCCTCGAGCGCGTGCTTGTAGAGCGTCTCCTTGCCCTGGGCGATGCGCGGGCCCCAGTCGGCCTTGTCGCCGGGCTTGGGCGCGCCGGCCACGCCGGCGGCGTGGCACATGGCGCAGGTCTTGCCGTACGCGCTCTTGCCGGCGGTGTTCTCCGCAACCGGCGCGGCGGGTGCCGGAGCAGCGGCCGGTGCTTCTGCCGCCGGCGCGGGTGCGAGTGCCGGCGCGGATGCCGGCGCCTCGCTCTTGCCGCAGGCGGCAAGCACCAGGGCGGCGGCGGCCAGCGCCATCGTGAGGGATGTCTTGTTCATCGAGAAAGCCTTTCTTTTGTAGTCCAGACGTCCAAAGCCAGGGGCATCGCAGCTCGCGCTCCATGCGACGAGCCTGCCCTCTGGCATGGGGCGCCAGTTTGGTAGTTTCCAGAATAGCTTGGTTGATGTAAATCAACATCCAAACAAACATTTGAAGTGAACATTTGTCTACCCCCGCCAAAGGGGGCGATCCGCATTCACACCCCACCAGACTCCCTACCGCCGCCATGGACACCCTACGATCCCTGAACCGCCTGCGCTGGTGGATCGCCGCGTGGTTCATCTTCAGCCTGGGCGCGACGCTGGCCTCCCCGCTGGTGCAGCCCCGCAGCATGGAGCTGGTCTGCTCCGCCGGCAGCGGCGCCACCCTGGTGGTGCATGCCAAGACCGGCAACGCCGTGCTCGACACGCTGGGCATGGATTGCGGGCTGTGCCTGCTGGGCAGCGCGCCGCCGCAGCCCGCCGCGCACGCCCAGCCTGCCCTGCCAATCGTTCACTCCCAGCCCGCGCCGCCACCCGAGGCGCCGGCCATCGCTCCCATGGCCGCACCGCCGCCGGCGCGCGGCCCACCATCGTTTTCCGTTTAACACACCCTGAAAGAGGACCTCATGAGCAAGAAAGAAGACCTGGGCACCGAAACCGTCGGCATGGGCCGGCGCCGTTTCATCAACACCGCCGCGCTGGCGGGCCTGACGGTAGGCGTCGCTGCTTGCAACGACAAGCCCGCCGCGTCCCCGGCGGCATCGGGCACCCCCGCCTCCGCGCCCGCACCGGCCGCGCATGCCGGCAGCGGCGCGAACGTGCACCTCAAGCCCGGTGAGCTCGACACCTACTACGGCCTGTGGAGCGGCGGCCACAACGGCGACGTGCGCGTGCTGGGCCTGCCTTCGGGCCGCGAGATCCACCGCATTCCCTGCTTCGTGCCCGACGCGCTCGTGGGCTGGGGCATCACCAACGAATCCAAGGCCGTCATGGGCACCAAGCCCGACGGCAACCTGCGCTACACGGTGGCCGACACCCACCACCTGCATGCCTCGTACAAGGACGGCAATTACGACGGTCGCTACGCCTGGGTCAACGACAAGATCAATGCCCGCATCGCACGCATCCGCCTGGACTACTTCGTCTGCGACAAGATCACCGACCTGCCCAACGTGCAGGGCTTCCACGGCATCTTCCCTGACAAGGCCGACCCGGTCGATCCCGCGATCAACTACACGACGCGCGTGTTCTGCGGCGGCGAGTTCGCCATTCCCCTGCCCAACGACGGCAAGGACGTGAATGCTCCCGAGAAGTACCGCTCGCTGTTCACCTGCGTGGACGCCGAGACCATGGAAGTGCGCTGGCAGGTGCTGATCGACGGCAACTGCGACCTGGTCGCCACCTCGTACGATGGCAAGCTCGCGGCCACCAACCAGTACAACACCGAGAACGGCATCCACTACGAGGACATGATGTCCGCCGAGCGCGACGCCTGCCTGTTCTTCAACGTGGCGCGCATCGAGGAGGCCGTGAAGGCCGGCAAGTTCAAGACCTATGGCAACAAGGTGCCCGTGGTGGACGGCACGCACGAGGCCAACAAGGACCCGAAGACGGCCCTGGTCGCCTACGTCAGCGTTCCGAAGAACCCGCACGGCGTGAACGCCAGCCCCGACGGCAAGTACTTCATCTGCGCCGGCAAGCTCTCGCCCACCACCACGACCATCGAGCTCGCCAAGGTGCTGGACTGGTTCGACGGCAAGATGGAGAAGCTCGACGACGCCATCGTCGCCGAGGTCGAAGTGGGCCTGGGCCCCTTGCACACCGCCTTCGACGGCCGCGGCAACGCTTACACCACGCTGTTCCTGGACAGCCAGATCGTCAAGTGGAACGTGGAGAAGGCCATCGCCTTCCACAAGGGCGACAAGAACGCCAAGTACGTGGTGGACCGCATCGACGTGCACTACCAGCCCGGCCACATCAACGCATCGCAGTCCGAGACCAAGGCCGCCGACGGCAAGTTCCTGGCCGTGGGCTGCAAGTTCTCCAAGGACCGCTTCCTGCCCGTGGGCCCGCTGCACCCCGAGAACGAGCAACTGATCGACATCTCGGGCGAGAAGATGGTGCTGCTGGCCGACCACCCGGTGCGCGGCGAACCGCACGACTTCATCATCTTCAAGCGCGACCTCCTCAAGCCCAAGCAGGTGTACGAGCTGGACGAGTTCCCGCTGGCCGTCAAGGACGCCAAGGAATCAGGCGTGTTCCGCAACGGCAAGAAGGTCACCGTCAAGCTCACCTCGCAGGCGCCGGCCTTCAGCATGCGCGAGTTCACCGTGAAGAAGGGCGACGAGGTCACGCTGATCCTGACCAACCTGGACAAGATCGAGGACCTGACGCACGGCTTCGCCCTGCCCAAATACAACATCCAGTTCGTCATCAACCCGCTGGAGACCAAGTCGGTCACCTTCGTGGCCGACAAGCCTGGCGTGTTCTGGGCTTACTGCTCCACGTTCTGCCATGCGCTGCACCTTGAGATGCGCACGCGCATGATCGTCGAGGCCTGATAGGCCCCCCGGGCAGGTGCTGCGCTTGCCGCAGCCCTGCCTTTTTTTATCTGGACAAGTGTGATGTTTTCCCTCGGTCAACGGTTCGCAGCCTTCTGTTTCGCCCTGTTCATGGCATTGGCCCTGCAGGCGCCCCGCGCCCACGCCGGCGCCTACGAGGCCGAGCTGCCCGCCAACCTGGCAAGCACGCCCGACATGTGCTCGCTGCTGCCGTGTACCGAGGTCTTTCCGGGCGCAACGCATTTCTCCGAGCGCAAGGGCCAGCCACCCTACGTCGAGGCCTACGACAACGACTCGGCCCAGAAGAAGCTGCTGGGCTACGTGATGCTGTCCACCGACATCACCGACACGCCCGCCTACTCGGGCAAGCCGGTGGTGACCCTCATCGGCATGGACACGAAAGGCCATTTCGTCGGCCTGAAGGTGCTCAAGCATTCCGAGCCCATCCTGCTGCTGGGCATCCCGGAATCGGCCCTCATCAATTTCAACAACCAGTACGTCGGCAAGTCGGTGACCGACACCATCGAGGTCGGCCCCTCGCGCCCCGACGAGAACGTGACCGGCGTGGACGCCATCTCGGGCGCCACCGTCACCGTCGTCGCGCAGAACCAGGTGGTCATGACCTCGGGCGCCGCCGTCGCGCGCCAGACCGGCATCATCGCGCCCACGGTGCGTGAGCCCGCAAAGTTCGCCACCACCGGCCAGAAATACGACTGGGCGCAGCTCGTGAAGATGGGCGCGGTGCAGCAGCTGCTCGTCAAGCCCGAGCAGGTCGGCCTGCCGCGCGGCCCCGAGCCCTTCATCGAGCTGTGGTTCGGCGACCTGAACCAGCCCGACATCGGCCGCAGCGTGCTGGGCGACAACGCGTTCGACAGCCTGCGCTCGCGCCTCAAGGAGGGCGAGAACGCGCTGTTCGTCATCAAGACCGCGGGCCAGGAGTCCTTCAAGGGCTCGGGCTTCGTGCGCGGCGGCATCTTCGACCGCGTGCAGGTCAAGCAGGGCGCGGACTCCTTCACCTTCCGCGATCTGGATTCGTACAACCTCTACGGCCTGGAGGCCGGGGGCGCGCCGCGCTACACCGAGTCGGCCATCTTCATCATCCGCTCGCCCTCGTTCTCCGCGGCCTATCCCTGGAAGCTGGCCTTCCTGGGCAACCGCGTGGACCGCGCCACTGGGCACCGCAGCTTCGCCGTGTTCGAGTCCAAGTACTGGCTGCCCGCCAGCAGCCTCGAAGGCGGCCGCCCCAAGGTCGAGGAACCCGCTGCCCCCTGGGTGCGCATCTGGAAGTCGCAGGCCCTGCCCATCAGCCTGTTCGGCCTGCTGCTGGTGGCCGTCACGGTGGTCTACGCTCTGCGCGAGAGGCTCACCCGGCTGTCCACGCACAAGAACAAGTGGCCGGTCAACGGCTTCAAGTACACGTTCTGGGCGCTCAGCATCTTCTGGATCGGCTTCGGCTACATGGCCCAGCCCTCCATCACCCAGGTGCTGACCTGGTTCCACTCGCTGCTGTTCCAGTGGACCTGGTCGCTGTTCCTGTCCGATCCGTTCATCTTCCTGTTCTGGATCTTCATCATCGTCACCGTGTTCCTGTTCGGCCGCGGCCTGTTCTGCGGCTGGATGTGCCCGTTCGGCTCGCTGCAGGAGGCGATCTTCAAGATCGCCAAGGCCATCGGCCTCAAGCGCTTCCAAACGGCGCTGCCGCAGAAATGGCATGACCGCCTGAAGTGGGTCAAGTACGCCGTGTTCTTCTTCCTGCTCACGGTGTCCATGTTCTCCATGGGCCTGGCGGAGAAGCTGGCCGAGGTCGAGCCCTTCAAGACCACCTTCCTGGTCGGCGTGATGAACCGCGCCTGGCCCTACGGCCTGTTCGTGGCCGCCATCCTGGGCGTGTCCATCTTCATCGAGCGGCCCTACTGCAAGTACATCTGCCCGCTGGGTGCGTCGCTGGCCATGCCCAGCACCTTCCGCTGGTTCGGCCTCAAGCGCAAGCAGGATTGCAACAGCTGCAAGGCCTGCGCCGTGGGCTGCGGCGCCCAGGCCATCGACGCCGACGGCCGCATCGACCACCGCGAGTGCCTGCACTGCCTGGACTGCATGATCCTCTACACCGACACCAAGGGCTGCCCGCCCCTGGCCAAGGAGCGCAAGCGCCGCGAGAAGGACGGCCTGGAGATCACGCCCATCGGCAAGAACGGCTACTTCATCCCCATCCACCCCGCCAAGGTGGAAGACCAGATCTCGCCCAAGGCGAAGAACGGCGTCGATCCGCGCATGCCCACCGACCGCACCCTGCCTGCGCACAAGGAGGACGTGGGCCTGATCGAATGGCTGTGGCTGGAGCTGCGCGACCACCTGTGGCCCTGGAGCCGCGAGGGCTGGCACAGCCAGAGGGCGCTGCAGATCGCCGGCCTGGCGCTGGCCATTGCTGCCACCATCGCCTGGGTGCAGGCCGCCCTGGGCCACCTGTCCTCGGGCGCTATCATCGGCTGGTGGTTCGGCTGGAGCGTGTACGAGGTGTTGATCCGCCTGTCCGGCCGCCGCTATGTGAAGGATGGCCCCTGGTGGCGCGACCAGTACCGCGTCGCCGGCGTGATGGACATGATGAGCTACGTGGGATTCAAGAACCTGATGATTGGCGTTGCGCTGTTCCTGGTGCTCAAGACCCTGGGCTGGCTCATCGCATGACCTCCCTGTCCCACTTAGGTGCGGCCCTGGCGCTGTGCATCGCCGGGGCCTGCCAGGCAGCCACCCTGAGCGTGCGCCCCGGCGACGACCTGGCCGCCGCGGTGGCCAAGGCCCGGCCAGGCGACGTGATCGAGGTGGCGCGCGGCCAGTACCGCGCCAACCTGCTGATCGACAAGCCCCTGACCCTGCGCGGCCTGGACCGCCCTACCATCAGCGGCGGCAACCAGGGCGACACCATCCGCGTCACCGCCCCCGACGTGGTGATAGAGGGCCTGATCGTGCGCGACTCGGGCGACGACCTCAAGGACCAGAACGCCGGCATCTACCTCTACCCCGGCGCGCACCGCGCCATCGTGCGCCGCTGCGACCTGACCTACAACCTGTTCGGGCTGTGGATAGAGAAGGCCGACGACGTGCTCATAGAGCACAACACCATCACCGGCAAGCGCGAATACGCCTCGCCCCAGCGCGGCAACGGCGTGCAGCTGTACAACACCAAGGGCGCGAAGATCCTGGGCAACGACATCAGCTTCGTGCGCGACGCGCTGTACGTGGACGTGTCGCACCACGCCGTGTTCCGCGGCAACCGGCTGCACCACAGCCGCTACGGCACGCACTACATGAACTCCTACTACAACCTGTGGGAGGACAACGACACGTACTACAACCGCGGCGGCCTGGCGCTCATGGAGGTGCGCAACCAGGAGGTGCGGGGCAACCGCGCCTGGGGCAATTCGGACCACGGCATCATGCTGCGCACGCTGCAGGACTCGGTGATCGAGGGCAACGTCGTGGCCGGAAACAACCGGGGCTTCTTCATCTACGACGTGGAGTACATCAAGCTCAACGACAACCTGGTCGTGGACAACACCGTGGGCGTGCACCTGTCGGCGGGCTCCACGCGCAACGAGGTGGAGGGTAACGACTTCATCGCCAACCGCGAGCAGGTGCGCTACGTGGGTGCGCGCGACGAGCGCTGGGGCACCAGGCGCGGCAACTACTGGAGCAACTACCTGGGCTGGGACCGCAACGGCGATGGCATGGGCGACGTGCAGTACGAGGCCAACGACATGGTGGACCGTCTGACTTGGCGCCACCCCAGCATCAAGCTGCTGCTGGCCAGCCCCGCCGTGCAAGCGCTGCGCCTGGTGGGCCAGCAGTTTCCCGTTCTGCGCGTGCCCTCGGTGGTGGACCCCCACCCGCGCATGCGCCCCTACCACCAAGACTGGAGTCAATGGCGTGGCAAGCATTTCCCCGGCCAGTGAGCAGATGGCCATCTCCCTGCGCGGCGTGCACAAGCACTTCGGCGCGCTGCATGCTGTCGACGGCGTCGATCTGGACATTCCCCCGGGCGAACTCTTCGGCCTGATCGGCCACAACGGCGCGGGCAAGAGCACGCTGTTCAAGATGATGCTGGGCCTGCTCGCGCCCACCGCGGGCTCCATCCTGGTGGCCGGCACGCCCGTGGGCGGGCGGCACTTCCGCGCCGCGCGCAGGCAGCTCGGCTACCTGCCGGAAAACGTCGTGCTGTACGACAACCTCGACGGCCTGGAGACGCTGCACTTCTTCGCGCGCCTGAAGGGCGCGCCGCTGCAGGACTGCCCGGCCATGCTGGAGAAGGTGGGCCTGGCGCACGCAGGCAAGCGCCCGGTGCGCGAATACTCCAAAGGCATGCGCCAACGCCTGGGGTTCGCCCAGGCCCTGCTCGGCAAGCCCCGCGTGCTGTTCCTCGACGAGCCCACCAACGGCTTGGACCCCCAGGCGATCCGCGACTTCTACGCCACGCTGCGCGACCTGCAGGCCGGCGGCGTCACCGTCATCATCACCTCGCACATCCTCGCCGAGCTGCAGGAGCGCGTCGACCGCCTGGCCATCCTGGCCTCGGGCCAGGTGCAGGCGGTGGGCAGCGTGCAGGAGCTGCGCGAGCGCACGGGCCTGCCGCTCATCGTGGAGGTGGACATGGCCCCCGAAGACTGCCACGAGGCCCTGCACGCCCTGCTCGCGACCACGGGCGCCAAGCCCGCGCAGACGCCCACGGGTCTGCAGCTGCAGTGCGCGCGCACGCACAAGATGGCCGTGCTCGCCGCCCTCGCCCCCCTGGGCGCGCGCGTGCGCGACCTGCGCCTGCAGGAGCCCTCGCTCGAAGACATGTTCTTCGGTCTTTCCGCCTGATAAAGGATGGCCGCCATGGAATTGACCCCCATCCTCACCGTCGCCGCGAAGGAATTCCGCGACCGCATGCGCAACCGCTGGGTGCTGGCCGTCGCGCTCGTCTTCACCGTGTTCTCGCTCGTCATCGCCTACTTCGGCGGCGCGCAGCAGGGCCAGGTGGGCTTTCGCTCCATCGAGTTCACCATCGCCAGCCTGGTCAGCCTGGTCATCTACCTGATCCCGCTGATCGCCCTGCTACTGGGCTTCGACGCCATCGTCGGCGAGCGCGAGCGCGGCTCGCTCGACCTGCTGCTGGCCCTGCCGATCACGCGGCTGGAGCTGCTGCTGGGCAAATACCTGGGGCTGGCCGCCGCACTCGCCCTCTCCACCGTGGCCGGCTTCGGCCTGGTGGCCGTGCTGCTGTGGCGCCACATGAGCGCCAACGCGCTGTTCCACTACGGCGGCTTCATGCTCAGCTCGGTGCTGCTGGGCCTGGCGTTCCTGAGCCTGGCGGTGCTCATCTCGGTGCTGGCGCGCGAGCGCACCCGCGCCTCGGGCCTGGCCATCGCTACCTGGTTCTTCTTCGTGCTGGTGTTCGACCTGCTGCTGCTGGGCCTGCTCGTGACCACCGGCGGGCAGTTCGCGGGCGACGCCTTCGCCTGGCTGCTGCTGCTCAACCCCGCGGACGTGTTCCGCATCCTCAACGTGTTCTCGCTCGAGGACGTGCGCACCCTCTACGGCCTGGCCAGCGTCGTGCCCGCATCGCTGGGCAACCCTTTGATCATGGGCGGCGTGATGGCCGCCTGGATCGTGCTGCCGCTCGCTCTTGCCCAATGGAGATTCAAGCCATGACGACCTGTTCCTGCCTCACCCGCCGCCGCGCGCTGGGCCTGGCCGCCTTCACCGTCCTGCTGGCCGCCTGCGGCGACAAGCCCGGTGAGGCGCAATCGCTCGCTCCCGTGGAGATCGACCGCTCCACCTCCTGCGAGCTCGACGGCATGCTGCTCTCCGACTACCCCGGCCCCAAGGCGCAGATCCACTACGCCGGCCAGGACAAGCCCGCCTTCTTCTGCGACACGGTGGAGCTGTTCAACACCCTGCTCGCGGGCGAGCAGGTGCGGCCCGTGCGCGCCGTCTACGTGCAGGACATGGGCCAGGCCAGCTGGGACGAGCCCAAGGGCCATTGGATAGACGCCAAGGCGGCCGTCTACGTGCTGGGCAGCAAGCGCCACGGCTCCATGGGCCCGACCATCGCCAGCTTCGCCCAGGAGGCCGACGCCACCAGGTTCGCCGGCGAGTACGGCGGCAAGGTGCTGCGCTTCGCCGACATCAAGCTGGACATGGTGGACCTGAGCGGCGGCGCGCTGCACGACACGCGCATGTAAGCCATGCCCGCCGCGCCCCTACTCCCGCCACTACAGCAGCGCCGCAGGCGCATGCTGGCCATGAGCGCGCTCGCGGCCCTGGCGGCCAGCGCGCCGTGGAGCGTACCCGCGGTGCGCAAGGCACTCGCGCCCCAGGCGGCACCGGCACCGGCACCGGACGTGTGCATCGTCGCCCCGCCCACGCACTACGACCCCGCCTCGGGCCTGCCGCCCACGGCGGCGCGCGCCATACCGGCGGACGCCCGCTGCCCCGTCTGCGGCATGTTCCCGGCGCGCTCGCGCGAATGGGCAGCGCAGGTCATCTTCGACAACGGCGACGCGCAGTTCTTCGACTCGCCGCTGTCGCTGTTCATGTACCTGCAGGACGTGGCGCGCTACAGCCCCGGCCGCAGCGCCGAGAGCATCGTGGCCCACTACGTCACCGATGCCTCCGCGCCCGCGGGGGACGGCGGCGCGCGCTGGATCGACGCCCTGGGCGCCTACTACGTGCACGGATCGTCGGCCAGGGGGCCGATGCGCGCGGGCAACCTGCCCGCCTTCGCCACGCGCGAGGCCGCCCAGGCCTTCGCCGCGCAGCGCGGCGGCACGGAGCTGGCCTTCGGCGCGATCGACGCGGCGCTGATCGCGGAACTGGCCGGCAGAGGCGGCCACGTCCACCAGCACTGACGGACTATCGAAATCATAGCTTCCAGCGCTTTCTGCACAAGCGCTAGAAGGGGTCTCCTCGTTTTCAGTGCAATAAGTGACGGTACGCAAAGCTAGCACTGGCGCGGGGGTGGTCTGGGTAGACCGTTGATTTCATTGACTTTCCTGTTCGCTTTGTAAACGGGTATGGTGGC
>WBZT01002928.1_pt1 | contig 11540 bp, 7 predicted proteins | sample 5204241 | NCBI WGS metagenome assembly WBZT01 (sample SAMN12344358, study PRJNA552823) | activated sludge metagenome | biome: Activated sludge suspended growth; feature: Nitrification reactor; material: Wastewater; isolation source: activated sludge from nitrification reactor of wastewater treatment...
CTACGCGTTGCCCGACGCCCGGCCGGGCGATGAGATCGTCGCGCTGTGCGCCGACCTGCGTTTTCCGACCGCGGTGGCGCTGGTGCGTGGCAGCGGCCGCCGGCCGCGTCTGTTGTGCGTCAGCGCCGACGCGGCGCTGATCTGGGAGCTGCCGCTCGTGCGCGAACCGCTGCATCTCCTGCTCACTGCTCCGGATACGCTGCTGGTCGCCGATCTGGCGCATCTGCCCGACGATCCGCGGCCGACCTTTTTCCGCGAATTCCACCTCGGCGCCAGCGGCGTCGAAGCCGAACGCGGTTTTGCCGTGCGCGGTTTCGACGGGCGCGCGCTGTGGCTGGTGGACGGCGCCGACGGCGGGCGGGAGGCCGTTTTTGCCAGCACCGCCAGCGGCGCGCGGCCGCTCTATGCGCGCGAACCCGATCTGCGCGGCAGCGGCAGCGTCGAGACCTACGCGCTCGACTCGGGGATTTTCGCCTGCGTCTGGCACCGCCTGTTCGTCGATCTCTGCCTGCCGGCCGACTGCTCGCTGAGCGTCGAGGCGAAGACCGCCGACGACTTGCCGCCGTTCGAAATCCGCCGCGGCGCGCGGCTGCCGCTCGATGTGGTCGGCGAAACGCGGCCGGCGGCGATCGACGACCCCTGGCCGCCGCTCGGTTCATTGGTGGCCGACGAAGCCGACGGCTGGCTGCGCCTCGGCGTCGCCGACGTCCGGCCAGCGCAGGCCGATCAGCCGCTGGCGGACGGCGTCGGCGAGCGGCCGTCGGCCGATCCGCTGGCCACCGCGCGCGGCGCCGATCTGCCGCTGCCGGCGACGCTGCAGACGCACGAGTGGCTGCTGACGCCGCCACCGGGACGCTATCTCTGGCTGCGCCTGCGGCTCAACGGCACGCGCCGGCATGCTCCGGCGCTGTTCGCCCTGCGCGCCAGCTTCCCGCGTCCGTCGCTGCTCGATTATCTGCCGGCGTATTGGCGCAGCGACGCCGAAGGCGCCGAGCCGACCGCCCGCGCGCTGGCGCTGTTCGAAGCGTGGACGAGCGAATTGGCGCAGCGCAGCGCGCGGCTCCCGGCACTCTTCGATCCGCGGCAGGCGCCGGCCGAAGCCCTGCCGTGGCTGGCGTCGTTCCTGGCGCTGACTTTCGACGGCCGCGTGCGCGAAGGCGTGCGCCGGCAATTGCTGCTCGAGGCCACCGATCTGTACCGCGCGCGCGGCACGCTGCCGGGAATGACGCGACTGCTCAGCCTGCTCGCCGAAGTGCCGGTGCAGATCGTCGAAGCGTTCCGCCTGCGCCGGCCGACGGCGGCGTTTCTCGGCGATGCCGCGCTCGGTCCGGGACTCGAACTCGGCGGTCACGAAGGCGGTTTCGACCTCGCCGACGCCGAGGACTGGCAACGCGAACTGGCGCGCGAACACGCCGCGCTGCGGCTGCGCCGCCAGGGCGAGGCCGCGCCGTGTCCGGCCGCCGAACCGCCCGATCCGCTCGCCGACGACGCGCTGATCGCTTTCTACCGCCGGCACGCGCACCGCTTCACGGTGATCGTGCCGCGTGCCTGCGACGCGCCACTGGCAGCAGTGCTCGAGCGCGCCATCGAGTGCAACAAACCGGCGCACACCCTGCATCGCCTGTGCTGGCTCGACGCCGGCTTCCGCGTCGGCCGCGCCAGCCTGGTCGGTCTGTCGGCGCTCGGCCCGGTCAGCCGATCGCAGCCGGCGATCCTTGGCGAAGCGCTGCTCTCGCCGCTGTCCACCCTACATCGCGGTCGCCGTGACGACCGCCCCCACTTTGCGAACCCATGGGAGATTTCGTCATGAGCACACCCCTGTCCGCGGCTACGTTCGCTCCGCTCGACGACCTCGATCCGGCCACTCCCGGCGATCCCTTCACCCGGCTGCGCTATTACTACGGTCAGTTGCTCGGCGCCGAGGATTTGACCTGCGAACAGCGCTATTTCCTGCTGCGCAGCCGCTTGCACAACGCGCTGCTGCACGGTGTCGGGACGGCCTGGGGACTGGCCGTCGCCGCGCAGGAGACGACCGAACCGGCCGGACTGCGCCTGACGTGCGACGCCGGCCTGGCCATCGACGCGCTCGGCCGCGAGATTTTCGTGCCGCAGCGTTTGTGCCTGGACATCACCGGCCTGGCCGGCGGCAAGTTCTGGAACGATCTGGCGCTGCCGCCGGGCGCCGAAGACGATCGCCGCCGCCGGGTGCACGTCGTGCTGCGCTACCGCGCCTGCCTCAGCGAACCGGCGCCGGCGATGGTGCCGCCGTGTTCCGACCAGGATGCGGCGCTGGCGCCGTCGCGCGTCGTCGACAGTTATCGCTTGTGTCTGGAAGCGTCGCCGCCGCCCGACCCGACGCCGACGCAGCGCGACATCAGCGCCCTGGCGGAGCCGGCCGCCGTGCGCGACCGGCTGCTGCAGTTCATTCTCAATCCGCCGGTCGATCTGGCGCGCTTCTGGAGCGGCGCCGACGACGCGCCGCTGCTGCTGGCGACGCTCGACCTGGAAGCGGTCGGCGATCCGGTCGAACGTGTCAGACTCGTCGGCGCGGTCGACAACGGCGTGCGTGCCTTGCTGCCGTCGGTGCAGATGGTCGCCGATCTGGCGCTCGGGCGGCGGCTCGACGGCGCCGCCGGTGCGCCGGCCTTCCAGGCGCTGAGTCTGAGCGTCGCGCCGGGCACGGGCGCCGACGCGGCGCGCATGGTATTGCGCATCGCGACATCGGCCACTGCGCTCGCCGCCAGCATCGACAACAGTCCGCCGCGCGTGCTGCGTTTCGATGCCGTCAGCAGCAAGTGGCTGCCGGTCGGACTGCACGCCGTTGCCGTCAACACGACGGCCATCGAACTGACCGTCGGCGAGCAATGGACGACGACGACGGCCTGCCAGGTCTGTCTGGCCGGCACCGGCGAGCGGGCGATCGTCGATCTCGAGCAGCGGCCGCTGGCCGGCGTCGCCGGTGAAAGCGTGCCGGCCGGTGCCGGCCGCGACGCCAACCTGTTCGCCACTTATCACCCTGCCGTCTGAGCGGAGGCTGCAATGACTACTTACTCCTGGAAAGGCCTGGACGCCGGTCTGCTGGTCGTCGCCGCCAAAATCGCGCGCAACGAGGCGCTGACTGTCACCGAGGAACTGAGCGTCGCCGAATTTCTCAAGGGTTACGGCGGCGGCGGTGCGGCGGGCGCCAACGAGGGGTTTCCCGGCGGTCCGGCCGGCGATGTGCGTGGCGACAACAATCTGCGACGCAGCAACTGGTTCAACGGCCGCTACCTGACCGCCGAAGCGCTGTCGCGCCAGGATGCCTACTTCGACGCGCGTGCGCGGCTCAATGCGCAGGCGCTGCTGCCCGGCATCGCCTGGGGACTGGGCATCGAAACGGACGCCGCCAATCTGGAGGCCGGGCCGGAATACACCGGCCGCAGCAGGGGTTTCCCGGTCGACCGGCAACTGACCTTGCGCCGCGGTCTGGCTTTCGACCACTTCGGCCGGCCGATCCTGGTCGCGCAAGCGTTCCGTTTCACCGTCGAACAGTTGCTCGGCACGTATCGCAAATCGCCGCTGCGGGTGGTCGCCGGCGGCGTCGATTTCATGCCCTGCGTCTGCCTGGCGCCGGACCCGGCCGGCGAAACCGGCGGCGGTCCGCGGCTGCCGTCGGGTCCGTATCTGCTGATCATCCAGGCCGGCGAAACGCCCGAAGGCGGCGCCAAAGTGATGGGCGATCTCTGCGGTGGCCATACCGTCAACACCTGTCAGGCCGACGCCTGGCGCGGCGCGTTCGGCCTGTCGCTGGTCCGCTTCCCGGTCGAACTGCCGCTGCGCCAGGATTTGCGCACCGCCTGGGATCTGCGCGGCACGCTGTCGGCGTATTACTTCGACGTTTTCGAACACGGACTGTGGAAGCGCTGGGACCCGCACTTCGCCCTCGACGGCGAGTTCTGCACCGACACCGGCTCGGGCCGGCACGACGGCGCGGCAATCGCCCTGGCGATGCTCTATCTCGGCGAGGACGGCACGGTGCTCTTTCTCGACAGCTGGATTCCACGGCGGACGATCTGCGCCACGCCCGGCGAGGACTGGCACCGCAGCCGTTTCGGCGCGCCGCCGCGCGCCGCGGCCTGGGCGCGCATCCACCAGTTCCAGTGCATGCTCGCCGAAAGCATGAAAATGCTTCCTTCGATGAAGGAAGGCGGCAATCTCTACCGGCGCGGTTTCCGTCATCTGCCGCCGATCGGCTTTCTGCCGATCCGGCCGCGCTCCGGCAATCTCGAGGATTACATCGTCACCGACCAGGAGACGCTCGATACGCTGCTGAAAGATGCGCAGGGAACCCGCTGGCTGATATCGCCGCGCGTGAAGACGGCGATCAGACAGGCCGAGGCGTATTTCGAAGACACCGGCGTGATCACCTACGCCGTCGTCGCGCTGCACGACGACGACATTCTCGAGGATCTGCACAACGTTTTCGACAAGGATCCGATCCAGTTGTATGGCCCGCGTCCGACGACCGAAGATTCGCCGAACGTTCCCGGCGCCGCCGGCGCCGCCGGCGGCATGGCGACAGTCGGCGTGCAGAAAACTTACCAGAGCAATCTCTACCAGCTCGAGCAGGGCAATCTGACCCAATTCACACCGGTCAACCCGTTTTTTGCCGTCCTCGCTGCCATTTTCCAGCGACTGGGACTCGACGATCTGGTCAACCGCCGCATCGAGATCGTCAAGCTGGTCGTACCGCTGCAGGGGTTGACCCGGCGGCACCCTCTGCTCGGTGTCGTCGCCGAAGACGCTCTCGATCAGGCGCCCGGCTGGGGTGTCGATCCGCTGCTCACCGCCGGCGGCGCGCTCGGCCAGTTCGGTACGCTCAGCGACCAGGCCGGCGAACTTGCCGGACTGGTCAGCAAAATCGGCCTCGACATGCTGCCGCGGCATTTCGTGGTCTATGTCAAGCAGCGGCTGGTGTTGCTCGATGCCTTGTTCTACATCCTGGAAGTGCTGCAATTCCTGTTCACCTTCTTCGAAGCGCTGCAGGGCACAAAACAGAGCGGCAAGAAAGCGCTGAGCACCGTCGAACTGAATCAGCGCTACCGCCAGATGCCGCAGGAGAAGCGTGCGCTCGTCGAAGCGCTGCTGGCGCAACCGGCGGTGCAGGGTGCGCTGGTCCAGGCGGCCGACCTCAGCGATTCGGAAATCGCCGTCAGCCGGCGCAATCAGGACTTCCTGCGCCAGGTCGACAGCGTCGATGCCAGTCTGGCCAACAGCATCGCCGACGCCGGTGAACGGCGGCGCACCGCCCTGGCGCAGGTCGCCGACAGTTACGCCGCCGAATATCCCGACTACCAGCTCGTCCAGGTGCTGGCCGCGGTGCAGCCGGCGCCGCAGACGCTGGCAGTGGTTCGGCAGTTGTCGGTCGGCCGTGCCGCCGAAAAACAGGCGACGCTGGCCGACGAACTGAGCGACGGCGGCCCGGCGGTTTTCGCTGATGACGACGCGCGCTCGGTCTATGGCGAGTTGCGCGCCACGCTCGCCGCGCGCAAGGTCGCCGACTACGTCGAGGGTTCCGACAGTGCGTTGACGGCCGGCGAAGTTCTCGCCCGTTCGCCGGAGGATGCCAAGCAATTGCTCGGCGACGCGCCGTACGAAAAATTCCGTGCGGCTTTCCTGGCCGACCGCGCCGCGACGCTCGCCGGCGCGCAGGAACTGGCGAAGGGTGTTCCCGACGCGCTGCTGCTCAAGGTCGATAACGGTCTGCAGACGGGTACGCCGCCGGCGAAAGTGATCGAGGAACTGAAAGCCGACAACAGTCTTGGCGATCAGCAACGGCCGCTGCTCGATCAGACGGCCAACCTGCTGCGCATCACCGGCGGCAACGCCGCTTTCCTGAAGCTGGTCAAACGCAAGCCGTGATCCAATCGTCGTGAGCGCCGTACTCGACATCGACCGCTGGAGCACGCGCCTGCGCCGTGTCGAACCGGCATTCGCGCAGTCGCTGGTCGCCCAGATGCGCCACCTCGTCGACCGGCGGCTGGCCGGCGCGCTGGCGGCAGCGACGCGGCGCGCGCTGGCGCAGGCCGGTTTGCCGCCTGCGGCGGCGGTGGCCTTGCGTCGGCTCGAATTGGCCTTGCCGCTGCGCGGCGCCGTCGATGAACGGCAGTTGAGCGCGGCGTGGGCGGCGACTTTCGCCGACGCGCTGGCCGCGCGCCTGGCGGGCACGCCGGCCGGCGAAACGGCGGACGGTGGCCAGGAACTCGTCTGGTTCGCCGATCACTGGGCCGCCGAATACCGTCATCTCGAACGTCTGGCCAGCGGCGACGGCGAAGCGTGGTGGGCGGGCGAACTGGCGGCCGGCGAGGATCTGAACGAAGAACTCGCCGCGCCGGCGATCCTGCACCGCTGGTTGATGACCGACGGCGCCCGCGCGCTGCTCAGCCTGGCCAGTCTGGCGACGAAGGCGCCGCACGTCATCGAACTGCTCGAGGTGCGGCAGGCACGCGAATTGACGGCCCGGCTGCTGTCGCGTCTGACGTTGGCCGCGGCGCCCGGCGGCGCGACGCCGGCGACCGACGCCGATCCGTCGACCGCCGAAGCGCAACGCGACGAGCGTCTGATCGACAGCGCATGGCGCGCGCTGCTCGCGCGCCACGCATCGCTGCGCCAGTTGGTGGCCAACGCGGCGACGGCCAGCGACGACGGCCGGCGGCAATGCGCGACGCCGTGGCTGCTGGCGGCGCTGCTTTGTGAATCGCCGGCGCTCTGCCGCCTGCCGGCGGCGGCGATCGCGCGCGGCGTGCAACGCGTTTTGCAAGCCGGCACGCCCGAGAACACCCGCAGATTGTCTCTCGTCCCCGACTCACTGCCGGCCGAGCCGCAGGTTGCCGGTCGGCTGGACGAACCGTCGCCGCCGGCGGCACGCACCGCGGCCGATACCGTCGCTGGCCAAGCGCCGACGGCCGTCATTCGAAAGACCGCTGCCGCTGCGCCGCTGACCGGTGCTTTCGTCGACGCCACCACCCGCCGGGTATTCCTTGCCGGCCTGTTGCTGCTCCTCCGGCCGCTGCAGCAGAGCGCGTCGCTGCCGGCGGCCGCAGAATTGCCGACGGCACTCGCCGATCTGGCGCTGCTGGCGCTGCGCCGCGTCCTGGCGCCGTTGCCGCGCGGCGAGCGCGAAGTCGCCGAAGAGCGCGAAAGAGCCTTGCTCGGCGTTTTCGCGCCGCAAGCCGACTGGCGCGAACGCATCGCCAGCCGGCCGGTCGCGCAGCCGGTCGCCGCCGAACGATGGCTGGCGACGCTGCTGGCGCAGATGCCTGCCGACCTGATGGCCGTTCCGGGTGCCGAACGGCAGGTTTTCGGCCTGTCGTCGCCGTGCTACGCCAACGAGGCGGACCGTCGCCTGGCGCGCCTCTTGCTGCGCCCTGGCGAATTGCGCGTCAGCCGCTGGCAGGCCGAACTGTTCTGGCCGCTGTCGGCCGTCGACCCCGCTTTGCGCCGCGCCGGCTGCGATCAGGACCCGGGCTGGTTGCCGTGGCTCGGCCGGAAAATCGTTTTTCACTTCGGGGTGGCGTCATGAACGACCGTCTGCCGCCGCTGACGGTTTGCCTGGATCGCTGGCTGGCGCTGGCCGCCGGACGTTTGCTGCTGCGTCGGCCCGACGACAGCGGGCTGCGCCGGCTGGCGGCGCCGTTGCTGCCCGCCGGATTGCCGGCCGGATTGCCTGCCGATACCGACTTCAGTCCGACGCTCGCCGCGGCGATCGCCGCGCACAGCGAAACGCTGTTCCTGGCGCTGGCGGCGGCACCGGCGGCCGAACCGCTGGCTCGCATCGCCAACGGCTGCCGACTGTCCGAATTCGACCTCGACCTGCTGGCGCTGGCGGTGCTGCCGTGTTTCGACGAAGACGCGGCGACGACGGTGGCGGCGCTCAGCGGCGGCGCGCGCCGGCTGAGCGTCGGGCAGGCGCTGAAAGTGCTCTTCGCCGCGGCCGCCGATGCGGCGCGCGTGCGCGCGGCGCTGCGCGCGTCGCCGCTCTGGCACGCCGCGTTGCTGCGTGCCGAGGAGGGCAGCCGGCCGCTGCTCGAACGGCGTCTCGATCCGAGCGAAACGCTGCTCGCCGGTCTCGACGCTTTGCCGCCGGACGCCGTCGGCGCCTGGCGGGTGCGCTGGCTGCCGACAGCGGCGCCATCCACGGCGAGCATCGAACGCGCCGCCGCAGAACTGCAGCGGGCGACCGGCGCCGTGCGCCATCTCGACGGGGCGCCCGAGCGTGCCGAAGCGGTCCTCGCCGTCGCCGCCACCGCCGGCGCGCTGGTCCTCGACGCGCCGGACAACGTCGACGCGCCGCCGCCGTGGGCCGAAGCGCGCCTGATCGCGCTGGCCAGCGGCGCGCTCGTCGCGCTGCGCTGCGAGACGACGCAATTGCCGGCGCCGCCAGCGGCGGTCGACCCGGTGCCGGTGATCGCGCCGGCCAACTTCTCGCTGCGCGGACCGCGCGCGCGCCTGCAGCGGCTGGCGGTCGGCGGCAACGACCCGCTCGAACTGGCCGAACGCTGGCAGTCGCGGCTCGACTGCCCGGCCGCGCTGGCCGACGAACTCGCCGGGCGCAACTGGCTGGCCGTCGAGATGCTCGACGCCGTCGCCGATGCCTTGCCGGCAGGCGCCGACGGCGAACGCGCGCTGGCCGAAATCGCCCGCCTGACGCCGGCGCGCGCGCTGCGCCTGGCGACGCGCAAGACACCGGACGTCTCCTGGCAGCGGCTGATCGTCGCGCCGGAAACCGCCGCCCGGCTGGCCGATCTGGTGCGCCGCGTGCGGCGGCGGGTGACCGTGCAACTGCGCTGGGCAATGGCCAGCGGCGGACGCGGACGTTCGGTGGTCGGCCTGCTGCACGGCGATTCGGGCACCGGCAAGACGCTGGCCGCCGAAGCGGTCGCCAGCCGGCTGCAACTGCCGCTGCTCGCCGTCGATCTGTCGCTGGTCGTTTCCAAATACATCGGTGAAACGGAAAAGAATCTTGCCGAACTGTTCGCCGCCGCCGAAGGTTACGCCGCGCTGCTCTTTTTCGACGAAGCCGACGCGCTGTTCGGCCGGCGCACCAACGTGCAGGACGCGCACGACCGCTACGCGAACATCGAGGTCAACTACCTGCTGCAGCGGCTCGAAGCCTTCGAAGGCTGCGCGCTGCTGGCGACCAATCTGCTGCAGGGCGTCGATGACGCCTTTCTGCGCCGCTTCGATCAGGTGATCCACTTCCCCCGCCCGGGGGTTGCCGAGCGCCTGGCGATCTGGCGCAACCACTTGCCTGCGGCACGACTGGCGCCGCAGGTATCGATCGAAAAACTCGCCGAACGCTTCGATCTCACCGGCGGCGAGATTCGCAATGCCGCGCTGGGGGCCGCATTCGCCGCCGCCGACAGCGGCCAGGTGGTCACCGAGGACATGCTCGACGTCGCGGTGGCCGAGGAATACAACAAAATGGGCCGGCCGTTTCCGCGCCGGACGGGAGCCTCGTCATGACCGACTTCACTACCACGCTCAACAACGCCAAAACCACTCTTGCCGAGCTGAAAGCCAGCGCGACGGCGCTGGCCGTCGGTGGCGCCGCGCAGGCGCAGGCCGCCGACGCCGGCTGGAAAGCGATTGCCGCCATCGAAGCGGCGCAAGCGCAGGCCGAAGGGCTGCGCAACCAGCTCGAGGCGCGCAACGGCCTGCTCGATGCGGCGCTCGCCGCGCGCACCGCCGCACTGGCCAGCGCCGAAGAGGCGCGGACCGCCGGCGGCCAGCCGCTCGCCGACGCCAGCGCCACCGCCCTGCGCGCCGCGATCGCCGGCGCCGCCGGGCTGGCTGCCGCCGACGTCGGCAAGGTCGATACCCTGCTCGTGCCGGCGGTACGCACGCTCGATACCGCCATCGCCGCGCTCGACGACAGCGCGCTGAGCAACCTGGCGAACGCCGAAAGCGACCTGGCCAGCAAACGGCAGACCTACGAACAGAAACGCCTGCTCGCCGACGCCGCGCTCGCGGCGGCCGACGGGCAATCCGGCATGCTGGCCGGCGCGCTGACCCGCGCGCTGGCCCGCCGCACCGAAGCCGGGCAACTCGCCGCCGCCGGCAATGCGCCGGCCGCCACGGTGGCTTATGCCGATTATCAGAGCGCGCGCAGCGTGCTGAGCACGGCCGCCGGCGACACCCCCGGCGCCACGCTGCGCAACGCCTGGAATGCCGCCCGCGACGCCCAGCTGTCGGCGCTCGCCGATCTGCTCGCCGCGCAGACGCTGCTCGCCAAACGGCAGGTCGAACTGGCGCGCAAACAGGCCGAAGTCAGCACCCGGCAGGCGGTGCGCGACGTCGACGCAGCAACGGCGGTGACGGTGGCGCTGACTCCGGCGCCGCCGCCGGCCCCAACCCCGACGCCAACACCACCCGCTCCGCCGGTTCCATGAACGTGAACATCATCGGAATACATTCTTCCGTGGAACAGGTAGGTTTATTCATGAATTCGTAGGAAAAGCATCGACCTTGGCCATTCAGGAAGTGCTGAACAAATTTCTGCGTGGAATGGAGCGCCGGACGTAGATAAAAAATCGACAAACGGTGGAGGCATGCGATGACCGGTACTCGCGGTGTGGTCAATGCGGGCGAATCCGCGCTCGGCAAAACGATGTCGGTTGCCGGCAAGGCGGATCGTGCGGCGGCGGCAGCGAGGTTGGAGTCGGTTGCAGGTGAAGGCATTCCGCTGACCTTCTATCCGATGCCGCCGGTCAACGAGATGGCACCGTCCACGGCGCGCACTTTGGTGGCGGATATCGAAAAGTGGTTATCAAACCGCCCCCCCATTCGGCAAGACTCCCACGCCGATCGAGACGCCGGAGGCCGCATTCATTCCTCCTCGCAGTAGAGGTCCGAATCGGTCCAGGCTTGTGGAGGCGCCGATCGAGGCGCCCGGTCGCGTTCCAGACTTCAGCCTCACTCCCGTCGAACCCGAGGAAACCCTGCTCGCAGGAGGAAGGAAGGCTTCTGGCAACAAAAAGTCCCAAAGTAGTCTGATCCTGGAAACCACCGAATCCGGTCTTACGGAAGACCTGAAAACCGACACGCGCAGTGGAGGTGCCGCATCCGAGATCGTCGGAATCGAACGTGATGGCGAATTGGTGAAATTGAATGATTGGTTCAAGAACCTCGACGCGGTTCGAGGTGGCAAGATAACGACCTGTCGAATCGGTGAGAAGATCGTCGTGGAATTCGAAGGTGGTGTCGGCATGCAGCACAAAGCTACATTCATTGATGGATTGAGTCCGTGAACTGCTGTAAATCGGGTGGCTTGGTAGCCATTGCTTCGGTTCGGTAGGATGACGTTGTCGAGACGTTGATCCACCGAAGGAGAGAAGCGATGGCTGGGTATGAGGTTAGGGAAACGCTGATCAATACAGTTTTTCCGTAACTTGGCGCGGAATTTTTTGGATTTATCCTAGAAATCTCAGTTGGAGAGCTTGATCCGGCCGGGAATGCTGGCAAGCTATGGGTTTGGCGTTCATCAGGGGAGTCACCCGATG
>WBZT01002929.1_pt1 | contig 11537 bp, 10 predicted proteins | sample 5204241 | NCBI WGS metagenome assembly WBZT01 (sample SAMN12344358, study PRJNA552823) | activated sludge metagenome | biome: Activated sludge suspended growth; feature: Nitrification reactor; material: Wastewater; isolation source: activated sludge from nitrification reactor of wastewater...
CCCCGTCCCCTCTCTATGTGCAGATCGGGACGGAGACGATGACGGCGGCGGGCATGTACCGAATGACCCCGCCCCAGCTCGCGAAGTTGCGGAGAGCGATCGTCGACGACAAGCGCGGCGCGGAGCTCGAGAAGCTCCTCGCCAAGATCGCCAAAGAAGGCTTCGAGATCGACCGCTCGGAGGCGCTCAAGCGCGTGCCGGCGGGCTTCGACCCCGAGCACCCGCGCGCCGACCTCCTGAAGCTGAAGGGGGTCCCCATCATGTTCCCTCCCTACGAGCGCGAGCTGCTCGGGAGTCGCGCGTTCTTCGACCATCTCCTCGACCGAGCGAAGCGGGTGGCCCCCATCGTACGGTGGCTCACCTTCGCCTGCGCGACCTGAGGAGCTCGTGAGTCAGAGCCCGCGATAGCGCTCCGGCCTCAAGGGGACCCGCCCCGCCAACGCGGCGTCGATCAAGGCGACGATGCGCTCCCGATCCTTTGGCAAGGTCCCGGCGATGGGCAGCGCGTTCGAGGCATGGTTGGTGCGGAAGACGGCCCCTTTCGGCCGCGCTCGCTCCACGATCGTCCGGAGCTCTCGCAGGACCGCTTCTGCGCCCGGAACGGCGAACCGTCCACGGTCTCTCAAGGTCGCGAGGGGTGTGCCGGGGACGACGCGGAGCGTGAGCGCGGAGAAGAACTCGGGGTCCATTCGGGTGACGAGCTCGGCCGTGGCGATGGCGTGCTCCTCCGAGCGCTCCTGAGCAATGCCCAGCAACGCGATGACGGAGATCCTCATGTGGGCGGCGTGGGCTCGCCGCGCCGCCTCGACGTGAGCCTGTGCGTCGTCGCCCTTGGCGATTCGCTTGAGGGTGACGTCGTCCCCCGACTCGGGCCCGATGTACAGGAGCGACAAGCCCGCTTCCGCGAGCTGCGAGAGCTCGGGATCCGGCTTCTCGAGGACGTTGCGCGCCATTGCGTAGCAGCTCACCCTCTTGAGCCGCGGGAACAGCTCGCGACAGCGATGGAGAATGGCGAGCATCGTGTCCGTCGGCATGGCGAGGGCGTCGCCGTCGGCGAGGAAGACCTTCTCGACGTCGTCACCGACCGCTGCGCTCGCCCGCTCGAGGTCCTCGAGCGTGTCCGCCAAGTCGCGAACACGGAACGTCTTGTCGCGATACATGTCGCAGTACGTGCAATGGTTCCAGGAGCACCCGATGGTGGCCTGGACGATGAGCGCGTCGGCCTCGGAGGGCGGACGGTAGATTGTGCCTTCGTACCGCATCGATCGGCTCAAGGCTTGGGGTGTGCGAGCAGGAAGTCGAAGACCATGGCCGCGAAGCTCCCCGGCAGCGCGGGGACGTGGCCGCCCCCTTCGATCGTCCACAGGGTCACCTCCGCCCCCGCCGCGCAGTCGGGGAAGGTCGACGGGGTCGTCTCTGCGCCATCGATCAACGGTTCGAAGTCGAACGGCGCACCGTCGACGGAGACCGAGCCACAGCCGTCGATCTCCGCCCAATCTCCGACCGTCTCCGGCGCGGAGGGGATGTCCTTGGTGAACAGCAGACCGCCGTCATAGGGGACGGTGTCGTCGGCCGTCCCGTGAATCGCGAGCACCGAAACCGGCTCGGAGGCGGCGCACGAGCTCGCGTCGAGAGGCATCGCCCCCGCCAGGCCGACGATCGCGGCGACGCGCGCGGCGTGATCGCACGCCATTCGATAAGACATGAACGCGCCGTTGGAATGGCCGACGAAGTACACACGCTTGGGGTCGATCGAGAGGTGGGAGCCGATCTCGTCGACGAGTCCAATGAGGTAGGCCGAGTCGTCGACGCCGGTCGCGTAGAAATCGCAGCAAGCGTCGGAGGCGTTCCAGAAGTCGGAGCCCATCTGGTCGGCGGTGCCGTCGGGAAAAGCGTAGACGACGCCCCGCGCCTCCGCCTCGGAGCCGAGTTGAAAATACGCCTCCTGAAGGGATCCCGAGGCGCCATAGCCGTGGAGCAAGATGAGCAGAGGCGCGGGTGACCCCGGATCGTACCCGGAGGGGATCTGCACCACGACCGGGCGGTCGCCTCCGACCGTCAGCGTCTCGGGGCCTCGTCCGCCCTCGCCGCCTTGGTCTCCCTGACCGCCCGGTCCTTCGCCGCCCGCTCCGCCTCCTCCCGTCGAATCCGTGGAGTCGCCACATCCCGCGCCGCTCGCGACGATCAAGAACGCTACGGACGTGGTCGTCGCGAGCCGGCACCCGAGGCCACGAGCGATGCTCATGGCCGCACCCTACCGCCCCCGCCTCGCTCAGGCGAGGTCGAACACGATCACCTCGCACGCGTCCAAGCCCTCGAGGTCGAGGCGCGCCTCCCCCGAGAGTGAGGCTCCATCTCCCGCTTCGAGCTCGCGTCCGTTGAGGCGGACCCGGCCGCGCGCGACCTGAACCCAGGTGTGACGGGCCTGGTCGAGGGCCACCCCCAACGACTGCCCGGCATCGAGCACGCCGGCGTGGATGCGGGCGTCCGCGTGGAGCTTCACGCTCCCGTCCGCGCCGTCCGGGGAAGCCACGAGGCGGAGCCGACCGAGCTTCTGCTCGTAGCTGGGCTGAATCCCCCGGCGGTCGGGGACGATCCAGATCTGAAGGAAATGGACCTCATCCGTCTTCGATGCGTTGAACTCGCTGTGGGTGACGCCGGTGCCCGCGCTCATTCGCTGGACGTCTCCCGGGGTGATGACGGAGCCGTTCTTCATCGAGTCGCGATGCTCGAGCGCGCCTTCGAGGACGTACGAGACGATTTCCATGTCGCGGTGAGGGTGGGTGCCGAAGCCCATCCCCCCTTCGACGCGATCCTCGTTGATGACGCGCAGACCGCGAAAGCCCATGTGGGCCGGATCGTAGTAGTCCGCGAACGAGAAGGTGTGCCGCGACTTCAGCCAGCCGTGGTCGGCGTAACCTCGCTCCCCTGCGCGTCGAATCGTCAACATGACCGTCTCCTCTTCATGCGCCCGTCGCGGGCGACTCGTCGAGCTTCCTCGTCCCGATCAGCATGGGGCGGGGAGCCCATCTTGAAAATAGGCGAACATTCGATGCTCGCCATCGTGCAGGGAGATGGTCGGTCACCCGATTCGGCTCCGGTTGACGCCGCCCGGATTCGCTCGGAAGGATGCCGAATGGCGCTCACGAGCTACGTCACTTTGGGTCGCTCCGGTTTACGTGTCAGCCCGTTCTGCCTCGGGGCGATGACGTTCGGCGAGGAGCTCGGGTGGGGCGCGAGCGTCGAGACGGCGAGCTCCATCATCGACCGCTTCCTCGCCCTCGGCGGCAACTTCATCGACACCGCCAACGTCTACACCCACGGTCACTCCGAGAAGATCATCGGCGACCATATCGGTCGCGTGTCGTCGAAGCGCGATCGGGTCGTGCTCGCGACCAAGTTCTTCGGGAACCTCTTCCCCCAAGACCCGAACGGCGGGGGCGCGGGCGCGAAGTCTCTCATCGCCGCGACACACGAGTCGCTGCGCCGGTTGTCGACCGACTACATCGATCTGTTGTGGATGCACTGCTGGGACCGCCACACCCCCGTCGAGGAGACCATGCGCGCCCTCGACGATCTCGTGCGCGCGGGAAAGGTCCGTTACATCGGCTTCTCCGACACGCCGGCGTGGAAGGTCGCGCAAGCGCAGACCCTCGCCCAGCTCCGCGGGTATGCGCCCTTGATCGCCCTCCAGATCGAGTACTCGCTCCTCGAGCGAACGGTGGAGGGAGAGCTCGTGCCCATGGCCCAGGAGCTGGGCCTCGGGATCACCCCGTGGTCGCCCCTCAAGAGCGGCGTTCTGAGCGGCAAATACACGCGCCACAACGCCGGGCAGGTGAAGGCGGACCGAGGGGCGTGGGTCGAGAGCAACCTCAACGAGCGCAGCTACGCCGTGATCGACGTCCTCGTTCGGGTGGCGAAGGAGATGGAAGCGACCCCCGCCCACGTCGCCCTCTCTTGGGTCCAATCGAGGCCCGGCCTCGCCTCGACCATCATCGGTGTCCGCACGCTCGCCCAGCTCGAGGACAACATTGGCGCGCTCGAGGTCTCGCTCTCGAAGGAGCACGTCGCGGCGCTCGACGCTGCCTCCAAACCGACGTTCGGATTCCCGATCGGGTTTCTCCAAGCGGCGCCGATGTTCATGCACGGCGGGCTCACCGTGAATGGTGTCGCCGCGCCCCCGTGGCCTCTCGCGCCGAAGCCGGGGGCGACGAAGTACTGACCATTGGGGGGGGAGCCACCGATGGGGCAGAACAGTCCTCCCCGTGCCCTCGGTGGAAAAAACCTCTACCCAGCCGCTCGAGAACGCGACTAAGCGGGGGGGCATGAAGAAGATCTGCTCGGCATTCATGGTGATGGCCCTTCTGTCCGCCTGCGACGAGGGCACCAACACTGCGGGCTCGGGGAGCGCGTCTTCCAAGGCGTCGGGAACGTCGTCCGCGAAGAAGACAGCGAGCGCTTCCGCTACGTCGAAGACGACGACGAGCGCTCCCCCCGCGCCGGTCGGCTCGGCGTCCGCGGCCGCGTCGACGTCCGCATCCGCTTCGGCGTCGGCCGATGCCGCCGCTCCTGGCGCGGACATCAAGGTTGCCCCCATGAAGCTGACCCTCGCGGACAAGAAGGAGTCCGTGACGATCGAGCTCGCCGCCGATGGCACGCTCAAGCCGACGAAGCCCGGTAAGGACGCGAAGACGCTCAAGTTCGTGAAGAACGAGCTCCAGGACGAGACGGGCAAGTGGGTGTTGCGCGTCCTCGCGGACGGCACCGTCGAGGCTCGGACCACGCACACCGTGATGAAAGACGGCAAGGTCGAGAGCGAGAGCGAAGACATCAAGAAGATTGGGACGCTCAAGGGCGATACGATCGAGAGCGACAAGGGCTCGATCACCATTGGCGATGACGGCAAGATCACGCTCAAGGACAAGGATGGGAAGGCGCCGCCGGCAGACCTCAAGATCACGCTCGACGGCATGAAGCCGGAGGCGAAGCAGGCCGCGCTCCTCGTCGTCGTCTCCGTCCTGATGCTGTCCAAGCAGACGAGCGACGTCTCGCACTCGGCGGTGTCGGCCCCCGCCAGCGCTGCGCCCGCAGCCGGGTCGGCCGCGGTCCCGCCCAAGAAGTGACGCGAGCTGCTCTCGCTGGCGACGCCATCGTCTGCCGGCAATTGGTGAAGCGCTACGGAGAGGTCGAGGCTGTTCGCGGCCTCGACCTCGACGTGCGCGCCGGCGAGTGCTTCGGCCTCCTCGGTCCGAACGGGGCAGGGAAGACGACGACCATCGAGATCTTGGAGGGCCTCCTCGAACCGACCTCCGGCTCGGTGGAGATCTTGGGCACGACGTGGGCGAGGAGCGAGCGCGGGCTGAAGGAGCGCATCGGCATCACCCTTCAGGAGACACGCCTCAACGACAAGCTGACGGTCGAGGAGACGTTCCAGCTCTTTCGCTCCTTCTATTCGCGTGGTCCGACGACGGAGGAGCTGCTCGAGAAAGTCCAGCTCACCGAGAAGCGCCGGGCCCGATACGAATCCCTCTCCGGTGGGCAGAAGCAGCGCGTCGCGGTGGGCTGCGCCCTCGCGGGCGACCCCGAGCTCTTGTTCTTGGACGAGCCCACCACGGGTCTCGACCCGCAATCGCGCCGCAGCCTGTGGGACCTCGTTCTCGAGTTCAAGGCTCGCGGAGGGACGATCCTGCTCACGACGCACTACATGGACGAAGCGGAGAAGCTCTGTGATCGAATCGGCATCGTCGATCACGGAACGCGCATCGCCCTCGGGACCCCGCGTGAGCTCATTCGCGGCCTGGGCGGCGAGGAGATCATCGACTTCGCCATCGAGGGCGGGTTGGGGCTCGACCGGCTCGGGGCGCTCGACGGCGTGGTGGCCTCGCGCGCGGAGGCCGACGGCTTCGTCCTCACGACGTCAGCGCTCGCCGCGACCCTCAAGGCTCTGTTCGCCGCGGTGGAGGCGAGCGGGTGTCGCCTCGGGCGGCTCTCCACCCACCGCGCGACCCTGGAGGACGTCTTCGTCCATCTGACCGGGAAGAAGCTCCCTGAGTGAGCGCGCGCGGCCGAGCGCGATCGCGCAGCTGGTGCTCGCGCGCTGGCGGAGCTTCTATCGCGAGCCAGGCGTGATCTTCTGGACCTTCGGGTTTCCGCTGCTGCTCGCGATCGCGCTCGGCGTCGCGTTTCGCAGCCGGGCCCCCCAGCCGGTGTCCGCGGTGGTCATCGACGGTCCCGGGGCGGCTCGGATCACGGGAGCGCTCGAGGACACCGCGAATGTCCGCGTCTCTACTTCGGACGCCGAAGGGGCGGCTCGATCGCTGCGCGCCGGAAAGGCCGATGTCGTCGTCGAGCCCGGTCCGCCCGTCGAGTATCGCTATGACGAGACCCGGCCCGAGGGACGCTTGGCGCGCGCGCTCGTCGATCATCACCTTCAACGCGCCCAAGGACGTCGAGACGCCTTCGATGCCTCCGACCACGTCGTGACCGAGGTCGGCTCACGCTACATCGATTTCCTCATCCCCGGCCTGCTTGGGATCGGGCTCATGCAGGGCGGGCTGTGGGGCGTTGGCTACACGATCGTGGACATGCGCACGCGGCGACTGATGAAGCGATTGCTCGCGACGCCAATGAAGAAGCGCGACTTCTTGATCGCGTTCGTCATCGTCCGCGCGATGTTCCTGTTGCTCGAGCTGCCGGTGCTGCTCTCGTTTGGTGTGTTCGTGTTCGGGGTGCCGGTTCGCGGGAGCGTCGCGCTGCTCGGAGCGGTGGCCGCTTTCGGGTCGCTCGTGTTCGCGGGGGTGGGGCTCCTCATCGCATCTCGCGCTCAGAACGTTCAGACCGCGAGCGGGCTCGTGAACCTCGTGACGCTGCCGATGTTGATAACGTCGGGCACCTTCTTCTCGTCGGCACGCTTCCCCGATGTCGCGCAGCCGTTCGTTCGGGCCCTGCCCCTGACGGCCCTGAACGACGCCATGCGCGCGATCATGTTGGACGGCGCCACGCTGTCGAACGTCGCCCCTCGGCTCCTCGTGCTGGCGGCTTGGGGCGGAGCGTCCTTCTTGCTGTCCCTCTGGCTCTTCCGGTGGCGCTGAGACAGCGTGCGCTGGAGACGCACCTCGTCGCATCGAGATGGAGCGGGGGCGCGCGCGGCTCCGCCGCCGGGCGGGCGAGCTGATACACTGTTCCCGATGCTTGGACCTCGCTTGAATTGGCTCGGGATCACGACGGGAATCGGGCTCACGCTGTACACCGTGAGCGCGCTCGCGCTCGGCCAGCCGGACGGCACACCCATCCCGCAGGGCAACGGCCTCCAAGGCCTGTTCGACTCGCGCGGCGAGTCGATCAACGCGCTCGCGGCCGCCTCCGACTCGCCCGAGACGTTCACTCCGGGTTGCTCGCTCACCTTCGAGGTCCTCCAGCGCAACGCGGGCTACCAGAATGCCTTCGGCTGGTACAACGTCACGGGGCAGGCTCCGGGCCTGGCCGATCTCCACGAGTTCATCAAATGCTCGGACCCGATCGGCACGATTACCCCTCTGCCGAACATTCAGAACGACCCTGCGTACTTGGGCGGCGAAATCGGATTCTACGAGGGCGTCGTAACCACCGGCTGCACGGCCCAGACTGGGCCCGCCGATTACGCCTACGTCTTCTACAGCGAGAAGCAGTTCAATCCCGACGGCAACCAGGCCAACCCCTATATTCACCTCCTCGTCTACAACAGCACCGTCACTCCGAATGCCTTCTACTTCGGCTGGGAGGATCTCATCTCCGGAGGTGACAACGACTTCGACGATCTGACGACGTTCGTGACGGGCATCACGTGCACGGGCGGCGGTGCGGAGTGCCAGACCGGTCAGCCGGGGGTCTGCGGGACGGGCACGATGCAGTGCCAGAACGGGACGCTCCAATGCGTTCCGCTGATGCAGCCCGGCCCCGAGAGCTGCAACGGCTTCGACGACGATTGCAATGGATCCATCGACGACGGTGACCTCTGCGAGGCCGGCGAGATCTGCGACAACGGCGTTTGTGTCCCCAACTGCGGAACGGGCGAGTTCGTGTGCCCGAACGACAAAGTCTGCGACACGGCCAAAGGCGTCTGCGTCGACCCTGGCTGCGTCGGCGCGGACTGCCCCGAGGGATCCAAGTGCATCGATGGCGACTGCGTCGATCCGTGCGCGGGGGCCATGTGCCCGCAGGGGCAGACGTGCCTCGCCGGCAACTGCCTCGACCCGTGCGACGTGATCACGTGCGACGCGAGCCAGGTCTGCGACGGGGGCGCGTGCGTCGAGAAATGCGACTGCGCGGGTTGTCCTACTGGCGAAGAGTGCCAATCGAGCGGGCTCTGTCTGGACAGCGATTGTGTCGACGCCAATTGTCCGGAGGGCTTCATCTGTCAACCGGACGGGTCCTGCAAGGATGGATGCGAGGGGGTGGTTTGTCCGGCAGGCCAGGTCTGCACCTTGGGAGAGTGCGTGGCCGATCCGAACACCGGTGAGGGCGGCGCGGGAGGAGGCTTTGTGCTGAGCGGACCGGGGGGAGGCGGCAATGGCGCCGCCGGCGGCGCGGGCGCCTCCGGAGGCGCGGGCGAGGGCGGCGCCGGCGCGGGCAATGGCAGCGGGGAAGAGGGCGGATGCGACTGCCGCGCCGCGCGCGATGCCTCGGGACAGTCCGCGGCGGCTGCCCTGGCGCTGCTCGGCGCAATCGCGCTCCGGAGCCGCCGCCAACGTCGATGATGTAGGGGACCTCAGCGGCCGAAGAGGCGCTTGATCTTCGCCCAGACGCCGGCCGGCTTCCGACTCACCTCTTCCGGCTCCGAAGACGAGGGCGGGCTCTCTTCCCGATCGTCCTCGTCTTCCTGCGCCGTCCTCTCCGCCTCCGCTTTCGGGACGAGCGCGCTCTTCGGGGAGGGAGCCCGTCGTTGCTTGGCCGTCCGGCCGGGCTTTGCCCGATTGCGGGCAGCGCGCATCTGAAGCGCCTCCTTCGCTGTCGTCGGCTTGTCCTTCTGCGTCTTCTTGTGAACGGTGACGGGCCGAGCCCCGAGCACGGCGAGGTCCTCGTTCAAGGACGGAGGGGCTGGCGCCACGGGGGCCGGTGCGGGGGCCGGTGCAGGCGCGGGCTTCGGCTTGGGCTTGCGCTCCGCGGTCGGTGCCGGCTTGGGCTCGGGGGCGGGGGCCATCTTCGGAGCAGGAGGCTCGGGCGCCGATTGCACGACGGCGCGCCCCGCGTCGCGAGGCCTCTGGAGGGCTTCCACCGGCGCTGCTTCGTGGCGCCTCGGCCGGCGTGGTCCCAGCAGATCGCGCTTGGCGTCTTCCCTCGGTGGCGTCTCGCGAGGCGCCTCTCGGCTCTTCCTCTCCCGCGGGGGCTCGTCACGGACGGGGCGGTAGTGGGGCGACTCCTTGGTCGAGCGCGTCGCGCGCGGCGCGCGCATATCGTGGGTCTTTCGAGGCGTTTTTGGGGGAGAGGCCACCTGCGGCTCGCCGGCGCGCGCAGGCGCGACGTCGTCCCAACCGCCATCGATCTCATCTTCGTCGCCCATGGAACGCTTCGTGCCACTGCGAGGGGCTTTTGCAAATCGAGAACCGCATTGACGCGAGCGAAGGGGGGCCCGCCGACAAAACGCCCGAGCCTCGCGCCGGTCGGAGAGACCGTAGAGCGAGGCTCGAGGGCTTGGCAGGGGCTCTCGCCTCCCGCCCTCCAGATCGTCAGCGGGTCGAGATGATCACCGCGATGACGTTCGCGTGACGCTGGTTCTCGAGCTCGATGACCCGGTCCACTCGCGTGAGCATCGCGGCGTCGCGGCGATCCTGCGCGATGTCGCGGATACGATGGATTCGCGCCATTCGCTCGGCATAGAAGATGAACTCCTCTTTGCCCTTCGGGGTCGAAACGGCCCACGCCCAGCGGGCATAGATCTCGCGCCGGTGAGCGGCTGCGCGCTCCGCCCGGAGCCGCGCCCATCGCGCCGCGTCTCTCCGCTCCTTCGCTCGGAGCTCGGCCATCCTTCTCTCACGAGCGGCCATCGCCTCCTTCCACAGGCGCTCGCGCCGCTCCTGCGCCGCGATCCTCTTCTCCTTCTCGTGGTGTTGCGCCGCCTCTCGCTTCTCCTTGTGCTCTTTCGCCTCCTCACGTCGCTCGCGCGCCTTCTCCCGCGCATGGGTGGGATCGGGCCGTTTGGTCTGGGCAGAGGCCACTGCTGGGACGGTCAACAGGCCGACGAACGCAGCAGCAAGCCAGACTCGAAACCTCGTCTTCATGTTCGCTTTCCTTTCGACCGCTCGGTTGCTGTTGTCGCCAGGCTCCGAACGCTCTCACGCCTCCATGGACGTGAGGTCCGGAGTGATTCCTACGCGCGGAGCGTCCCTGCCGAACGCTCGGCGGCGGGCTCACCGCCCGTTCAGACGTCGGTGAGCAATCTCCGAATGAGCTCGGCGAGCGACCCAGGGTCGTACGGCTTCGCGACGACCTCGCGTACTCCTGCAGTAGCAGCCGCTCCCTGCAGTTGCTCGTCGAAATAGCCGGAAACGAGGACGATCGGAGTGGAGGGGGCGACCCGGTGCACCGCCGCCGCGACGTCGATCCCGCTGAGCTCTGGCATGTTCAAGTCGGTGACGACGATGTCGATCTCGGTCGGGGCGGCGACGAGCTGGGCCAGCGCGTCTCGAGGACTGCTGAAGCCCTTCACCCGGTAGCCAAACCGCTCGAGCACCCTCACCCCCGCGCGGACGAGGGAGTCTTCGTCATCGATGAACATGACCCGCCCGCCGCTGCGATCGAAGCGTCCGGAGAGCCGCGTCGGCTCGCTCTCCGTCGATTCGTCGATGGTCGGGAGCAAGAGCTCGAACTTCGTCCCCACGCCGCGGGTCGACGTCGCGCGAATGGCGCCGCCGTGATCGCGCACGATCCCGTGGACGACGGCCAGCCCGAGGCCCGACCCCTTGCCGACGGGCTTGGTCGTGAAGAAGGGCTCGAAGATTCTGTCCAGAGTCTGGGCGTCCATCCCGACGCCGGTGTCGCTGACGGTCAGGAGCGCGTAATACCCGGGAGCGAGCCCGCCCGTCTCGGCGCGTTGCAACAGCTGCGTGACCTGGGTAATCGTGATTCGCCCCGATTGCCCTTCGAGCGCGTGCCACGCATTGGTGCACAGGTTCATGAGGACCTGATGCAGCTGCGTCGCGTTGCCCAGCACGGTCGGGCCCGGCTGCTCCGCGAGAACGGTGAGCTCTACTCCGGCGGGGAGCGCCGCTCTCAACAACGTGCCGACCTCTTCGAGGAGGCCGCGAACCCTGACGGGGGCGCGCTCCGGCCGCTCCTTTCGGCTGAAGGCGAGGATTTGGCGGACGAGGCGCGCGGCCCGCGTCGAGGCAACCCCGATCTCGTCGATGAGCTCCGTCACGGGATGATCGGCGGCGAGCATGTCCCGCGCGAGCTCGATGTTCGCGGAGACGGCGGTGAGGATGTTGTTGAAGTCGTGGGCGATGCCGCTCGCGAGCGTGCCGATGGCCTCCATCTTCTGGAGGTGGAGCAGCTGGGCCTCG
>WBZT01000794.1_pt2 | contig 11534 bp, 7 predicted proteins | sample 5204241 | NCBI WGS metagenome assembly WBZT01 (sample SAMN12344358, study PRJNA552823) | activated sludge metagenome | biome: Activated sludge suspended growth; feature: Nitrification reactor; material: Wastewater; isolation source: activated sludge from nitrification reactor of wastewater treatment...
TTTGGAAATAAAGCTAAAGAATTCATATCCCAGCATCCACAAACTTCCCGTTATACATGGAGTTGATACAGATATTTTCGAGATCACTTATTTTATGAAATGCATGGAATGCAATTTCTGCAAAGACCAGTGCTGTGAGTGGGGCGCGGATATTGATATGCAGAATGTCGAAAGGTTAATGAAGTATAAGGATGAGCTTGAGCAGTTTACCGGAATACAAAGCGATAAATGGTTCGATGAATCCGAAAAGGGAACTGACTATGAATATCCCGGCAACGAATACATGCGCACAATGTTTGATGAAGAAAAGGACGCCTGTATTTTTCTAAATACCGAAAGCAGGGGATGTATGATACACAGCTTTGCACTTAGCAAAGGGATCGATTACCACGAAATTAAGCCGACATTTTGTTCGCTTTTTCCGGTTACATATATGGATGGCATTCTGATGACACCTGAAGAAATTGACGAAGGATTAACCGCCTGCCTGGGTGAAGGGCCGACTTTATACCAGGGCTCCCGCGATGAGCTGCTGTATTATTTTGGCGAGGGCCTGGTTGCAGAGCTTGACGCCCTGCAGAATGAGGCATTTGAAAAGAAAAAAGTGATTGCAGCAGGAAGCGGCATTGTAGGTACCGGATCTTAACTCGAAACCAATCTACATTCCAAAAATTTTGCTATTTATAGGATTTATTATTGTAGGGAACGCATCTGAACGATTTTTCTGAGGTTGATTGAATAAACTCGATTCTAAAATTTTCAAAGTGCATGAATCCGGTTTTGATGCGTTCCTTTATTTATTCAATCAATAGCGGATACGATAATTCTTTTGTAGGGAACGCATCTCTTCGACATTTGCAAATCCGGGTGATTCAACTCAAAACCAATATCATTGCACTGCCTGAATCTGTTTTTGATGCGTTCCTTTTTTTCAGATAATTAATCTCAGGAACGCATCTCGAAACTCATAATTGCTTCCGGATTAATTCCATTTTGTTTTAATTGTCGCTTTGCATGAATCATTTCATAAGATGCGTTCCCTACAGAAGCGAACCTTCCTAACTACACCATTACATCAATTCACCATTTCTCTATTTCACTATCTCACTATTTCTCTAGCTCACCAATTCCTCAATAACGCTGCCTTCATTTACATATTTCAGAGGCCTGCGTTGCGGTGAATAGATAACTTTGTTATAATCTATGCCAAGCTGTTGTGACATAGTTGCGAATAAATTTCCCGGAGTAACAGGATTTGATACAATCTGATTCCCATCAGCGTTGGTTTCACCATACACGTAGCCCCCTCTAAATCCGCCGCCTGCCACCGCACATGCGAATGCGTCGGGGTAGTGGTCGCGGCCTTCATTGGCATTGATAGCAGGTGTTCTGCCGAACTCGCCCATACAAAGTACAATTGTCTTATCAAGCATACCGCGCTGCGAAAGATCCTGTATCAGCGTTGAAAATGCGGGGTCAAGCTTTTTGCACAGATTGGCGCTTCTGGTGAAGTTATCGGTATGTGTATCCCAGCCGTCAAGCGTTACTTCCACAAACTTTACACCCTGCTCAACCAGTCTTCTTGCCATCAGGCAGCCTTTGCCGAAATCATTATCGCCATAAGCTTGCTTCAATACATCGGGCTCTTCAGTAATATCAAATGCTCTGATAAGAGGAGAGTTCATCATCCTCACCGACTTTTCATAAATTAGCTTATGCTCATTAATATCTTCCAGCCCCTTTTCTTTGTAGAATGAATCCTCAAGCTCATTTAATATCTTCATCCTTTCCGAAAACCTTGTTTCATCCACATCCTTGAAACGTGCTATGTTCTGCAAAGGCTTCTTCACATCCTTTATCACGTAAGGCGAGAATTCTTTCCCGAGAAATTCTGCGCTATATGAAGGTCCGGTGAGACTGATGAAATAGGGGAGGTCGAATTCTTTCGCGCCTCCAAGCTCTTTTGCAGTAATTGCGCCAAAACTGGGATGCTTAACCACTCCCGTTGGCGGATATGATGTATGCATCAGGTAGCTGGCGCGATTGTGATTACCTTCCTTGCTGGTCAAAGTGCGGATCAATGTCAGCTTATCCATCTGATCCGCAAGCAAAGGCAGATTCTCTGATATTTCAATTCCCTGTGCATTTGTCTGTATAGCTTTGGTTGAACCGCCATTTTTGCTGCCGGGCTTTGGACTGAAAGTTTCAAACTGGGAAGGTGCACCGGCAAGCCACAGAACAATTACTGACTCTGCCTGCGCGTTTAGCGGATTCATAAACGAAAGCCCCGGATTCTTTGAAGCAATTGTCTTTGCGAATCCGAATTTTGAAAATATCAGCCCCGATGTCAAAGCCATGCTGAGCGAAAGAAACTTTCTTCTTGAAAGTTCAACTTCATCTTTATGATCTTTGTTGCCGCAGTGAGCTTTATCACCAAAGTGATTCTTATGTCCAGAGTGAACTTTATTTATTTTTTCAGCCATTCTTTATGTGCCCAATTAAGTAATTTAATTTTCTGTCTTTTGTGGGTTGTGACATTCAATTTGAAATGAACCTTTTTCAGTTCTTCAGCCCACGACTTCAGTCGTGGGGGTACAGTTCTGTTTTCATTCAAAACCGTTTTAACGGTTTATCCGGAAAGACTCCAACTTATAGATCACATTATCCGGATCCTAATGATTAAACACAAACTCACTGCTGTTCAATAATGCCCATTGTATATCCTCATACATGTTTTCATCATTGCCTGCGTTTTTAAGGGCGGTTTCGGTCTCACTTTCTGACGGGTATCTGCCAATTGTATTAAGAAATATCAGGCTCAAACGTTCTTCCGGATCGCTCGTTTTCTTCAAAACCTTCGATACAAAATTACCCGGCTTTTTCTCGGATATTTTTTCTATCACATCGCTGTTCATCATCAGCAGAGCCTGGGTTATAGTGCCTGAAAAATCTTCAGCTTCATTCATTTCATCGTCTTCGAAAGTGTAAACAAAAAGCTGCAGTATCCTGAACCTGATCTTCTCAAGCTCTTCCTGTGATTTATCTTTCATTTTACCCTGCTCAAAGTACCCGCTGGTCCACAGTAATGAATTAGATAGCTGCACCGGGTCCATTGGCCTCAAAACTGCGCGCGAGAAAAATTCATGGTCATCCTTATTGCTGCTGTTTGGCGTTGAGCTTAGCTGGTAAACTTTTGTATTTGTTATCAGCCTGTAAAGATTTTTGATGTCAAAATTTGAATTTACGAATTCATCTGTTAGCTTTTCAAGCAGCTCCGGATTGCTGCCCGGGTCAGAATCAGTCATATCATCAACCGGATTAATAAATCCATAACCAAAGAAATGCTTCCAGGTTCTGTTAACGAATGCTTTTGCAAGCCTGCGGCTTTCGGTTACTGTCAGATTCTCAGCCATCAGTTTTCTTCTGTCCACACCAGCATCGCTTGAAACAGAAGCGCCGCCAAGGAATTTCGGGTATGCGGTCTTTTTCTCACCTTTAACTTCGTAGGTCAATTGGCCGTTAACAGCATCCCACACAAGCAAATCAGGTTTAAAAGCAGAATCCTGCATTCTCTGCTTAAGGCTATCCACAGCCCACTGAGGAGGGATATTGAACTTTCTTTTTTTCTCCTTGTTGTTGCTTCTATTCTCCTTTTTCTTATTCTTCTTTACGTTTTTATGCTCATCCATCTTCTCCATGTCAGCGTTCATTTCCTGTGTACCATTTACATCAGCTTCTTTGGTTTCCATTTCATTTTCTCTTGCCCGGGTGATCTGCTTTTCCATTTTTATAACAGCCTGTGTTATCTTCTGCGCCTGGTTCTTTTGCAGAAGGGGTAGTATCTGCCTGCGCGAAAAGAACGACGCGACCCCGTAGAAATCTTCCTGGGTGATCTTTTCATATGGATGTTTATGGCACTGTGCGCACTGTATTTGTTTGCCTGTGAATACCTTCATCACATTTCCGGCGGCATCTTCGGGATTTTCGAACCTGCCCATATAAAGCGCGTATGGATTCGAGCTTACAAATCCCTGCGCTGTAATGAGATTCGAAACAAACTCTGTGTACGGCCTGTTTCCATTGAAATCTTCCGCAAACTCCTTTTTGACCATTGAATAAACCGGTGCCTGCACTTTTCTTTTACCATCATACGAAAACAAAACCTGCATCCACATATCAGCCATATAGCCGCCGTATTCATCTGATGCCAGGAGCTCTTCTATCTTGTTTTTTCTTTTTGAAGAAGAGCCGTCTTCCAAAAAGCTTTTTACTTCATCTGCATTTGGAGTTCTGCCGGTTACATCAAGATACAGTCTCCTCAAAAACTCTTCATCACTTGCAGCATCAGACGGTTTGAGCCCTTTTTCATCCCACGCTTTCTCGATAAGCGCATCAATTTCTTTCGAATTCAGTCTTGATTCTCCGCCTGTTGATGTCATCACAAGCAGAAGTGTAATAAAAACAATAAACAGAAGGTAAACTGCTATGACCTGCCTGTTTGTTGAAAATTCCGTTGATTTTTTCAATGCTATCATAGTTTGCTTTATGCTTTGACAAAATTTGGCTCAAAGGGTTTAAAAATAAGTTTCAACTTTTCTGTAATGACTTGTTATAAAACAGTTTACATTCATGGGAATATGTAGAATTATTCAATTTACTGTTAATCCATGCAATTACATTGAATGGCGAAAAAGCCCCTCCATAATTGGCTTTGGTTAGAATATCCAGATATTCATTCAGCAAATCATGAAGCTCGGATTTTGAATTAACATCCTGCATGTCCACTATGAACTTAAGCAAAGTTCTCTCGGCCGGATTAAGCAGCTTCCTTTGTTTCAGGTAGCGGAAAAGCGATTTAGTGTAATGTTCAATATATGAAATGTTTCCCATCTCAAAATGCAGTATCAGCGCAAACAGCCTGCAGAATGTTTGCATATCTTCGCGCAAGCGAAATGAGTTATCATTCATGATCTTTGAAATGTATTCCAGTGATCTGCTGTAATCTCCAAAAACAAAATAATGCATTGCTGCCTGGTTCCATGTAACGATCTCCTCATCCCTGTAGGTATTGTTCCGGTTCGCTTCGCAATACCTGATCTCTTCTTCTACCAGCCGGAAGTTCCTTTCATGTTCACCGCAGGTCATATTCATATTTATCTCGCATGATAGTGTCCTAATCTTCAGAAAGTTGCGCACCTTTGCCGGCGAAGATTCCAGCAGCTCATCTTCTTCTGCTTTGAGCTCTGCAGCCGCCATGCTTGCTGCTTCAAATCCGTTTCTGTAAAGCTCAGCCAGGATCGTATTCTGTCTGCTGCTTATGTATTCATAGGGATATGATCTTTTCCCGCCGCCTGCTGATTCGATCAGCTCTATGGTTTTGTAGGTGTGCTCAAGCGATTCTTCGAAGCCGCCGCCCCGCAGCATCAAGGCAAATGATACAATTTGATGGAACAGGATCTTGGAATGGGTGCAGATCGCAAATATCTCATCTGAAAGCTCACTACGCTTAAGAAAGTTTTCAAATTGACGGGTTTCTTTTGCAGTTACTGCCGGTCCAGATGCAGTTGCCATAATTATGAGCTCATCAAGCAATTTTTTGTAAACGCTGATATTGTTAAGCCTTTCGAGGACAAAAGTTTCCTCCCCGTAATTCTTCATCAAAAGCTCCCTGCTTTGATTTAGTGATGAATATACCCTGAGCGTTTGCCTTTCAGTATGCAGTGCGTCCAGCAGCAGAACATCTTTTCCCAGCCGTCTTGCCATAGAGCTTGCCTTCGCTGACTTTGCAAGAGATGCTTTGAATAATCCTTTTCTGTACAGCAGCCGGGCCTGGCTTATCATTGCACCTATCTTGAGATCGATATCACTTTCTTCGTTATAATGATTTAATGCGCGCAATATGCTGCCATAAAGATAATGTTTAAGAACAGGCAGCTGCGTGAGCGATCGTTTCCCTTTAAGGCTCTGTTTAACGGGTTCTTCGGAATACTCAGTTCCACAATCCAGTTTATCAAACGCGTCAAAAAGTTTTAGGTAAGTTTTTTCCTTCCCCGTCGAACCTCTGGTGGTTGATTTCCTGAAATATGCCTTTTCGGTTGGAGAGAGCGAACTGATTAATTTATATAAGCTCTTATCATTTTTCATGAATTTTAATCAAAATACTTGCAATTATTTAAATTTTGCTGAAATATGAGAAAAAATGAAATCAATATCAATGTATGAATCCTAAGTATAAGTAAATATTGATTTGCTTAATTTATGCCGCAAAACTAACTTTGTTCTGTAAATTCATAGTGAAAGGATTTATTGCTTCTGTTAAAATCCACATTTATTGCTTTGGTCTCACTGGTACTGATTGCCGCTGTTTTGCCGCGGAAGGCTTCGCGGCAATCAGTTGCCGGTTTTACATCTCCTTTATATAAAGATGTGTCCTTAACCAATCTCCCCACGGCTATAGTCAGCGGACCCGGTATGGATGCCGAATCAGCAGATATTGACGGTGATGGCGACCTGGATATAGTAATTGCTAATGAATACCAGCCAAACAAAATATTACTAAACAATGGCAGCGGCGTATTTACAGATGGGACACCGGGACGGCTTCCGCAAAAAAATCTGGATAGCGAGGATATCGGTATCGCGGATATGGATAGAGATAGTGACCTCGATATAGTTTTCGCTACCGAAGATCATACTATACACGAGCTATATTTCAACAACGGCAATGCCGTTTACAGGGATATGCAGAATGTTCTGCCCAACAGCATAGCGAATTCTGTTTTGGCAGTTGATATAAATAATGACTTACTTCCTGATCTCATCTTTGGGAACGCGGGGCCAACGGATACACCCGCTCAGAATTTTATATTGATCAACAATGGAGATTCAACCTTTTCAAATCAAACCGCCGTTAGACTTCCTGCTGTTTTGGATATTACTCAGGATATAAAGCTTGGTGATCTTGATGGCGATGGTGATAATGACATGGTTGTGGGTAATGAAGACGGCAATAAGCTGTATATCAATAACGGTTTGGGCTATTTTAGTGATTCCACAACTTTAAGACTTCCCATTAGCGGAAACGAAGAAACCCGTAAAGTTACATTGTTCGATATTGACGGCGATAATGACCTGGATATCTTTTTCTCCAATGTAGCCTTCCGCCCGGGGATGAACAGGCAGGATAGGCTTCTGGTAAATGACGGGAACGGGTATTTTACGGATGTGACTGCAGCCAATATTCCGCCTGATGCTGAACATACTACCGACGCGATCTTTGTAGATGTTGATCTGGATGGCGATGGCGACCTGGTTACTACAAATATTTTTTATAACCGGCCTGTAAAGGTATTTTTAAATAACGGGCTGGGAATATTCACTGAGGCTACTAATGAAGTGCTGCCGCCGGGTGTTTCAGGAGAAGGCATCGGGTTAAAGGCTGCAGATTTCAACGGCGACGGCTTGCAGGATTTATACATTGTCAACAGGGGACAAATGGACCGGCTCCTGTTGAGAAATGACACCGCATCAACTATCGGGCTTCAGAACTTAAACGGAGAGGTGCCATTAACCTATGGAATAACCGGCGTGTTTCCAAATCCGTTTAACCCCCAGGTAACAATTAACATCTCTGTGCCCGATGGTTATGCCGGTGTTTACCTGCTTGAGATATATTCCTCAACCGGAAGCCTGATCGATGTTCCCCTTAATACTTCCCTGAAGCCCGGTTTCCACAGCGTAAGCTGGTTACCGGTTAACAGGCCATCAGGCATTTACTTTGCTGTTTTGAGTTCAAATGACATTGAAAATTCTGCAAAAAATATAAGATCGGCTGCAAGGCTGGTATTGATAAAATGAAAAAAAATTTAAGAAAGATATACTGCCCCGGAAGATGGCACAAAAAATTCTATATATTCTCTGCCGCTTTAGCTTTCATGCTTTTCTCAGCTTCATTCAACGTACTGAAAGCAGAGTTTGATACGGCGTACGCGCGCATCCTGCAAACCAAGCTTAATACCATCAAAACTCAGTACGGATTGGTTGGTGTTTCTGCCGCGGTATCCTCCCCGCGGCTTGGAACGTGGCTGGGGCAGGCGGGCATTTCCCACCCGGGGGTTAACATTACTCATGATATAGTTTTTGATATTGGAAGCATTACGAAGAATTTTATGTCAGCGCTTGCCCTGCAGCTTGTTCAGGGTGATTCGCTCAGCCTTACCGATACTATCGGAAAATTCCTGCCGCAGTATAATAATGTGAACGGGAAAATAACAATAAAGCAAATACTTAATCATACAAGCGGATTGTATAACTTTACGGATAATCCTTCATTTAATAACGCGAGTAATTCAAATCTATCAAGAGTATGGACTCTTGAGGAAGTGCTTACAAGCTATGTACTCGCGCCATATTTCCAGCCGGGGCTCTCATGGCATTACTCCAATACCAATTATATTATACTGGCTATTATTATCAGGCAGGTAACCCAGCGCGATCTTGGCGAGCTTATGAGAGAACGTTTCTTTTCTCCTCTTGCTATGGATAGCACTTATTTTGAATTCAAAGATACTGTAAACGTGCCGTTTGTTCATGGCTGGTCAATGGGCGGCGGGGGACAGCTCGTGGATATTTCCGGGATTCCGCGGACAGCGTTTATAACTTCAACCCTTGGTGCAGGGGGAGTTATCACCCGAGCAGGCGATATTATTAAATGGCCCCGAGCTTTATATACAGGGCAGATAATCAGTCCGGCAATACTGACACAGATGCTGGAATTCACAAATGCAAGCATCTCCGGCGCAAACGGGTATGGACTCGGTACAATGAGATACACAGTGAATGGCAAAACCTGCTGGGGGCACGGCGGTAATTCATTCGGGCATTCCTGCATCCTGATGTACTATCCAGCAGATAGTATTTGCATGACCTTGCTGATGAACAGGGATATCAATACGGGACCGGTTGGATTAGATTTTATGGGAACCGTTTTTGCCAATTATCCAATTGGGATTGTTTCGCAAACCGGTGTTGTTCCTTCCGGATTCAGCCTGAAGCAGAATTATCCTAATCCATTCAATCCGGAAACTAAAATTAAATTTTCGATACCTGAAAGCAACAGCTCATTGACGCAATTGAATGTTTACAACGCAGCAGGTGAATTCGTGAACAGACTGGTGAATGAATATTTGGGCAGGGGAGAATATGAAGCCAGCTTTAATGCCTCGGATTTGCCAAGCGGAGTGTATTTCTATACATTGGAAATCGGTAAATTCAGGGAGTCAAAGAAGATGATATTGGTAAAATAAACTGAGTCTGTAAAAAAAACCATTCCCAAACTCCAGTTTGGGAATGTATCATTCGTCTTTCTATATTTATGCGCAGGCAGGAATTTTGAATTTCATTGTCTTCTAACTCTAAACCGTTGAAACGGTTTTAGAATTTGCTCAATTCTTTCCCCACGGCTGAAGCTGTGGGCCAATGTTTCTAATACAACTCATTCCCAAACTCATTTCTTTCCCCACGGCTGAAGCCGTGTGCTAAAGTGTTCAAGACAACTCATTCTCAGGCTCCACAAACTGTTTCCAAACAATATTAACCCCAGCTTTTAAGCTGGGGATTTTGCGAGCATAAAATCAAAACGGGCTTTAGCCCTGATCAAAATATTGCAAATGGGAAATTTTAAGACAAACTCAAGTTTGGGAATGGCAAAAAGTAATGATCTACAATATTAGTTTGGCTCTTTCCAGATTTTCCCTAAAGCTACCGGTAACCAATCCATAGCTTTTCAGCTTGTCATCCATTAGACCAAGCTCTGCTACCATCGGGTATCTATCGAAGGAAGCAGAGCTTCCTTTTTGTACCAGACTTCTATCAAATCCGAAGGCTTCAGCCATCATCACGCACATTTCGTACCGCGATAGATACTCACTTCCGCAAAAATTGATTATGTCATTCTGCCTGTATAAACCCGGCAGTTTAAGCAGGATATCTGCGGCATCTTCAGTGTAAATTGGATTCCTGAATTGATCCGTAAATGCATTTACAGGCTCGCCGTTCTTCATCGTTTTATACGCAATATCAAAAAATGAAGTATATGTGCTTAATGTGAATCCATACACAAGAGATGTCCTTAATATAATATACTTCCCTGCATGTTCCTTTACTGCATGCTCACCCTGCAGCTTTGCCTTAGCATAAATCGTGAGCGGCTCAAGCGGTGAAGTATCTTCATTCAGACCCGTGCCACCGCGGTAAACAAGGTCGGTAGAGGTATATATCATCAGTGAACCAGCAGCCTTACATAACTTAGCTATTTCTCCTGTTACGCCGCTGTTGAATTGCTCAATGTATGAATCTTCTTCTGTAGTTATACGTGTTGGAGTAACCGATGCCAGATGATATACAATATCAGGTTTTATGCTTTCAAATATTTTTTTTAGATCTGAACTATCCGAAAGATCACATTTGAGCATCTTTATCCCTTCTATTTCCACCGGGTGAGAGTTATATACTCCGGTCACTTCAGCGCCGCCATAAATAACAAGCGCCTTAGATAAATAAGGCGCAATGTAACCTGATACTCCTGTTATTAAAACCTTCTTCAAATGTAATTTTATTTCAGCCTGTTTAAGTATTTGAGTATTTCAACACCAACATTATCCACTGTATTCGCCTGGTTGGTTAAAACAACTACACCGGTGCTTGTTTCGGGAATGAATCCCATGAAGCTTGCGAATCCTCCTGTGCCGCCATTATGCCATACAACTGTCCTGTCACCCGATGTTTCCGAAACATGCCACGCCATACCAATAGCGGTGTTTGGAATATCAGTTTCAAATCTGCGCTTATGCAATTGCGTTAAAGCTTCCTTGAAATCGAACTTATCAGTTTTGCCCATATGGAATGCAAGATATTTCATCATGTCAGGAAGTGAAGATCTGATCGCTCCGCACCCTGCCAGTACATCAAAATCCCAAAGCGGTGTGGGCTCGCCTTTTTCAGTATAGCCCTTTGCCATGTTCTTCTGCATATCCGGAGTCAGCTTCTGGCCGGTTGAGTACATTCCAAGTGAATCAACAAGATAGTAATGAAGCATCTCATCATATGATTTACCCGATGCCCTGGACATGATATCGCCAAGCAATCCCATACCTAAATTTGAATATAGATACTTCGTACCGGGTTCGTACTCGGGTATGTAATTATTGATGAAATAATACAGGTCTTCCTCTTTGTAATTTTTATATGGATTCTTCGCATCGGTCTTTTCATTCATCATCAGGTTCGCAGGTAAACGCGGGAGCCCGGAAGTCTGTGTTGCTAAATGAAAGAGCTTAACAGGCTCTGTGCTTGAAAAGTTATGAATTGTCACTCCGGCGGGCATGTAGTTTTGTACCGGATCGCCGAGTTTTATCTTGCCTTCACGCTCAAGCATGATTGCCATTGTTGTTGTGAAGGTTTTTGTGATAGAGCCTATCTCGAATACTGTGGATTCAGTTACTTTGGTCTCGTCATCTTTTGTTGACTTGCCGAAG
>WBZT01002930.1_pt1 | contig 11533 bp, 14 predicted proteins | sample 5204241 | NCBI WGS metagenome assembly WBZT01 (sample SAMN12344358, study PRJNA552823) | activated sludge metagenome | biome: Activated sludge suspended growth; feature: Nitrification reactor; material: Wastewater; isolation source: activated sludge from nitrification reactor of wastewater...
TGACTTGAGCAAGGGCGTCACCGTGCTTACGGATGCTAGTGTGGGCAAGGTCGCCATTGCCAACCCCAAGGTGGCGCCGTTCGGCAGGCAGGCGCTCAAGGTGCTGGATTTCTACAAGGTGCGTGCTGCCGTGGAGCCCAAACTGGTTTACGGCGAGAGCATCACCCAGGTCAGCCAGTATGTGGACAGCAAGTCGGCCGATGTGGGTTTCAGCGCCAAATCCATCGTGGTGGCGCCGGAAACGGCAGGTAAGGGCAAGTGGGTGGAAGTACCACCGGAAAGTTACGAACCCATCGCCCAGGGCGTGGTAATACTCAAACATGGCTCGGAAACCAATGGTGACGCCGCCCGCAAATTTTATGGCTTTGTGCAGTCGGAAAAAGCACGTGAGATTTTTGCCAGGAATGGGTACAAGCTGCCGTGAACAAGCTGAAAGGAACCATTGCTGCTATAGAAAGCAACCGCCACATGTCCCTGGTAGACGTGGCGGTAGGCGGCGATGTGTTCTCTGCTACGCTGCTGGAAACGCCGGAGACGGCGGACTACCTCAAGGTCGGCAACCCGGTCACGCTATTATTCAAGGAAACAGAAGTCTCCCTGGCTAAAGGATTGAGCGGCCTTATCAGCATGCGTAATCGTTTGGCCGCCACAGTGCAGGGCATGGAGCGCGGCGATATCATGAGTGCCATTGCACTGGATTATTGCGGCCACAGCATCACCAGCGTCATTACCACACGTGCTGTGGCCCGGCTGCAACTGGCCGTGGGTGACAAGGTGGAAGCACTGGTCAAGGCCAATGAAATCGCACTGATGGAAGGGCATCATGACGCCTGATTGGCAACCCCTGATCCTGACCTTCAAGCTGGCTGCGGTCACCACCATCATCCTGTTCTGCATAGGTGTGCCTTTTGCCTGGTGGCTGGCGAATACCCGTATCCGTATTAAACCGGTTGTAGAGGCATTGGTGGCCATGCCGCTGGTGTTGCCACCTTCGGTGCTGGGCTTTTATCTGCTACTGGCCTTCAGCCCCGAACGCTGGTTCGGCCAGTGGCTGGATCGTGTCGCCGGACTGCGGCTGGCGTTCAGTTTTGAAGGGCTGGTGGTGGCTTCGGTGATATTCAGTTTTCCATTCCTGGTGCACCCGATCCAGGCCGCCTTCCAGAATTTGCCGCGTTCGCTCACCGAGGCTGCACGGGTGTTGGGCAAATCCAACTGGCAGATATTCCTGCGGGTGCTGTTACCCAACATCAAACCTGCGTTGTTATCCGGCACGGTTTTGGCCTTTGCCCACACCGTGGGCGAATTCGGTGTGGTGCTGATGATAGGCGGCAACCTGCCCAACGAAACCCGTGTCGCCTCGATTGCCATTTATGATGAAGTGGAATCGCTCAACTATGCGGCTGCCAACTTCTATGCCGGCACGCTGTTCCTGCTATCGTTTGCCATTCTGTTGGTGGTTTACCTGATCAACCGCAAGGCAAAAACATGATCCAGGCAACCATTCAAAAGCGCCTGCATGGTGCGCAGGGTAAATTTGACCTCAATGTCAGCCTGGAGGTGGGGGCTGGTGAATTTGTGGCGCTGTTTGGCCCTTCCGGTGTGGGCAAGACCACGCTGCTGCGCTGCCTGGCCGGGCTGGAACAGCCGGAGCAGGGCAGTGTGGTGGTCGGCGGGGAAACTTGGTTCGAGAGCAACCGGCGCATCAACCTGCCCCCACAGCAACGGCGCGCGGGATATGTGTTCCAGGATTACGCCTTGTTCCCCAACATGACGGTGCGCGGCAACCTGGAATTTGCTTTAAGAAAAGGCGCAGACAAAAGCCGTGTGGAGTCGCTGCTGGAGCTGATGGAACTGGGTGAACTGCAACATCGCAAACCCGAAGTCCTCTCCGGCGGGCAGAAGCAGCGTGTGGCGTTGGCGCGTGCTCTGGCCTCGGAGCCCAGCCTGCTGCTGCTGGACGAGCCGCTTTCCGCGCTGGATGCGGCGATCCGCTCACGTCTGCAAGATGAAATCCTGCGCTTGCAAAAACACTTTGGCCTGACGGCAATTATTGTCAGCCATGAGGTTGGCGAGGTTTACAAGCTGGCCAACCGGGTGCTGGTGATGGAGGCCGGGCACATTACCCAGCAAGGCAGTCCAGCTACCGTGTTCAGCGCCGGGCAGACCAGCGGCAAGTTCCGTTTTACCGGAGAAATCCTGGCGATTGAGCCTATGGATGTGATGGCCAGCCTGACCGTGCTGGTGGGCAACCAGATTGTGCGTGTGGTGGCCACCCATGGTGAGGCTGCGGAATTAAAAATTGGTGACCGCGTCATGCTAGTTTCCAAGGCTTTTAATCCCATGGTGCTAAAACTGGGTTAAAGCCTTCAACGGAGTTGCGTGTAAAGGCGCCTGTGAGATGGGTAATTCCTCATGCAAGAATCAGAAATTCCCCTATATCCCAACTTGGATAGAAGAATTAGTATCCTCCCCGGACTTACTCCTCCCTTGCATATCAGTACTTCTCTCCATTGGGTGCTATATGCAAACCTGTAACCGCCGGCTCTAATGACCGGCGGTTTTTTTCTTATACCGTGGCGTGGCGCAACAAGTTCAGGCAGTCTTCCGTAGCTGCCAGTTCAATCGCCAGGAAATCATCTTCATTGCGGAGGGTCGGGTTGGCACCATTTTCCAGCAGCAGTTGCAGCATGTCAGCTTTGCCGCTGGAAGCGGTGTACATCAATGCCGTGGCGCCGGTGACGTTGCGGTTGTCGAGGTCAATGCCTTTATCAATTAGTTGCTGCACCACTGCGGCGTTGCCTGAAACACAAGCCAGCCACAGGGCATTGTTGCCATCGCTGTTGCGCAGGTGCAGGTTCACGCCATGGGCCAGCAATTCCGCGGAGAGGTCCTCACAGCCCAGCAGGGCGGCACGCATGAGTGGGGTGAGGGCATGATCCCAGGGACTATCCAGGTTAGCGGGGTCAAAGTGGTATTCGCTGATGAAATTCCGCAGTTCCTGGCTGGATCGCTCGCCCAGGGCAGGTGGGTCAGGTAGCACCGGGGCCAGGGCTTCATAGCCGCCATCCACACTGTAGACCTCGCGGTAGCGGAAATCGGCAAACATGCTGGCGTAGATCTGGCTGGCGTTGCCGTGATAGCAATAAATCATCACCGGGATGTTTTTCGGCAGGCTGGCAATGGCCTCGGGAAAGTTGCGCTCGGCCAGGTGATCAGCCCCCTTGATATGGGCTTTGGCATAGCTCGCCATGTCGCGCGAATCAAATAACGCCAGCGGCTCTATGCCGGCGCGTGAGCGACGGATGTGGTCGGCAGCGGCAGAAGGTGTGATGCGATGAAAAGCGCTGAACATGATGTCACCTCACAGTCAGGTTTCTGCTCCAAAACATTTGTCGTAATCCACGCAAACGCCGCAGGTTGGCGACTTGCAGATGAATATATCCGCACGTTCACAGAGCTGTTTGTAGAAAAACTTTTTCCATTTCATGTCACCACTGTTCTTTTCCACCAGTTGCGGAAAGTTCTCGCGCATCAAGGTGGAAAGGGCGGCGCGGTTGGGCAGCCCCATGTCCTGCCACAGATGGTTGTCGCCCATGCAGGATTGGGCGATGAACTGCACCAGCTCGTGGGTGGCGGGCGTTTGCTCCGCCGCGTGTTCCCACAACAGCGCCACAATGTCGTCGAACTCTTCCATGCGGCTTTCCTGCCGCTCCGTCATGCGTATCGGCTGGGTGGGTGGCGTCATAATCTGGGGCTGTGTCAGCATGGCTTTCTTATGCGGCTGCCGGGGCGTGCGTATAACACTTCTTGGGGCAAATCTTGGCGCAGGCTTCGCAGCCCACACAGTTTTCCGGGTTGGCGATGGTCATGATTTTCTTTTCGTATTCGTCATCATCATCGTCATCTTCGCCCAGCGACATGGAAATCCGGTCGCCATCCTCGGTAATGCCCACCAGTTGCAGCACATCGCGCCCGCACACGCGGAAGCAGCGGCCGCAGCCTATGCACTTCTCCTCGGCAATATTTTCAGCGAACTTGGGCGTCCATTCCACGCCACTGGGCAGGGTTACGGTGTATGCCATGATATTAGCCTCCTGCTGCGGCCAGCTTTTTGCGGGCCTCGGTCAATTGTTGGTAGGCGCTGTAGGTTTTCTGCGCCACTTCGGGTATTTTTTCCCATCCGGTGGGCAGGTCTTCCGACAGGTCATGCAAATCCATTTTCAATTGCGTGGCCTGGGCGTTGAGTTTTTTCACTTCGGCCTTGATGGTTTCGATATCGCTCATTGCTCTCTCCAAATCAACCGTAATTGGCAACATCAGGAAACTGCTTGATCATTTCCACAGCCGCCGTCACCTGCTTTTCACCTTCAGCGGCCAGCTTTTCCATGCTCTCGAAGCCGAAGCGGTGGACATCGCGCAGATGCTTGTTGACCACTACGAGCCGACCGGCAGTGAGGATCATCTTGCCGAAACCTTCATGGTGCATTTTCATCATGGGCGAGACCATGATGCCGGTTTCGCGCTCCACGGCCAGTCCGATGGCGTTGTAGAACAGTTCCAGGCGCCACAGGGTTTCCGGGTCAGGGTCGCCGATGATGGGCATTTCCTTGCGCTGTTCCTTGGTGATGATGTAGGGCGCCAGCAGGGTGGCGTTATCCTTGCCTTCCCATGCGCCGTGGGTGTCCTGGGCGCGCCATTGCTTGATAAGCTCCTTGACGAAGGTGGACTCCCACGGATTGGTTTGATTCTCGGCAGGGGCTTCTGCAACTGCTGCGGTGGCTGACATGTGTTTCTCCTGATGCGGTGGTATGGGTTAAACGGCTTCATCCTCGAAGTCGAGGGTCTTTTCCTGATCTTTCATCAACGCCTTGCGCAGCCATGGGGGCGGCGTGCCGTTGAGTACGTCCTTGAGTTTGGCCAGCACATCCTCAATGGCCTCAGGTTCATTCACCTTGACCGGGTGGATCTTGTGCGCCACGACCCTTGCCGCAGCCGAGCCGCCGATGGCCGACACATAGAGCAGGGCGCAATCCTTGATGACCTCCAGCTTGGGCGCCAGCTTGTCCTCGTTGCCGTCTTCCTGCAGGTCGCCATCGAATTGCACGGCATGCAAAAAGGTGTGGCCGCTAGGGGTGAGCTCGTAGATGGCAATGTTCTTGGCCCAGCCAAAATGGGCATCGACTCTCTTCAGATCCTGTGTGGCAAAGGCAACTTTCATGATGTTCTCCTGTTATCCAAATGCGGCTTGTACGGTTTCGGCGGACCCCTGGCAGCTATTGCAACCGCCACCGGAAGCGCAGCCATGCGCTTCATCGTTGCTGGCCCAGGTTTCGGGGGTGACTTCATGCTCATCGGCAAGAAAGGTATTGCCCAGCTCGAATACGAATTCCATGGTGCCGCGGTATCCCACGGTCACCTTGTGTGCGGCGCCCAGCCTGTCAAAGGTGGGAATGCCGTAGCGCAGGAAAGGAATGCCCAGCCGTGCGGCCATCTGCCGCCCGTGTGAATGGGTAATCAGCAGATCGCAATCCTGGGCGCGGGCTTCCAGGTCTTCCAGGTCGCCGATCAGCACCTCCTCGGCGGGCATCTGTTCCAGCACCGAGGATTGCGTGGTGGTCACGGCTGCGGCAATTTCGCAGCCCATTTCCGCCAGGAAACTGCCCAACGACCATAGCAGGTCAGGCTCGGCGCCTATGGCGACTTTCATGCCGCCGGTAAAGAAATGCGCGTCCAGCATGGCGTCCTGCAACTGGCTGCGCTGGCGGCGGTATTTCTGCGGTACGGGTTTACCGGACAGCGTAGAGAGGGTCTGCATCAGGCGGTCATTGGCTTCCAGCCCGGTAAGACGGTCAAACACGGTGTAAGGTACGCCGGTTTTCATTTCCAGCTCGATGGCGGCGGAATGCATTTGCTCGCCGATGGCCAGTGTGGCGCGCGCCGCACCCATGCTGCGCAGCTCTTCCACGGTGGTGCCACCCAGTGTAGTGGGGGTGAAATCATCGGGAATATGGCCGTCCAGTGAGCCTGAAATGTCCGGGATGAAGACCGGGCTGAGGCCAAATGACTGGATGATGTCGCGGATTTCCTCGATGTCGCCGGGTGTCAGGTGTGAACCGGGCAGTACATTCACGCGATCCATCTGCTTCACGCTGCAGGGTTCCGCCATCTCCTGCACGATACGCACCACAGCCTTGCTCCAGCCATCCTGAAATGCTCCCAGATAGTCGGGCGTTGAAACATAAATTACATTTAATTCAGCAAGTTCTGGATGTTTGTTTTTAATTAGCTTTAAGTAAGCGTCAACGTCATCCCCCTTGGTTTCCGTCAGGCCGGTGGAGGCGAGGCCTATCACATCCGGCTTGGCGCGGTTCCAGATATTCAGGATGGCCTGTTCGATGTTGTCCATACCGCCGAGGATGGTGGTCACCTCGTTCATGGCCGTGGTTTGCATCGGGATCATTTCGCGGAAATGGCGCACAAACAGCACCAGGCCGAACGAAGTGCAGCCTTGCGAGCCGTGCAGGGTGGGCAGGCTGTTGTTGAGCCCCATGAAGGCCAGCGCCGCGCCTATGGGCTGGCTCATTTTCAGCGGGTTGACCGTGCAGGCCTTGTGGCTGGTGGTGACGGTAGCCATCATGCTGCCTTTGCTTCAACGGTGGGTTGTGGCGCGGTTTCCCACGGTGCAGGCTTGCGCACCTGTGCCCATACTGGGTGGTAAAGCGCCTGTTCGATGCGTTTGACCAGTTCCACCATGCCCACATAACCGGCATAAGCGTGGTGGCGCTCCTGGTTGATGTCCAGCCAGGGCATTTTTGCCTTAAGCGCCACAAACTGGCTGCGCCCGCCGGAGAGCATGATGTCGGCGCGAGAGTCGCGCAGCATGGCGTACATGTCGCGCGGGCGCATGTCATCGAACATGTGGGCGTCTTCGCCCATCAGTTCCTTGATCTTTTCCTTGTCCTCGGCGGTGGATTTCTTCACGCTGGTACCCACAATTTCCAGCCCGGCTTCCTGCAGGGCTGAAACCACCGACCACGATTTCACGCCGCCGGTAATCAACAGTACCTTTTTGCCTTCCAGCCGCTTGCGATATTGGTTGATGGCCTCCCAGGCGCGGGATTCCTCACGGAAAATCACCTTTTCCGTGCGTGCCAGCAGGTCTTCCGGCGCGCCTTGTTTAACCAGCAGGGTTGCAATCTGGCGCAGGCTCTCGCTCATGTCGGAAATACCGTAGAACGAACCTTCAAAGAAAGGGATGCCGTAGCGTTCTTCCATCTTGCGCGCCACGTTGATCATGGCCTTAGAGCACACCATCATGGCGGCCTTGGCGCGGTGCGAATACGCCACTTCCTTGTACTTGGCGTCGCCCGAGATACAGGACAGGATGCGGATGCCCAACTCGTCCAGCAGCGGCTTCACCTGCCACAACTCACCAGCGAGGTTGTATTCGCCGATGATGTTGATGTCGTAAGGCGTGGTGAATTCCGGCTCTTCGGTGCCGATCACGTGTTCCAGCAACGCTTCACCCGCCAGCTTGTTGCCCAGGTTCTTGCTACCGACGAAGCCCGGCGCATTGACCGGGATGATGGGCTTGCCGAACTTGGCCGTAGCGGCCTTGCACACGGCCTCAATGTCATCGCCGATCAGCGCGGTCACACAGGTCTGGTAAACAAAAACGGCAGGGGGATCGTATTTGTCGAGAATCTCGCGGATGGACTTGTACAGGCGCTTCTCGCCGCCATACACCACATCCAGCTCGTTGATGTCAGTGGTAAAGCCGGTGCGGTAGAGCAGGGAGTCGGAAGACTTCGCCCCGCGGTTATCCCAGCCGTTGCCCTCGCAGGCGATCGGGCCGTGCACCAGGTGTGCCACGTCGGTAATCGGTTGCAGCGCGATCTTGGCGCCATCAAAGGCACAGCCGCCTGCCGCAGCACCTGGGGTTAACTGCTTGGTACAGCCTTTCTTGCGTTCCTTTTCACCCTTGCCCTGGTTGACCTCGCAACCGGGCTCGTTGAAAACGTCCTGCACCTTTTCACTAAGCGTTGCCATGGTGAATGCCTGAGTCTGTGATGAGCAGACATGTGCAAGCACCGTGCCAATCGAAAAATTTTATTTAACCTTATGTTTCTAAATAATTTTGTTGCCAATGTCGCAACGTAGCAAATGCGACAAACACGACGTTGACGGGCGAGGCAACAAAAAGCCCCGCTTTTTGGGCGGGGCTGGGGTGATGCTATACCCGATGGATCAGGCGAAGTTGGCGGCGACAAAGTCCCAGTTCACAAGGTTCCAGAACTTCTCGACATAACCGGCGCGGGCATTGCGGTAGTCAATGTAGTAGGCGTGTTCCCACACGTCGCAGGTCAGCAGTGGCTTGGCATCACCAGTCAGCGGGGTGGCCGCATTGCTGGTGGAAACCAGATCCAGCGAACCATCCGCCTTTTTCACCAGCCAGGCCCAGCCGGAACCGAAGGTGGTCACCGCGCATTGGGTAAAGGCTTTCTTGAACTCGTCGAAAGAACCCCACTTGGCGTTGATGGCGTCAGCCAGCGCACCGCTCGGAGCACCGCCGCCATTGGGCTTGAGGCCGTTCCAGTAAAAAGTGTGGTTCCACACCTGGGCGGCGTTGTTGAAAATGCCGCCGGAGGACTTCTTCACGATGTCTTCCAGGCTGGCGTTTTCGAACTCGGTACCCTTGATCAGGTTGTTCAGGTTGGTCACATAGGTCTGGTGGTGCTTGCCATAGTGGAACTCGATGGTCTCCGCAGAAATATGCGGCTCCAGCGCGTTCTTGGCGTAGGGCAGGTCAGGTAGTTTATGTTCCATGGTTAAAGTCTCCGCAGTGGTTATAAAAATTCAAAGGGCGCCATTCTACTGGTTTCCGGCCAGACTCCCAAAAAGAAAGCCCCCAAAGGAGGCTTATAAAGGGAGGATATACAAACAAACCAGTTACTGATTGCGCATAACTGGGGAGAGGGCGGTTCCCTCTCCCCAGCCCTCTCCTTGTGGGAAAGGGTGAAACGGAAAATCAGAACTTCACCAGGATATCCTCGTTACGCACGATGAACTGGCAGGCCAGCCGCCAAGGCGGTGGAATGTCGTTCACTTCGGCCTGTTCGATCTGGGCCTTGGTGATTTTGCCGGCCAGCTTGAGCGCAATCTTTTCCTTCTCGGTCAGAGTGATGCCCATGGGCTGCTTGTTGGAGAGGATAGAAACCTCGACCGCGCAGGAGCCGCATTCACCGTTCTCGCACTCGAATTCCACCGGAATCTTGTGCTGCTTGGCGACTGCCAGCAGGGTGTGACAGTCACCCGCGGTGGCATAGACCGTTAGGTCCTTTTTCATTTTGGGAGAACTGAATGTTACGTTTGCCATGATGGCCTCCATGATGTCTAGAAAAGGCGCGGGGAGATCAGTCCCCGCGCCGTACCGGCTTAGCGGATGATGTCGAAGCTGTAGTCGGTGGTGGAGATCCCGTCAGTGTTGGCATCCATCGTGTCGAAAATCTTGTCGAGGATGGTGACCAGCACATTCAGCGCACCCTGATAGCCCCACACCGGGTAACGATGCTTGTGGTGGCGATCAAAGATCGGGAAGCCCAAGCGGATCAGCGGGGTCTTGGTATCGCGATCCAGGTACTTGCCGTAGGTGTTGCCGATCAGGAAGTCCACCGGCTCCGTGAACAGCAGGGAGCGCATGTGCCACAAGTCCTTCTTCGGATAGACCTTGCAACCCTTGCCAAACGGGCTGGCGTCAAACAGCGCCTGCACCTTGGCAGCCCAGGCTTCGTCGCCGTTGGTGGAAAGCACGGTGGTCGGCTCGGCGCCCAGTTCCAGCAGGAAGGCGGTCAGGCCCAGCATCAGGTCAGGGTCGCCATACAGGGCAAACTTCTTGCCGTGGATGTGCGCGCTGGAGTCAGCAATGGCATCCACCAGGCGGCCGCGTTCCTTGGTCAGCGATTCGGGAATAGGCTTGCCGGTCAGCTTGGAAATTGCCATCAGGAACTCGTCGGTACCGCCCACCCCGATCGGGTGATGCAGCTTGACCACTTCCTGGCCTTTTTCCGCGATGTAGGCAGCGGTTTTTTCGGCACTGATGGTCTGCATCATGATGGTGCCCTTGGCGTTGATGGCATTGGCCGTATCTTCCAGCGTGGTGCCGCCGTCATACATGCGGAATTCGCCGTCAGTCGGGGTGTTCCAGGCATCGGACGGATCGCACAGCATGGTCACCTTGGCGCCAAACTCGTTGAAGATGCGCTTGATTTCGGGGTTGTTGCCCACTACGTAGCCGTCAAAACCGCCGATGAAGTTGATGCTGTCATTCGGCTTGCGTTCCAGGGCAGGGGCCATGCCGGCCTTGCCGTCCCAGAAGTACTTCAGCACGCCCAGCAGCGCGTTGTCGTAGCCGGTGATATGGCTGCCGACGAAGGCCGGGGTATGGGCAAACGGCACGTCGAAATCGGTCGGGATGGAACCTTTTTCGCGTGAGGTCTTGATGAAGGCGTTCAGGTCGTCGCCGATCACTTCCGCCATACAGGTGGTGGAAACCGCAATCATCTTCGGCTTGTACAGGCTATAGGAGTTCGCCAGGCCGTCAATCATGTTGTTGAGGCCGCCGAACACGGCTGCATCTTCAGTCATGGAAGAAGACACGCAGGAGGTCGGCTCCTTGAAGTGACGGCTGAAGTGCGAGCGGTAGTACGCCACGCAGCCTTGCGAGCCGTGTACAAAGGGCAGGGTGCCTTCAAACCCGTTGGCGGCGAACACCGCACCCAGCGGCTGGCAGGCCTTGGCAGGGTTCACGGTCAGGGCTTCGCGGGCGAAGTTCTTTTCCTGGTACTCCTTGGTCTTGGCGTATTCCACCTGCTTTTGCACTTCCTCGGCGGGTACGGCGTATTCGAACTCGGCCTTCTTCTTGGCGAACATTGCCTTGTATTCGTCAGAGCGGAACAGCTCGAAGTGGTCTAAAACTTTTTCAGCGCTTTGGCTCATTTCAATTCTCCTTTAAGCGGCTTTTTTCCAGGGGGCCTTGGTCAGCGCCCAAACCGGACTGTTGATGGCCATGTCCATGTCACGGGCGAAGATGGCGAAGCCGTCGTAGCCGTGATAGGGGCCGGAATAATCCCAGCTGTGCATCTGGCGGAAGGGCACGCCCATCTTCTGGAACACGTACTTTTCCTTGATGCCGGAACCAACCAGGTCGGGCTGCACGGCTTCCACAAACTTCTCGAACTCGTAGCCGGTCACGTCGTCGTAAATCAGCGTGCCGTCTTTTACGTAGTGGGTGGTACGTTGATAGTCGTCGTTGTGGCCGAATTCGTAGCCGGTGCCGACCACTTCCATGCCCAGGTCCTCATAGGCGCCGATCACGTGGCGGGGGCGCAGGCCACCCACGAACAGCATGACCTTCTTGCCTTGCAGGCGCGGCTTGTACTTGGCGATCACCGCATCGGTCAGCACCTTGTACTTGGCGATCACGGCTTCGGTCTTTTCCTTGATGCTGTCATCAAAGAAGCCAGCGATCTTGCGC
>WBZT01002933.1_pt1 | contig 11531 bp, 8 predicted proteins | sample 5204241 | NCBI WGS metagenome assembly WBZT01 (sample SAMN12344358, study PRJNA552823) | activated sludge metagenome | biome: Activated sludge suspended growth; feature: Nitrification reactor; material: Wastewater; isolation source: activated sludge from nitrification reactor of wastewater treatment...
TATGCTACGCGCAGTGAATGGCGACGCGGCGGCGAACTGGATGTTCGTTGGCGCTCTTCCCGCAACTGGCATCGTCTCGGATTCGCCTTGCGGAGCGGGAAAAGCGATCACGGCTACGTCTTGAAAGCTACCTTCTGGCGACGGGAGTTTTCCCTCGAAGCGGCTTGGCCCGTGCAGCCGCATTTCGGGCAAGGTCACATAGCGCATGGACTGCTCCGGCTTCACCCACGGGCCGCCGGACTGACTCCAACCGGGCGAATTGAACAGTCCGATGTCCACACCGATGCGCCCGCCCTCACGGACAGCGTGCTCGATGAAGCTCCACCATTCGCGGGTGAGCGCCTTGGGCTCGGTGGCTGGAGTCATGCCGCTCTGGCCGCTGATGACACCAATGTAACCTTCACCGATGCCAACGCGCTTCATCGCTTCGAGGTCTTTGGTGATTCCTTCCTTGGTGATCTGGCCGTCCATCCAGTACCAGTAGCAGCGCGGCCGCGTGGAATCTGGCGGCGCGGCAAAATCTTTTTCCAATTGATCGGCAGTAGCGATTTGAAGTGAAGCAGCCAGCGCAAATGTTGGAAGGAAAAGTTGTTTGATGTTCATACGCGAGTTCTTGTCGTGCCGATGCAGAAACGGAGCGGCCTCGCGCAAGGCAATGCGACGGAGGCGTGGCCAACGTGACCGATTCACGTATCGCGGCTTGGGGAGACTTTGTTCGCGCGGACGCGCATTACGTCGGCCGCAACCCAGATTGCGGAAACCGTAAACATACCTGGCGCAGCCACAAAGCATCTGCGCCGTCTGCGGCGCCGCGGCGCCTTCCTTGTTTGCTGCGTGAGCCATATTCCCCCGTAAGCCCTCAAGGATTGGTCTGTTTTGGCAACCTCTGCGGACGTTTCAAAAACTCAACAGCCTCTCTGGCGGCTTGATTGCCCTTCGCCGCGGCAGTGTGCATTCGTTCATTCAAAGACGCGAGCGCATCTTGCACGGCGACGAGTTGATTCGGAGTGATGTTGCGCGACAACAACGAAAGGAAATTCGTATTAGCGCGGACGTAGTCGCTGGCTTTGCTCGCTTCCAAACCGGTTCGCCAGATTTGCTGCAACTCCGGCTTTGCGGAGTTGAACGCCGACTTGTCAACGGAGCGCGAATCGCAACCCATCAAGCCGACCACAACGAGAACCAGTGCAATACCCGGCAGTAGGATTTTCAGTTGCACAATCGCATCTCAATGTCCGTCCGCCGTGCCGGGATTGCACCAGACGCTGTTTCTTGTTTGCGCAAGGCATAGCGCCGCCCACTCATTGTAGCGAACGAACTGGACATTGCCCGAAACGCCGAGGACAACACCACCTGTCTTTCCGTGCCGATGACCAAGGCCAGCATCATAGCGTGGATCGGGATAACTCGAAGCATCGTTGTAACCGCCGCTGCCACCGGGGCCGAAATCGTCCGGCTCCCACATGATGAAAGCATCCTGGCGGAAATCACTTAGCTTGTAACTCCTCCCCACGAGAGCGCCGTAACCGCAAATGACTCCGCTGGCGACGTAAGTGGACATTTTGTTGAAGCGGGCGAGGTAGCCGACTTTGTTCGTAGGCGTGTCGGCGGGACAAATGTAAACGGGAATGCTCTTGAGGAACGGCCAAAGCAGCCCGCCTTGGTTTCCGGGAATGCCGCCCTCGTATGCGAGCCTTCGGTTTGTGTTGTAGGGAGCGGAATAAAAATCCGGCGGTTGCCCCCCGCTTCCGTCATACAACCAACCTTGCGCAATCCACGGCGGATTCCAGTTTGGGTAGGGCAGGAAATCGTTGTTATCCGTGGCATACGAGTGCTTCGCCAGTCCGAGCTGACGAACATTGTTGACGCATTGCGTGCGCTTGGCTTTCTCCTTGGCCGAGGCGAGCGCGGGAAGCAGCATCGCAGCGAGGATTGCAATGATTGCGATCACGACCAGCAACTCGATCAACGTGAAGCCCGGTTGAGTTCCCGCGCGGCGCGAAGTTTCTGAAGTGCCATGGATTATGTTCATCGCGCGATGGCGTTTTTCAGCCGGTTGAAGTCGTTTGCACTTGCGACCGTGGCGTTACCGGGGAGTTCGGCGCTTATTCCTCGCCATTTCCAGTGCTCCGCGTGGCCATCGGCAAACGACAAGGTGGCCCCGTTGGAATGCCGGGCAGTGGGGGCATTTTGCCAGGCCACATCTCCAGTTACCGAAATGAAAAAAATGCCGTCGTCAATCGTGTTCAGACTTTCATCAATGAACAACAGCGCATCGCTCGGTCCCGGCCGCTGAATTTGTGAGAGTCTTTTGGACATCTTATAAGTCCCCATGGCAGCCTGAACGTTCTGAATCCCGCCGCCCAAGGAAGATTCACTGCCATCGCCACCATTCATGCGGGCGCTCATGGAAAAGCTACGGACCAGCCGGTTGGCGGGCACGCCAGCCGGGGCCGCAGCGCCGGACATGCCGGGACAGAGATAGATACCCAAGGACGTGTTGTAGGGAAAGAGCCGGCCGTTTCGGAGATATGCAGTGTTGGTCGCATCGGGCATGCTGCTAACGATGCCTTGGATCCAGGCCTCCGGCGCTGCGAACCCGCTGCCTAGGATCCAGTTGGGAACAAGTTTGTCGTCGTTGTCGCCCGCATACATGCACCAGCAGATCGTCAGTTGTCTGGCGTTATTCAAGCAATGGATGCTGGCAGCTCTGACTTTGGCCTTGCTCAAGGCGGGCAGCAGCATCGCCGCCAGAATCGCGATGATGGCTATGACGACCAACAGTTCGATGAGCGTGAAGGCGTGGTAGAAATTTCTGTGACGGATTTTCATGACTACTCCTAGGGCAACGTGGAGATCACTGACAGGCGCAATCGATCCAAATCTTTTTGTTGCGCCGCGTTATGGATGTTTTGACGATCACCGCCTTCGGCCGGTAGTCCCGACCATTTCCAGCGCTCGGAATGGCCGTCGGCAAAAGCAAATGTGCCGCCGCCGCCATGGCGGCCGGTCGGTGAGTTGTAAAACAGTGTGGAGGGATTGTTGCAAGTGGCAAAGAATGCGTCGTCAATGTTCTCAAGGCTTTCGTCCACGAACGTGGTCGCGGCGGTCGGCGAGGGATTGAGGATCTGGGTGAATTTCTTGTATTGATCGTAACCGGCAAGCAGGCCGCTCGTATCCGATGCCCCAAAGTAGGCGGCCTCTATCGGGCCGCCACCACCCATCCGCCCTTGGAGCGAATAGTTCCGGGCGAGTTTCACGTTCACACCGGTGCGCCCCCTGGTCGCGCCAGGGCATTGGTAAACACCTGTATTAGGATTGTATTGGAAAAGAGCTCCTTTGCTGATCGATTGCGCGTTCGTCGCCCCCGGTAAACCGGAAACGTTGCCGCCGGAACCGTCGATCCACGACCTAGGATCGCCGATCCAGTTCAAAACAAGTTTGTCGCTGTTGTCCTCGGCATACATGGCCAACCCAAGCGCGAGCTGCTTCAAATTACTGATGCATCCGGTGGTATGAGCCTTTTCCTTGGCCTTGCTCAAAGCCGGGAGAAGCATGGCCGCCAAGATCGCGATGATGGCAATGACGACAAGGAGTTCAATCAGGGTAAACCCGCGCCGCTTCCGGCGTGATGGAGAAAAGTTAACGTGCTTCTTTTGCACCGTGAGTGTCTTCGGTTAGAGTTTTATTCGAGGTTCCATGTGAGCGGCTCAATCGGGCGGGAGCCGGGGCGCTTACGCGCCCCGGCAACCCACCTGCTCCCTCCAACCCCAAAACTCGCAATCATCCCGGTCGAGTTCGTCAAGGTTTGTGCAATCGGAAATACTGTTCCGTTCCTGTGATAGGGAAGACCGCCGGCGGATTCGTCGCCGCTTCGGTCCACGTGGTCGGTGAAACCAACGGCGAAGTCTCCAGTGTCCAACCGGTCAGTGCATAACTCGCGGGCCATGAAACCGTGGCGTTGCCGCCGCTGGCGGTGATGGTGAGCGTCGGATACGCAACCGCGATGGACGCCACGCTGCTCGTGACCGACCCGGTGACGTTGTTGGTGACGACGCACTCGTAAGTCGCGGCGTCCCCCGCGGCAAGGCTCGGAAAGTTGAGTGTGGAGGCCGTTTCTCCGGCCAGCGGCGATCCGTTTTTGAACCACTGATACGACAAGATATTCGGTACGAAAGCGGTCTGCCCATTCGCCGGGCTGGCGGCATAGCGCGACCAGTCGTTAGATGCCACGAAGGAGATTGCATAAGCATCGCCCGGGGCAAACGAACCACCCACCGGTTGCGTCACGGCATAAGGCAAATCGCGGGCGTCGAACAGCGCACGAATCTGCGCGCTGGAAAGCACGTTGGTGTAAATGGCGATTTCATCAAGACCGCCGCTCCAGTTGTTTGTGCCGGTGGAATCCGCCGCGCCGATGATCAACGGCAGGCCGGCGCTGGGTCGGATTGCAAAAGGCTGATTAGTCGGGTTGGCGGCAGCCGCCGACCCGAGCAGGACACCGTTGCAATAGCCGCGGTACGTCCCATTGGAGAAGACTGCGGTGAGCATGTACCAGCGGTTCACGTCGAGGTTTTGGTTGGGTATGCTGGCATTCGGCGGAGTGTTTGTTCCATTAGCGGCCACAAAGCCAGCTTTGGTTCGGCCCATCGCCCACGCCCAACTCACGTTGTTTGGATAATTTCCGTTGGCCATCAGGAACGACGGCGTGTAGCCACCGGTCCAAACCCACTCCGGACGCACCCACATGACGAGGGTCGCATTACCATCGGCAAAATCGAAGGCTGGATTGTAAGGCACCTGAACGTAACCGGCGCCGAGGTTTTCCAATCCATTTTCAGATTTGGCGCCCAAGAAAGTTCCAGCGGGCCCCGCTGGATTGAATCCGTTGAATTCGCCGTTGCCTGAGCCCAACCCAGTGCCGATTGTCGTGCCTGCACCCGGTGTTCCGACGAACACGCCATCATTGGTTCCCGCCATGTCTTTGCAACCATGGTCGAATCCGTAGTAGGCATAAAGGCCAGGCGTGCTGAACGCCTGGGCGCGGAACGAAGCGACTTGCGGCTCCTGACTGACTCCAAGGACCGACAGATTCATGACGTGGCCGGTAACCGAGCCGGAAGTTGTGGTAGCAACCACCTGATACGCGCCCGCATCTGCGCCGGTCGCATTGACCACATCGTATGTAGCGTTCGTCGCGTTGTTGATCGGAGCACCCTCATGCAACCACTGATAGGTCACCAACTGGCTGCTGCCCACGAGTGCACCGAAACGGAAGTTCCCATTTGTGCGAATCGCCCCGCTTCCCGCAGTAAAGGGAGGATACAGCGAAGGGTTGGCCTGCTCCGACAGGGTGTTGAAGAAAAGATTCGTGTTGATGAATGGTAGCGTGGCAGGCACGGAAGTCGTGTCTGCGACATCAAACGAGAATTGCGACAGATATGGATTGGGATTGGAACGGACGTAGAGGCCGCGGGTCTCAAAGATTGTGTATTGGTCGCCGGCCTGCGCATTCACGATGTCGAAGAACATCATGTCCGGCACGCGATTAGCATCCCCTGCCGGAGCAGGAGCAACCAAAGAAGTCACCGAACCGCCAGCGGTCTGCGCAATCCAGAGTCCTTTTCCGGAATCTTGCTGCGGCGCAAAAGCCAGGGACTGACCGTAATCGTCGGTCATAATGCCAACCCGCAGGGTTTTCCCGGTTAGGTTGGAGTTGACCTGGAAGGTGTGTCCGATAACCCACCCCGACGTGCCGGAAGTATTGCCAGTCGTCAACCGGAGATGTTGGCTGGTGCTCTGGACAGGAGAGTTGTTGACCAATGCCCCAGCTCCCGTATTGCCTTGAGCAGCATCGGACAGGCTGTCCAGTTGCGCATACAATCCGCCGAAGGTGTCGATCGCATTGTTCGTATTCGAGATGCCGACAAAACTGATCGTGCCACCGGAATAGTTGGTGTATTCGCCCCAATAAAGCCCGCCAAAAGTACCGTACTTGTTGTCGCCATCAACGTCGTACGTTTTGGGCGTTGTGGGTGTCAACCAACTGGTTGTCTCGACGGAGTTAATCAGTGAGCCGACGTAATTGATGGTTGCGGCGCGGGCGATTCCACAGATTCCCAGCGCCAGCAAGGCGGCGGGTAAGAGGTGGGGCAGTTTCCGAAATCGGAAACGGGTGGTGGTTGATGCGCAGGTGGCGTGCGGCATGGTCTGATTTGTGGGGCTATTCATGTTGGTTTGGGGGTTTAGGTTCGTTCAACAAATCGGTGCGTTGGTTCCGCGGCGGCTCAGCGTTTCAAAAACTTCACCACCGCTTCCGTGCGCGAATGGACGTGAAGTTTTTCGTAAATGCGTTTGGTAAATTGGTGAACGGTGTCGGTCTTGACGTTCAAGCGGTCGGCGATTTCCTTGTAGAGGTAGCCTTCGGCCATCAATTCCAACACCTGACGCTCGCGTTCGCTGAGGCGCGAGACTTCGTCCTGAGTGTTATCAAGCTTCTGAAAATAATGCGCGACCTTTGCCGCCATTTGCGGATTGAGCGGCACGCCGCCATCGCGCGCCTCACGGATGGCTTCGAGAATTTTTTCCGGCGGCGTTCGCTTCAGCAAATAACCGCACGCACCGGCTTTGAGCGCATCAAACAGCGCTTTGCTTTCCTCATAAACCGTCAGCATCAAGATGCGCGCATCCGGTCGGAATTGTTTCAACCCGCGCGTGGCCTCGATGCCGGAGGCGCCGGGCAAATTGATGTCCATCAGGATGACATCTGGGTTGGCTTTCGGAACTTCTTCCAGCGCTTCCTCGGCGTCAGCATAGGCCCCCACGCATCGGAAACCCGGCGCTTGCTTGAGCATCTCTGCGAGATTGTCACGAATACCGCTGGCATCCTCGACCACCGCCACCGTGATGGGGGCAGCCGTGGATTCGGGCGGCTTGGTTGATGTGCGCGCGCTCATGCTGGGTAAGGCAGACAGAAGTTAGTACACGCGTGGTGAAACTGAACATTCCCTAAAGAGGGTACACTTGCGAAGACCACCCGGTTCATATGTCACCTGCTCTACGACGCGGCGGCAGGCGGAGCGGTTGCGCGTCGCTTCGTAGGATCAAGCGACAAGGTGAATCGTACCACGGTGCCGCGCCCCACCACGCTCTGAATTACGCACTCGCCACCGCTTTCGCGCAGACGCTGCTGCATGTTTCGCAAACCATTTCGTCGCGTTTGCGTTCCCGCCAGTTCAAATCCACGGCCGTTGTCGGCAATCTCCACGCACAGTTCACCGGCCTCCAAGCGCAGACCGACGCGGACTTCCGTGGCTCGGGAATGCTTGAGCACGTTGTTGAGCGCCTCGCGGCAGGCAAGCAACAGGTTGTGACGCACACTCGCCTGCACCTCCATATCTGGCACGGATGGAAGCCCGGAGAACCAGCAACGCACACCCGAACCTTCAAACAGGTCACGCGATGCGTAGCCGATGTAATCCACCAGACTCTCCAGATTGTCGTTCTGCGGGCGGACGGCCCAGACGATCTCGTCGAGTGAGCGCACCAAGTCGCGCGCCAACTCCTCCACTTTCAAACTGGCTGCTCGCGCTCTTCCCATCCCGGGAGCGGTGTCCCGGGCCAGCGCACTTACCATCGAGATTTGCGTGAGGCCGGCGCCCAGGTCGTCATGAATGTCGCGGGCGATGCGCGCTCGTTCCCGCTCCAACGTCTGGGCCAACTCCAGCTTTTCCAATCGTTGTTGCAACCGGCGCGCGGCCACCCACCACCAGACGCCGCCGATCAAGGCCAGCAATCCGCCAATCGAACCCGCCTTGAACCACCAAGTCTGCCACCAGATGGGAATGACGTAAAAACTCAACCGCACTCCCTCCTCGTTCCAAACGCCATCGCTGTTGCAAGCGGTCACGGCAAAGACATGATCGCCCGGTTGGAGGGAATCGAAGACAACCGAGCGATCTGAGCCGGCATCAATCCAATCCTTGTCCTCGCCTTCGAGCCGGTAACGAAAGCGCACCCGCTCTGGCGCAGCAAAGCTCAAGGCCGTGAAATGAAACTCCACCCGGCGTGGCAGCGGCCCCAGACGCACGCCCGCATGAGCAGCCATTGACTGCCCCTGCACCGTTAAGTCTTCGATGACCACGCTCGGCGGCGCGCTGCGGGAAGAACTACTCTGCGGCTCCACCACCACCGCGCCACGGATCGTCGAGAACCAAAGCCGCCCGTCGCGCGCCCGAATGGCACTGGGTTGAAAGCCCGACGCGCACTGAAGCGTGGGCATCCCATCGCTACGGGTCAGCAGTGAGGGCTCGAGCTTGTGCCGGCCACCGTTCGCCACCGCATCGCACTCACTCATTCGCAAACGGCAAATACCTTCCAACGTCCCCAACCAGAGATGTTTGTCTTCGCCCTCAACGATCGCGTGAACACTGTCCACGGGTAGTCCGTTGGTTCGACTGAAAAAATCCAACCGGCCTTCGCGCCACCGCAACAGTCCGGCGCCGTCGGTCCCGATCCACAAATTACCCGCGCCATCCAAATGCAGTGCCCAAATCGTCAACGGCTGGCCGAGGACTTCTGGTTCCAACGCACGCACTTCACCGGCCCGCCAGCGCAACAGCCCGTTACCGCGCGTGCCGATGAATATCGAGCCGTCCTTGTCTTCGGCCAGCGCCCGAACATCCAGCGTGCCCGCACCCGTCGGGCCGGGATGTGCTGAAACCTTGTCACTCTCCAAGGAGAATAGTCCGCGCGTCGTTCCGATCCAAAGTCGCCCCTGCGAATCGGCGAGCAACGTTCGCGCTTCGTCCCGTGGCAATTGCCCCTCCCCTACCCGCACCAAATGATTCTGCTGAACGCGCCACAAACCTTCGCGCACGGTGCCAACCCACAACTGATTCGCCCGGTCGAACACCATTGCGCGCACCGACCTCGGCGACGCCGCAAACATCTCTGGCACCGCGCCTCCGCGATTCGCCAGCCGCCAAACCGCTCCGGCATCGCGACCAATCCACATCGTGCCATCAGCGGCTTCCGCCAATCCCGTAGCCACCGATTCCCCGCTATCCTCGCTCCACGACACGACCTGAATCTGCCGTTGCTTGATTCTTGCGAGTCCGCGGCGCGTCGCCGCCCAGAGCGTTCCCTCGTGATCCTGCAACAGGCCGAGCACGTGATTGGAGGGCAGTCCTTGCTTCAAGGATAGTTGCGTTAGCCGGCCTTCCTTGCTCAGAACCACCAACCCCGCGCCCACGGTGGAAAACCAAATACGCCCCTCGTCATCCACCAAACTACCCGACACGTCTTGCTCCTTCATCAATTCGGCCCAAGCCGGCTCAGCCGGAAGCCATTCGCCTCGGTCCAGCCGCCAGGCCCCAGCCTTGCTCCATATCCAGCAACTGCCCGTTGCGCCGACGGAAATGCCTTGGAAAGCCCGCGTAGCGTTCCGCGGCAAGGCAACCGGCGTCCACTTTCCAGCCTGCCAATTCCAAAGACCTTCCTCGCCCAGCAGCCAAATTGTTCCGCTGGACTCCGCAGCCAAGCGCACCATCCGCATGCCACCCGCACCCGGTGCCTGGATAGGATTGGGGGGGTGTCCGTCGCGCCACTCAATCAATTCACCGCTCAAAGTGACCGCCCAGTAAAGGTCTGAAGCCAGCGCCACCGGTGGCCCCGCGAGACCACCGAATTTTTCTGTCTGCGGCCAGTCGAGAAGCCGGCCGGCCGCACCGCGCGCCATCGCTCCATTGGCCAAGGTCGCCCAGAGGCTGCCATCCGACGTGGTCACCAAATTCCGAGCGACCACCACTTTCCCCGCCGTGGAGACCGCCGTAAATCCCGCGGCCTCCCGCACCAGCACTTCTCCGCCCTCCGACCGCGCCCAAACCGATCCGGCTTTGTCCACCGCGATTTGATTGAACCCGCCCACGATCATACCCGGACCGACCGCGCCTGTGAACGAATTGAAATGTACGCCATCGAAGCGCGCTATCCCATTCACCGTACTCAACCACATATATCCATCAGGCGATTGCGCCAACCCGGTCACCGTGCTGCTCGGCAAGCCTCGCTCCGCATCCCACGTTTCCACAACAAACTCACTCAGCGAGGCGAGGCACACCTCGCCCAACAGAAAACTCACCAATGCTACCATCAGCCCAAGCCAGACCACTCCCATTCGCCCTGCGAGCGAGCCGTGAAGAGCGGGAGCGCGACAGTTCACAGCTGGATTGCCATTACGACTGAATAGGTTGTTGAACATAGGTAAAGCCAGTCGCCCGCGGCGTTAGGTGTAGATTCGGAGCTGGCGCGCCGTCACTCAACAACAGGAGGATTAACGGCGTCGCTGAATTCTCATTAAAAGCCTTTAATGAGATTCCCTTCGACGACTCCCGACCCACGGCGGTAGCCTGAAGCCGTGAAAATCCTGGTCGTGGAAGACGACAAGAAGCTCGGCGGGTTCGCGCGCAAAGGCCTCGAGGCGGCGGGCTTCGTGGTGGACCTCTGCGCGGATGGCGACGAGGGTTTCACGCTCGCGACGACGCGCAGCTACGACGCCATCGTGCTCGACATCATGCTGCCCGGCCGCGACGGGCTCAGCATCTTGCGCAACCTGCGCGAGCAACATGCCACCGTGCCGGTCATCCTGCTCACGGCGCGCAGCGCGTTGAACGAACGTCTGGACGGCCTCAATCTCGGTGCGGATGACTATCTCACGAAACCGTTCTTCATTGAGGAACTCGTTGCGCGACTGCATGCGTTGCTGCGGCGGGCGAGCGGACAACAAACCACGCTGCTGGAATACGGCGACATCACCGTCAATCTCGTGACGCGCGAAGTGAAGCGCGCCGGACAAAGCGTCGAGTTGACCGCGCGCGAGTTTGCTTTGCTCACGTGCTTGATGCGGTCGCCGGGGCGGACGTTCACCCGCGCGCAGATCTGCGAGCAGGTCTGGAATTATCATTTCGACCCGGGCACGAACCTCGTGGACGTCTATGTGACGCACCTGCGCAAGAAGTTGAGTCGCGAGGGCGGCCCGCCGTTCATCGAAACGGTGCGCAGCGTGGGCTATCGCATTCCACCGGAAAAACCGGGGCAATGATGCTGAACTCCTTTCGAGTCAAGATCGCGTTGTGGTCGGGCATCTTCACCGGCCTGCTGTTGATTGGTTCGGGCGTGCTACTCTGGCGCATCACGCAGCAGTTCAATCTCAACCAACTCGACCGCGAAATCCGAAACCTTGGCCAGGCGAATCTGGACCGGGCGCAGGGCGGCGATCACTGGGCGCGCTTGGAAGAAGCGCTGCGATTCGTTTCCGGCGACCAAAGGAGTGCGCGCTTCGTTCTTTGGGTGAAACACAACGACAAGGTGATTTATCAGTCGCCCGATTGGCCGTCGGAACTATCGCCGGGAGATTTTCACGTATCGGAAACCTACGACGGACCGAACGCGCCCAAGCCGGGACAACCGCTACCGCCACCGCCGCGCCGAGGCGAACCGATCTCCCCCAGCAATCCCGCCCTGCCGCTGAG
>WBZT01002934.1_pt1 | contig 11529 bp, 8 predicted proteins | sample 5204241 | NCBI WGS metagenome assembly WBZT01 (sample SAMN12344358, study PRJNA552823) | activated sludge metagenome | biome: Activated sludge suspended growth; feature: Nitrification reactor; material: Wastewater; isolation source: activated sludge from nitrification reactor of wastewater treatment...
AATTGCTTGATAGGATGGGTTAAGTTATGCGACGAATCATCCTGACAGAAACAACCCAAATTCATCCTTTTAATGAACCAGCGCGTGATTTGCGGGTTCAGAATAAGCCGCTTTGGCTGTGGCAGCGCGATTTGTTGACGCCGTATACGAGTGAGGAGCGGGAGTATCCGGATTGGCAAACGGCTTATCGTTTTGAAGAGGAGGCGGTGGAGTGTTTTGTTCACCGCGACAACTTGTTTTTTAACCGAGATTTGATTGATGAGTTTGTGAGCCGGGCGCGTAACGGCCGTCGCCCGGTGCGTTTGGCCTTTTCGATTGATGATCCGGCAATTAAAACGCATGTGAAGCCATTAACCCACTCCTTTTTTCAACAAGATAAATTGTTGTTGACCGATATGTGGTATTTGCCTAAAGGGCTTTCACAAAGTGTTGAAGCGCAGCCCCTGGTCATCGATACAGAACCGTTGGAACGAGGGTATTACCATGTGCCGCCGTATATGGCCACGGATTTTGGGGATTTGGTGTACCAACTGCCGCGCAAAGCGTTTGTGTTGATCGAAAATTGGGTTCATGTGTTTATTGCCGATATTTTATTTGGCGTCTTTGCCCGCGGCGCTTTTTTTGAGAACCGGATTGATGCGGATTGGAAACTGAAGCTGAAGATTTTGTCGAGATCTTTGTTGGAGCAGAAGCATGTTTTGTCTAATTCGGAGATGGTGAAGATAGGCAAAAATGTGAGCATCGACTCTTCGGCGGTTATTCATGGACCAACGGTGATTGGCGATAATGTGAATATCGGCGCGGGAGCCGTGATAGACAATTGTACGATTGGCAGTAATGTGACCGTTTCCCAGGGCTGTCAGTTGATGTTGAGCGTGGTCAGTGATGGTTGTTTTTTGCCTTTTCGGACCTCACTATTTATGACAACGATGATGGAAAACACAATGGTGGCGCAAAACACCTGTTTGCAATTGTGCGTGGTTGGCCGGGACTCGTTTATTGGCGCAGGCACCACGTTTACGGATTTTAATATTTTAGGCGGCCCTCTGCGGACTTTGAGTAATAAAAACGGCTCGCTTGAAGAGACGAACATGCTGGTTTTAGGCGGATGTGTTGGGCATCACTGCCGGCTGAGTTCTGGTTTGGTTATTTATGCGGCGCGTACGGTTGAATCGGATGTGGTGCTGTTAGCCTCTCGCGAGCGTCAATTTATCACGAAAAATGTGCGGTTTGAGGATAGCGATCATTATCCGTATGAAGATAAATATCCTTATCCGCGGTTGTATCCCCGGTCTGATGAGTTATAGAAGGGGCGCTGGTTGGTGGGGAACGGCCGTTTCCCTTCCCCCATCACTTTTAGCCGACAACTCATTGGAATTTGTTGCTTCATCATGAAATGTAGTCTTTGCTTCGGGACAGAAATACCATTGAAGATATGTGCATTTCACGGATAAACTCCGGTTTATGGAAGATACATTTGCTTTTATTATTCATCCGATTGACCCTCAGCGAGATGTCAGCCGCAAATATCCCGCATTGGGCAAACTCCCTGTTTGGCTAATTGATTTTTTGTCTCTGTTTTTCCCACCGGTTTATATTTCGGAAATTCAAAACATAAAATCTGCGGCAAACGGCCGTTCTCTCCACGGCTGGTTTGTGGCTTGCCCCCTGACCCCTACCCGCATGATGAGCCTGCCGCCCAAAGTAGTGTACAAAAAAATCATCCAAACCGGTCGTCTGGCGCAAAAACTTGGCGCAAATATCCTGGGACTGGGCGCATTCACCTCTGTCGTTGGCGACGGAGGGCTTACTGTAGCCAGCCAACTCCAAATCCCCGTCACCACCGGCGACAGCTATACCATCGCCGTAGCCGTTCATGCAATCCAAAAAGCCGCTCAGATTATGGATATCCCCCTACAAACAGCCACCGTTGCCATCGTTGGCGCAACAGGAGCCATTGGGTCAGTTTGTGGGCAGCTGCTCGCGCCAGAAGTAGCTGAAGTACTCCTGATCGGCCGTCGGCACGACAAACTCAGTGAGGTGGCTGAACTTGTCCGTCAGGCTGGCTGCGCACACGTCACCATCAGCGAAAACATGGCCGACCTGACCAAAGCCCATTTGATCATAACCGTTACCAGCGCCATCGACACCATCATCGAACCCGGCCATTTGCGCCAGGGTGCAGTTGTCTGTGATGTAGCCCGGCCCCGGGATGTGTCGGTGCAAGTTGCCAGCCAAAGACCCGACGTATTGGTCATAGAAGGCGGTATGGTAGAAATCCCCGGCCCCGTCGAGTTTAATTTTAACTTTGGATTCCCTCCTAAAATGGCTTATGCTTGCATGGCCGAGACAATGGCCCTGGCATTAGAGCAGCGGTACGAATCATTTACGCTAGGAAAGGACATACAATTGTCACAAGTCCAGACAATTGATAAAATCGCAAACAGGCATGGTTTTAAATTGGGTGGTTTTCGCAGTTTTGAAAAAGCTGTCACGGACACTGAAATTGCCCGCATAAAAAAGCACAATCGCACACTTCAATTACCATCCAACCATCAATAATCAAAGGGTGATTAACCTGTTATTGACCCAGAAATTCAATAGCTGCCAAGGGAAAAGCTCATGAGCAATGGTCGAATTCTTATAGTCGAAGATGATTATGACATCTCCAATATGCTGCGGATTTTCTTCTCTAATGAAGGATATCATGTTGAAATTGCGGCCAGGGGCAGCGATGCGCTGGAAAACTGCCGTAAAAAGCTGCCGGATTTAATTGTCTTAGACATCATGCTGCCGGATATGGATGGGTATGACGTGTGCCTATCGTTGCGCACGACGACACGAACCAGCCATATTCCCATTATATTTTTGACCCAAAAAGATGAACGCAGCGATCGTATTCGGGGGCTAGAACTTGGCGCGGATGATTACATCACCAAACCCTTCGATATTGAAGAACTCAAGCTGCGTGTGGGGACAGCCATTCGCACTCACCAACGATTGAACATGACCAACCCGACGACCGGGCTGCCCAGCAGCCGGCTAATCGAAGATCAATTACGCACCTTGATGCGTGCTAACAATTGGACCTACATCCAGATAGGCATTGATCACCTGGCGCCGTTTAATGATAAATATGGTTTTGTTGCCGGTGATGAAGTTTTGCGGTTTGGCGCTTTTTTGCTGAACGAGATTGACGATGATTTGGGTACGCTGGATGACTTTATTGGGCATCCAGGCGGAGACACCTTTGTCCTGATTACCATGAGCGATAATGTTCCAGCCCTTGTGGATAAGTTGCGTCAGCGATTTAATGAGGATGTGTTATCGCATTATGATTTTATGGATCGGGAACAGGGAGCCATGGAGACGGTGAACGGTTCATTTGCCCCCTTTATGAGTTTATCGATTGGCGTTGTATCTTCTCAGACACAACGTTTTGCTGATATCCGCGAAATCACTGAAACCGCTGCCGAGCTGCGTCGTTTGGACCAGGCGAAACAGGCAAGATGAGTCGGTGAACTATTTCCCATACATGCAGTACCTGTTGGGTATTGACGCAAAATGGAACAGGAATTGATTTCGGCTCTCGACTTTCGTGTGCTGGATCCTCTGACTGAGGGCGTCTTGATGGTCGGTGCTGATGGCGTTATTCAGTACATGAACCAGGCAGCCAGGCTGTTATGCAGCCCGGATGATGTGCATGCGCCTGTTCGTTTTCAAGCGTTGTGTGTCGAAGACACGGCCGTTTCCCAATTACTTCGCCCGCCAGCGCAGACCGATTTGCGGTTGCGCAACGGCCGTTTCTTGCACGGCCGTTCACAACCTTATCGCGCCGGCGATATCACCCTCACCCAAATTTTACTGAGCGAAAGCCGCGCCCCAGCCTTTGAAATACTTGCCGAAGTCAACCGGGCCATGTCGAGCCTGCTTGAAGCAGACGAAATCATCACTCTTGTCGGCCACCAAATGACCAGAGCCGTTGGCGGCGATGGCTACATAGCCTATCAGTGGCATCCGGCAGACAACATACTGGTTTTATTGGAAGATAAGCCGCTTCGCAGCGGGCTGCCGACAACGGCCGTGGGCGCCGTATACCCATTGCCTCCCAGCCACCCCCTCATTCACGTTTTAGAAAATCAGGAAACGGCCGTTTATACGCAGCTATCCTCGCCAACAACCACCCTGCCAATAACCTGGCTCCCCGCCGAAACACCTTACACGGAAGCCATCTTTCCCCTGATCGTTTCCGATGAAACCGTCGACCTTATCCAAATTATTCGCCAGGGCGAATCTGCCCACTTCACCGCTCAGGAAATACGCCTGCTGCAAGCAATTGCCAGCCGCGCCAGCACTGCCTTGGAAACAGCCTTCATCTTTCAAGACACCTACGAACGCGAACAGTTCTACAATGCGCTCGGCAATGTCAGCATGGCCATCAACTTCACGCTGGAACAAGCCACCCTGCTAAATCTCATCTGCGACGAAAGCCTGCGCATCTTTGTCGTCGACGGCGCGTACATCTGGCAAGCCAACGAGGACCAATTCATCGGCAGCGCCGCCAGAGGTTTTGGCGAAGAAGGTTTTGTCGGTACCACTGTGCCGGCTGCGGACACAGAAGCGTTCGTAACCACCATCGCCCGCAACGGCCAGGCGATGTTCGTCAACAACCTGGTCGAAAATCGTTCCATCGCCCTGCGCCTGCCGCAAAGCGAAGCCATCCAGGCTGTTTTAGGCGTTCCCCTGGAACAAGAGGGCAATATCATCGGGGTTCTCATCCTGGTGGATACCCAAAACCCCACCCGCTTCAGCCACAAACACATCACCCGCGCGTCCACATTTGGCGTTCAGGTGGCCATTGCCCTGCAAAACGCCAAACTATTCGAGGAACTGCGGTTATTCAACGAAGAATTAGATTTGCGCGTGGCTGAACGCACACGCGCTCTGCACGAAGAAAGCAACCGTGTCAAGATTTTGCTGCGAATTACATCTGAACTTTCCGCCAGCCTGGATCAGGACCACGTGCTGAACCAGGCGCTGCACCTGGTAAATGAAGTGGTCAATGCAACCCAAGGCGTAATTCTCCTTGTTGATCCGGAAAGCGATGAATTTGTTTTCCGCGCGGCTTTCGGCATGGAACGCCCCATCCCCCTGCGCGGCGTTTCTACCGGCATGTTGCAGCACGAAGGCCTGGCCGGTTGGATGATTGAAAATCGCTCGGCCGTCATTGTGGACGATACGCTCACCGACCCCCGCTGGGTTAATCGGCCGGACAGCAGCGATCATCGCGCGGTATTAGGTGTTCCTCTAATTTCCAACGAAGAAGTGATCGGCGTCATGATGTTGTTCCATTCCGAAACGGGCGCCTTCACCATGCAGCAGTTGGATCTGGTCGAGGTAGCGGCCATTCAGGTTGCCAATGCCATTAACAACGCCAATCTTTACCTGCTCATTCGTGATCAGGCGGAACGACTGGGACGTTTGCTTCACGCAGAACAAATTGAAACGGCCAAGAGCCAGGCCATTCTGGAAAGTATCGCTGATGGCGTGCTGGTAGCAGACAGCGGCAGCCGAATTATTTTAGGCAATCGGCCGGCGAGCGCCATTTTAGGCATTCCGCGCCAACGATTGATAGGGAAATCGGTCAATGAACTGCTGGGACTATATGGCCATTCGGGCGATTCGTGGATTAATCTGATTGAAAAGTGGGCGCAAAATTCCGAGGCCGTAGAAGACCTGGCATATCTGGCCGATGAACTGACGATCGAAGACAAGGTTGTCAGTGTTCACCTATCGCCTGTGATGGCTGGCAAACAATTCTTTGGCACGGTCTCTATTTTCCGCGATATTACCAAGGAAGTAGAGGTGGATAAGCTAAAAAGCGAGTTTGTTTCCACGGTTTCTCATGAATTGCGGACGCCTATGACGTCTATCAAGGGATATGCTGACCTGATGTTGATGGGGGCGGCCGGAGCGATGACGCCTCCTCAGCAGCGGTATTTGAAGGTGATCAAGAACAATGCCGACCGGCTGCATATGTTGGTGAACGATTTACTGAATATTTCGCGTATTGAAACGGGGAAGACGACGTTGGATTTACGGCCGTTAGACATCCCCCAAATTATGGAACAAGTTGTCGAGGGTCATTTACGCGGCCGTATCCAGCACGAGCAAAAAGAATTGCAGGTAACCACCAGCATCGAACCCTCCCTGCCGCTGGTGAGCGCCGATCCGGCCAGAGTAACCCAAATTCTTACCAATCTCATCGATAACGCATTCAACTACACGCCCGAAGACGGCAAAATCCATCTCAACGTGACCAAAAATGGCGAGTATGTCTATATCAGCGTAAAGGACAGCGGCATCGGTATTTCCAGAGAAAACCAGGCCAAAATATTTGACCGCTTCTTTCGCGCTGAAGACGAGAATGTTCAGGCCGTTCCCGGCACCGGCTTGGGCCTGGCCATCGTCCGCAGCTTGATTGAAATGCATGGCGGCGAATTGGCCGTTGAAAGCAAACTGGGCGAGGGCAGCACCTTTACGTTTAACCTGCCCATCGTAGTTGAAAACAACGATCCGACCTAAAGAGAGAAACCCAATGACAAAGATTTTGATTGCCGAAGACGATCAAGACATTCGAGAACTGATTGTTTTAACCTTACAATTTAATGGCTTTGACGTCAAAAGCGTTGAAAATGGCGCGCTCGCTGTCGACGCGGCCCAATCAGACCATTTTGATCTCATCCTGATGGATGTTCGGATGCCGCGCATGACCGGTTATGAAGCCTGCCGCCGGTTGAAAGAAATTGAGACCACCCGCGACATTCCGGTCATATTTTTGTCGGCCAAAGGGCAGGAGGCGGAAATCCAAACCGGTTTGAGCGTTGGGGCGCAGCAATACGTTCTGAAACCATTTGCGCCGGATGAACTTATTGGCACGATTCACAAGGTATTGAACCAATAATTTTGTGCTGTCTAAACCATGAGTATTACGACTGTAGGTAGCCACCTGATTCATTACGAAGTGCTGGGACGCGGCGAGCCGTTGGTCTTTATCCACGGCTGGCTGGGTTCCTGGCGTTACTGGTGGCCATCTATGCAGGCGCTCTCGTCGCGCCATCGCTCTTTTGCTTTTGATCTTTGGGGTTTTGGCGATTCCAGTAAAGACCTGGATAGTTATTCGCTTGAAGCCTATGTGGAAATGATTGACCAGTTTATCAACCAGCTGGGTATTATGAAGCCGGTGACGCTGGTTGGCCATTCTTTAGGGGCGGTGGCTGCTTTGCAGTATACCAATAAATATCCGGCCAACGTGGAAAAATTGGTGACGGTGGCGCTGCCGTTGGAAGGGACATACATGGAACCGCGCCTGCTTGATTCGGATCCCGGCACAATATTGAAGAATTTGGGCAAGGCTAATAGTTTCCAGGAAGTTGACGCGGAAGTGCGTAAAACGGACCAGACGGCCGTTAACAAATTAGCCGCCCAGATTGCCGGGGCCAACCTGGCTGCCGCTCTGGTTGGTTGCCCACGGCCGTTAATGATGATTTTTGGTGATCAGGACAGCATCGTAAAACCCCCGTCTGGCGACTTTATTCACCTGCGCCGCTCCATCAACAACCGCTACTACATTGGTTTGGAAACCTGCCATCATTTTCCCATGTTGCAAGAAAAAGCGGTGTTCAATCGCTTGTTGATGGATTTCTTGCACAATGAGAACTTGGACGAACTGGTTCCCAAAGAATACTGGCAGCGCCGCGTACGCTAACCCCCTTACCTGTTTCGATCAATCCCTATACCTGAGAAAAATGAAATTTATGCCTCGATTGTCTCTGCCTATCTTGTTTGGTCTGGCGCTCGCCTTGTTTTTGGCAAGCTGCAGCAATAGCACGGCCGTTTCCCCCACGCCCACCACACTTCCGCCAACGGCCGTCCCGTCCGTTACGCCCTCGCCTCAACCGACGGTTACCCCGCTTCCCCAGCCCACCGGCACGCCCACCGCTTCCCCAACAGCCCCACCGACCAGCGCGCCTACCAGTTTGCCAACGGCCGTTCCCACCATCCAGCCCACCATCGACGGCCTCCTTGGCCCAGACAATTTCCCGCCCAACGTCAATCCCCTCACCGGCGAAACTGTCCGCGACCCATCCGTGCTGGCCCGACGGCCGTTAGCCATCAAAATATCGAACCACCCAGTGCTTGTCCGTCCGCAAGCCGGCCTCAACAGCGCCGATCTGGTGTTTGAGCATTATGTGGAAGCGGGATTTACGCGGTTTACGGCCGTATTCTACAGCCACGACGCCGACCCCGTTGGTTCCGTGCGCAGCGGCCGGCTCATCGACCTGGAAATCCCCAACATGTACGACGCCGCCTTTGCCTATTCCGGCTCATCTGGCCCTGTGCGCCAAATGTTCAAGGCCAGCGAATTTTTCAACCGCCTCATTTCGATAGATTTTGGCCACAGCGGCTTCTATCGCGTTGAAGTGCCCGACCGCCCCCTCGTTCATTCGCTCTTCACCGACACACCAACCCTGCGCTACCTCCTTAGCGAACGCGGCGAAGATGTGCCGCCACACTTCCAAAATGGCATGACATTTCGCGTCGATCCCATCACGCCGGGCGAGCCAGCCGCCAGCCTGGAAATTCAATACCAGGGAACCAATGTTTATTGGGGATATGATCAGGGGAACGGCCGTTACCTCCGCTGGGCCGATGGCGACCCACACCTGGACGCCAATACCGGCGAACAAATCTCCTTCAAAAACATCATCGTCCTCAGCGCCGAACACGTCGAAACCAATATCATCGAAGACGTCGGCGGCAGCCACTCCATCCAGATTCAAATCTGGGGCGAAGGGCCGGTCTCCATCTTCCGCGACGGGCAGCGATTCGACGGCCTCTGGCATCGCGCCGACCCCCATGACATGCTCACCTTCACCGACAAAGCCGGCGACCCTCTGCCATTGGCCCCAGGGAACAGCTTTTTCCAAATCGTCCCTTCTGGCTTTGACGACTTGACTGTTACGCCGTAACATTAGGCCTACCCAAGATAAGCTGTCGTCGTGTTGATCAGAGTTAAAGGAGTATGCAATGAGTGACTTTCGCTTCACAGCCTGGCCTACCGAATTTCGCAGCATCAACCAATATTTCGCTGCCAATCCACAGAATTACGCCCAATTTGGCCTGCCCGGCCACGAAGGCATCGACATTATGGCGCCCACGGGAACCAAAGTGTTCGCCGTGGCCCCCGGAACCATCAAAATGGTGCGCACCGACCCGAATGGTCATAATTACGGCCGTCACGTCCGCATCCAACACGCCAACGGCTATGAAACCATTTACGCCCATCTCAACGAAGTCAGCGTAACGGCAGGGCAGGTTGTCGAAGGCGGCGCACTCATTGGCCGCGCCGACAATACCGGCAACAGTTTCGGCTCCCACCTGCACCTTACACTCAAACACGAAGGCGAAACCCAGGGAAACTGGCCCAGCAACATCATCGATCCAACCCCATTCTTACTGCCCCTGCTGGGCTTTGTGCGTCCCGCCGGCCCCTACACCGCCGGTTGGGCCTTTGCGGATGGCGTGACGACGATGGGCGATCTGGCGCAAGCCAACGCCGGCGGCATCAACTTGCGCAGCACACCCAGTGTCAATGGCGCGGCCATAGACCTGGTTCCTGCCGGAACCATTATGATCATCACCGGCGACAAACGGGGCAGTTATCTGCCGGTGCAAGTGCCGACGGCCGCTCTAAGCAATGCCCAACCCGCGCCGCCAACCCCCGTTGTGCCGCCGCCCGCCAGCGACCCACAGCAGGTTGATGGGTGGGCTTTTGCGGCTTACCTTACCCAAACAAACAATCAAGCCGTTGTCGGGCAATATGGCATCAATTTACGCACAGCGCCGGAACGCAGCGCCCCCAATATGGGCCTGGTGAAGGGCGGCAGCACAATTTCTGTTCTGGGTGGACAAAAAGGGGAATATCTGCCGGTCCGTGTGCGCCTTAGCGATTTTATGGGACCGGTGAACATTCCCAATGTGCCGCCGATTGTTACCCCGCCGCCCCAACCACCGGCAGCCAATTTGCTGTTGGGGTGGGCCTGGACTAAAAATCTGGTAATAGATGGCCAATCGGCCATATCCGGGCGTTTTGGCACAAATTTGCGGGCAAAACCAAACGTAACCGGCGCGCTTTTAGGTACGTTGGTCGAAGGCGCGCGGGCGACGGTTGCCGGCAAAGCGCGCGGCGAATATACACCAGTCCAGGCCAATCGAACGGATGTCAAAGATATTCCGGCTGCCTTGCCCCCGGTTGAACAACCGGAGCCGCTGCCCGCCGCGCCGGCCCCGCCGCCGCCAGTTCCTACGCACGATACCACGCCGGGTTGGGCGTTTAGTTCGCAAATTGTGGTTTCGGGGGAAACGGCCGTTGCCGGTCCATATGGCATCAACCTGCGCGCCGAACCTCGGCGCAACGCGGAAAACAAAGGGTTTGTCCCGGCCAATGCGCCCATGATTGTTACCGGGTCGCCTCAGGGTGAATACACGCCTGTTCGCGTAGACGACAACATTCTGCAAAAACCGTTTGGCAGCGTCGCTCCCAGCCCTGGCTCCCCTCCTGTTGTCAACCCCGACCCGGAACCACTCGGCCATGCTCGCATTGGTCTCCACGCCTCTGCCGATCCAGACATCAGTGATGCCGAGGTGCAAGAATTTATTGATTTGCGCCCTGGCATGGTTAAGTTGCTGTCTTTTCACAATCCGGTGGGAATTCGCAAACTGGTTGCCAATCACCCGGATGCCGAATGGGTTGTGCGCGCCTTTTTGGATTTTGGCGGCCGCAACATCAGCCCGCACCAATTCCTCAACGATACGTTGGGAGATGTGCAGCGCACCCTCGCGCTGCTGGCGGGTAAAGACGTCGTAGTGGAATTGCACAACGAGCCAAACATACGCCCAGAGGGGTTGTTTACCTCCTGGGCCGATGGCGCGGCCTTCAACCGCTGGTGGTTGGAACTGCTTCAACTGTACCGGCAGGCGCTGCCGGGCGTGCGCTTTTTGTATCCTGGCCTATCGCCGGGCAGCGCAGTCAACGGCCTGAAGCACGATCACATCCAGTTTGTGGAATCCAGCCGGGAGGCTGTGGAAGCGGCTGACGGACTGGGCGTCCATCTGTACTGGTCAAATGTGTATCCGATGGCCTGGAGCCTGGATGTGTTGAATGATTACATTTCCCGCTTTCGTTATAAGCCAATATGGGTGACAGAAGCGAGCAATAACAAGGGCGGCACGCCCGTTTATATGAAAGGTAAGCAGTATATTGAATTTTGGCAGGCGTTGCAGTCTCGACCCACCGTGCAAGGCGTCACTTATTTCGTGGCATCGGCCAGTAATCCCGCATTTCAGGAAGAAGTTTGGGTTGGTCGAGGGTTGGGCGCCATCGTCGGTCGGCGTTGATGGGCAATTCTGAAACGAAGGACAAATTTGGCCATGAAACTTGTAACGTATGAATTTGCCGGCGAGAGC
>WBZT01002935.1_pt1 | contig 11524 bp, 6 predicted proteins | sample 5204241 | NCBI WGS metagenome assembly WBZT01 (sample SAMN12344358, study PRJNA552823) | activated sludge metagenome | biome: Activated sludge suspended growth; feature: Nitrification reactor; material: Wastewater; isolation source: activated sludge from nitrification reactor of wastewater treatment...
CGACGCTGACCACTCCCGTCGCGTTGTCGATCGTCGATACGCCGCGGGTCAGCGCGACGGCCACCTCGCCGGCAACGCCGGGAGCGAGCACCAGTTCGAGCAACGCCGGTTGTGCCGGGTTGTCGCCCGGCAGGGCCAGTACCGGCGCGCGGCCGCGGCCGCCGTCGAGCGGCACGCCCTGCACGGCCGGCAGCGCGGTCGCCGCCGCGACGGTTTCGAAGCGCACCAGCGGATCGTTGAGCGCGGCGATGGCATCCAGCGTCGCCAGACCGGCGTAGCGTGCGCTGTCCTGTCCTTCGGCGAGCACTTCGAGATCGATGCGCCGCGCGAGCGCGGTCGACGGCAATATCGACGGCTGTGCCGCGCCGCGCACTTCGGCTTCGACATCCGGGTCAGCGGCCAGCCCGGCGACGATCTCGGCCGGTGACGCGAAGGGGCCGTAGCTGCGCGCGGCCGCCGGCGGCGCCAGGACGATCAGGTTGACCGCACCGTCGGCGGCCGCCTGCACGCTGATGCGGATAGTCGTCCCGGCCAGCCCGCGCCGGCGGGCACGCACATCGACGCTGGCAGCGTTTGCCGCGCCGCTCAGCGCCAGGCCGGCCTGACCGTCGTCGACGCGCAGTGCCAGCCGATTGCCGTCGACACCGTTCTGCCGGGCGGTGGCGCGCAAGACATCGTCGGCGCCGGCGCGCAACACGGCGAAGGCGGCACGCGGTTCGGCAGCGGCCAGCGGCGTCCGCGCCAACGAAGCCGGCAAGGCTTTCTCGAACAGCGGGTCGACCGCCACCAGCACGCGCGACTGCGTGTTGATGCGGTCGAAGAAATAATCCGGACTGGCGGCGTCGAGGTTGAGATTGGCGTGTGTCTCGATGCTCTGCCCGTCGAGCGACACTTCCAGCGTGACGTACTTGATTCCCGGCGTCGTCTCGCTGAGGGTGTGCGTTTGCGTCGCACGTACCGCCAGCCGGTTGGCCCAGGCGCCTTCGGCGCGCGCTTCGAGCCGGGCGACACGTTCGCCTTCGTCGTCGAACAGATCGAGGCGCGCTTTCTGACCGCGGCCGGGTTCGATGCGCGCGACGACCATCTGCTGCACGCCGTTGGCGAATGCCGTGCGCACTTCCGGCAGCGAATAACGACTGGCCGGGCCGAACTGGTCGATGAATTCGGCGAAATTGCCGATCGGCGTCGGCAGCAGCGGACCGCGGTCGACCACGCCGACCACGCCGAGAATTCCGGTCGCACCGGGTAACACGGGAGCCGGCTCGAAATCCGTGCGGACCTGTACACCGGGGATAGTGAGGGCGGAAGGCACGTCGACACCTCCATCTGATCTTCGTAGCAGTTGTACGGTGGAACGAACGACCGGTACGGCAAAAGCGTGGCTTCGTTCCGGACAGACCTGCAGCGGGAAAGGGGGAACCCTCACGCCGACAGGGATACGACCAACGACTGAAAAGCAAACGACACGACAGTTGTCGCGCATGATGCCGCGCGGTCAGGCAAGATGACGCTCATCCGGCAACGGCACATGCTGAAGACCGGCCGGATGCTCCCCGTTCCGATTTCGACGCCACGGGTAACTTGCGCCCAAATCGAAACGAGTCTCAATAATCCTCGTGAAAGTCGGGCGTGTCAATCGGCGATGGCGTGAAAAAATTCACCCGTACGCCGTGACAAAATGCACATTGCCGCTGCAGGCAGTTGTTATCAAGTGACAGCGCGGCAGCGACTCGCCGTGTCAATCAGCCCGTTCAGGGAGCCGCCAACATCGGGGGAACGCTGTAAAAGCGGCCACTTGAGCGGCAAGCAGGGACTTGCCAGCCGCTCAGGGAGCGTCCGCGCGACGGCAAATCGGCGCATTTTCAATGCCCGATTGTGAATTTCCGCCTTTTCCTGCCGTTTAACAAAGAGCACAATCCCGACGTGACGACTACCTTTTTCAAACGTCGATCGTCCAGCAATTAGCCCTTCGAGAAGATGACGCCAGCCGAGATCGACCCGAACCGGATTTATGCCAAAACCGCCGCAGGCGAAGAAGCCATGCAGCAGCGGACGCTGGTCGTGCAGAGAAACCTGCGCATGGTGCTCATCCTGGTCGATGGCAATGCGACAGTTGCCGAGTTGTGCAACAAGACCAACAGACCTGAAATGACCTGCAGCGCGCTCTGCGAACTCGAGAATGATGGATTCATCGAAGCGCGGGTCGAAAAGGATTCGGTCTGGTCGCCCGAACGGCAACGCGCACGCGAAGAAGGGCTGCTCCAGGACGAGGTGTCCGAATTCTCCACATTCGGCGACAGATACGGTCCGCCATCGGCACCTTCGCCCGTTCAGCGGGTCGTGCCGATGATCGACGGTTCTCCGGAAGCCAGTACCGGTTTTTTCTCCAGCGGCAGTTCGGACCCGCCTGCCCTGCCGCGCCGGCTTTCCGGCCACTCGGCGCCATTATCGACGTTCAATTCGGGAACCGTCTTTCTTTCCAAGGCGGAAGCGACTTCGATCAGCGACATCCCTCCGCTACAGACGGAGAACGAGCCGTCGATGCTGGACAATTTCAGCTTTCTCTCCAAACGGCGCCTGGAGAAGGAGGGGCCGGATCTCAAACCGATCCGAATCAAGCCGCCACGCTGGTATCGCAGCGGGCCGGCAATAGTGTCATTGTCATTGTTGTTCCTGCTGGCGCTGGTCGTCGCGGTGGCGCTGTTGTTTCCCTACGGGCGCTATCTGCCTGAATTCGAAGCGCTCATAAGCAAGGCGACCGGGCAGTCGGTCAAGATCGGCGACATGCGCGTGAACTTTTATCCCCGCCCCGGGTTGCTGTTGAACCATGTCCAGTTTGCTGCCGCGGGCAAGCCGACATTTGCTGCCGACGAAATGCGTGTGCAGCCGGCAGTGAGCAGTCTCTGGCAGAAACAGCTGGTACTGAGCGCCGTCGAATTGCGCGCTTGGGCTTTCACGCCCCAATCGGTCGAACATCTGGGAGCGGCGCTTGCTTCGACGGCACAGAGTGCCGAAAGACCGGTCATCGAGCGGCTGTTGTTCGACAAAGCGGAAATTTCCTTCGCCGGCCTGGGCATTGCCGACCTGCATGGCGAAGCTAGGCTGAACGCCTCCGGTACGCTGCAGTCCTTGTCGCTGACCTCAGCCAATCGCAGCCTGCAGATCGACGCCACCCCCGAGGCCAGCGGTCTGGCAGTCAAAGCCCAGGCCATCGACTGGTTGCCGTCCCGGAATTCTGCATTTCGTTTCAATGCGTTAAATTTTCAGGGTCGTCTGAGCGGCAAACGCCTGACGCTGAACAACGTCGATTTCCGCATTTTCGACGGCTCGGCCAGCGGCTCGGCATTGCTGAGCGAAGAGCAACGCAAAAGCCTTACCGGCGAACTGTCTTTCGAGCGCATCAATCTGCGCCAACTGGGCGAAGCGCTGGGAATCGGCAATCAATTCCAGGGCGACGCCAGCGGCCGAGTGCATTTTTCGGCGCCGACACAGGACCCGGCGCCCGTGGCCGCGTCATTGAACGCCGACGGCAGTTGCATCGTCACCCGCGGCAGTCTGGGCGACATCGACCTGGGCGAGGCGGTGCGGCGCAATACAGGCAAACCGACGCCGCTCGGCGGCGCCACCCGCTTCGACCGACTGTCCGGCGCGTTCCGGGTGTCGCCGGCCGGCTACCGTTTTTCACAACTGTCATTGACGGCCGGCCTGCTGCAGGGCAATGGCTATCTGAACGTCAGCCGCAATCAATCGCTGAGCGGTCTGATCGCCGTGTCCATCGGCCGCAACCAGGGATTGGTACCCATCGCCATCAGCGGCGAGTTGGTCAAACCGCTGTTGCACACGGTGAGCCAGACTTCCGGCGCGCAGCACGAATCGCCCGGAGAACGCTGATTCGGTGACGGCGGCGGGCGGATCGCCGCCTTGCGCGTTGCCCGTCACCTCGCCGATCTCGCTGATCCGGACAGCCATCCATTCAACGCTTCCCCAACAAGAAAAAACGCCGGCGGCTGGCCGGCGTTTTCACCTGGCTGGTGCTGCTGCCGACGGCTCACAGCACGCCGGCGATGGCCTCCGCCACATAGTCGATGTTGCCGCTGTTGAGCGCGGCGAGGCAGATACGTCCCGAACTGACCGCATAAATGCCGAACTCGTCGCGCAGCCGGTCGACCTGCGCGACACTGAGCCCGGTATAGGAGAACATGCCGCGCTGACGGACGATGAATGAGTAATCGACGGCAACCCCTTTGTTCTGCAGACGCTCGACGAGGCCGAGACGCATGGCCAGAATGCGCTGCCGCATCTGGGCGAGTTCCTCTTCCCAGACGCGGCGCAAATCGGCATCGGCCAGTACGGCGGCGACGATCGCGCCGCCGTGCGTCGGCGGATTGGAGTAGTTGGTACGCACGATGCGCTTGATCTGCGACAGGACGCGCGCCGATTCGTCGCGGCTGGCGGTGACCACCGACAAGGCGCCGACGCGTTCGCCGTAGAGCGAAAACGATTTGGAGAACGAACTGGCCACCAGGAAAGACTGGCCCGAGGCGGCGAACAGCTGCACGGCCAGCGCATCGTCGCCGATGCCGTCGGCAAAACCCTGATAAGCGATATCGATGAACGCCACCAGCCCGCGCGCACCGACGATTTCGACCACCTCGCGCCACTGCGCCGCGTCAAGGTCGGCGCCAGTCGGGTTGTGGCAGCAGGCGTGCAGGACGACGATCGAGCCGGCCGGCAACGCTTGCAGGCCGGCACGCATGGCGGCGAAGTCGACGCCCCGCGTCTGCGGCTGGTAGTAGGGATAGGACTGCACCTCGAAACCGGCAAATTCGAACAGGGCGCGGTGGTTTTCCCAGCTCGGATCGCTGAGGTAGACGGTCGCCTGCGGCAGCAGCCGGCGCAGGTAATCGGCGCCGATCTTCAGTGCGCCGGTACCGCCGAGCGCTTCCAGGGTGACCACCCGGCCGTCGGCAAGCAATGGCGACGGCTCGCCGAAGAGCAGTTTCTGCACCGCCTGGTTGTAGGCGACCAGGCCGTCGATCGGCTGATAACCGCGCGGCGGCATCGCTTCCAGACGCGCTTTTTCGGCCCGCTTGACCGCATTCAGCAAGGGGACTTTGCCGTTGTCGTCGAGATAGACGCCGACACCGAGATTGACGCGCGTCGGGCGGGTGTCGGCGTTGAACGATTCGGTGAGGCCGAGAATCGGATCGCGTGGAGCCATTTCCACGGCAGCGAAGATGGAAGCGGTCATCAGTGTTTCCTAAAGAAGTCAGTCGGCAGATTGCAGCGGACAGTGGCCGGTCATCCGGGACGCCATCACCTCGCCGTTTGAAAACGTCAGTGCCGGCGAGGACGTTGACCAGGCGGCAGACGACGAGCGGATGCGGCAGCGTACCCAGGCGAAAAAACGTAAAATTCTAGCATGATCGATCACGCCGACTCCGCGCGCGCGCAGCCTTTTCGGACTTTCGCCGACAGTCCGTTCCGCCTCTATCAGCCCTTCCAGCCGGCAGGCGACCAGCCGGAGGCGATTGGGCAACTGCTAACCGGTTTGTCCGACGGGCTGGCGTATCAGACACTGCTCGGCGTCACCGGCTCGGGCAAAACCTACACCATGGCCAACGTCATCGCCCACAGCGGCCGCCCGGCGTTGATCCTGGCGCCGAACAAGACGCTGGCGGCGCAGCTTTATGCCGAATTCCGCGAATTTTTTCCCGACAACGCCGTCGAGTATTTCGTTTCCTATTACGACTACTACCAGCCGGAAGCGTATGTGCCGGCGCGCGACCTGTACATCGAAAAGGACTCGGCAATCAACGAGCACATCGAACAGATGCGCCTGTCGGCAACCAAGAGCCTGCTCGAACGGCGCGACTGCATCATCGTCGCCACCGTCTCGTGCATCTACGGCATCGGCGACCGCGACGAGTACCACCAGATGATCCTCACCTTGCGCGTCGGCGACCGGCTCGATCAGCGCGAACTGCTCAAACGGCTGGTGGCGATGCAGTACGAGCGCAACGAGACCGATTTTCACCGTGGCACCTTCCGCGTGCGCGGCGACGTGATCGACATTTTCCCCGCCGAGCATGCCGAACTGGCGATCCGCGTGTCGCTGTTCGACGACGAAGTCGACGGACTGCAGTTCTTCGACCCGCTCACCGGCCATCTGCAGGCCAAAGTGCTGCGCTTCACCGTCTTCCCCTCGTCGCACTACGTCACACCGCGCGCCACGGTGCTGCGCGCCATCGAAGAGATCAAGCACGAACTCAGCGAACGGATCGCCTCCTTCAACGCCAATGACCGGCTGGTCGAAGCGCAGCGCATCGAGCAACGCACGCGTTTCGACCTGGAAATGCTCGATCAGCTCGGTTTTTGCAAAGGCATCGAAAATTACTCGCGCCATTTCTCGGGACGCGCGCCGGGCGACCCGCCGCCGACGCTGCTCGATTATCTGCCGCGCGACGCGCTGCTGTTCATCGACGAATCGCACGTCGCCGTGCCGCAGGTCGGCGGCATGTACAAAGGCGACCGCTCGCGCAAGGAGAATCTGGTCAATTACGGCTTCCGCCTGCCGTCGGCGCTCGACAACCGGCCGCTGCGCTTCGCCGAATTCGAACGGCTGCTGCCGCAGACCGTTTTCGTCTCGGCAACGCCGGGCGATTACGAAAAGACGCACCAGGGACAGGTCGTCGAGCAACTGGTGCGGCCGACCGGGCTGGTCGACCCGACGCTGATCGTCCGGCCGGCGTCGTCGCAGGTCGACGACCTGCTGTCGGAAATCGGCCTGCGCACTCAGCGCGGCGAGCGCGTGCTGGTCACCACGCTGACCAAGCGCATGGCCGAGGATCTCACCGAATATCTCGACGAACACGACGTGCGTGTACGCTACCTGCATTCCGACATCGACACCGTCGAGCGCGTCGAGATCATCCGCGACCTGCGCCTCGGCAAGTTCGACGTACTGGTCGGCATCAACCTGCTGCGCGAAGGGCTGGACATCCCGGAAGTGTCGCTGGTGGCGATACTCGACGCCGACAAGGAAGGCTTCCTGCGTTCCGAACGCTCGCTGATCCAGACCATCGGCCGCGCCGCCCGCCACCTCAACGGCACGGCCATCCTCTACGCCGACCAGGTGACCGGCTCGATGCAGCGCGCGATCGACGAAACCGGGCGTCGACGCCTCAAACAGATCGACTACAACCGGACGCACGGCATCACGCCGCAAGGCGTCAGCAAACGCATCGTCGACATCATCGACGGCGTTTATGACGACGAAGCCGCACAGCAGCAGCGCGCGGCGCGGCACGTCGCCCAGCAGCAGGCCAGTTACGCGGCGATGGACGAGAAGCAGCTCGCCCGCGAGCTGAAACGCCTGGAAAAAGCGATGCTCGAACACGCCAAAAACCTCGAATTCGAAAAAGCCGCTGCGACGCGCGACGAACTGTTCCGTCTGCGCAAGCAGGTGTTCGGCGTCAGCGGCAACGGCTGAGCGGCCCGGCCATCACCGAGAACAGGCCTTGCGTACGAATGGGCGTCCGCAGGCGATTACTTTCAGCAAGGTAGCCTCTATGAACTTTCCCTTGTCCGCCTGCACCCTGGCCGATCCCGAATCCGCCGCCGTCTGGCAGTATTTCGCCACCCTGTGCTCGATCCCCCGCGCCTCGAAAAACGAAGGTCCGCTGCGCGCGCACCTGCGCGACTGGGCCGCGTCGCTTGGCCTGCAAAGCGAAGCGGACCCGGCCGGCAACCTGATCGTCCGCAAACCGGCGAGCGACGGTTACGAGAACGTGCCGCCGGTCATCCTGCAAGCGCATCTGGACATGGTTTGCCAGAAAAACGACGGCATCGCGCACGACTTCACGCGCGACCCGCTCGTCTGCGAGTGGCAAGACGGCTGGCTGCGCGCGCCGCACACGACTCTCGGCGCCGACAACGGCATCGGCGTCGCGCTGATCCAGGCCGTGCTGGCCAGCGGAACCGCGTCGCACCCGCCGCTGGAAGCCCTATTCACCGTCGCCGAAGAAGCCGGCATGGGCGGCGCGCGCGCACTCGCCGGCGAGCGGCTGCAAGGCCGCCGTCTGCTCAACCTCGACACCGAGGAATGGGGACGGTTCTATGTCGGTTGCGCCGGCGGGCTGGATGTCGGCATCACGCGCCACGCGAGCGCCGAGCCGCTGCCGGCCGGCCACGTCGTACGGCGTATCGATCTGCGCGGATTGCGCGGCGGCCACTCGGGCGTCGACATCCACGAAGAACGCGGCAACGCCATCAAGCTGCTCGTCCGTCTGCTCTGCGCCTTGCAAAACGAATTGCCATACCGCCTGGCCAGTTTGCACGGCGGCAGCGCCCGCAACGCCTTGCCGCGCGCAGCGAGCGCGCTGATCACCCTGCCGCCCGCCGCGCTGGCGCCGCTGCAGGCAGTGCTCGCAGAATGGCAAAGCGTCCTGCAGCGCGAACTGGCCGGCATCGACGACGGGCTGCAACTGAGCTGCAGTGAGGCAGACGCCGACGCCGTGCTGACGGCGGACGAACAGGCCCTCTGGCTGCACAGCCTGCACGCCGCGCCGCACGGCGTCTGGCGGACGAGCCGCGCGCGGCCCGGCGTCGTCGACACCTCGAACAATCTCGGCATCGTCGACCTGCGGCCGGACAGCGGCCACTGCAACTTCATGGTCCGCTCGCTACGCGACAGTTGCAGTCAGGCGCTGGCCGACGAAATCGGCAGCCTCTTCGCGCTCTCCGGTAGCCGCTGCGTCCAATCCGGCCATTATCCCGGCTGGACGACCGCTGTCGGATCACCGCTGCTCGCTTTGTGCCAGCGCGTTTATCGCGAACGGTTCGGCGACGAAGCGGCGCTCCAGGTCATCCACGCCGGCCTCGAATGCGGCTTGCTCGGCGCCAGAATTCCCGGACTGGACATCGTCTCCTTCGGCCCGACGATCCGCGGCGCACACGCACCGGGCGAAGCCGTCGAAGCCGCTTCCGTCGGGCGCTGCTGGCAATTGCTGACCGCCATCCTCGCCGCCATGCGCTGAACGTTGAGAGGGGCGCGTTGTGTTCAGGAAGAGATGTTCGAAGCCTGCACGTAAAGGAGACTCCACCATCGATGCGATGCTTGCCAAATCGGCTGGCTCACTCTTCGCTCGGGAAGCGGTGGGTCATGCCAAGATGCGTCGCCGAGACGGATGCGAATGTGGGTCTTCAGGTATAGCAATCATCCGCGAATCGAACGGTGTTTCTTTTGAATGCAGGATCTGAAAACCTGAGCCTACACATAGGCTGGTAGCCTTGTCGGCGCGAGAAACAAAGACGGCCCTGGTGGCGATGATCGCCAGGGCCGTAAACAAATTTTCTTGCAGTCAAACGCGGCGGCGGCGCCAGGCGAGCACGCCGACAGCCAGACCGGCGAGAGCAAGCGAAGCCGGTTCCGGCACACCCGTCGGCGTGCAACCGGGTGCCGTCGGATTGGCAGCGCAGAAATCGACCGCCGTGTCCTGTATACCCACGGTGAAACCGTTCCAGAATTCGTTGCTGAGACTACGCCAATTCACCGTGTCGAATGTTCCTTTGAACTGCAAAACGCCATGCGGCTCGCCGGTACCCAGCAACTGATATTCCGTATTGCCACCCACCGTCACGACGTTCTTGTACGAGGTACCGCAGCCCCAGTAGCCACACGCGTTGCCGTCGCTGGCGTCGCCGAAGCTAAGGATATCGAAGTCCCGGTTAAAAGCGTAACCGTTGCCATTGAGACTCACATACGCGAATACCGGGTTGGCAATCGACTGCGAAAAGCTCAAGGTTTGTTGACCGCTGTACGTGAGAGCAATGATGTCAGTGGTCGGCGGTCGGTTGTCGACGGCACTGCTCGTGTACGGGGATGTTCCCCCGGGGCCATCGGTGCCCCCCGAGTAGTAATAGGCACCTCCGCTCGGCTGATAAAAGCCGACTCCCTGCGGGTTGGTGTAGGTCACATTGACCGTCGAACTGCCGGTGGTGATGGAGCCGGTGGCCATGAAGCCGCCGCCTTGAGGCACTGCGCTTCCGACCCAGTCGGTCCAGTAAATCGTAGCTGCGGAGGCCCCGCCCGTGCTTAGCGTCAGGGCAAGGACGACTGCCTTGCCAATGGAAGATGTGATTTTTTTCAACTCAGTCTCCGGTAAATGACAAAAATTTTGCGGCGCCAAATCACAAGCGAGATTCATGCCAAAAATTTTGCCATGAATTGATTTTATTAATATCATAAAGATTTTCATCAATGTCTCAGCTCGCAGCGCTCGGCATCGTCTCGCTGTAAAATTTTTCGACAACGGATCGCCAGCAAAGCAAGCCGGGCGCAGTGCTGTACAGAGCGTGAAATGAAGAGAGTGCCGCAAGAAGATTGCCAAGTCATACGACTTGGTATTGCTCGGAGACAACAACTACTTCTGAAAAGCCAGCCTATTCAAGCGGCAACGGACCGCCGAGATCAACGCCTACCTCGTCGGACGGATAAGCGTCGAGACGCTGGCCGAGGTCGATATGCCGTCCGAACTGGGCCGCTCGTACATGACTGTCGGCGACTACACGTACGCTCGCATACGGCTGGCAGTAGCCATCGCCGGCTATGACACGTTGGGCGAGGAACTCTCCACTGCCGATTTTCCGGCAGCGACCTTTCATGCCCGTCGGGTATCGAGGCATCAATATAACGTTACAATCTGTTGCAAGCAGGCCAGCGTCAGCGCGCCGTTTTGCCGGCACCATACGCCCCGTCGCTCGCTGCCGGTTCCGCCGTGTCGATCCGGCCCGCGACGCGTACCCATCAACGATTACAGGAGATATGCGATGAAGCACGCGCCCGCCACCGACCCCTCTTTCGATCTCGACGCGTTTCTCGAGCATGCGCGTACGCATTTCGGTCTGCGCACTTCCACCGACAGACCGTCGGCCGCCACGGCACAGCGTCATTCGCCGGGCAAGGGACTGCTGTTTGCCGCCGCGCTCGGCGCCGTGCTGGCAACGCCGGCATGGGCCGAGTACGATTGCCGCACGATGGGCGGACCGGGCGGACCCGGCGGCCCGGAGCGGCACGCACGGATGGTCGAGCAGCACCATCAGCGACTGCACGACGCGCTGAAACTCACCCCCGAGCAGGAGAGCGGCTGGAAAAAGCTGATGGAAACGCAGGACGCGATGCACCGGCCGGGCAGACCGCCGGCCGACGACTGGTCGAAGCTGACCGCTCCCGAACGCGCCGACAAGATGCTGGCCATGTCGCGCGCGCACAACGAGCAACTGAGCGAGCACGTCGGCGCGCTGAAGAATTTCTACGCCTCGCTGAGCGCCGAACAGAAGAAGACTTTCGACGACATGCACGTGAGACAAAGCGAGCGGATGCGCGGCAAGCCCGGCGGCCGGCCGGCCGCTGCCGATAAACCATTGCCCAACGGCTGATTTTTCTCGCGACGGGCTTGCCCGGCGCACCGAAAACGGTGTTTCACTGCCTGACGGCGAGCGACGCCCGATACGTCGCCCGCCG
>WBZT01002936.1_pt1 | contig 11523 bp, 12 predicted proteins | sample 5204241 | NCBI WGS metagenome assembly WBZT01 (sample SAMN12344358, study PRJNA552823) | activated sludge metagenome | biome: Activated sludge suspended growth; feature: Nitrification reactor; material: Wastewater; isolation source: activated sludge from nitrification reactor of wastewater...
CCCACCCCCGACACCACCGTGATCCCACGACTCGCCGCCACCGCGGGCGAGCCCCCGGAGCAGTCCCTCGAGAGCACGCTGGCGGCGACTCGACGACTGGGCGCCGTGGCGGCAGCAGCGGCCTTAGCCTCGATCCACCGACGGCCTGGGTGGGGTGATCTGATTTCGCCCAGGTCCGTGGTGGTGGCTTGAGGGCAGAGCGGTTCTCCTGACCTCGCTGTCAGGGTGTTCCACTTCGAGTTCGGGTCGCGCCGTGAGGGCTGGGTGGTCAGGAAGTGACCGGTGCTGGTGGGCCGCAATTGTGGGTGAACAGGCGGGTCCACGCGGCTTCCCAGGGCCAGGCGGTCGGCAGGTGCAGGGTGACCCGCCGGGCCGAGGACGCCACCCGCGCCGGGACGGTGATCAGCTTCGCGCGGATGGTGGCGGTGGTGGCCCTGGCGAGGTCGGCGCCGGCGATGGTGGCTGCGGTACGGGTGAGGTTGAACGCGATGACGGCCAGCACCAGCCAGGCTGCGTTGGCGGTGAACTTGCCCGAGGGCAGGTGCGCCAGGGCGGAGCTCTTCAGGTCGGCGTGGACCTGCTCGATGATCGCGTGCCCGCGGTGGGTCTTGTCCGCCGCGACGGTGTCCAGGTCGGCGGGGTCGGTGGTGGTGAAGAAGGCGTGGAAGCGCCAGGTGTCGAACAGGGTGCCCTGCCCGGCGGCCTTCTTCTTCTCGGCGTTGAGGTCGGGGATGCGGCGCACGACCAGGCGCCCGGGCACCTGGTCGGTGGCCTTCTTGGAGGTGAACGCGGTGAAGGGCACCTCGGCGACCTCGGCCCGCGACACCCAGGTGCCGCTGACCTCGTCGAAGATGGCGTCGGTGTACTCGATGGGGGTCCACGCTTCTTGGCTGATGGTGGCGATCGCGGCCTTGACCTTGGGGTCCAGGCGCACGGTGACCGACACCTGCGCCCCGGCGCGGACCGCGGCGCCGACGGTGGGCGCCCCGTAGAACGCCGAGTCCGCCCGCAGCAGCGGCCTGCCGGAACCGGGATGCAGCTTGTTGACGGTCTTGAGCGCGTCAGCGACCAGCCGCTTCGCACCGCGCGGGGACCCGCACGACCCTTTGCGCAGCCGCTGCGCCACCACCACCGGCGCTGACCCGGAGGTGGTGACCGTGGCCAGCAGCGCGTTCAGCCCGCGGACCCCGGAGTAGCCGAACCCGGCGCCCTGCTTGGCGTGGCCGTGGACCTCAATGATCGTGTCATCGATGTCGACCAGCACCCGTGTGCTCGTGCCGTCGCGCCGGACCTGCGCGCCCTGGCCGCCCGCAGCTGTGAGGTTGGCCAGGAACCTGGAGGCGACCGCGTCGAGCTGGCGGACGTGCCCGAACGTGAACGAGCGCAGGAACGACCCCAACGTCGACGGCGCGTACGCCCGGGCGAAGACCCGGCCCATCCCGCCGTGCCGCAGCAGCGCCATGTCATCGATGCTGTCGGCGCCGGCGACCATCCCCGCCACGAGCGAGGCCACCTTCAACCCGGCGTTGGCGCCCCTGTCACCCGGCACGCTCAAGTGCTCACCGGCCAGGCGTGCGAGCCCTGCTGAGTCCGCCAGTGCAAGGACCGGGACCAGCCCGGCCGCCGACACCAGGTTCGGGTCATCGAACACCGCCGACGTCGCCGCGCGGGTGTGGCAGAGTTTCATCCCAGAGATGCCCTTCCGGGTGGGTGGTTTGGAACTGTCGCAAGTACCAATCTCCCAGCACGGCAGGGCATCTCGTCGTTACGGCACGCTCAAAGGCCCGAGCTCATCGGTGGATCGAGGCTAAGGCCGCTTCGGAGCGCTCGTGGCGCTGTCGTCCAGGTCGAGGAGTTCCTCGTCGCGACCGTCGAGGCCGGCGACGCGGGGCATTGACCGGGGGGACTGACCGGGGGGCGCTGACCGGGGCACGGAAGCAGGACGTAGGGTGGCGCGCTATGGCTGGCCATCGGATCTTCAGCGCGACCTTCGCGAGCATCTACGCGTTGTACCTGCGCAAGGTCGAGCGCAAGGGGCACACCCAGGCCGAGCTCGACCAGGTCATCGAGTGGCTGACCGGGTATGACGCCCCCGCCCTGGCCCGGGTCATCGCCGACGAGGTCGACCTGGAGACCTTCTTCGCCCAGGCGCCACGGTTCAACCCCGCCGCGGCGCTGATCCGCGGGACCATCTGCGGGCACCGGGTCGAGACCATCGAGGACCCGCTGATGCAGCGGATCCGCTATCTCGACCTCCTCGTCGACGAGGTGGCCCGCGGCAAGAGGATGACGTCCATTCTGCGCGGCGGCTGACGCTCGCGGTGCCCCCACGAGGGCCCAGCGACGGCACGTCGGCGACAAGGTCAGGTCCGCACATCCGCGTATGGACGGATTCGTCTCCACGCGACGACCACGATCACCATGGCCGACACGACGACGATCCGGATCAGCAGGGCGAGCCACGCACCGGTGACGCGGTTGGCGGCCGAGCGCTGGCGCTGTATGCCGTCACCCCCGGTCACCTTCTCGTCATACCTCGCAGGCACGCGGTCGGACTCGACGACCTCGATCCCACGACCAGCGCGCACGCCTGGCCCGTCGGTCACCAGCTCGCGCGAGCGCTGCGCCGGAGAACCCGTCATCCCGCGCTACCCGGGCGACGGGTGCTCCTTGGACGTCGACGAGGTGGAGTGCGACCGGTCGCTCCTCGACAGCCGCGCCCAGCTGATCCGCGAGGCTGTGCACCAGCCGGCGCCGGGCCGTGTCCGGTCAGCGATCTCCCGCGAGTGCTGAGAGTAGACCGGTCGAGGGGCCGTGATCGCCGCGCAGGAGCCCGTCCAGGATGAAGCCGTCAACTGCTGCCACCAGCCCACGTGCTGCCCGCGGGCTCGCACCAGCGCTGCCGGCGAGAGCGACGAGCTCGTCTCGTGCGCTGACGATGCGTCCGCGCAGCGTCTCGTCGCGAGTGGCCATGAGGAACAGCTCATAGCGCGCGATCGTCAGGTCTCGGTCTGACCCGAGCATGCGCGCCATGGTCGCCTCGGGCTGTTCGGGCAGTCGGTCGCGGTCCCTGGCGAGCAGGTCGTCCACGAGGCCGAGGATGAGGCCGGATCGGTCGCCGAAGTGGTGGCGCACCGATCCGTGCGGAACACCTGCCTGCGCCTCGATCGCGCGGACGGTGGCGCCCTTGGCGCCCTCCCGGGCAAGCACGGCATACGCGGCCTCGATCAGGCGCGCGGACGCGGACTTCTCCATGTGGAGACTTTACCGCTAGGCTGGGGTTCTCCAAGTGGAGAAACTTCCTGATGAGGAGCGCGGCGTGGAGCTGGTCATCGTGGGTGGTGGGATTGCCGGGTTGACCTGTGCCGTCGCGGCCGAGCGCGCGCTGCCCGAGGCGCGGATCACGCTGCTCGAACAGACCGTGGCCATCACCCCGGTCGGGGCCGGCATCGTCCTGTGGCCCAACGCCCTTGCCGTGCTTGACCGTTGGGGCATTCCTCGCGAGGAGCTGGCAGCTGCGGGGACGCGCATGACTAGGGCCGGCGTCTGTACCAGTCGTGGGCGGTGGCTTCGCCGGGTCGACGCTGGGCGTCGTGAACAGCGCATCGGGCAGAGTGTCGCCCTCCACCGCGCCCGGTTGGTCGATGTCCTCCTCCGGCGGCTGACGCGGACCGAGACCCATCTCGGCGCGAAGGTCGACCGGGTCGACCTCGATGGGAGCGTGCATTGGTCCAGCCCTGAAGGCGAAGGCGCGCTGCGCGCTGACGTCGTTGCCGCCGCCGATGGTCTGCGCAGCACCGTGCGGCGACAGCACTGGGGCGTGGCGCCGAGACCCTCGGGGGTGATCTGCCTGCGCGCCGTGGTCGACGTGCCGACCGAGGAGTTCGTCGAGGCGTGGGGACGTGGCGAGATCGTCGGTCAGGTCCCCATCGGAGGTGGCCGCACCTACGTGTATGCCGCCCGCCGAGCCCCGTGGGACGGGGCCGGGATCGAGTGGGCGAGGTCCTGGCCCGCGCTGACCCTGGGTGTCGTCGAAGCAGTCGGGGCAGCCGCCACGGAGCGGATCGTCGCCGAGCTCGCGAGCCTGCCCGCGGTCAAGCCCTGGACCAGAGGCAGGGTCGCACTCCTCGGGGATGCGGCGCACGCGATGCTGCCCTTCCTCGGGCAGGGGGCTTGCCAAGGGATCGAGGATGCCGAGGCGCTCGTCGACACGATCGCCGCCGGAGCGGGACTCCACGGCTACGAGGCACGACGACGCGGCCGAGCGATGATGGTCCACCGTGCGTCGCGCCACGCCTCACAGCTGGCCATGGCCCACGGCGTCCGCGCCCGGGCCCGCGACGCGCTCGTCCCCCTGATCCCGGACCGTGCCTTCCTGGCTCAGCTCGCCCGCGTCGCCGCGCCGAGAGCATGACGATGGGTGGGGATCCATTGGGCTCCCGCGGTCCGCTGAATCTGTCAAGGCGCCTGTCGGTATGCCGAACGAGCGTGCAGCCCACTGGGACGCGGCCTATGCCAAGGGTGACGCTGGCCGCAGCGGGTTCCAGGCCGAGGCGGGTCCGTCGCTCGAGGCCATCGGCGCCACGGGGGCCGGCCCCGACGACGCGATCATCGACGTCGGCGGCGGGTCGTCCCGGCTGGTCGACGGGCTCCTCGGCCGAGGCTTCCGCGATCTGACCGTCCTCGACGTCTCCTCGGTCGCGCTTCGGAGAGCCCGGGCGCGCCAGGCGGACCGCGCTGGGAAGTGACCTGGCTCGCCCATCGAGAGATGGCAAATGGCTGGTATGGCGTCGACGTGAGGGCGGCATACCGTGCGTTTGCCATCTGTGGATGAGGCACCCAGCCACCAGGGCGGCGGGGTGCGTGCTAGCCGGGGCGCCCGCGGGCGACCCGTGGCATGATCGGTGCGCTGTGCGGGGGCCGAGGACAGGAGAGCACTGATGGCGGATCGTCGCGACTGGAACGCACGGATCATCGACGAGTTCCGGGCCAACGCGGGAGTGGTCGGCGGGCCGTTCGACGGCGTGCCCCTGGTGCTCGTCCACCATGTCGGCCGCCGCACCGGGACACCGCGGGTGGCACCGCTGGCCTATCTGCCGTCCGACAGCGGCGACGCCGTCTACATCTTCGCGTCCAAGGGCGGGGCCCCGACCAACCCCGACTGGTACGGCAACCTCGTCGCTGCCGGGACGGCGGTCGTCGAGCGGGGCACGCAGAGCTATCCGGTCACCGTCGTCGAGGTGACGGGGCAGGAGCGCGACGCGGTCTTCGCCGAGCAGGTGCGCCGGGTGCCGACCTTCGGTGAGTATGCCGAGAAGACCGCCGGCGTGCGGGTCATCCCGGTGCTGCGCCTCGACCCCGTGGACTAACCCCCGTCGGTATGCCGGTGCAGGCCCCCGTCCTGCGCGCGGCCTCACCCCCGCCACTTCGGCCACCGGCGGCGGGAAGGGCGCCGTGACCACCGCAGCCGACCGCGCACCAATCATGCAGGAAAGTCGGGGACCCACGTACGCTCGCCGCCGTGACCAACGAGTTGCCACCTCGCCGTCCCTTTCCCGCCGCGCCCAGTGAAGTCGAGGCGCTCTTAGGCGCCCTCCACCGCAATCGCCGTACCTTCGCCTGGAAATGCTTCGGTGTGGCGGCGGCGGACATGACTCGATCCTTGCCTCCCTCCACCCTGACACTGGCCGGATTGGTCAAGCACCTTGCCCTGGTCGAGGACCACTACTTCACCCACCAGCTGCTCGGTCAGCCGTACCCCGAGGTGTGGGCCCCCATCGAGGAGAACGACAACTGGGACTTTGAGTCGGCTGTTCGCGACTCCCCTCAGTCGCTGCACGCCGTGTGGTCGGCGGCCGTCCAACGCTCTGAGGCAGCGACCGATCGGGTGTTGGCGGAGCAGGGATTGGATCAGCGTGTCGTCATCTCCGGCGGGCACGAGCCGTTCAGCCTGCGCCGAATCCTTGTCGACATGATCGAGGAGTACGCCCGGCATACCGGGCATGCCGACCTCATCCGCGAGTCGATCGACGGCCTGGTCGGCGAGGACGCTCCCTAGGAAAGGTCGCAGCAGTGCCGCCCGGCCCACGCGATCGTGCAGTCTTCGGTGCTCTGGTGCGAGGGCGGCATACTGCAGCGAGGTCAGGACCACAGACGGTGGTAGGCGTTGACGGCTTGCTGCCCACCCAGGTGTGCGTAAAGGACGGTCGAGGAGGCAGGGATATCGCCGCTGCGGACGAGGTCGACGAGGCCGGCGAGGGACTTCCCCTCGTAGACCGGATCGGTGATCATCGCCTCGTACTGCGCGCCGAGCCGGATCGCCTCCATCGTCGAGTCGACCGGGATGCCATAGAGGTCGCCCGCCCACCCCTCCAGCACGGTGATCTCGTCGTCGCGAAGGTCGCGTCCCAGCTCGATGAGCTCAGCGGTATGACGCGCGATGCGACCGACCTGGTCGCGGGTCTTGTCGATCGTGGCTGAGGCGTCGATGCCGAGGACGCGGCGGCGGACGCCGGTGAGCTCCTCCAGCGCCGCGAAGCCGGCGATCATGCCGGCGTGCGTCGAGCCGGTCACGGTGCAGACGACGATCGTGTCGAAGAAGACGCCAAGGGCCTGCTCCTGCTCGGCCACCTCGAAGGCCCAGTTGGCGAAGCCGAGACCGCCGAGCGGGTGCTCGGATGCCCCGGCCGGGATCGGGTAGGGCCTCCCGCCGCCGGCCTCGACCTCGCGGAGGGCGCCCTTCCACGAGTCGCGGATGCCGATGTCGAAACCGGCGTCGTCGAGGCGGCAGTCGGCGCCCATCATCCTCGACAGGAGGATGTTGCCGACCTTGTCGTTGGTCGGGTCGTCCCAGGGCACCCACTTCTCCTGGACGAGCCGGCACTTCAGGCCCAGGTGCGCGGCGACGGCGGCAACCTGGCGGGTGTGGTTCGACTGGTAGCCGCCGATCGAGACCAGGGTGTCGGCCCCGCTGGCGAGGACGTCCGGGACGATGTACTCCATCTTGCGGACCTTGTTGCCGCCATAGGCCAGGCCGCTGCTGACGTCCTCGCGCTTGGCCCAGATCTGCGCGCCGCCGAGGTGCGCGGTGAGCCGCTTGAGCGGGTGGACCGGGCTCGGGCCGAAGGTCAGCGGGTACCGCGGGAACTCGGTCAGCTTCATGGTGTCGGTCCTTCTCGGGAGGTTGTCCGGAGAGCGGGGGGTTCGGTGCAGCTAGCCGATATATTGAATATGGGACCTCTCGGACGTCAAGGGCTCGGGGTCGCCACCGTTGTTCGGTTCTGCCACTCCTACAGCCGTGGCAAAGCCGAACAACCCTGGCGCCGAGGGACTGGCGCCGAGGCACTGGCGCCGAGGCACTGGCGCCGAGGGACGGGCGCGCCCGCTCAGGCGGCTCCCGCGCGAGCACGGCCGCGCCGGTCCAGCGCCCAGTAACCGACAGAGAGGCTGGTCGCCACGGTGAGCCACGCGGCATACGGGACGAGCAACCACCCGGCCCAGGTGAGCTGGCGGACCGCCACCAGCACGAGAACCCAGGTGAGCGCGGCCGCCCCGCCGAGGAGTATGGCGGCCAGGTCCAGCCGGTGCGGGACGTAGAAGGCGTACGCCCATCCGAGGGCGAGCGCGATCGACGCCGCGAGCACTCCGACGAACCCCAGCGCCGCCCCGGTCGGCGCGCTGGTGACCACGGCCGACCCGGCCACGGCGAGGGCGAGGAAGTTCAGCGGCCAGGCCACCCCGAAGACCCAGGGCGGTGGCTGCCACGACGGGCGGGGCAGGGCGGCATACCACCCTGGTTCGTGGCCGACCCAGCGACCGGACAGGACCGCATAGCCGACCACGAGGGCAACGACGACGAACGCGAGCACGGGGTGCCCCCTTCGACTCAGGAGTGCCGGTCACCTCGTCAACGATGGGCCGGAAGTCGTTATGCCGTGCGCCGAGGGCCGCCGCATCCGTGAGATCCGGTGACGCATCCGGGGCGGGGGTTCACTCCAGCAGGCCGCGAGCGTGCGCGATGGCCGCCGCCTCGGTCCGCCCAGCGGCCCCCAGCTTGGCCAGGACCCGAGAGACATGGACGCTGACGGTCTTGGTGCTGATGTGCAGCCGCAGGCCGATCTGGCCGTTGGTCAGGCCGCGGGCTACCAGGTCGAGCACCTGCGCCTCCCGCCCGGTCAGCGCCTCGCCGCCGCCCAGGTCGGTCCCGGCTGGGACCAGGGCGTCCAGCTCGGCGATGAGCGGGAGCGCGCCGAGCCGGGCGGCCACCTCGCGGGCCGCTGCCGCGCTCGCGCGGGCGCCGGGGCCATCACCGGCGGCCCGCTGGGCGTGCGCGAGCCGAGCCCTGGAGCGCGCCGCCTCGAAGGCATGGCCGTACCGCTCGAAGGCGGCCACGCTCTGCTCCCACGCGCGGACGACCTCCCCCGGCTGCGGTCCGTCGAGGGTGCCGACCCGCCACGCGAGCCGCAGCCGTTCGGCGCGCAGCCGCTGGGTCCACGCCCAGGTCTCCACCCCGAGGCCGCCTGACTCGTCCGGCTCGGCAGCCGCCGCGCCGACCTGCTCGGCCCGGGCCGCCAGGGTCTCGACGCGGGTGAGCAGCGCGGCCCGCGAGACGGGGTCGAGCCGTTCGGTCGCCGTCCCCAGCTGCCCGACGGTCAGCGCCGCGATCCGCACAATGCTCTGGTATGCCGCACCCCACATCCGGTCCAGCGACGCCACCCCCGCCTCGGCGAGGTCGACCGCGGCAAAGACGTCTCCCTGGTGGCCCAGCAGCTCGATCCCGGCGCCCGTCGTCAGGACGACGAGCAGGCCGTCGACCGGCCACCACTCCCGGAGCGGCCAGATCTCGGCCGGTGACGGTCGCTCCCCCTTGGCCACCGCCAGGGACAACCGGGCCGCGTCGAACAATGATCGTCCGGGCTGCGGGATCCGTATGTCCCCCAACGAAAGACGCCTGGTGGCATGCTCCCAGTCGCCGAGCTCGGCGGCCGTCATCCCGGCCTGAAGTCGGCATTCCAGTCCCCACGGGGCCCAGGTGCGATGGCTCTGGTCGGCCAGGAGGGCGCCCGTCTCGTACCACTCCAGCGCGCCCGGCAGGTCACCTCGTCGATGCCGGAAGGAGGCCAGCTGGTGGGCCAGCCGCAGGCGGGTCGGGTCATCCCGGTCGGCGACATCGTCCCAGACGGCGCGCAGGTGCGACTCGGCGGCGTCGATATCGTCGAGCGCCTCGACGACCTGAGTGAGGACAGCACGGATCTCGGTGAGGGCGGTGGCGCTTCCGAGCCGCTCGGCCAGCGCAACGGCGTGGTCCCCGACCGCCGTGGCCGCGCGCCAGTCTCCGGTGTCGACGAGCTGCTGCAGGTGGGCGACGAGGACGGCGAGATGCCCGCGCTCCTGGGTTGGGGGCACCAGCGCGAGCGCCTCCTGGGTCAGCGCGAGCCCGTCGACCGGCAGGTCGAGGATGCGAGCGCGAGTGGCGTAGGCCGCCAGCAGCTCAGCTCGGTGAAGCGGGTCCTCCTGCACCCCCGGGTGGCTCAGCCGGTCGGCCACGAGCCGCACGGCGAGCAGCGGATCGCCCGCGGCGACAGCGGCGTCGGAGGCCCGGAGGGTCACCTCGTCGCGGGACGGGTCGTTCTCGCTGAGCAGGTCGAGGGCGCGCACGAGATGCGCCAAGGCATCCTGCGGGCCGCCGACCGCCATGGCCTGTTCGGCGGCTTCGCGGCTCGCAGCGACCGCTGTCCTACGGTCTCCGCTCGCCAGCGCATGCCGGGCCAGCTCGGAGGCCGGGGCGAGCCGCGGGTGCTCGGAGAGCACGGCGGCATACCGGCGGTGGAGGCGGAGCCGCTCCCCAGGAAGGAGCTGGTCGAGGACCACCTCACCGAGCAGCGCATGCCGCAACCTGTAGGCCGGTGGCCAGCAGGTCTCCACGACGTGGTGTTCCACGGCGGCGGCCACCGCGGCGTCGAGCTCGGACTCGGTGAGGTCGACCACCTCGGCGAGCATGACATGGGAGACGTCGCGCTCGGCGACGGCGAGCGCACGGACGACCTGAAGAGCCGTCTCGTCCAGCTGCTCGATCCGAGCCTGGAGGACGCGGGCCAGTCCGCCGGTCGCGGCGCGGCCCGAGACCGCGCTGGCCGCCAGCTCCTCGGCGAAGAACGGGTTGCCCTCGGCCCGCCGGACGATATCGGCCGTGGCGTCCTCGTCGAGCTCCGATGCTGACACGGTGGCGACGAGACGACGGATGTCGCGCTCGGCGAGCGGAGCCAGCTCGGGGTGGTCGACATCGGCGATCCGGGTCCACACGGCGAGGGTGTCGTGGAGGGGGTGGCGACGGTGGAGGTCATCGGAGCGATAGGTGACCAGCAGCGACACCTCGGAGGGGAACCCTCGGGTGAGCAGCAGGGTGAGCAGGTCACGGGAGGAGTGGTCCGCCCAGTGGACATCCTCGACGACGACCAGGGTTGGTGTCGCCGCTCCCAGCTCGGCCAGCAGGGCGTGGACCGACTCGGCGACCAGCCCCTGTTCGGCTGCCCCCGTGGCCTCGGCCGGACCGGCCCGGTAGGCGGTGAGCCGGGTGAGGCTGGGGTGGGCCGCCAGTACCGGGTCGACAATGTCGGGCCGAGTCGCCCGAGCCTGGGCGATCATCTCGACGAAGGGCAGGTACGCCAGGGTGCTGCCGGCCTGCCCCACGCAGTGGCCGACCGCGACGAGCCAACCCCGCTGGGACGCGTCCTCGGTCAGGGCGCGCACCAGGCGCGACTTGCCGATCCCGGCGTTGCCCCCGAGCACGGCCCGGTGTGGCCGATGTGCCCGGACCGCGCCGGACTGCGTGGAAGGCTGCCCTTCATCCCCGAGGCCGAGCGCGGTGCGGAGCCGCTCGAGGTCGGCATCTCGTCCGACGAGCTCGGTATCGCGCAGCGGCATACTGGGGATTATCCGCCCGTCAGGTCGGTCGCTCAGCGCGGCCTGCAGGGCTGCTCGACGGAGCGGTTCTGCCGGGCGACCCGCAGGAGGATCGCCAGCGAGGAGCCATGCCGGTGGGAGGGCGAGCGCAGTCTCGCGGCCTGGTGCGCGCGCACGGATTCCATGTCGTGGATCATCGGGTACGTCATGACCGTTCCTCTCTCGGATGCGCGGGCTGTCCCGTCGCACGGGTCCACCGGTTGTGGTGGATATCTCGAGAGTCCGGTGCTGAGGTAGGCCCCCACATCGGGCATCTGCCTTACCCGGGGGCATTGCTACCTCAGGGCGTCCTCGTCGGTATGCCGGCGCCGATGTCGACTCCTCCTGCGCCCTGAGGGGTTCGACGGTCCCGTGGACGTCGGCAATGTCGAGGGACAGCAGGTCGGGAGGGCGGAGGCAGGGTCGGCCGCACGCGGGCAGCGCAGGCCGGCATACGAGGTCTTGTTAGGTAGACTTTCGGTATGCCGCGCCCGCGCTTCGCTTCGCCGCAGACCCAGGCCGCCCTGGCCGCCTTGGTCGAGGACCCGGCCGCGTGGCACCACGGATATGCGCTCTCCCGGA
>WBZT01002937.1_pt1 | contig 11521 bp, 9 predicted proteins | sample 5204241 | NCBI WGS metagenome assembly WBZT01 (sample SAMN12344358, study PRJNA552823) | activated sludge metagenome | biome: Activated sludge suspended growth; feature: Nitrification reactor; material: Wastewater; isolation source: activated sludge from nitrification reactor of wastewater treatment...
AATTAAAAAACTGACCCTGTTGCTGGTTCTTGTAACCATTGGGATCGGTTATTGGCTTTGGAGTTTCAGCTCCACACCCTTGCATGTTGAAAAGGCGCCGCTGACTTTTGTGGTTAAGCCGGGTAGCACAATACGCCATGTTTCTCGCCAACTGGTGGAAAGCAAGGTTCTGGAAATGCCCTGGGGGTTTCTGGTCATGGCACGACTTTCTGGACGCGCATCAGACCTCAAGGCCGGAAATTATTTGCTTAATGATAAGGTAACGCCTTATCAGTTGCTCGAAATCCTCACTAATGGCGACACCTCACAAGTAGGGGTGACGTTTATCGAAGGGTGGACTTTTCGCCAGATGCGCGAAGAACTCAACCACCACGAGGGAATTGAGCATGTCAGCCTTGCACTGACAGACGCAGAAATATTGCACAGGATAGGCGCAAAAGAGCAGCATCCCGAAGGCCTGTTTTTTCCTGACACTTATTATTTCGCTTCTGGCATGAGCGATCTGGATATTCTGCAACGCGCTTATCAGGCCATGTATGAGAAGTTTGCACAGGCCTGGGGAAATCGCGCAAGCGGGCTACCTTACGAGAACCCTTATCAAGCCTTGGTGATGGCTTCGATTGTGGAAAAGGAAACCGGCAGTGCGGGCGAGCGTCCACGCATTGCCAGTGTATTCATCAACCGCTTGAAACTAGGGATGCGCCTGCAAACCGACCCCACTGTGATTTATGGCCTGGGTGATCGCTTTGACGGTAACCTGCGCAAGCAGGATCTGCTGACCGACACGCCCTACAACACCTACACGCGTGCCGGGTTGCCGCCCACGCCCATCGCCATGCCTGGGTTAGCCTCCATCGAAGCCGCCCTGCACCCTGAGGAGGGTGCAAAATACCTGTATTTTGTAGGCAAGGGCGATGGCTCCCACGCCTTTTCCCGTAGCCTGGAAGAGCATAACCGTGCTGTTTCCCGCTACCAGCTGGGGAGGGCGGCACGTGACTAGAGGCAAATTCATTACGCTGGAAGGCGTTGATGGCGCGGGGAAAAGCACCCACATCCCCTTTATCGCCAGCCAGATTGAGCAGGCAGGGCATGCAGTCAGGCTGACTCGAGAGCCTGGCGGCACGCCGCTGGGTGAGAAGTTACGCGAGTTATTGCTGCATGAGCCCATGCACCCGGAAACCGAAACCCTCCTCATGTTCGCCGCACGCAAGGAGCACCTGCACCAGGTCATTTTGCCCGCATTGGAAAGTGGGGCATGGTTGCTTTCAGATCGCTTTACCGACGCGAGTTTCGCCTACCAGCATGGTGGGCGCGGTGTTGCTGCAGGCAAGGTGCTAGCCCTGGAAAACCTGGTACAAGAGGGCTTACAGCCCGATCTTACTTTGCTTTTTGATGTGCCGGTGGAGATCAGTACCCAGCGGCTTGCTGGTGCCCGTGACCCGGACCGTTTTGAGAAGGAAAACAGGGTATTTTTCGAAAATATCCGTAACGCCTACCTGCAAAGAGCCGCGGCCTATCCTGAGCGTTTCCGCATTATTAATGCCAACCGTCCTATCAGCGAGATTCAGCAAGAGCTGAAGGGAATCATTACTAGTCTCGCTGCCGCAAAATGAATATCCAGCAAATCCATCCCTGGAGTTTGGCAATGTGGCAGCGCTTGGCTTCCATGCGCACAAGGCTGCCCCACGCCATATCGCTGCAAGGCAAGCAGGGGATAGGCAAGCTGGCACTGGCAGAAGCTTTTGCCGCTGCGCTGCTTTGCGAATCCCCCGCAGCAAACGGCCATGCTTGCGGACAATGTGGAAGTTGCGGCTGGCTGGCACAGGGCAACCACCCGGACTTTCGTTGCATTGAACCGGAAGACGCCACGGAATCGGAGTCACCTGACAATAGTGGTGATAACAAGGGCCGCAAGAAAAGTCATATTACGGTAGACCAGATACGCGCTTTGGGTGAAGACATCGGGCTGAGTGCCCACCGGCAAGGCTATCGAATTGTGCTGCTGCACCCAGCGGAAACGCTTAACCAGGCCGCGGCCAATGCCTTGCTGAAAATGCTGGAAGAACCCCCGCCAGCCGTGATTTTTCTGCTGGTCAGCCATCAATCACAACGCTTGCTGCCAACCATTCGCAGCCGTTGCCACAAGCTGACATTGGCGCTCCCGCCTCGCGAGGTGGCGCTGCAGTGGCTGGAAGCGCAAGGTGTAAAGGAGACTGCTTTTCATCTCGCACAAGCTGGCGGCGCCCCGCTTGAAGCACTGGCGGCAAGCCTGGACAGGCAAGAGGCCGAACAATTTATCCGAATGGTTTCCCAGTCAGCGCGCATAGACCCGTTTGAAGCTTCGGCACGTTGGGGCAGGGCTGGCTACCTGTCCATTGTGATTCTGTTGCAGAAGTGGATATATGATTTGGCTGCGGCCAGATTGAGTGGTGTTGTACGCTACTATCCGGCTCAGGCCAAAGTGCTGCAGAACCTGTCCAGCAAAGTCAACCTTCCTGGCCTGCTAGAATATCAACGTACGCTGGCAGAAGCTCGCGGCCAGGCCACACACCCATTAAACGCCGAATTGCAATTGGAAGCCTTGTTACTTCGTTATTCCCAGTTATTTGCATCCAGCTGAATATGTACATTGATTCACACTGCCACCTTGATTTTCCTGAACTGAACCAGAACCTGCCCGGCGTCCTGTCTGCAATGCGCGATAACAGCGTGGATTTTGGCCTGTGCATCAGCGTAACGTTGCCTGAATTCCCCAAGGTTCTGGCGGTGGCAGAAGCACATGACAACTTATTTGCCACAGTAGGTGTGCATCCAGATTACGAAGACGTAGATGAGCCAACGATTGAAGAGCTGGTCAGGCTGGCCCAGCATCCCAAGGTCATTGGTATTGGGGAAACCGGACTGGATTACTATCGGCTCAAGGGTGATCTGGAATGGCAGCGTGACCGCTTCAGAACCCACATCCGTGCTGCTCTGGCAGCCTCTCTGCCCTTAATCATCCACACCCGTGAAGCAGCAGAGGATACTTTGCGCATCATGCGGGAAGAGGGGGCTGACCGGGTGAGGGGAGTGATGCACTGCTTCACCGAGAGTTGGGAGGTTGCCAGCCAGGCAATTGACATGGGGTTCTATATTTCCTTTTCCGGCATTGTTACCTTCAAGAACGCCGTAGGAATAAAAGAAGTTGCCCAAAAAGTCCCGCTGGAGAACATGCTGATTGAAACCGACTCACCTTATCTGGCACCCACCCCGTTTCGTGGAAAAATCAATCAGCCAGCCTATGTTAAGCATGTGGCGGAAGAAATTGCCAGGCTGCGCGGCATCAGCGTGGAGCAGGTGGGTGAGGTAACCAGCGCCAATTTCTTCAACCTTTTTCCACGTGCAAATCCCCAATGAAGATCATTGTCCTGGGTGTGGGCTCCAGTGGCGGTACGCCGCAAATCGCCTGCGCATGTGAAACTTGCACTTCTACGGATCCACGTAACACACGTACGCGCAGTTCATCCCTGATTGTGCTGGAAGGTGGCGAACATATCCTGATTGATACGGGCCCCGATCTCAGGCATCAAGCGCTCAGAGAAAATATCTGTCGTGTTGATGCTGTGCTATACACGCATGCACACGCTGATCACCTTAATGGGATTGATGACCTGCGTGCTTTTTGTGTGAACGGCAAAAAGCAGATCCCTATTTACGCCAATGCATCAACCCTTAATAACATTACAAGTCGTTTTGGCTACGCCTTTCAGCCCCCCAGAGAGCACTGGGATTTGCCAACCCTTACCGCACATGAGGCTGCCGCGCCTTTTGAGCTATTTGGCCATCGCGTCATCCCTTTACCACTTCAACATGGGCGGGCTTCAATATTGGGATGGCGTATAGGGAATTTTGCCTATCTGACCGACATATCCGCCATTCCCGACGAATCCATGGATTTGCTGGGGGGGCTGGATGTGCTGTTGCTGGACTGTCTTAGAATTCGCCCGCACAACACGCACATCAATCTTGAGCAAAGCCTTGCTTATGCTCAGCGAATCCAGGCAAATCGGACATTCCTGATCCATATGACCCATGAACTTGAATACCATGCCATGGCTGCCCGGTTGCCCGAGGGAATTTATGTTGGTTACGATGGTCTCAGGCTTGAGTTGGCTTGAACTGCAAGCCTATGCGGTATAATTCGATTATCAACTTTCACAGGTTTTATTCAAATGATGATGCGTAAATCCCTATCAACAGTTTTGTTTGCAGTATTCATTGGTACTGGCTTGGTTTGTGGTGCACAGGCGGCTGATGATGGTGCAGCACCAGTCAAGACAACGAAAATGTCCGCCAAAAAGAAAACTTATAAAGAAGGCGAGTTCGCCATGATGGTACGCAACAAGAACAAAAAGCAGGTAGCTGAGTTGCTGGGTGAGCCCGTGTCCAAAATGCAGGGCGGCAGCAAACCTTCTGGTGCCGACGCCATTGCCGGGGGTATTGGTCGACTCGATCCAGCCCGCCGGGATAATGTTGAGATCTGGTATTACAAAAATCTTGTGAGTTACGACCCCAAGCATACGTTCAGCAAAGTTGAGCTGACATTCCTGAATGACCGCTGCCAGAATGTAGCGTACGTGAATGAGAGGTAGTCTAACTGATTGATTACGCGGGCTTATGCCCGTTTAATCAATATTATTTACTTCGCATAATGTATATTATGTAAAATAATACGGATGGTCAAGTATGCCTCATTCCTTGAGGCCCTCCACCTGCTGCTGCAAAGTCTTGTCACCAGCCTTCTCTGCATATGATCTGGCATCAAGTCGGGCCTGTTTGTACGCAGCAACGTCACCTTTTGCATATTCGAGTTTCGCCAACACATAAAATGCACGCGCACTCCAGTAATCACTTTTAGCCTCACTGGTAATACCCATCACCTCGCGGATGTTTTTTTCTGCTGCCACAAGCTCCTTGTTGGTAATACGCAAGTCCGCAAGTTCCAGCACGGCATCCACATACTCGGTGAGTTCACCGCTACGCTTTTCCAGCAACGTGGCTTTGAGCTGGTACTCAATGGCATGATTCATGTCGCCCTTAGCCTTGTATGCGGACGAAATAAGCTGGTCAGACTCGGAGCGCTCATTATCATTGGCCGCGAAGGCATAGGCTTTCAGAAAGGTTTCCAGTGCCGGTTCTACACTTTTACTATCAAGCTGTATCTGGCCCAGCGCATTAAGATTGAACCATTGCGCTTGTTTTTGCCCAACCTCCGCCGCCAGAACAGTAGCACGCTGGAAATACAGGATTGCACTAGGCGTATCACCTAAAGCTTTTGATGCACGCCCCTGGTAAGTTGCAACCAGCATCTTTTCATAAGGGGTTTGTGAGAGCTTCACTGCCTGCTCCAAATAACTTGAGGCATCCTTTACAGATCCTAGGGCCAGCAACGCGCGAGCAGTACACAGGCGTCCGTCAAAACTGCTGTCCTGTTCACCTTGGTGGATTGCTTCGTCAAACTTGCCTGTTATCAGGGCATCGTTGCATGGGCTGGCCATTGCATAAAATGAAGAAAATAGCTCTATAAAAACAATTGATAATATTGTTTTCTTCATGTTGGTTATTCCAAATAATCCGTCCAAGGGTGCCGTTTATCCCCAATTGCGAGAAAGTGCGAGTTAAGCATTGATTCTTTTAAGTTATACCTGAAATTATTACCATCCAACCCTATCAGTGCGCCACCAGCCTCAGACAAAACACATTGCGCTGCCGCCGTATCCCATTCCGAGGTTAATCCCAATCTTGGATAAATGTCCGCCCTGCCTTCCGCCACCAGACAGATTTTCAGTGAACTACCCATGCTCACCAACTTGCAAGGCCCCAGGCGATTGATGAACCTCATCAGTGTTTCATCAGCATGCGACCGGCTACCAGCAACAGTCAGTGCTTTAGCATTGTAAGTCCGTGTGCAAATTGCCTTGACTTCAGTCCCATCCGCCAGCTTGAACGCACCTTTACCTTTGCTGGCGTAATACAGCAAGCCTTTGGCCGGGGCGTACACAACGCCAAGCACAGGCTCATATTGCTCAATCAACGCAATGTTGACCGTAAATTCACCGTTTCGTTTAATAAACTCACGTGTACCATCCAGTGGATCCACCAGCCAGTAACGCTTCCAGACAGACCGGGTGGCAAAGGGAACGGAGGCAGACTCCTCCGACAAGACAGGCAAATCCGGCGTCAGTTGCTTTAAACCTGCCTCAATCACATGATGGGCGGCCAGGTCAGCCTGTGTCAGCGGGGAATTATCATCCTTGCGCTGAACCTCCAACGAAGAGGATTCATAAACCGCCATGATGGCATCACCGGCTTGCCGGGCGATTGTTATCACCTCTTCCAGCAGTTTCATCCTGCCTCCAACATCGCCAGCAACCCGGCTTCGTCCAGCACTGGCAAACCCAGTTCGTACGCCTTGTCCAGCTTGCTCCCCGCCTCGCTCCCGGCCACCACATAACTGGTTTTTTTTGACACACTCCCGCTTACCTTGCCTCCTGCGGCCTCTATCTTTTGTTGCGCCACATCCCGGCTCATGTTGGGCAGCGTTCCGGTCAGGACAAATGTCATGCCGGACAGCTTGGAGTTTCCCTGAGCAGGCTCGGCGCTTTGCAGGTGAACAGCCCGGCGCAAAGCCTCTATTACCTCCAGGTTATGCGCCTCGCTGAAAAACTGGACAATAGATTCCGCTACCACTGGCCCCACATCCGGCACTTGCTGCAAGGCGATGCTATCTGCCTGCATCAGGTTCTCAACATGGCCAAAGTGACGGGCCAGGTCTTTAGCCGTTGCCTCACCAACATTACGTATGCCCAGTGCATAAATAAATCTTGCCAGAGGTGTGCTGCGCGCGCTCGCCTGTATCGCTTCCAGCAGGTTTTGCGCTGATTTTTCGCCCATCCGGTCAAGCCCGGCCAGAGTAGGCATATCAAGACGGTAAATATCGCCAGGGTTGTGGATCAGGTCGCCATCCACCAGTTGATCCACAATTTTCTCGCCCAGGCCTTCAATATCCATGGCCCGACGCGAGGCAAAATGCAACACCGCCTGCTTTCTTTGTGCCGGGCAGAACAGCCCTCCGGTGCACCGCGCAGCCGCTTCACCCTCCTCACGCACGACATGCGAGCCGCACTCCGGGCATCTCGGGTAAAGCTGCAACAGGTTAAATGGCACACTTTCAGCGGGCCGACGCTCCGGTAAAACACGCACGACTTCCGGGATCACATCCCCTGCCCGCCTTACAACAACGGTATCCCCTGCCCTGACATCCTTGCGGTCAATTTCATCCTGGTTATGCAGGGTAGCGTTGGTGACCGTCACACCGCCCACAAACACCAGTTTTAACCGGGCCACAGGCGTTAGCGTTCCGGTACGGCCCACTTGTACCTCAATCGCCTCAATCACCGTCAGCGCCTCCTGCGGTGGATATTTGTGCGCCACGGCCCAGCGTGGCTCGCGGGTCCTGAATCCCAGCTCGCGCTGCAAGGCGAGGCTGTTGACCTTGTACACCACACCATCAATTTCAAACGGCAGGCTGGCGCGGGCCTCGCGCATTCTCTGGTGAAATTCCGCCAGGCCTTGCGCACCGGCGGCCACACATCGCTCCTTGCAAACCGGGAATCCCAGTTCCATCAGCGCATCCAGCAAGGCGGAATGGGTAGCAGGCAGACTCCACCCTTGAACTTCCCCCACACCATAAGCAAAAAATGACAACGGCCGCTGTATGGTAATGCTGGAATCCAGCTGCCGCAGGCTCCCAGCTGCCGCATTGCGCGGGTTGGCAAAGGCCTTGTCCCCGGCCTCCGCCTGCTTGCGGTTCAGCGCCTCGAAATCTGCCAGCCGCATATAGACTTCGCCGCGCACTTCCAGCACTGGCGGCGGGCTGCCACCCTGCAAGCGCAAAGGTATCTGGCGTATGGTGCGCACATTGGTTGTCACTTCCTCGCCCACCTCCCCATCCCCACGGGTGGCGGCGCGAACCAGCAAACCGTTTTCGTAGCGCAGGTTGATGGCAAGCCCGTCAAACTTCAGTTCCGCGGCATATTCCACTGGCGGATCATTAGTCTCCAGCCCAAGCTCCTTGCGCACCCGTGTATCAAACTGGAATGCCCCTGTCGCCGTGGTATCGGTTTCAGTCTGGATGGAAAGCATGGGCACAGCATGACGTACTGCGGTGAATTCCGGCACTGGCACGCCACCAACCCGCTGGGTCGGTGAATCCGGGGTGGCCAGTTCAGGGAATTGTGTTTCCAGGGCTTGCAGCTCACGGAACAGGCGGTCAAATTCCGAGTCCGGGATTTCTGGCGCATCCAGCACGTAATAGAGGTGATTATGGTGCTCGATTTCCTTGCGCAGGCTTGCCGCCCGCTCGAAATCCTGGGTCGACGCCAGCATCAGGAGAACAGGCGTAGCGCCGTCGGGCTTCCGGGAATAATGCCGCGTTCTTGCATCTTAATTTGCAGCGTTTGCACCTGGGCCCGAATCTGGTCAAGTTCAGCATCCCCCAGGGCACGGCGGTTTGCGTCGGTCAGACGGGCATTCAAGGCAGTTTCCAGGCGCCCGCCCAGCATGGCCATCTGGCGGAAAGTTTCTCCTCCCTTAGGGGCACGTGGCACATCCAGCATCAGCACCAGGTCATGCAGCGTCGCGGTGCGAAGGGATTCTTCAGTAAACGGGCGCTGGTCAGCATTGGAGAGTGTGTACAGGGTTTCACCCGCCTCCGTCATCATGTGGAAACGTCCGTCTTCCTTGAGTTGCATGCCGTGGGCTTCCGCCAGGCCGCGCAGCTTGGTTCCGGCAAACGGACCTTCCACGCCTGCGGTCACATGCATGGTGACGGTTACGTCCACCTCAATACAGAATTGATCCAGCGTGTTGGCATGGCGCAGCGTATCGCGCGGTTCAGTCCACAATACGGTGCCACCCAGTTGTGCAGCCAGGTTTTCCACCTGCTCCTGGAAGCCTAGTAAACCATCGGATTGCACCGGGCCTGAACGATCCACCAGCTGCAGCGCAGCGGCAATCGCCGTGAATTCGCGGGTCTCGTTGTCGCGGGTCAGGGGCAACCAGGCATCCAACGACCAGCCCAGCCAACGTACCGGCTTGCCAAAATCCGCCAAGGGGTTGATATAGCTGCGCACAACAGCACCGCTTGTTGCTTCATCCAGGGTGAGTACGGCGATTTCATCAATGGCCACATCCACGCCCGGCGGCTGGGTCGGCAAGGATTTCGGGACAAACGCCATGGGCTCATCTCGTGCTTGTACAACAGGCTCATCCAGCACTGCCTCCGGCGTCATGCTTTCCGGTTCTGCATCCAGCGACTCTTCCACCAACAGCTCGGCCATGGGTTCAGGCGCCACATCGTCAGCAAAAGGCTCATCCAGGTCTTCATCGGGAATATAAGCGCCATCCTCCACCGGTGCATCCAGTTCGGGATCGGTAAATTGTGGCTCGATGTCAGGCTCCACCTCATCCAGGGAATCCGTAAACTCGGGCTCGGGTGGCTCCTCATAATCTACGGGGGATTCATCGGCTTCATTGGGTTCCTGGCTGGCGGCTTCAGCTTTTGTGCCCATCAGCACATCATCAATCGGCTCATCGAAGCGGCGCACCATATCGCGGCGGATAGAGCGCTCCTGCCACCAGTTGTAGGCAACCAGCCCGAGGATGAACACGGCGCCCAATGCAATCAAACCAAGTTGTAACGAGCTCATGTGGAATGGACTCCAAGACCCAAACATCGAATACCCGAACTATAACAAGAAATCACACGGTTTCCGCCATCCGCATGGCAGCCTCCACGTCCACCTCCACCACGCGGGACACACCGGACTCCTGCATGGTGACACCGATCAGTTGCTGCGCCATTTCCATGGCGATTTTGTTATGGGTGATAAACACAAACTGCGTGTGCTCCGACATTTTGCGCACCATATGGCAGAAACGCTCGGTATTGCTGTCATCCAGGGGCGCATCCACTTCATCCATCAGGCAGAACGGTGCAGGGTTGAGCCGGAACAGCGCAAACACCAGCGCCAGCGCCACCAGGGCTTTTTCGCCACCGGATAACAGATGGATGGTGCTGGTGCGCTTGCCAGGTGGCTGGGCGAACACCTGTACGCCGGTATCCAGGATTTCCTCGCCCAAAAGTTCCAGCCTGGCTACACCACCGCCAAACAGGGTACGAAACAGCTCGCCAAAATGGCGGTTAACCTCGTCGAAAGTGGCTTGCAGGCGCGCCTTGGTTTCGCGGTCTATTTTCTGGATGGCATCTTCCAGTGTAGTAATTGCCTCGTTCAGGTCATTGGCCTGACTGTCCAGATAGGTAGCGCGCTCCTGCTCCGCTGCCAATTGTTCAATTGCCGCCAGGTTGACCGCCCCCAGCGCCTCAATTTCTTCCTGGAAACGCCGCGCCTGTTTTTCCATAGTGGAGACACTGGCGGCTTTTTCCAGCAAAAGCGCCAAGCTGTTTTCGTCCACTCCTTCTAGCGCCTGTGCACATTGCTCAAAGTGCAAGCGGGCTTCCTGCTCAGCCAGCCTGGCCTGTTCCAGCTTATCCCGCAATGGATGCAAACGCTGGTCGCTCCCCATGCGCAGGCGGTCGGTTTCCAGCAGCCTGCTATCCAGCTCGGCCATCAGGTTCCTTGCGGCGGCAAGCAGTTCCTCTTTTTCCTTGCGCACAGCCAAGGCACTTTCCAAAGCGGTTTTAAGCTGCTGTGTATCTTGGTCGTAACTGGTTTGTTGCAAGCTTTGCAACTGCAAACCCAAGGCACTTTCGGTTTCACTCAATGCTTTAACTGAGTTTGTTAATTCTATGATTTTATTATTTATTAATCGCTCACTATATTCGGACTCCTGGGCCGAACGCTCAACCTTGCGCAGCGCTTCCCGCGCCTGCCCAAGCTCCTGATCCACCAGAGTCAAACGGGCGCGTGCTTCATCCCGCTCTTTGCGCAATCCGGTCAATTGGGCTTCATGTGCAGCCAGGGTTTGATCTGTCTGTTGTCGCTGCTTATCCCATTGCTGTTGCTGGCCCTGGCTTTCCTCGATCTCCTTGCGTAACTGGTTCTGGCGCTCAAGCGCGTGTTGCCGGAGTTGCTGCAGGCGATTGGCTTCCACCGACAAAGCTTGAAGTTGTTGGGTTTGTGTCTGCTGGTTCTGGCGCATCTGGGCCAGCTGGTGCCGGATCTGTTGCAAAGCTTCTCGACTAGTCAACAGCTGCGATTCCTCAGCCTGCAACTGCTCATGCAAAGCTGGCAGGTTGGCCTCCAGTGCCAGGATTTCACGCTGGCGCTCCAGCACACCATTCCAGGCCGCTGCTCCGGCATGCAGCTTGACGCTGGAAGGGCTGACCAGTGTGCCATCCGGACAAACCAACACCTCGCCCGGCGCAAGCTTCGTGCGCTTGTCCAGCGCCTCATCCAGGCTGTCTGCCAGCCTGACGCCATGCAGCCAATCCGCCAGCACGCCGGACAAAGCGCCATCC
>WBZT01002938.1_pt1 | contig 11517 bp, 12 predicted proteins | sample 5204241 | NCBI WGS metagenome assembly WBZT01 (sample SAMN12344358, study PRJNA552823) | activated sludge metagenome | biome: Activated sludge suspended growth; feature: Nitrification reactor; material: Wastewater; isolation source: activated sludge from nitrification reactor of wastewater...
AGAAACTCCAGCCTCTCCCGTAACCGACGGCTCAGGGGGCAAACTACCTAGTAGGCTATGTATCGTGTCCTCCGATACTTCCACCTTGGATTCCTTGTCTAGGCTGTCGGCCTTTAGCCGGTACACCGCCGGAGCCTCGGGGGAACCTTCTGACTCAATCACGAGTTTAAACGCCTCGGGGGGCGGTCCTAGTTTCGTCTGGATGCTCAGCTTTGCTTCGCCGTATTTCTTTCCCCTTGGCTCTAAGAACAACGAAGTCTGAGACCAGGCACCTAGGACAAACGACCCGTTTAGCTCTTGAGACCCCCGACCATGACGACCATGCCCTTGCCCTTTTCTGAAATGATGAATCACGCGGAAGCTACAGCCGTATTTTCTCGTCAACCCGTCAAAAATGCTGACGAGCTTCGTGGTGTCCCGTGGCGAATAAATATCTAGAGCTGTGACTTTGAAGAGCGCATCAATATAAATGATGCGCGGCCTGAACCTCTCGATGGTCCGCTCTAAGCTCACGACCCACGCCGGATCATCTAAGGAAAACTTAGACCAGGCGGCCACGAGGAACCACGCATCGAGTTCTTGTCTTACGGCTTCGTCGCTCGGATCGAGACCATAGCCCCGGAGAAAGGCATCAATCCGTGTCTTCACAAGCTGGGGCGAATCGTCTTCTTCAATAAACAAAACCCGCTGACGTTCAGGGACTTCAAACTTCGCGCATACTGGCCTCCCGAGGGCTAAGCACAAGGCTTCTTCGAGGGCATACAAGGTCTTTCCTAGCTTCTCCTCGCCAGCAATCCAGCCGTTGGCCTCCGCCGGGAGTAGGTCCCTAATCAACGGCACAGACACGGGAATCTGCTTCGCGAGAAAGCTCCCGAGTCCTACGGCAAGAGCGCGGGGGGCAATTTGCTGAATCGGCAATGCTCGGAATGCGTCAACCGTATTCACAATTAGGTAGTCATCAAGACCTACCTTGCCCTGCTCTCCTTGGGGCAGCCTGACGGAAAATACCGTAGCCCCCCGCTGAGCTAACTCATTGGCCAGTGCGATTTCTGCCTGTGCAACTTCTGGCTTCGTGACCGCGTCCGAATCGAACACTATCGAGACCCTACGCCCTTCCCACCGAATATGATCTAGATCGGTAATGGGAACGCTATTGTTTATAACGCTTTTGTCTTCATGGTCCTTCGTGCGCCATGACCAGACTCCCGGCAATGCCACACAGAAAAGCCCTTCCTGACATGCCTTTAATGCCTTCTTCTCTCCCTCGGTGATGTATAAATCCTGTGAAACATCCGACAAAGCCCCAGCCGCAAAAATGGGGGGCACGTAGAGCTTGTTTGTGCTTTCTTTGGGACTTCGATACCGTTTCCCATCTTGTCCACCATCGTCTAATTTGACACGAGCATAGGTTTCATCCTGGACATTGAGGTATGGAATCACCATTCCTATGCTGCGCACCGGAAAACCCAAAAGCTCGCTGACTGCACCACTCGATGCAGTATGGACTCCGCTTGCCGCAATGGTTTCGTCACTCAAGCCAGAGCTGCGAAGATCTGCCAAATGATGCCTATTTAGTCGGTCGATGGTTGCCAACCGCTCCTGCTTGCTCTGCTTCACCTCCATTTCCCCTCCTTATTTCAGTCCTATGAATCTGTCTCTGAGATCACTTTTCTTGAACATATTTGCCCAGACCTCTACCTCTTCGAGGTTAAATAATACAAAGCCGCCACGCCTGACTTTCGACATCCTCCGATACGGAAGCCCAAGACGGTGCCTCCATGCCGTGATTGTCCCAGGCGTCACACTGAACCGCTACGCGATTTCTTCGGCTGTAACGAAATCCATATTTCCTCCTTAACGTCGGTGCCTAAATCGATTCTTGACTGTCCTTCGAGGCCCAAAACTGGGTGTCGCCGTGTTGCATCCTGGGCATATGCGCGTATCTAGATTGACCTCTGCCTTGTGGCACCACGGGCATGTCCGACAGGTCGTCAGGGACCACGGCCGATGCTTGGTCCGAATCCTCTTCATCTCTCCCTCTTGTCAGAGTTCGTAAACCCTCCGCGTATAATCGCGTCTAGGTCGTGTTGTCTGATCCGAGTTAAGCGCCCGACCTTAATACGGCGTAGTCGGTTCTGAGTGAGCCATTTCCGCACTGAGGCTTCGGCACAGGCCAGCTGTTGCGCTGCTTGAGGAACAGTGACTAATTGATCCATTGATTCTCCTTCTAGTTAAGGCCTTGCTAGGCCGCTAAGTTGTCCAACATTTTTTTAAGTCTTTGCTTCCCAAGAACTCCTTGAACGCTCCCCCTTTCTCCTGGCAAATTTTGCACGTGATATGCCCAGTCCTTACGTGCCTGCTCATCTGTTAATTCCTTGAACGGAAACCCGTACTGCTTGGCGAGCCACAGCGCATTTGCCAGTCTCCACCGGCCGCAGGTACACGTCGCTATGGCATCTTTTGAAAACAGAAACCGATGCTTGGGGGGCTTTCTGCTCCTGCTCTTAATGCCTTTATTGATTCTCCGTGTTTTCATCTAAGCTTGGTCCCTGCTTCTCCTTTCGTGAAATTTGCTGCCTTGTAACTCATTGAAATAACAAGATGCCGCCTCACGAAAATGCCCTAGAACGGGCGATTGTCCGCAAGTCTGACCTGCCTATGGATTCTTTCAGAATCGAGGCTAGCCTATGGGGATATGTAGAGGGTTTACGAACAGGCTGCACTGCTCTTACGAGCCGAGCCTTAAACTACGGGAGTAGGCTGAAACGCTCTGCCAGCAACACCAAAATGCATCTCTGACAAGCTCTCCACTACGTCTCGCTGAGCTGAATTGCGCTAACATAATATTATACTCCTGAGACCTGTGGATTTGTTGTGGTTAACCTCCTTCAATTAAAGTTTAATTTACGTATTCATAATTACTACCATAAATAACACCATAACTAAGCAGTCATACCGTGTTCTGCCTCGCCGGTTGATGCGCGCCGGATACCTTCAAATACAACGCACTTAATTGGTTTCATCGGTATCTGAAATTTCGGATTACGGATCAAACATCGCCATCTGTTCTAACACTCTTACTTAATTGCCCTCTCAGCCCGCTCGCCGGTTCTACGCATAATCATCCCCCCTTTCAAACACACAATAACCTAGTTTTTACGGGGGTCAACAGGGGACAGGCCGAGGGAGAAAGACATAAAATCTAACGCCCCATGAAAGGATTCATATACTTAGTACAAGGCAGTAGCACTTCTGGTAGCACTCATAATGCGCCGACGTAAAAAAATACTTCTTATGGATCGTTCCCAGTGGGCAAGAAGAGGCTATGGGAGTGATGGATGGAGGTACAATCCTAGCCGGACAGTGGGGCGCTACCAAGTTGGCTTTAAAACAGAAGGGGGAAGTTCCCCATAGAGAATCTTGTATGTAAAATCGGGAGGCAGTTGCTGAATAAGTGAATCTAGCGGCTGCAGACTCACACTTCTGGCCCGGCCCTTCAGTGCTCGCTTGACTTTAATAGTAGGCCAACATACCTCTTCAGCCATGCTTCTCAACTCTCTTGCTCTAATCTGCTCGGCACCGATTTGCCTTCGGCATAGCCGCTCATGCTCAGCGGGGCCTTCGGACTTCGGTTTAAGACAATAGCCTATATCAAGGTCGCTCAGAACATTGGCAGTTTTTAGATAGCTTCCAAAGACAGCCACACATGAAACGCTAAACGGGTATTCCGAAGACTGGTTAATCTCCTCAACTCGACCCAATAGTTCCTTTAAAAGACGCTCTGCCGTTTTCCTGGAGATTGGCTTAGCCGCTGTGGCTGCTGCTAGCTGAGACCCATTGAGAGTAATTCTCCAATACCCGGTCTCTTGCGAAGGGCTTTCCAAATAGCCGTCTAGTTGAAGACTTTTGAGTACTCGAAGAACGGTTTCCTGAGAGCAGGCCCAAGATGTGCGCTGCAGACCGAATAGATACGAGATTGCCAATTCCCCGGAGGAAGTCTCTTATTTGGATAGCAGGGAACCCATAGATGATTTGGCTAGACTGGATTCGCACTTCTAAAGCCTCATCTTACTATGTAGCATTGCCGCTAACTTTAGCAGAGTAAGGTATTTTGTAGGTCGTCGTTGTGGAGTCTCCTCGATACAAGGCAGTCGTTTGAAAAACGATTTTGTTTCCTCGTTGAGGAAATGATTTTGGCAGAGGCGATTCCTTCCCCTTGGTTAAAACAATTGAAACCCCGTCTGCAATCTCTTCGTATTGAATCCAGGGATTGGGCAGGCCGATTTCGTTAGGATAATAATTCGCAGGCAAAGCTGCTAATTGTTTCGCCAACCTCACTACCCAGGCACAATCCCACTTAGGATCTGAAGCTGGTTTAGCGCCGAGTTTTTGAAGGGTGTTGCCTAGGTGCAAGGAGGTCGCAAAGAGTTGCACAAAGTGCTGCCTTAAATCGTGAGAAAATGAGAACGCCGTTAAGTCTTTATGAATTCCAGGATCAGGACCTACGGCTCCATTAGGAAATACTCCTTCCAAGAAATAGCCCGGTATTACTAGCTTCCCTACAGAAAGAACTATCCCTCTTAGGGCTGCATTCCGATGCTTCATCTTGTTGACCACTTCCGCGATTTTTCCCATATACGGCTTTGCTCGCTCAATAAAGAGCTTTACGTTGTGATTTTTCTTTCGCATCGACTGCTCGGGAAAGAAGCAGTCAAAAATAGAAAAGCAATCGTCAAAGTGTTCGTCTAAGGCATACAACAGTTGTTCCTGAGAACTTAGCAAAGGCTTAAACCAGTCAGCATTGACTTGCTTAGCGTTAGATACCGCTAGAAACGGTTCTAAATCTTGGCAAACCTTAGCGAAGCGTTCTTCTATCTTGTGCAGTGAGGAAAGATAGATTCCTCGCGGGTGCCGCAAACGATGCTTGTTGTGATAAAGAGGCGTGCCAGGATCTGAGGACAGAAATAACAGACCTGGGGGGCAATGATTGGACTGAGCGTTCAAGGAAATTATCATAGCAATACGCAAAAGATTACTTAACGCTATTCCCCAAGCCCCTCGATTCTCCGGTCCGATTGGACTCCCGCAAGGGTGCAAAGCGCTCATCACCTTGTCAACGTTTGCTACATGCGAGCACGGTTTGAGCAAGCTTTGCCGAAACGGCACTTCTCATCAGGCCGATGGTTATCTGCAGGCGATGTACACCACTTATTGTGTCGAATAAAATACATTATCCACTATATTGTTGACAATGAAAACTTATTGGGTAGAATAAATAAGGATAGCAACCTTTCTACCCTAGGAGATTCTATCGTGGCAAAAAAACCGGCTCATCATGGCGAACAGTGGACGCCCGCTCAGATTAATACCCTCAAGAAATTAGCTGCCGAAAATACTCCGACAAGAGTTATGGGAATTAAGTTAGGGCGAACTCCGGAGGCAGTGCAGTCAGCAGCAAGCCAGAATGGGATTTCATTGAAGCCTACGAATCAAAAGCCTTACAACAGAAGACCACGTTAAGCAGTCAAGCGTTGACGCCCGACGGAAGAATCCATCAGAGGCGGCTTTACAACCGCCCTTTCACTTCTTGCCTCCACGCACTTAACTATATTGCTGCGCTTTATGCTAGCAAGCGAACATTTTGACATAAAGCGGCGAGACGATGACGATTGGTTCGACGCAATACTAGACGTTGATACGAAGCTATTCTTAGATCCATTTATGGTCTTCCAGGAGAAGGTTGGATTCTGGGCAGATTGTCATGATGCGCTTGTGAAGCACTTCGACCGCGCCTTCATCCTAATAGCCCAAGGCAATCGGGACTCAGCCACACTACCCTACCAGAAAGCCCTGGCACTCCTAGAATTTCCAGAACCGCGCGAACTCTGCCTTGGTTACACCGCACAGGGAACGCGGGGGGCAGGTAGTGGCGCTGGGTATGCGGAACTAATAGGCCGAGCCATTGTAGAGGCAATTTCACGAGGGCTTGAACATCCCCGCCATTTTGAAGAACTAGGAATATTAAGCGAAGGCATCGGTGCTGACCGAATTTCCGATATTACCGCTACTATCCTTAAATCTCGTCTCATTGAATATACCCATCAGATAACCAAACGACACAATCTGTCTGTTGCAGCTCATACCGTCTTTGCTGCCAACTTTGATGAAATGCGGCAGCGATGGAAATCTGAGGAAGTCCTACTACCGACTAATCCAGCTAACGGAGGACCTTATCTCTTTGTGCCACAGCGATTTCTCCGCAAACTCCCAGTGCTTAACGCTCAGGATTGGTGGCATGACTACGAAAACAAGAAGCTACGACAAGATTTGGACTACGATATTCTTGGGCGTGTCAACAAAACCGAGATCTTAAAGGCGGCTCGCGCGACCCCTGAGGCTGTTCGACAATGGACGATAGAAAAAGAACGACAAACAGCTTCTTCATATGACTTGATGCGTGATCCTGCTGGAGTGTACCAGTGGCACGAAGCAGCGTCTTTATTTGTCAATCAACATCCGCTCATTTTGCCCCCCGCTACTGATCAAGTCACTTTCAAGAACGTCATTAAAAATGTAATCGACCAATTCAGACTGTTCATTGAATCCCAAGGCGGGTGGCGTCTTCTTTGGGATACAGGATCGAAAGAGAAACCCGAAGAGGCAGCTCAACTACTATTCTTCGGTATAGCAAGAAATTACTGTCGCGCTAACAATATCTCTCTTGACCGAGAAGTCGATCTTGGACGCGGACCAGTTGATTTTAAGTTTTCAAATGGCTACAGAAACCGTGCACATCTTGAAGTAAAAAAACTACATAACAGCAAATTCTGGAACGGTCTAAGTGAACAGCTTCCCACATACATGCACGGGGACGAGGTCAGGCTCGGATGGTTCCTGGCCTTGCGCTTTAAATCTTCTCCCGCCGACGACAATCGTAAAAAAGATTTAGCTCAACGGGTGAGAGAGGTAGCGGAGAGAAAGGAACTCGAACTATACCCAGCATTCATTGACGCGAGACCGCAAGTGTCCGCTTCAAAGCTGTAGTGTTACCAATGCTACCAAGCAACTAGAGAAACTGAGGCTAAAGCGAGGTTGGCTAAGCGTGGTCTGTGAGCTGACTACAATCCTGCCTCCTGGGTAGCCCGACATCCAAAGGTGAAAGAAACGCTCATGTTGCCTGAGGGAAGCAATCTCTCTTCCTCCTTAGTTCATAACGCTGACTCAGCCCCGCTCATCGGCAACAAGAAGACACGGATTTATCATCGGCCTGACTGCCCGAGCTATACGGGAACTGCGCCTAAGAATCGACAAATGTTTACGAGCCCAGCAGAGGCAGAAGCGGCCGGGTATCAGTTGGCGAGGAATTGTCCATGATAGAGCACCCCTGAAGCGGACCCGGCGCTTAAAAATATGAAACTACAAGAGTGTGACCTAAATATCTATGGAGTCGTGACAAGACCACTCATTAGATCAGAACCCGAAAGAGAGTGGGTTCTGGCGAAGGAGAGTGGAATCATTCCCAATTCTCTATTTGATTTTTACTGCAAGGCGAACTATTTCTCTTTTGGAAAAGCACCCCGTTTTTTGTCCGATTCTACAAGGGTCATCTTTCCATTCGTCTCAAACCTCACCCGGGGAGTGTTCGATTGCTGCCTGGAGGCAGACGAACTCCTAACGCAAATTAAGACTTCGCATGAAAAGATCTATACGCCAATTAAGAAAATCAAGGGTTCCTCGTGGGATGATAAAGCAAATCTCAGGTTACAGCGCACCTTCAAGTATCTGGTGGTTTCCTTATCTGGAATTCTTGATCAGTTTGCAGAAATTGCCGCTGTATTTTTTCACCCGCAACTGCCCAAATTGAATCCTGGTCGAACTTCATTCCAGACTTTTAAGAACTTTGCAGAAAGTCCGCCCTTGGTACCAGGAATAATCCTGTCGGTGAAGTATCCTTTAATCCAAGAACTATATACGGTGCTCAAGGAAGAAATTGTGGTCGCAGGGCCGGAACAATATTGGCTCGATCTATTTTTTCTCTACAGAAACAAGCTCGCCCATCTAGGCAGTGCTATGTTTTGGAGCGTGGTGTTCAACGACGATAAAGACAACCCTGGAATCTTCCTTCCAAACCGATGGCCGTACTTCATAGAGCAAGATATTACGACCGGCTATGGGAAACCAGAAGGAACGATCAAGGAGTTTGCTGAGAAAGCGCTCATTCACCAAGATGTGGTTGAATACTCAGAGATGTTAACAGGCAAAATTAAAACTCTTATTGGTCGCGGAGTTGCGGTGCTCTGTAAAGCATACGCTGAATTCAACAGCTTTGACCCCGCTCCAGAAGTCATATCGTCCCTTCAAAAGAATACTAAGGCTTTCTCCTTCCAACACTTTAAATGACCCTATACATACCGTCGGAACATTGCCGTCATCTAGATTCCTATTGTCATTCAGCCACCAAGTCTGATCTTCCCCCCTGTTGAGCCGTTGATTTAGTGCCCAATCTTTTGCGTAACGCCAGCCGCTGTCTCAGAGGAATAATGTGGTCAAAGGTATATGGAGGCAGTATATATTCTTCGCGAAACTCGTCTTCAACAATCATCATGCATCGATCTGGTATTTTTAATAAGCCCTCTTTGGCCGCCCGCAATATGGGAGTTTGAATATTTTCCTCAGATTCTCCGTATGCTTTCTGCGAATAAAAGTAACCGGCCACATGATCTGCTAGGAGCAGCAAAGGTTCTTCTTGCTCACTCTTTAGTAAGACCTTAAAGATGGGCTTGATGCCCGTGGCGCCTATGGTTATTGGCAAATCTCCTTCTATACCAGCGAATACTTCTCGACATAGCTCCTGATTCGTTTCACCTTGGATATCGGTATCTAGCACTTGAGTAATCTGGATGGATCGAATTTGCTTACGCTTACGTGACAAACGGTTAAGATTTCTTCCCATGTACATTCCAAGAAGCCCGCTTCCTAACATACCAAACATGTGCGTTTTGAATGTATTCATAGGCTTGGCGTATGGCATTGGCTCTTGTGCTTTGAGAACGGCCCTGGCATATAAGGCCTGCCCGTCTGAAAAATACTTTTCCCAGGCAACCCCAGTTTTCCAAATAACATTTATGAAGGCATACAATTGATGCTTGGCCATAAATCGGAACACTGCTTGAGCTTCGTCCGGGCTGCTTATTTCCGACCATTTCTTTGCACATTGGTGCGTCGAAACAAGAAACGCCTCCCTAATCGAATCTACAACCGATGTTTTTACAGCAACTCCGGCGAAGACAAGAGGACTTCGCTTGTCATGAGAATACCGACCGGCGGCGTCCATTAGAAAAGTAAGGTTTGGTATTGGCGAGGATAGTTGCATCTATTAGCCATATAAAGGGACTTCTGAAGAGAGCGACTTCCGGCACTCAGTTTATCTAACCGGAAATTAGACGTTCCCGCGCACATCCAACCTGAGTACGCGAAGTAGTATCCCTAAAACACTTATATGTGACTATCAAGCGTACTGTCTGGATTTAGATCCCAATAAACTGTTCGAGCAATCAGATAATTCGCTCACAGGAGAGAGCATTAGTGCACAACAAGAAACAACATATCATTCCTAGATGCTACCTGCAGGCATGGTGTTCGCGGGATACACCGATAGGACATACTCCTTCACTTTGGCTTTTCTCAAGAGATGGAAAAATTAAGAAGAGGCGTGCTCCTGCGAACGTATTCACCGAAACTGATATGTATACCGTGAAGCTAACAGATGGGAGCAGAAATTTAATTATAGAGAACACTCTTAGCGGCATAGAATCTGCCTTTTCCCAGGTAGTGGAAAAAGTCATTCAACATCGTCTGCCTATCACTGACCATGACCGCGCCATCTTATGTGTTTTTGCTTCGGCTATGTCAGCACGAACACAAGAGCAAAAAGAGAATTTTACGGATTTTTTCGCCAAAATCCATAGGCAAGTCAGAAGCATGGAAGAGGCATTTGGAACGGGATTTGAGCAGTCAGAAAATCTTGAAAAGCTTCGAGACAATGCCCAAGCGTGGATATTAGAGCAAATTCTCGCTTACATGCCTCGCATTCTTCACGAAATGGCGCTGACGTTTCTAGTAGCGGACGAGGGCCAAGATTTTATTACTTCCGATGAGCCTTGCGTTTGGTGGAATCCCAAATTGCACACACTACCTCCTGTCTATAGACATCCAGGGTTGGGTCAGAAAGACATTGAAGTTCGCCTGCCCTTAACCCCAAGCGTTTTGGCTGTCTTTTCACGGCATTACCCTCAGGGCTATCATGTCATTCCCGAAACGGTGGTAGATGATGTCAACCGAATCACGAGATGGCATTCTAAGGAACATTTCATTTCATTAACTGGTGATGCCAAGCCTGTTTGGTTTGAAAAAGGTCAGATGCCTATAGATGCTTGGGAACGAACTCATCCTAAAAATGCCCCCAAACTATAGACTCGCGACAGATGGCTTATTGGTTGTTTCTTGTCCACAGATGATTGCTAAAGTTCAAGGCTTTGTCAGTTCAGTAGAGTCTCTAGGTCAAAAACAAAGCGCAAATAAGACTCATATGCCGAGATTTGTAGCAATCAAAAAATGCCGCCGTTGACCGCTAACTCTCACCCATAAAACACTTCACCCTATTTTGCTTGCCCTACCACACGGTATCGGTACCCTCACGCAAAACGGGGCTATGTCGTCCCAAGGATGGCAGTGGGGCTAGTTGATCAATGAAGTTGAAACGTGTTCCCCCCAATTTTGCTAAGGGTAAAAGCGGGTGGCTTACGAAAAGCCCAAGAGGTTGCCTTACGCAACTTGAGCCAGTGCTCGACGTGCTTCCCCCGGAACTCCGGGCAAGTAGTCCAAAAAGTGCGGCTGAGTTTGAATGTATGTGTTTGACGACCCATCACTACATTTATAGATTTCCATGACTTGGGAAAGAATAGACGTGCATTTGGAAGACCAACACGGATGCCGTAGCCTCCTGCTTTCCATGCCTTTACTTTCATAATCCCTCCAACATCTTACTCACGGTTAACGCAAATGTACTTGTCACTATTTCGGGATACAAGCCTTCCACTCGGTGCTTCGACAAATTCACGGTACCGGTACCCGCACCGGCGACGGGGGGCTAGGTCGTCCCAAGGATACCCCCGGGGGAGCCCCCTGCCTGTAACCTTCTGATCCGTAGTCAGATGCTCTATCCATTGGATCAGGCGATGGGTACGAAGGTAAGGAGCTCACTCCCCTTCCTGCCCACTGGTCACTGTAACCGAAATTGTAACCATCTGACCTCAGACTACCGTCATTCAGCGCAAATCAGTGCAACGTGTGCAAGTCATGAAAGAAGGCTTTAAGCCTCTATTCATGCGTGGTTTCAGGCGGGTCGTTCGCTGTAGAATCTGTCTCCTCTGGGCCTTGAAAACCGGAGATGGGGTAACCTATCCGCGAGTTCAAATCTCGCCCCCTCCGCCAAACACCTCTCAGCGCCTCTTCCCG